>Ga0335072_10004754_pt1 | contig 20074 bp, 19 predicted proteins | sample Lox_Sample_21_FD_206725 | JGI IMG/M metagenome (GOLD analysis project Ga0335072, IMG submission 206725) | Soil microbial communities from Loxahatchee National Wildlife Refuge, Florida, United States - Lox_Sample_2.1 | ecosystem: Environmental > Terrestrial > Soil > Wetlands | place: USA...
GACGTTTTGCTCGGAGAGCAGGCGGGCTTTCTCTTCCAGCTCTTCGTTGGTGTGCTGGAGCTCGTCTTGCTGGCTTTGCAGCTCGGCGGTCAGCGATTGCGACTGCTTGAGCAGCTCTTCGGTGCGCATGTTGGTCGCGATGTTGTTCAAGACGACGCCGATGGACTCGGTCAATTGATCGAGGAACAGCAAGTGGATCTCGCTGAACTTCTGGAAGCTCGCCAGCTCGATGACGGCGCGGACTTCGCCTTCGAAGAGCACCGGCAGCACGACGATGTTGAGCGGACCGGATGCGCCGAGGCCCGAGCTGATCTCGATGTAGTCGGGCGGAGCGTTCGTAACGAGGATACGCTCGCGTTCGTACAAGCACTGGCCGACGAGACCTTCGCCGGCGGTGAAGTGCTGCTTGAGATGCTTGCGCGTCGTGTACGCGTAACCTGCGATCAGCTTGAGCAGCGGTTGGTCGTCGACGGGCTCGTTCAGGTAGAAGACGCCGGTTTGCGCTTCGACCAGCGGAGCGAGCTCGCTCATGATCATCTTCGCAACGGTCTTGATGTCTTTCTGGCCTTGCAGCATGCCGGTGAAGCGGGCCAGGTTGGTCTTGAGCCAGTCCTGTTCGGTGTTCTTGCGCGTCGTGTCGCGCAAGTTCCGGATCATCTCGTTGACGTTCTCGGTGAGCTGACCGACCTCGCCGCGCGCACTGACCTCGATCGTTCGAGACAGGTCGCCTTTTGTAACGGCCGTCGCAACTTCACCGATCGCGCGAATCTGCGAGGTCAGCTGCGCGGCCAGCTGGTTGACGGAGTCGGTCAGGTCGCGCCACAAGCCCGCGGCGCCAGGAACCTCGGCTTGTCCGCCGAGAATTCCTTCGAAGCCGACTTCGCGCGCAACGGTCGTGACCTGATCCGCGAACGTCGCGAGCGTATCGATCATGGTGTTGATCGTCTCGGCCAGCTCTTCGATCTCGCCTTTGGCTTCGAGCATAACTTTCTTCGAGAGGTCGCCGTTTGCGACGGCAGTCGTAACGCGCGCGATGTTACGGACTTGGTTCGTCAGGTTGAAGGCCATCGTGTTGACCGAGTCGGTGAGGTCTTTCCAGGTACCGGCAACACCGGGCACCTGCGCCTGGCCGCCCAAGATACCTTCGGATCCGACTTCGCGCGCGACGCGCGTGACTTCGGATGCGAATGCGTTGAGCTGGTCGACCATGACGTTGATCGTGCCCTTGAGCTCGAGCACCTCGCCGCGCACGTCGACGGTGATCTTCTTTGAAAGGTCGCCTTTTGCGACGGCCGTCGTGACCTCGGCGATGTTACGAACCTGCGCGGTCAGCGAGCCGGCCATCGAGTTCACGGAGTCCGTCAAATCCTTCCACGTGCCGGCGACGCCGGGCACCTGGGCTTGACCGCCGAGTCTTCCTTCCGTACCGACCTCGCGCGCAACGCGCGTGACTTCGGATGCGAATGCGTTGAGCTGGTCGACCATCGTGTTGATCGTGCCTTTGAGCTCGAGCATTTCGCCGCGTACGTCGACCGTGATCTTGCGTGAAAGGTCGCCTTTTGCGACGGCGGTCGTGACCTCGGCGACGTTGCGCACTTGGCTGGTCAGGTTTCCGGCCATGAAGTTCACGGAATCGGTCAAGTCTTTCCACGTGCCCGCCACGTCGGGGACGACGGCTTGTCCGCCCAGTTTTCCTTCGGTACCGACTTCGCGCGCGACGCGCGTGACTTCGGATGCGAATGCGTTCAGACGGTCGACCGTCGAGTTGATCGTCGTCTTGAGCTCTTGAATCTCGCCGCGAACGGCGACGGTGATCTTTTTCGAAAGGTCGCCCTGCGCGATTGCGGTCGTGACTTCGGCGATGTTTCGCACTTGGCTCGTGAGGTTGCCGGCCATCGAGTTGACCGAATCGGTCAAGTCCTTCCATGTGCCGCCGACGCCTTCGACGACGGCCTGACCACCGAGTCTTCCTTCCGTACCGACTTCGCGCGCGACGCGCGTGACTTCGGACGCGAAAGCGTTGAGCTGGTCGACCATCGTGTTGATGGTGCCTTTGAGCTCTTGCATCTCGCCGCGCACGTCGACGGTGATCTTCTTCGAAAGGTCGCCGCGCGCGACGGCGGTCGTGACCTCGGCCACGTTTCTGACCTGCGCGGTCAAATTGCCGGCCATGAAGTTCACGGAGTCCGTCAAGTCCTTCCAGGTGCCGGCCACGCCTTCGACGCGGGCTTGTCCGCCGAGCCTTCCTTCGGTGCCGACTTCGCGCGCAACGCGCGTAACTTCGGAGGCGAATGCATTGAGCTGATCGACCATCGTGTTGATCGTGTCTTTCAGCTGCAAGATCTCGCCGCGCACGTCGACGGTGATCTTCTTCGAAAGGTCGCCTTTTGCGACGGCGGTCGTGACTTCGGCGATGTTACGAACCTGCGCGGTAAGGTTACCGGCCATCGAGTTGACGGACTCGGTGAGGTCGCGCCACGTGCCGGCCACGCCGCGCACGTCGGCTTGTCCGCCCAAGCGGCCCTCGGTACCGACTTCGCGGGCGACACGCGTGACTTCGGATGCGAATGCGTTCAGCTGATCGACCATGACGTTGATCGTGTCTTTCAGCTGCAAGATCTCGCCGCGCGCTTCGACGGTAATCTTCTTCGAAAGGTCGCCGCGCGCGACGGCGGTCGTGACTTCGGCGATGTTACGGATCTGGTTGGTCAGGGTGCCGGCCATCGAGTTCACGGAGTCGGTGAGGTCTTTCCAGGTGCCCGCAACACCGCGCACCTGGGCTTGGCCGCCGAGCTTACCTTCGGAACCGACTTCGCGCGCGACGCGCGTCACTTCCGAGGCGAACGCATTGAGCTGATCGACCATCGTGTTCAGCGAGCGCCCGGCCCGTAAGAACTCACCCTTGAGGGGCCGGCCGTCGATCTCGAGCGTAACTTGCTGAGACAGGTCGCCGCGTGCGACGGACGCCAGCACGCGTCCGGTTTCGTTGATCGGATGCGCGAGGTCTGAGATGAGCTCGTTGACGGAGTCGATCGCCGCCGACCAATCGCCGACCGCGCCGGGGACGGAAACGCGCTGCGCGAGGCGCCCGTCGCGTCCGACCGTTTGGCTGATGCGCTGCAGCTCGCGAACGAGCCGCGCGTTCAGCGTTGCGACATCGTTGAAAGCCTCGGCTAGGTCCGGATCGGTCGTGTTCGAGGACAACCGTGCGGAGAAATCGCCGCGGCCCAGCGCGCGTAGCGCGCTCAGGACCTCGCGATTGCTCGCGCTCGATTCCTTAGGCCCGCGCGTCCTGGTGCCGTTCTCACCGTTCGAATGGCCGTTCGATTTTGCGCCGTTCGAACGAGAAGGGGACGCAGTTGAAGACTTCGTCTTCGGACTGGGTGCAACCGTAGCAGGCATAAGCACTCCGTGAAGTCAGAAAAGGAGGCATGACTCCATGACGAAAGCGCACGCCTCACACTCGCCGGTTTTGCGCGCAATGTACCCCGCAAGCGCATTCTCTAAACGCTAGCTCCACGGCTGTGGCGACGAGGATGCGTTTGGCCGCTTCCTCACTGGGGAAAAAACACGACATACCTGCAGGGGTACTTATTTGCGTTCAAGCAAAGCGGTCGCCGTGACCGATGACGACGTCCGGACGCAGTCGGTCGAAGGAGTTCTCCAGCTCCTATCGTCGGCGAGCCGGCTCTTGTTACCCGCGGAAGATGTCGAAAGCGCGTTGCCGGTCTTGGTGCGGCTGCTCGTCCCCGCGTGGGTCGAAAGCTGTACGATCGGGCTGAGCGAGAGCGAGGAGGACGAGCTTCGGATCGTCGCTTCGGCCGGCAAATCCGCTGAAGGCTGGGTTCGCGAGATCGCAATCGGCGGTCGCTCCGCGCATTACGGCTTCATGTGGTTGTCCGGCACCGGCGAATCGCCCTCACCGCTCCTCGCGAGCCTCGCGGAAGAGTTGGCGGTGCGGATTGCCATCGCAATCGACACGGCGCGCGCGTTGGCGCGCGAGCACCACGTTGCAGAGACGCTACAGCGGGCGCTCTTGCCCGAGCAGCTGCCAAGAAACGGCTCGGTTGTCGTCGACGCGGCCTATCGCCCGGCGGCTGGTGAGTCGATCGTCGGCGGTGACTGGTACGATGCCTTCGAGCTGCCTGACGGCCGCATCGGCATCTCGATCGGAGACGTCGCCGGACACGGGCTCTCGGCTGCCGTCGTCATGGGTGAGGCGCGGCAGGCCGTTCGTGCATCGACGTTCGACGCGCGTTCGCCCGGCGAAGTACTGAGCCGCGCCAATCAGATGCTGCGCACGCCGATGATGGTAACAGCGCTCGTCGGAATCTTCGATCCCCGCACGTCGACCTTCACATATGCAAGCGCGGGCCATCCGCCGCCGCTCGTGATCACGCCGGACGGGCATTCGTTCATGCTTCCGAACGGCGACCTGCCGCTGGGCGTCGTCGACGATCTTTCACCTGCGCCGTGGACGTTCACGCTTGCGCCCGGAACGCTGCTCGTGCTCTATACGGATGGCATCGTCGAATTCGAGCGCGACCTCTTCTTCGGAGAATCGGCATTGGCTCGCGCGTCGAGCGCCGAGCTCGGCGACCTCTCGCCGCACCCGGCAAAGTCGATCCAGGATCGCGTTTTCGGAGCCAAGCAAAACATCGACGACGTCGCGACGATGACGCTCCTTGTCGCGCCGAGACGCTTGGAGGCGTTCGATTGCGTCTTCTCGGCCGTCCCGTTTGCCGCTCCGTTCGTCCGCCGAGGTCTCGAGCGTTTCCTGATCGAGCGCGGGATCGCCGAGGAACATCGCTTTTCGGTCATTACGGCGGTCGGCGAAGCGGTTGCCAACGCCGTCGAGCACGCATACTCCGACGTTCCCGGGACCGTGCATTTGTGCGTGCGCTTCGAGGAGTCGATGATCCGCGTGCACATCGAAGATTCCGGCCGTTGGCGTGCCGCGACGAAAGAAGAAGAGCGGGGCCGCGGCATTCCGCTCATGCGTGCGTTGATGGATCGCGTCGAAATCCGCACGGACAGTTCCAGCACGCAAGTTCGCATGCAAATGCAAACCGCATAACGTTCGCCGTTAACCCCTAATGGAAAATGGGGATAATGTGCGAGATGTCACTGGAAAGAATTCTGATCTGCCCGTGTGGCCACTATCTCGAGTGGCACGGAAGGCACGGTTGCGTCGCACGCTTGCAGGGCGACACGCCGATGCGATGCGAGTGCATGTTGACGCGAGCCCAAATGGTCGAGCGTCTGGTGCGCATCGAGCGCGACGAGATTCGCGCACAGTGGGCGGATTTAGGACATCCCGGTTTCGGTGGCCGCTCTTAGGGAAGAATCGTCGTGGATCGCTCTGCGATCCCAACCCGAAAAAGCATCACACACCCTCAAAGCGCGGCGGGCCGGATTTACGTTCGGTCCGTCGTTCATTGGTGAGCCATGTCGCAACATACCGCTTCGATCATCGTTTATGCACCGGTCGATCGCGTCTACGAGCTATGGACGCGCTTCCCCGACTATCCGGCCTTCATGTCACACGTGCGCAGCGTCTCATACATCGATCGCGAGCGGACGCGCTGGGTCGTAAACGTCGTAGGGCGTCACGAATGGGCAGCGCGGAACGAAAACTGGATCCCGGGCCGTCAAATCGGCTGGCGATCGATCGACGGTCTCGATAACAGCGGGCTTGTTGCGTTTGCTCCGCGGCCGGACGGGTCGACGGCGATCGACGTGACGATCGAGTATACGCCGCCTGCCGGATTGCTCGGAAAGATCGGCGACGTTCTCGGCGCCGGCAAGGCGTTCGAGCGTCAGTTGCGCGGCGATCTCGCGCGCTTTGCCGAGATGCTCGAACCGAAGAAGCCCAACATCGACGCGCTCATGCTGGCCGCGCGCGATCGCGAAGGGCGATAGTCGCTAAGACCAAGGCTCGGTCATCGGTGGCTGTTCGGGCGGAACCGGCGTTTCGGGCGTAGGGAGAGGTTGCTCGGGTATTTCCGGAGGGATCGGTTCCGGACTCGGTCCAGGGCCCGTCGGCGGAATGTCGGGCGGATACCGAAACGTCCTCACTGCTTGCCGTACAGTTCGCGCAGCGCGTCTTTCGCCGCCTCGAACCGCCGCCGTTGCGGCGCCGAAAGATTTTTTCCGGCCCGATTGATGTAGAAGACCAGCATCGACATCGCCGAGCGATACGGATCGGATTTCCGGCGCGTGCTGCGATCGGCCGAGCGCTTGAGCGAGCGCGCTATCGCCTGCGGACTTCGCTGATTGAAGACACCTTTGTCCAGATCGAGCGCATTGCTGGTCCGGGTGACGCGCCCGGACCATTTTCGCTTAGAGTTGCGCGCTTGCGTCTTCGATCGCGGCACGAAAATCGTCATGAACGAGGAGCGCCAGGTGCAAACCCGTCGCCTCGAACACCTTTCGGATCTTTGAATCTGGTGGGACGATCACGTGCAGTCTTTTCCCCATTTTTCGGTGTGCGCTCACGAGTGCGGTGATTCCGGACGTGTCGACGTACGTGCACTCGACGAATCCGACCAAAACCGGATCGGATGATCCTTCGGCCGCTCGCTCCAGCGCTTCGCCGAGCTCGCGATAATTCATGATATCGAGCTCGCCCATGACATGAACTAATGTGAGCTTACCAAGGGGCTCGACCAAAACGGGCGCAAAGGTAGTCGTCATAGGAGATGACCTTTCGCACCATATCGTACCCAAATGCGAATCGGATTAGGCCTTGCGGTCACAAGGTTTGCCCGAAAGGCTTGTCGGGTACGACCCGCCCAGTCGCACTGCGGGCGAGGAGGCCTCATGGATACGATTCGGCGCGACCCTACAGGCGCCGTGACGACGACCGCTCTAGAAGAGCTCGTCGTTTGTGAATGCGGACACGCGATCGGAATGCACGACAGTTTGGGCTGCCGCGCGCTGCGACCGCGTACGTGCACCTGCTCGCGCGACCGAGGTTGGGTTCTCGACGCGGCGGTTACGCGCTCGATCTCCGATCACCGCTCGGTTTTTCCGAGAACCTGACAAGCGTCGTTGTAAAGCCCTCCGGCGGGTAAAGCCCTCGCCAGGAGGTGCCTAACTTGGCAGACCTGTAGTCGTTCAAAGCGGAGGCGGCGGTGCCGGCGTCGCGATTGTTGCGGTTATTGCTATCGCGCTCATCGTCGCGGTCTTGATCTGGCATCCGTGGGCGACGACATCTACTACGACGATCGTACAACCCCCGGCGCAAAGTCAGGGCGCGGGCTCAGCCGGCTCGCAGGGCAGCTCGAACGGCACGACGTCGAACGGCTCAACCGGCGCGAGCAGCACGAATGGCTCAACGGGTTCGAGCAGCACGGGGTCATCGAGCAGCCACTAGTTCCCAGCGTCTTTTGCCCGGGCTCTAATTCTGAGTTAAAGCGCTGTCAATAACCCGACGGTACGATGAACACGTCAGACAGAGGAGTCTACGTGTTCATTCGTACCGCCATCGCCGTGCTCGTCGCAGCGTCGGTCATACAAACCGGCTCAGCCTTTGCGCAAACGGCGCCGCAGCCTGCAGCGCCGCCCGCTGCCCACCAACATCGTCATCATTTTGCGCTCTTCCGGGGATTGAATCTCTCGTCCGATCAAAAAGCGCAGATCAAATCCATCCATCAGAAGTACCGTGCGCAGAACCAGACCATCAGCGATCGCAACCAGCGCCGCGCGAACATGCGCGCCGAGCGCCAAGAGGTCATGGCAGTATTGAATCCGGATCAGCGCGCCAAATTACAGCAGCGCTTGCAGATGATGCGCCAGCGTCATCGTCAAGAGCAGGGAGCGCCTTCGGCTCCGCAGGCACAGTAAGCTATCCCAGCGTGCCCGCGATGCGCGTCGCCTCGGCGATTGCGCGCGCGAGCACGGAGCGGATCTTTCCGTCTTCGAGAACCAACAGGGCACCGATCGTGCACCCGGCCGGGGTTGCGACGTCGTCGCGCATCGCGGCCGGATGACGTTCGCTGTCCTGAACCATCTTTGATGCCCCGAGAACCGTTTGTGCGACCAGCTCGCGTGCCACGTCACGAGGAAGCCCGACACTGACACCTGCGTCGGCCAACGCCTCGATTATAAGGAAGACGTAGGCTGGGCCGCAGCCGCTGATTGCGGTGACCGCGTTGAGGTGGTGCTCGGCCAGCTCGATGCAGCGCCCCACCGATTTGAAGATATCCGTCGCTTCGGAGACCTGATCTTTGGTGACGTGGCGTCCGCGTGCGATAACGGTCATGCCTTCGCTCACGAGAGCCGGAACGTTCGGCATGGCTCGAATGACGGCGATGCCGTCGCCGAGCGCGCGCTCGAGCGCGGCAATCGAGACGCCGGCCGCCACCGAGATCACGAGCGCATTCTTTTTCAAACCGGCATTCCGCAGGCGCTCGAGCGCCGCGTTTGTCTGCGCCGGCTTGACGCACACGAGAATGACGTCGGTCTCCGGCACGAATTCATCGTATTCGTCCGTCGCCGTGATCGAAAAGTCACGCTCGATCCGAGCCGCTGACTGCGGCGTGCGCGTCGCAGCCCAAATCTTGAAGGGCGCCGACCCGGATTGCAGGCCACGCAAAAGCGCCTGGCCGATCGCGCCTGCACCGACGATGCCGAGAACCCGTTTCTTCATGCGACCGGCGCTTCGCCATCTACCAGGACGTTCCGTTTGAAAACATGAAGCGCGGATGCACGTGGGGACTGGCCTCGGGATACGCATCGGTATCGACGTCGGCGGCACGTTTACTGATGCCGTTGCGATCGACGCGACCTCTCTGGAGTTGATCGGTCACGTCAAAGTCCCGACGACGCACGGATCGTCTGAGGGCGTCGCGGCGGGAATCATCGAAGCGCTGCAGCGGCTGCTTGCGGCGCACGATCTGCGCGCCTCGGACGTGCGCTACATTTCGCACGGCACGACGCAAGCAACGAATGCGCTACTGGAAGGCGACGTCGCCCTGGTCGGCATCGTAGGCATCGGAGCCGGCCTCGAGGGCCTGCGCGCGCGCTCGCAGACGTTCATCAAGCCGATCGAGTTGGCGCCCGGGACGTACTTGCGGTCCTTGCGTGAATTTCTCGGCAGCGCGTCGCCGTCCGCACCGGAGGCCGAACGCGCGATTCGTTCGCTGGTGGCGAACGGCGCGGGCGTCATCGTTGCCAGCGGGTTGTACAGCGTCGACGACCCGTCGGCGGAAGATACGGTCGTTGCAGCCGCGCTTCGTGCCGGGATTCCGGCTGCGGCTGCGCACGAGATCAGCAAGCTCTACGGTTTGCGGACGCGCACGCGCACCGCAGTGATCAACGCCTCGATCCTGCCGCGCATGATCGAGACCGCAAACAGCGTCGAAGCCGGCGTCAGCGCCGCAGGGATCGCCTCGCCGCTGATGATCATGCGCGGCGACGGCGGCGTGATGCGAATCGATCAGCTGCGCAGCCGTCCGATATTGACGCTCGTCTCCGGCCCTGCGGCCGGCGTCGCGGGTGCGCTCATGTACGAGCGCGTCTCGGATGCCATTTTTTTGGAAGTCGGCGGGACGAGCGTCGACATCTCCGCGATTCGTGACGGACGCGTTCAACTGCGCTATGCGACGCTCGGAGGGCATCGTACGTTTCTCCAAGCGCTCGACGTACGCTCGATCGGGATCGGCGGTGGCTCGATGGTGCGCCTCCGTCAGGGGCGCGTCGACGTCGGTCCGCGCAGCGCGCACATTGCCGGGCTGGATTACGCGGTCTACGCGCCGCCGGGCGCGTGCGATCGTGCGCGACTGATCGACCTGCAGCCGTTGCCCTCCGATCCACACGATTACGTAGCCGTAGAAGCCGCAGGCAGGCGCTTTGCCTTGACGCTTTCGTGCGCAGCGAACGCGGCCGGATTCGTTGCAGAGACCGATTGGGCAAGGGGTGACGTGGCGAATGCGCGCGCGGCGCTCACACCTCTTGCGGAGCGGCTCCATTGCTCGGTCGACGAAGCTGCGCGCGCAATCGTCGAGGCTGCGGTCGCGAAAACCCGCGCAACCGTCGAGCTCCTGGCGGCCGACTACGATCTCGACGTGCGCCGTATGATTTTCGTCGGCGGCGGCGGCGGTGCGTCGGCGCTCGTACCGGCGCTCGCACAGGCACTCGGCTGTGAGTTCCGCATCGCGCGGAACGCGCAGGTGATTTCGCCGATCGGCGTCGCGCTCGCGCTCGTGCGTGACGTCGTCGAGCGCATGATACCCAGCCCGACACCCGAGGACATCGCGCGGCTGCGTGCGGAGGCGGAGGATGCAGCGGTTGCGTCCGGCGCAACGCGCGAGAGCGTCCAGGTCGACGTCAGCGTCGATGCGCAGCGCAACGTCGTGCGGGCAGCTGCCAGCGGCGCGACGGAGCTGCGAGCACGCGATCTGCGCAAGTCCGAAACCAGGGAAGACGAACGGCGCACGATCGCTGCCGCTTCGATGCGCGCTTTGCCCGAAGCCCTCGAGCTTGCGGCCTGGACGCCGCAGTTTTCCGTTTACACGACGCGCCTTGGGGCCTCGGGATGGCGGCGATATTTCACCTCCGCGAAAGAGCCCGTCCGCGTCGTCGATCGCGAGGGCGTCATTCGCTTGCGCGTCCCGCATGCGCGCATCGTCCCGACGACGATCGAACGCGCCGAGGGCGAGTTGCGTGACATCCTCGACGCATTGACCTCGTATGGAGATGCCGGAAAGATGTTGCCGGCATTGCATCTGCTGCTACGCGATCGGATCGTCAATCTGAGCGGAATGGTCGATCCCGAGCTCGTCGTGACGATTGCTTCCGACTATCTGCGGTCGCTCGACGCGGCGGAGCCGAGCGTCATCGTCGCCGAGCACCGTGCGTGAACGCGCGCGCGCTGGCCAAACGTTTGGGCGCACGCGTCGTCGAGCGTCGGGGAGGTATAACGGAAAATCGTTGGGCGATCTCCGAATACAATCCGCGTGAAAAAACCATCGTGCTCTATCTCGATACGCTCGAGCTTCTTTCGGAGCTGGTTGTCGTCAACGACTTGCCGTTCGATCCCGACCATCTCGACGAGATCGCAATCGCGCACGAATGCTTCCATTTGATCTCGGGGAGCGCGCACGGTCCGCAAGGTGAGGAAGATGCGCACAAGTTTGCACGCGAGCTGCTCGATTTGCCGGCATCGCCGGAATTGCTGAACGAGCTTCTCAACCGCCAATCGGGCGAGCGGTGAGCGGCGCGCTGCTGCTGGCCGCGATGGCGGTCTTCGTGATTCTGATGATGACCAAGAAGCTCGCGACTCCGCTTGCGCTGATGGCGCTTGCGGTGATCGTCGGCGTCATTCTCGGCATTCCGTGGATCGGAAAGCCCGACGACAGCATCCTGGGCGGGATCATCGCAAGCGGAGCGACGACGCTCGCATCGACGATCGTCGCGGTCGTTTTCGGAAGTTGGCTCGGCGCCGTGATGGACGAGACCGGAATCGCGCACACGCTCGTGCGCAAGGCGGTCGAGCTCGGCGGAGATCGCCCGTACGCCGTCGCATTTGCCGTCTGGTTCGTCGCGATCTTCGTCGGAACCGTGACCGGAAGCGCGCCGGCTGCAATCCTCGTCGGCCTCATCGGAATTCCGGCTATGCTTGCGGCTGGCGTTCCACGCGACGTCGCTGCATCGACGGTGGTGGTCGGACTGTGGTGCGGCAACCCGCTTCAGCTGCAGACCTGGAAATATCTCTCGCAGGCCATGGGCGTCCCGCAACCCGACGTCGTCGGATTTCTGATCCGCTACTTTCCGATCGTGATCGTCGGCGGTTTGGCGTTTCTGTTCGTGCAATCGCGGATTTCGGGCCGCGTGTACAACTGGGCCGTCGTCGCGCCGCGTTCGCGCGGAGCGACGCGGATTGCGCCGTGGTATTCACTCATTACACCCGCGATCCCAATCGCGCTCGTCCTGGGAAGTGCGCTCTTCGGCATCACGTTCGACGTCATTCCGGCGCTCATCATCGGGATTCTTTACGGCGTGCTCACGACGCGGCCGAGTACGCTCAACGAGGTGATGTTGCGCACCGCGTATCGTGGCCTCGAGCTCGCCGCGGCTCCGACCTATCTGTTCATCGTGATCGGAATGCTGCTGACCGCGGTTCGCATGCCGGGTATCGTCGATGCGCTGCACCCGATCGTGAGCGCGATCGCCCCGCACAATCCGTGGGTCTACGCGATCGGATTCGGATTGCTGGCGCCGCTTGCGCTCTACCGCGGCCCGCTCAACATCGTCGGAATGGGTGTGGGCATCGCGGGCGTTCTGCTCGCGCTCGGGACCTATCCGGCGCTGCTCGTGCTGGGGACCTTCGCGTCGATCAACGGAATCGTCGGCGTGTCGGATCCGACCGGAACGCAAACCGTTTGGAGCGCTGAATATGCAGGCGTCCGTCCCGAAGACGTCATGCGCCAGACGTTGCCGTTCACGTGGGCGACCGCGTTTGCAGGCGTCGTTCTGGCCGTCCTGCTCTACCTACGTTAAACAGCGCGGATCGTGCGGTAGCGCGCCGGCCACGTCGCCGTAGCGACGGCCCGCGCCAGATCGTCGATCTCCGCACGCACCAAGCCCTCGCGCGCGGCTTGCTCGCCAACCGCTATTGCAACTCTGCGCGAGACCTCGCGCAGCGACGAGATCGGCGGCAGAATGGCCGCGCCGAGCGTCGAGGGGTCGACCATGTCCGCGAGCGCGCCGGCGGCCGCGACGAACATCGTGTCGCTGATGACACGCGCGCGCGTGACGATCGCGCCCAGGCCTAGGCCCGGAAAGATGATGGCGTTGTTGGCTTGCCCGATCGTGTAGCGAACGCCCTCGTGCAAAACGGGCTCGAACGGACTTCCCGTGGCAATCAACGCGCGACCGTCGGTCCACGCGACGATATCTTCCGGGACGGCCTCGGAGAGTGCAGTCGGGTTCGAAAGCGGCAAGATGACCGGTCGCGGCGTTCCGTCGGCCATCTCGCGCACGATCTCTTCCGTAAACGCACCGGTTTGGCCGGAGCATCCGATCAAAACGGTGGGGCGCACGCGTCGAACGACCTCCGCGAGGGTGATTTCCCCTTCGGGCCCGGCGGCCCAGCCGCGGACGTCGTCGGCGCCGCGCGCGAACGGCGCCTGAAAGTCGCGAATATCCGGCATGCCCTTGACGAGCAAGCCGTTACGATCGATGCACCAGAAGCTGCGAGCGCCCTCGTCGTACGAAACGCCTTGGGTCGCGATGGCGCGCCGAATGAGGTCCGCGATGCCGATGCCGGCCGTCCCCGCTCCGAAAATTGCGATACGCTGGTCGCGCAACCGGCCGCCCGTTACTTTGAGGGCGCACATAATTGCAGCCAGGACGACGCCCGCCGTCCCTTGGATGTCGTCGTTGAACGTGCAGAGCTTGGAGCGGTACTGATCGAGGATCCAGCGCGCATTCGGCGCCGCAAAATCTTCCCAATGCAAAAGTGCATTCGGGAAAAGCCGGTTTGCGGTTTGCACGTAACGATCGACGAAGGCCTGATAGAGCGCCCCGCGCACGCGCGGATGCCGGTAGCCGAGATAGAGCGGATCGTCGATCAGCGTGGTGTTGTCGGTTCCCACGTCGAGCATCACCGGGATGACGCGGGTCGGATCGATTCCGGCGGCCGCCGTGTAAACGGCAAGCTTGCCGATGCAGATGTCGATCCCGCCGACGCCCCAGTCGCCGATTCCGAGTATCGCTTCGGCATCGGTAGCAACGAGGAGATCGATGTCGTCGCTCGACGCACCGGCGTTGCGCAGAGACTCCTCGAGGAGCTCCGGATGCTCGATCGAGAGAAAAACGCCGCGCGGACGCTGATAGCGCCGGCTGTATTGTTGAATCGCTGTCCCGACCGTCGGTGTGTACACGATCGGGAACATCTCGACGACATGTTTTTCGAAAAGGTAGAAGAACAGCGTCTCATTGCGATCCTGGAGCGCCGCGAGAAATTGGTTCTTGGCGAGATCGTTCGGCAACGCGCGGTACATGTCGTACAGCCGATCGGCCTGCTGCTCGATCGAAACGACGGCCGGCGGCAGCAGTCCGGTCAACCCGAGCGCCGCACGCTCCGTGTTGGTGAACGCCGTCCCTTTGTTGATCGCAGGGAGATTCAGGACGTCCGAGCCGCGCGCGGAGATCTCGAATTCTCCGCGGGCATTCGTCGTATACGGCCGGGCTGCGCGCATCTCGTCCCCCTACGAGACGCTAGCGGCGATTGCCTTGAGCTCCTTTAAGTCGAGATCGCCGACCAATGCAAAGGTCAGGCCGGAGTTTTTCCATGACAAAAGCGTCGTCGAGCCGTCGTTGACGTAGAGCGCGTCACGGTTCTGGATCTTGGTCGTGGCGGGCTTGAGGTGTCCGAAATCGGCACTCGCATTCGCGGCATTCTCGAAAAGCGAGAGCGAGCGGATGCCGTCTGAATACATGAGATGCAGGGTCTTCACGCCCTTGAGCGTGCTCACGTCGGCGCTCACGACGGTAAACCCCTCGGGGAGATAACGCGGGCTTGCGGGCGTAAACCCCGCGTCTTTGACCACGCGCTCGACGTCGCTTGCCTTCGAAGTCGGCGCGTTGTCGTCGACGACCCGGTATCCGCTCGGGATCGGGGTTGCGAACAGCGCGCTTGGAATTGCTTGCGTATAGCGAACGTTATCGAACTGCGTGCGCGAGCCGATCGTCCCGTCCGCGTGATAGGTTTCCTTTTGGAGGATCAAGCGCGTCTGCGCGTCGATCCAGACACGCATCACACGCTCGCCTGTGAAGCGGTTGACGAGCGCGCACGGAATCGTCGGGCGGCCGGCAACGATCTCGGGTGCACCAATGATCGGGCGATAGTTCGCCAAGAGCAGGGCGAGATTTCCGTTCGTGATCACTTGCGCATCGAGCGCAGGCCCGTGCGAGATGACGACGCGCTGATGTTGCGCGTCGTATGAATACGTCGCGGCTCCGTGAATGACGACGCTGTCGCCGTACATCTCTTGGGGCGCGATATAGAGCTTGTGCGTCTGATCCGGCGCCAGGTGTTCTTCGCGCGCTATCGTCGCGACGCTGCCGGACGGACCGAAGTGAATCGCTTGGACCTGTGCCATGTAGGAGATGGATTGGCGCGCGCGGAGAGCGTCGCTGAGTAATTCTGTCGCGCGAGCGTCGTCCTGATTCGGATTCGCTGTGGGAGCGGCGCTGGGGCTAGCGGCCGGCGTTGCGGCGTGGGCTGAAGAGGCTGCGGCAATCAGCGCAACGAGTGCGGCAAAATAGGCGAACCTAAATTCCCTAGCGCGCCGCATCGACGGCTTGGATTACCGGCACGCCGTCATTCGCCGAATTGAGCGACGATAAGATGACCGCGCTGCGGTCGCCAAGTGGATATTCATCGGCGCGAACGTCGTGCTCTTGCAGATAGTAGCTGACCGGAAGGGCTGCCCTCGACGTCGTCTGCGGTGAAAGGACGGGCGTGAGAAAAAAGGCGCCCGCGGCTACGGCGGCGGCGAATGGAATGACCACGACCGGACGGAGAAATCGGAGCACGCTTTGCCAGGCACTGGGTTGCAGAGCGGCGATGCGCGCCATGATTGCGCTCCGGAATCCAGGCGGAAGCTCCAGTTCTTCGGCGCGTGCAGCGGCACGCAAGCGGTCGGTTATCGTCGCTTCGACGTTCAGCTCGCGCTTGCAGTCCTCGCACGTTTCGAGATGCGCAAGAACGCGAGCGTCGTCGGCGGGTTCGAGCTCGTGATGGAGATAGTCGATGAGTGTGTCGCTCGTGAGGTGTTGCATTATCGTGATTGTGAACGCTCTGTTTCTTGTTGGACCAGCCGCCGGAGCAGCGCGCGAGCACGGTGAAGCCTGGACCGGACGGTTCCGATCGAACACCCCATTATGTCGGCGATTTCCTGGTAGCTGTACTCCTCGATGTCGGCTAGGATGATCACGTGCCGCTGATCTTGCGAAAGCTTTCGCAGGGACCGTGACAGTGGTTCTGAGAGTTGCCTTTCGACATATTCCTCGACGGGATCGACGGCGAGCGGGCGCTGGCCGGCGAACTCCTGCGGGGCGTTGTCTTCAGGTATCTCCTCTTGGAAACGTCCCTTTCGGCGTCTTAGTTCGTCGCGATAGAGGTTCGTGACGATTCTATAGATCCAGGAGAGGAACGAGGTGCCTGGTTGGAACGACTGCCAAGCCCGGTAGACGCGGATGAATGCCTCCTGCGTGAGGTCGCGGGCATCCGGCTCGTTCCCGACGAGGCGATAGGCAAAGTTGTAGGTCGCCTTGCCGTACTGCTCGATCGCCCGTTCGACGAAGGCCGTCTGTTCGGCCGACGGAGGCTCTGGCGGCTTTCGGGGCTCTCCCACGGTCAGCCTGATTCTTGGGTCCGAGAACACGCCCCCTCGGGCCGACAGGGGCCGCCGTCATGCGGGTAGGAACAGCAGACCCCCCAGCCGCCCCATGGCGGCTTCTCCGTCCTTAGAAGCAGCTAATGATTTCGACGAAGGTTCCGCTCGAAAACAGTGATACGGTCAGCTCGATCGTGTCGCTGCTCGTTCGTTTTCCGGAAATCTCGTCGCTGTGGTCGCATCCCACCGACGGGACCCTGCGGCTGACGTACGTCGTCGCACGCCGGCTGGCAAAGCCGGAGCAGCGCGACTTGGCCGAGATGCTCGACGACCACGTTCGTGCGTTCGTCGCCTTGGAAGGCAGAGACGTCAACGCAATCAGCGTCCGCTGTGAGACCGATCATGCCGTGACCTTCGTTCACTGCACGCGCGACTCGGCGTCGTTCACGCGCGAGGAGCTGCTCTTGCACATCGGCGTGTTGAGCGCGCGCTACGGCGATGCGCTCGTGAAGAACCCAGTCGAGGAACAGGACGAGGAGAGCGCCGAGCTCGAGGACGAGCAGGTCGAGCACGCGATCGATGCGATGCGGGATCCGGATCAAAAGCGCGCGCTCGTCGGATATCGCGACGAGCAGCGTGTAATGGTGTATTTCGTAAATAATCGGAAAGCGAAGGCTCCGGCGCGCAGATAAGCAACCCGTTCAACGTTCTCGTCATCGGCGATGTCGTCGGCTCACCCGGCCGTGAGACGCTGAAGCGTTGCCTGCCGCTGGCGCGCGAGCAGCATAAGATTCATCTTTGTATCGCCAACGGCGAAAATGCAGCGGGCGGCTTCGGCTTGACGGTTCCGACGGCGGAAGAGATGTACGGCGCAGGCGTCGACGTCATTACCAGCGGCAACCATATTTGGGACAAACGCGAATTCCGCACGTATCTGGACGACTCGGATCGCGTGGTTCGTCCTGCCAACTATCCGCCGGGGACGCCGGGACGCGGCTGGACGACCATCGACGTCGACGACGTTCGCGTCGGCGTGCTGAATTTGATGGGCCGCGTCTTCATGCCGACCGCCGACGATCCGTTTCGCATCGGGCGGCAGATCGTCGACGAGCTGCGCGAGCTGACGCCGATCATCGTGGTCGACGTGCACGCGGAAGCAACCTCGGAAAAAATGGCGTTGGCTCGGTTCTTCGATGGGCAAGTAAGCTTCGTGTACGGGACGCACACTCACGTGCAGACGGCGGACGACCAAGTGTTTTCCGGTGGGACCGCCTACCTCAGCGACGTCGGAATGACCGGACCGACCGAAGGCGTGATCGGAATGGAGGCGGGCGGGGTCATCGATCGCTTCACGACGGCGTTTACAGAGCGGTTCAATGTGGAGAAGGGAGGTTTGAAGCAATTCTGTGCGGCGGTCGTCGCGATCGACCGCGCGAACGGCAAGGCCCTCGATCTCAAACGCATCTTTCTCCGAGGGATCGCATGAATGAAGACCACGCACCGACTCAGTCCCGAACCCCTGGAACGCACATCCTCAAAGTCTCCGCGCAGAGCAACCCCAACTCGGTCGCCGGTGCCCTAGCCGGCGTTTTGCGCGAGCGCGAATCCGCCGAGCTTCAGGCCATAGGTGCGGGTGCCACGAATCAAGCCGTGAAGGCAATTGCAATTGCTCGCTCGTACCTCGAAGCGAGCGCTTACGACCTCGTGTGCATACCGGAATTCATCGACGTGGAAATCGACGGAAAAGAACGAACGGCGATTCGTCTCGCAGTCGAGCGACGATCTAAATAGATCTTGCTCGTCGACTTTCACTCGCATACACGCAATAGCGACGGCAGCCTGTCGACCGCGGACCTCGTCGAGTCGATGGACCGGCGCGGCGTCCGGATTTTTTCGATAACCGATCACGACACGACCCGCGCGTACGCGGAGCTGCCGCGATCGCGTGCGCAGATCGTTCCCGGGATCGAAATCAACACCACGCGCGACGGCGTCGACATTCACATTCTCGGCTACGGTTTCGATCCGTCGGCGGCGGCCCCGATTCACGCGACCCTGGAAGCCAATCGTCGCGCGCGCGCCGATCGCATCAACACGATGATCGAGAAGCTGGTGCGGGCCGGATATCCGCTCACCGAAGAGATGGTTGCCGCGGAAGCCGGCGGCAGCGAGTCGCTCGGACGGCCGCACGTCGCCAAGGCATTGGTGCGGGCCGGGATGGTGAAAGACGTCCAGACGGTCTTCAACGACTTGGTCTCGCGCAGCGGACCCGGGTTCGTCCCCTCAGCCCACATCTCTGCGCCCGAGGCGATCGAAGCCATAGCGCGCTCGGGCGGGGTCCCGGTCCTCGCCCACCCGGGGCGGCTCTCGGACTACTCGATCATCGACGAGATGGTCGAGCATGGGGTCGTTGGGCTCGAGGTATTCTATCCGACCCACACTCGTCCGATGGTCGCGCATTTTCGGGCGCAGGCCGAGCGGCTGGGCCTGGTCATGACGGCCGGGTCCGACTTCCACGATTCGCGCTGGAATTCGAGCGTCGTCGGCATGGACGTCGAAGAGAGGGATATCGCGCCGTTTTTGGAGCTTATCGGCCGATAAGGTATTAGTAATTCGGGGCGCCCCCCGCCTATGGCGCGGGCGCCACCCTTATCTCGAAGACGCATCAGGAGTACATTTTTGCACGCCACCATCACTGCTCGCGGCGACGTCAAAGACGCGAGCCTCGCACAGACCGGCCGTTCCCGCATCGAATGGGCCGGCTCGTTCATGCCGGTCCTCGGCCAAATCCGGGAGCGCTTCGCGAAGGAGAAACCGCTCGCCGGTGTTCGCATTGGGGCGTGTTTGCACGTTACGACCGAGACCGCGAACCTCATGTTGGCGCTCAAGGCCGGCGGAGCTCAGATAGCGCTGTGCGCCAGCAACCCGCTTTCCACGCAGGACGACGTCGCGGCGGCGCTTGCAGAGACGTACGAGATTCCGACCTTCGCGATCAAAGGCGAAGACAACAAAACATACTACAGCCACATCGAAGCCGTGATCGCGAGCAAGCCGCAAATGTCGATGGATGACGGCTGCGACCTCGTCACGGCAATCACGACCAAGCACAAAGAGCTTCTCGCCGGCATGATCGGCGGCTGCGAGGAGACGACGACCGGCGTCATTCGTCTGCGCGCGATGCAGAAGGACGGCGTGCTTCCGTATCCGGTCATCGCGGTCAACGACGCCTTGACGAAGCACATGTTCGACAATCGTTACGGCACGGGACAATCGACGCTCGACGGCATCATTCGCGCGACGAACGTGCTGCTGGCCGGTTCGACGGTCGTGGTGTGCGGCTATGGTTGGTGCGGTCGCGGGGTGGCCTCGCGTGCCAAGGGGCTCGGCGCGCACGTCATCGTTACCGAAGTCGATCCGCGCAAGGCGATCGAAGCCGTCATGGACGGATTCATGGTGATGCCGATGAACGACGCCGCAAAGCTGGGTGACGTTTTCGTAACGGTTACCGGCAATTATCACGTCGTGAACGAGACGCACTTCAATGCAATGAAGGACGGAGCGATCGTCTGTAACTCCGGCCACTTCAACGATGAGATCGATCTCGAGTCGCTTGCACGCATCTCGAGCGAGCGTGAGACGCCGCGCGCATTCGTCGAGCGCTTCACGCTGCGGAGCGGCAAGAAAGTCTCGATTCTCGCTGACGGGCGGCTCGTGAATCTCGCGGC
>Ga0335072_10004755_pt1 | contig 20071 bp, 18 predicted proteins | sample Lox_Sample_21_FD_206725 | JGI IMG/M metagenome (GOLD analysis project Ga0335072, IMG submission 206725) | Soil microbial communities from Loxahatchee National Wildlife Refuge, Florida, United States - Lox_Sample_2.1 | ecosystem: Environmental > Terrestrial > Soil > Wetlands | place: USA...
CCAGCGCTACGCGATGCTGGTGCAGGTGCTCACGGATCGCTTCAACCTGAAGTTCCATCACGAGACGCGGGTGATGCCGGTCTTCGACCTGGTGGTCGGGAAGGGAGGTCCGAAGCTGACCGAAGCGAAGCCGGGTCCCGATGGGAAAGTGCCGGATGGCGGGTGGTCGATGAACAACAACTACTTCGTTGCCAATGCCGTGACCATCGAGTCGCTGACAGGGGCGCTTACCCAGCAGGTGGGTCATCCGGTGGTCGATAAGACGGGCCTGACCGGGCACTACGATTTCAAGTTGCGCTGGACGCCGGAGGATGCTCCGTCGATGGCCGGTGCGGATGGAACGAGTGCTGGTTCAGATACGTCGGCGCCGGACTTGTTCACCGCGTTGCAGGAGCAGATCGGGTTGAAACTTGAATCGCGGAAAGAGCCGATGGACGTGATCGTGATCGACCACATCGAGAAGCCGTCGGAGAACTAGGGCGACCTGCGAACCCGGCTTGCTTGAGCCGCTCGCCTGTACAGGCGACCGATTGAGCCAGGACGCTAACGGCACGACTGAAGTCGCGCCGTTTCAAGACAACGCCCGTCGCGTTCAAGACCCAGGCGCGAGGGTTGACGCGATGCGGCCGGCGGTTTAGGTTGGGGGTACACGGGAAAGGAGGTTGATCCAGCCAATGAAGATTGAATTACCAAGTTGTACCCTACGTGAGGTGACTGAGGCCTAGGGCATCGCGCCCCAGTCCACAGTACGCCCCGGCGGCGAAGATGTACCGGCCGGGTCACTGGCACTCGCGGCAGCGCGATGGCCTTAGTCCAATCCCAACAGATCACCGGCAGCGGCCTGGGAGCGATCCCGGGCCGTTGTTGCATGCGGGGCTTGCGGAAGCCTGCGAGGTCGGCTGCCACCCCCCCCGGGTATCTCGGGGGTTAAATTCCTTGTTTTCAGCGTATTAATGGATGCGGTTGGCTCTAAATTCCTCTCTCGAAAGGACTTAAAGCCAAATTCCTGCAGGACAAGGAGTTAGGCGGCCTTCGAAGCAGTTCTTGTCAAAGAGCGAAGCAGGCGGACGGCCTTGGCCGTGTGCCGGAAAGCGAAAAGGGTGTCTGCCGGAGCAGAACACCCTCTATTTCTATTGTGCGCCTTTTCGCGGAAAAAGAGGCAATGGCGAGAAAAGGAGCAATGGAGGACAGTTGCCAGTGGTCAGGGATCAGTGGTCAGGGATTGTGTATGGACCGGAACGCGCGCGTGAGATTATCCTGAGCGAACCCGCCCTGGGCCCGTCTTTGCATCTGTTACCCAACCCCGATCCGATATCCCCAGAAACCCCGCAACACAGGAGTACACCATGGCGACAACACAAGTAGCACCTGAAAAGGGAACGACTGGTACCTTCTCCTCGAAAGCATTCGCAGCTCAGAGCGCGACGTCCGGTCTCGCCGGTACCACCATCCAGCGCCGCCATCCGAAAGAAAGCGACGTCCAAATCGAGATACTTTTCTGCGGTGTCTGTCACTCCGATCTCCACCAGGTTCGTAACGAGTGGAGCGGCGTGATGCCCACCGTGTATCCATGCGTGCCCGGTCACGAAATCGTCGGACGCGTCACCAAGGTCGGCTCAGCCGTGAAGAAGTTCAAGCCCGGCGACCTTGCTGCCGTCGGCTGCCTCGTCGATTCGGACCGCACCTGCCCGGAGTGCCGGGCCGGACTCGAACAGTTCTGTGCCAACTTCACCCTTACGTACAACTTTCCCGATAAGCACCTCGGTGGTGTGACCTATGGCGGGTACTCGGACGGCATCGTGGTCGACGAGCGCTTCGTTTTGCGCGTGCCCTCGAACCTGGATCTGGCGGGAGCTGCTCCGCTGCTCTGCGCCGGGATCACTACCTACTCGCCCATGCATCACTGGGGCGTGACCAAGGGCAAGAAGGTGGGTGTGGTGGGCCTGGGCGGACTGGGACACATGGGTGTGAAGTTCGCTCACGCGCTTGGCGCGCACACCGTCGTCTTCACCACGTCACCGGGCAAGAAAGAAGACGCTCTCCGCCTGGGCGCCGACGAAGTGGTGATCTCGCGGAACGCGGATGAAATGCAGAAGCACGCCGGCAGCTTCGACTTCATCCTCGACGCCGTCGCTGCCGACCATGACATCAACGCTTATATCAACCTGCTGCGCAGAGACGGGAACATCACCCTGGTTGGCGCGCCGAAGAAGCCCATGGCGGTTTCTGCGTTCGGCATCATCATGGGACGCCGCAGCCTGTCCGGGTCGATCATCGGCGGTCTGCCTGAAACCCAGGAGATGCTCGACTTCTGCGGCAAGCACAACATCACCGCTGACGTCGAAGTCATTCCGATCCAGAAGGTGAACGAAGCGTACGAAAGGCTTCTGAAGTCCGACGTGAAGTACCGCTTCTCGATCGACATGGCTTCACTGAAATCGGCATAGCAAGCCTGGCACGCGCGCCGTGTCTCCACCCCGGCAAAGAAACGGCATCCGGTTGTTCTGATTTCCAGCTATCGCTACGCAACGCTGCGGCATCGGACCGGACCTGGGGCAGCCGCGCGCGGCGGCAACCGCCGCGCACATCCACGACCACGCTCTGCAAGAAAATGAAATGAGGCGGTTTTGCTTTTCCCGGGCCTGCTTTTTGTGGGCTTGGTTTTGCGCTTGAACGCGCGACCAACAGGGTTTGTCCATTTTGCATCCCAACCTCTGTCTGCGTTGCAGAACGCATTCGAGAGAGGAAGGGTTTGATGCCGGAGAAAAAGTCGCAGCACGAGAAGTCCGTCCAGGATTTGATCAACGCCCTCAACGAAGACCTGGCGCGGGAGTACCAGGCAATCATCTCGTACACCATCTACAGCAACGTGCTGAAGGGTGCGCAATGGATGAACATTGCCGGCGAGCTGAAGCTGCATGCGGCGCAGGAGTTGCAGCATGCGATGATCGTCGCCGACCAGATCGACTACCTGGGCGGCATGCCCACCGCGACGCCGAAGCAGGTTCGGATCTCGGAGAAGCCGGAGGAGATGATCCGGTTCGACCTCGAGAACGAGACGGAGACGATCAAGAATTATCGGGAGCGGGTGCGGCAGGCCGAGGCGCTGGGCCACTATGCGCTCGCCGAACAACTGCGCACGATCCTCTCGCAGGAGCAGGAGCACCAGCACGACCTGGCCACGGCGCTCGGGATCGATGTGCCGAAGGTGCTGCCCCAGGGGGCGTGAAGTCACCCCAGGGACTGACGGATCGCGATGCGACCGTGCCCATTACTCGTTGAGTTCGAGAAAGAACGCCCCTCGGCGGCTAAAGCTGCAGTCATTCTGGATCGTTTGCGGCACGGATAAATCCGTGCCCCTTCAAGACACGGAACGCTAAACCGCCCTAACAAGCTGGGACGGGGACCCCGATGATCACCCCACAGACGAAGACCTGTCTCTTGAAAACCCTGACGATCACCCCACAGACGAAGACCTGTCTGTGGGGACCCCGATGCAGGCCGCTCCGCTCGGGGTCACAGCGTGTGGGAGGCGCTGTTTCCAGGTCTCAAGATCGACAGCCTTCGCAGCAGGAGTGGCGCGGCTTAGCCTGCGGTAGACTTGAAAGCAAATGCGGGTCTTTGGAATCGACTGCGGGACGGAAGTCACGGGATACGGCGTGGTGGACTCCGATGATGAATCGCCCCACGGACGAAGACCTGTCCTTTGGGGCCCCGGCACCGGTCGTGTGGCGCGGCTCAGTTGTTGTGCGCTGGGCGCGATCCGGCTGAAGAAGACCAAGCCCTTGCCGGAGCGGCTGAGCGAGGTTTATCGCGAACTGAGGGTTGCGCTGGAGCGCTGGCAGCCGCAGGTGGTGGCGATTGAAGAAGTCTTCTACTCGGTGAATGCCAAGTCGGCGCTGAAGCTGGGACAGGTGCGCGGAGTGGCGCTGCTGGCCGCGGCCGATCAGGGTTTGCCGGTGGCCGAATACGCCCCTTTGAAGATCAAATCGAGCGTAGTAGGATACGGTTTGGCGAAGAAGGAGCAGGTGCAGTTCATGGTGGCGCGGTTGCTGGAGATGAGGGAATTGCCTGAGCCCACCGACGCCGCCGACGCCCTGGCGATCGCTATCTGTCACATTCACACCGCACAGACGCTTATGCACCAGGGGGCATTGCAATGAGGGTGGTGCCGGTGGCTCTTGCCGCCCTGCTGATTGCCGCTGTTCCGGCGCGTTCTGAAAACTCCGCGGTACTGAAGATCGACTATTCCAATCCGGGATTGACGCCGTCGACCTGGGTGCTTGAGTTCCATCCCGATGGGTCCGGCCATTTCCATTCAGAACGGGGCAACAACGCACCTGCCGATGGCCTGGAGACGATGGAGCCATCAACGGTCGATCGCGACATCCAGCTTGACCCGACGTTTGCAGAGCATTTGTTCGATGTGGTCCGGCGGCGCCGGTTCTTCAAAGAGCCGTGCGAGAGCCACCTGAAGGTGGCGTTTCAAGGCTGGAAGAAGATCAGTTACAGCGGGCCGGACGGTGAGGGCAGCTGTGAGTTCAATTACGCCAAGGATCACGATATCCAGAACCTGGGCGAGTCACTGATCGCGGTTGCCGCCACCCTGAATGAAGGCGCGCGGTTGCAGATGATTCTGCAGCACGATCCATTGGGCCTGGACAAGGAGATGCAGTTCCTGATCGAGGGGAGCGGGGATGGCCGGCTGCAACAGATATGCGCGATCAGCGGGATATTGAGGAAGCTCGAAGACGACCCCGCTGTGATGGACCGTGTGCGCAAGCGCGCCCATCTTCTGCTGCAACAATCCGACAAATAAATGCCCGTTTCCCGGGTACTTTGGCGCGACTTTCCCTCCAGGGTGGGTGTCCAATGGATGTGGACCTCCGTTAGGCTTGAATGACATCGGGGCGGTGTTGTGAAAGGGTGGGGGCGCGATGAAAAGCGCGGGCAGACCGGGACTTAGATCAGGGGCGGGGATACTTAGAATTACAACGATTCTGGCCGGCGGGGCGCTGGCGATGGGGATGTTGCTGCCGGCGCAGGAGGGCGGCAATCCGGGGGGTGGCCCGGGGCCGGGAAGTCCCAATCCGGGAGCACGCGCGGTACGCCTGAGCTACGTGGATGGTCAGGTGCAAGTGAGCCAGGGCAATACGGTGCTGGCGTCGCGCGCAGTCGCGAATACTCCGCTGTTTCAGGGCAGCCAGATTTCGACCGGCGAGGATGGCCGCGCGGAAGTCCAGTTTGAGGATGGAAGTGTCGCGCGTGTTTCGCCGAACAGCTCGTTGACGCTGGCGGTGTTGCGGCAGACCGGCGACGGAACCGATACGCAGCTGGTGATGAACAGCGGGCTTGGCTACTTCGAGATCCAGGGCGATCAGCCGACCGACAAGAACGAGATCCGTTTTAGTGGCGCGACGGTGACGACGAGTGGCTTCTCGGTGCTTCGAGTGGACCTGGATGATCCGCCCGGGGAACTGGCGGTGTTTTCAGGCAGCGCTCACGTGGAAGGCGCGAGCAACTTTGACGCGGACCTGCATGGCGGGGAGAGCGTGAAGCTGAATGCCGCTGATCCGGCGGCGTCGATGTTGAGCGAAGGGATCGAGCCGGATTCGTGGGACGCATGGAACTCTGACCGGGACCAGGTGCTGACATCGGAACAGCAGGAGCGCACTCCGGCTACGGCGAACGAGCCGAACAGCAACAATCCGGCGTGGAGCGACCTGGACGCCAACGGGAATTGGTATAACGTGCCGGGACAAGGGTATGTGTGGTCGCCGTATGACGCGGCGGACTCGGGCTGGGAGCCGTATGGATGCGGGAACTGGGTGTACACGCCTGGGTATGGATATGTGTGGGCTTCGTGCGAATCCTGGGGATTCCTGCCCTATGAATCGGGGCTGTGGAACTACTACGACGGATTTGGATGGGGCTGGTGTCCGGGCGGCGGGCCGTGGTGGGGCACAGGCGTGTGGGGATTCAATGTGGGCAGAGCGCCCTTTCGCTATCATCCGCCGCTCCGGCCACGCGGCGGCCCGGTGCATCCGGTTGAGATTCATCCAGGTGGAGGGCGCATTCAACCCTACCCTGTGCTGGCTGTGAATCGCATCCGCAACGGTACGTATGGGGAGCCGGTGCGGGTGAAGGGCGGGCCGGTGACGATTGCGGGGAACACCGTGCAGGCGCTGCGGCCGATTTCGCCGCGGCCGGCTTATCCGGGCGGACTGGCATACCGCGCGGGAGCGACACCGGGATCCGGAGCTGTGCGCTACGGGTTTGCGACATCGCCGGGCAGTGGCGTGCGGGCCGGCGGTGGCGTTTCGTATGGGACGTATGGCAATTACGTGCACACTTACGGCGGGTCGCCGCGCGCGCCTTCGTACTATGGCGGATTCAATCGTCCGTCAGCGAGCCGCGGCTATAGCGGCGGCTCGGCACCGCGTTCGTCCGGAGGGTTTAGCGGCGGAGCTCCGCGCGCCGGTGGTGGCGGAGGCGGAGGGGTTTCCCACGGTGGCGGTGGTGGCGGCGGTGGTGGAGCCTCGCACGGCGGCGGTGGTGGCGGGCACCACTAAGAACCGGATTCAGGAATGGATGGGGCTGCTTCGGTATGCGGAGCAGCCCTTTCTGCGTTGAGGGAGCGAAAGAGCGCGGCAAATGTGGAGAGGTCCAGCTCTTCGGCGCGGGCACGCGGGTTGATGCCGGCGGCCGAGAGGGCTTGAGCGGCTGTTTCGCCATCGAATGCGGCGGCGCGGAGATTGTTTACCAGCGTTTTGCGCTTCTGTGCGAAGGCCTGGCGGAGAAAGAGGAGGAAGCCGGCCTCATCGATGCCGAGTTCGCGCACGCGCGGCGCGAAGCGCCAGCGAAAGACGGTGGAATGCACTTCGGGCGGGGGACTGAAGGCGGATGGCGGCAAGGTGAACAGCTTCTCGACCGGGCCATAAAGCTGGACGGTGACGGAGAGCAAACCGTAATCGCGGGAGCCGGGCTGGGCCGTGATGCGATCGGCGACTTCACGCTGCACCATGAGAACAGCGCGATCGAGGACGGCGTGGTTGGCTGCGAGTTTCAGCAGGATCGGAGAGGTGATGTAGTACGGCAGGTTGCCGATGACGAGAAGGCGATGGCCGGCCTGCGAAGCGGCGTGCGTAAAGCCGAAGCCGAGGACGTCTTCGTTGAGGACCGTGACACGATCCGATGGAAAGTCGGATTGCAGGCGGGCTGAGAGTTCGGCGTCGAGCTCGATTGCGAGCACGTGGGCGGCGCGGGCGACGAGGATGCGGGTCAAAGCGCCGCGGCCCGGGCCGATTTCAATGACGGTGCGGCCGGAGCAATCGCCGAGGGCGGCCACGATGCGCTCGACGGCTTGCGTGTCGCGCAGAAAATTCTGGCCGAGTTTGGGCTTCGGCGGCATGGATTGATAGTAGTGGACTGCGGCGGTGGGTCAGTGAGGCAACGCAATTGCGGAGAACCCATTCTGTGCCGCAGGTCCGGCAAGCGCATCGACGGGGGCCATACAGAACGAAGTTGAGTGTGACAGCTGACACGCTGAGAGGAGTGGTGCTATTTAGATGTACATGATCACTGCGGCTGAGATTCTGAGTGAGCCATTCCGGTTCATTCGCGTGCAAGAACTGCGCGATGGCGACCTGCGGCTTGAGTTTGTGGAGTGCAGGAACCACGAATTTCATAAAGTGCCCACCTATTTCTTTCGCATGAAGCAGGCCGCGTCAGCAGATGAAGCGGGCACCATCAATCTGCGCATCGGATCGACGCCGCACGTGGAGCGCTACGCAGGCCACATTGGTTATGGAGTGCATGAGCCGTGGCGAGGTCATCATTTCGCGGCGCGGTCGGTGGTTCTGCTGCTGCCGCTGGCGCGGCGATTGGAGCTTGATCCGCTCTGGATCACCTGCGATCCGGAGAACCGGGCGTCGCGGCGCAGTCTCGAAATTGCCGGAGCGCAATTTGCCGGGATTGTGGATGTGCCGTTTGATTGCGGGATGCGGAAGTATGGCGGAAAGACCCGGAAGTGCCGCTACAAGCTGTGAGGGGCGGGGGAGCTACGGTTTACTTCGGTGTCCCCAGTCGAAGCGGCGGCCGATGATGCCTTTGACGATCCAGTGATCGGTGGCGGCGGTGGGACCCACGCCCACGCCGAAGTTGATCTCCCATTTAGGCGAGACGTTCAGGTCGATGGCGGGGAAGATCTGCTGTTGCTGATCGTGAAGGCTGGCGATGCTGGTCAGGCTGCCGTAGTCGGCGTAGTACTCGACGCCGCCCGAGACCTGTTTGGTGAAGTCGTAGCTGATCTTGACCGCGGGAGCGAAGCCCAGTCCCTGGTCTACGTCGGGGCCGTGCCAAGTGCGCTCGAGCGCGGGGTTGACGGCGAAGTACCAGCGGCCCACGGCCTTGTCGACGATGGGGCGAATTTCCCAGGTCCAGGTGTCGGCGGAGAAGAGGGCGCGCTGGTAACCGATTTCCATGGAGAGGCTGACGCCGACGGGCCAGCGCCAGCGCTCGGGCACGCGCACGCGGGGACGAATGTGGTCGCCGACCCACTGCACGCCGGAGCCATTCTTCTCGCTGGTGAAGATGTAGAAGCCGACTTCAGACCAATCGTTGATGCCCTGGGTGATCTCGATGGTTTCGTGCTCGGCATGGTTGGTGGGGGCCACGCCGCCGATGAAGTTCTTCTGCCCGGCGGCGGTGAAATTCGAATGAAGCTCGACCATGGTGCTGTGCGGGGGCACGGTGTCTGCGCCGTAGACCTGGATCTCGTAGTTGCCCTGCGCGCGCACCAGCGGTGCGGCAGCGATGGCGAGGGCGAGACTCAGCAAGGCGATCTTCACGCGAACTCCTTTCTGGAGAGGGCGATTGCTACGCGTAACGGAACAGGGCCATAAAGCCCGAGTCCATGTGGTCCTGCTGATGGCAGTGAAAGAGCGTGTTGCCGGGGTTATTGGCGATGAGATCGACTTCGGTGGTTGTGTCGGGTTCGACGATGACTACGTCTTTCATGACTCCGCTGGTGGGCGTGCCCTGAAGCGAGACCAGCTCGAAGGCGTGGCGATGCAGATGAACCGGATGAGGGTCTGTACTGCGGTTTATGAACTGGAGGCGATGGCGTAGTCCCGGGGTTAGACGCACGGGATCGGTGTCAGGAAAAGACTTTCCATTGATCATCCATCTGTCGAGAGCGCCATGACCTTGAAAGCGCGAAGTGAAGACGAGGGGAACAGTGATGTCAGGCTTGCGCGTTGCGGGCGTGGCGTCGGCGAAGGCGCGGTAGTCCCAGCGCAGGGCAGCGTCGCGCGGATGCTGGGGCTTGCCGGTGCGGTTGGCGTATTCGACGACGATGCCCATGCCAGCGTTTCGGAAGCTTGCGCGGGGCTCGCCGAGAACCCATACACCGGGCGCATTCATGGTGACGATGGCGCTGACACGCTCGGCGGGGCCGAGGCGGAGAAACTCGACAGGGGCCTGGGTGGGCACGGGGCGGCCATCGAGCGCGAGCACCTGGAAGCGATGGCCAGGGAGCGCGATCCAGTGAATCTGCGTGGCGCTGGCGTTGAGGATTTGAAAGAGCATGCGCTGACCGGGGCGCACGCGGATGGGCTCACCGTGGCCGAGCATGCGGCCGTTGATGGACGCGGCGGCGTAGTCAACCATCTCCGAGCCATCGTCGCTGGAGACGAAGTAGGGCTCCCAGTCGCGCAGGACGAGGAACTGCTCGCCGTCCCAGGGCGCGGGATTCCGGCGAGGCTCGACGAGCAAGACGCCGAACTCGCCGCTGTAGAGGCCGCGGTTGAAGTCGCGGTTGGCGGTGATGTGGGTGTGATACCAGTGCAGACCGAAGGGCCGCGGCGTGAAACGGATGCGCGTGGATGCCCCGGGCGCAATCATCGGCGAGCCTTCTTCCATGGAGCCGTCAACGTCCGGTGGAATCCACTGGCCGTGCCAGTGCACGATCTCCTCGTGGCGCAGGCGATTTGTGATGTCGATGGTGACGGGTCTGCCCTCGGTGAGGCGTAGCAGCGGGCCGGGGATCTGGCCGTTGTAGGCGGCGACCCGGATGCGCTTCTTCGGCGAGAGCTCCCATTCGGTTTCGGTGATCTCGAGCGAGTAGTCGGGTTTACGCGCCGGCTGGGGGTGGAGCGCGGGCGCGAAAAAGGATGCGGCACCAGCCAGAGTGGCCCGGAGCAGGAAATCGCGGCGCGAAGGGAGGCCGACGGCCCCTTCCAATGGAACGCTTGAGGGCGGATGGAGCGGCACGCTCTTATTGTCACCCATGGTTGTGCCGCAGGAGCTGTTTTGCATGAAGGGGATAGGCTTCCGCGGACACCGCCGGCCCACTGGCAAACCCTTCGCAGTGTTATACTCACAAGGGCAGGAGCGGGTCCGCGCCTGCATTTCCACGAACGCCGAGGTTCCCATGTCCGGCCACTCGAAATGGGCCACAATCAAGCACAAGAAGGGCGCGCTCGATGCCAAGCGCGGCAAGATATTCACTCGCCTGCTGAAGGAAATCGCAGTTGCTGCCAAGAGCGGCGGCAATCCAGACAGCAATGCCCGGCTGCGCACGGCGATTGCCGCGGCCAAGGCCGAGAACATGCCGGCGGACAACATCAAGCGGGCGATCCTGCGCGGCACCGGCGAGCTGGAAGGCGTGAGCTACGAAGAGATCACGTTTGAAGGCTACGGGCCTGGCGGAGTCGCGATCCTTGTTGAAGTTCTGACCGATAATCGCAACCGCACGGTGAGCGAGATTCGGCATGCCTTCTCAAAGAACGGGGGCAACCTGGGTTCGGCGGGTTCGGTGCTGCACATGTTTTCAAAGAAGGGCGTTATCAGCATCGAGAAGTCAGCGGCGAGTGAAGAGAAGCTGATGGATATCGTGCTGGAGAACGGCGGCGAGGATCTGAACGACGAAGGCGAAATGTGGGAAGTCATCACGGATCCCGGGTCCTACGAAGGCGTGCTGGCGGCGATCAAGGCGGCGGGCATTCAGCCGACGACGAACGAAGTGACGATGATTGCGTCGACCTACACGAAGCTGGAAGGACCCGCGGCGAGCCAGATGATCCGGCTGCTGGAAGCCCTGGAAGACTTCGACGATACGCAGAACGTCTATTCGAACTTCGACATGGACGCCGCGCAGATGGAGCAGGTTGCCGGCTGAAGCAGGTCGAACGGGCACGACAAGAGGCCGCCCGGATGGGTCGGCCTTTTTTGTGGGACTGCACACTGATACCCGGAAAGGCAGAATGTTAACCGGAAGCGCGAAGCTTTTCTTGTTGATCCTTGCCGCAAGCACACTGGCTGCTGCCCAGAATTCGAAGCAGACAAGCACCGCCGCAGAGGATGCGAGCAATCCCGTGGCGCAGGTGCGCCACAACCGCAGCTGGGAGCTTGGCCCCCTGGTCAATTGGGGAACCGGCGTCGGCAACCGATCCGACTTCAAGTTCTTCTGGTTCGGAGGAGAGCTGGGAAAACCCATCACGCCGGTTCTGCACGCGGGAATCTTCACCGGCCAGTTTGAGCTTGCCGGCAACGTGATTCCGTTCTGGCAGGCATACACTCCGGCACCGCACGACCAGGTCTACGACTGCGGTGGGCAAGCGTGCGATTTGCCGGTCGGCGGCGGGACGTTTACGGGAGTGAGCCTGACACCGGTGATCTTCCGCTGGAACTTTCTGACGCACTCGCGGCGGATTCAGCCCTGGTTTCAGGCAGCGGGCGGGCTGATTTACACGACACACAAGTTTCCGCCGGATGTGCTGATTCCGCACGGCCTGCCCGGGGGAACGTCGGTGTGGAACTTTGCGCCCCAGGGCGGGATTGGAGTGCATTACTTCACGCGGGCAAAGCGCTCGATCGACCTGGGCGTGAACGCGGTGCACATCTCCTCGGCTTCGCTGGGCGATCGCAACCCTGGTGTGAACGCGAGCATCCAGGTGCAGGTTGGATACACATTCTGGAAATAGCGAATGAACGGCCAGTTAGTTGAATGCGTTCCGAACTTCTCTGAAGGCAGAGACAAGCGGCGAGTGGAGTCGATTGTGGCTGCCATGCGTGTGGAGGGAGTGCATCTGCTGGACTGGACAATGGATGCGGACCACAATCGGTCGATCGTGACCATCGCAGGCAGTCCTTCGGCGGTGGTAGAAGCCGCGGTGAGTGCGGTTGGGAAGGCCGCGGAACTAATTGATCTGACGCGCCAGGAAGGCATGCATCCGAGGATCGGCGCGGCCGACGTGATTCCTTTCGTGCCGATCAGCGGCATCAAGCTGGAGCAATGCGCGATGCTGGCGCGGCAAGCGGGCATGGAGATCTGGCGCCGTTTTGGCGTGCCGGTGTATTTCTATGAAGCTGCGGCGGCGAGGCCGGACCGGGCGAATCTTGACGACGTGCGCCGGGGCCAGTTTGAAGGGCTGCGCGATGCAGTGCGGAAAGAGCGGGCGCGCCGGCCCGACTTGGGAGGACCGGACCTGCATCCTACGGCGGGTGCCTGCGCGGTGGGGGCGCGGAAGTTTCTGGTCACCTACAACGTGTACTTCGATTCCTCAGACGTGGCGGTGGCGCGATCGATTGCGCGTGAGGTTCATGCGGCGGCCGGCGGGTTGAAGGGCGTGAAAGCCATGGGGCTGCTCGCGCACGGGCGTGCGCAGGTTTCGATGAGCATCACGGACTTTGAGGCGACGCCGATTTCGCGGGTGTACAGCGCCGTGTCGCGGCTGGCTCTTCGCCACAAGGTGGCGCTTGTGGATGGCGAGATTGCCGGGCTGGTTCCCGAGGCTGCCTGCGAGCGGGAAAGCGAATGGATGCGTCAATTGGATGGATTCGATTTTGATGCCAAGGTGCTGGAGCAGAGGCTGGCGACACCTCTCGCGTGGCCGGAACCATAGTACCCAACATCAGGGACAAGGGATGGTCTAGGGCAATCTTGCCCGAGAGTAAAATAATAGAGCAGGAATGTGCGTGGCCGATGCAAGCGGGACGGCGACAGCCGACCGCAGGCAGGCTTCAAGAGTCGGCTCAAAAACCTTATCGGAGTTCCGGCAGCCGAAAGGCTTCTGTTTCAGAAGCCTGGAAAGCCGGGCGAGATGGCCGCATACATTCGTGGAGGAATTGTTCGTTGAAGACCGTTGTTCGCTATTCATTGTTCGCTCTGTTTCCGGTGCTTGCGCTGCAGGCGCACGCGGCCCAATTGACAGGTGATGCACGCGGTGCCATTCCGCACGACTTGCAGCAGCTGGTCGTGATTGACTACAGAGCGATGCAGAATTCAGAGACCGCGATGGAGCTGCGCGACCGCGTGATGCCTCCGGATCTGAAGCAGTTTGATGAGGCGCTGCAGAAGTCGGGCCTGAACGACAATCACGACGTGGATGAATTGGCTTTCGCTCTTTTCCGCGGCAAGGGATCGAGTGATCAGCTCGACACGGTGGGCATTGCGCAGGGACAGTTCGATACGGAAGACATCGTGGCCCATCTTCGCAAAGTGGCAAAGCCCCAGGTTGTCCGCTCGAATCGGATCTACCCGATGGGACGCACCGGCATGGTGCTGTGTTTTGTCGATCCGTCGACCATGGTTTTCGGCAGCAGCGAAGCTGTGAAGCAGACGCTCGACGTGCGGGACGGATATGCGCCGAGCATGCTGACCAACGGTCCGATGATGGATGCCATGAAGACCATCGACTACGAGCCGCTGTGGAGCATTCTTGACCAGAGCGGCACGCAGACGATGATGCGCCAGATTCTGGGCGAAGCCGGCTCGGTTGCGGACTTCAACTCGGTTCGCAAGCGGCTGACATCCTCGTGGTATGGGATGGACTTCCAGCACGGCGTCAAGTTCGACCTGACGATTGCGACGGGAGATGCATTCGCGGCGGCAACGGTGTCGTCGCTGCTGAATGCGGCTGTGCTTTATCGCAAGATGAGCGGATCGGACACGGAGAAGGCAGCTCTTGCCGCGACGGACATTTCGGCGAGTGCAGGGCTGCTCTCGGTGCACTTTGCCACCTCGGATACGGGCTTTGACAGCCTGATGAAGTCGACGCTGTTCCAGAGCATGGTGCGCTGAAGCGGGGAGATCCTCGAGTTGCAGAAGCCCATAACCCAAGGGAAGAGACAGATCCGTCGATCCCTCTTGCCTTATGGATCTGGCAGTTTGGTTTGAATGACGAGCCAGGCTGGGGCGGCTTAATGCCGCGGGCTGAGTTGCGGATGGAACTCCATTTTGCCGCCGGGCAAGAGCACGATTTGCAGCTGGCCGTTCTGGCCTTCGTAGAGCGCGACGCCCGTGCTTTGCCGGACGGTGTGGGTGGAGCTCTCGGTGTATTGCACCTTCACTGGTCCGCTGAGGCGCACCTGGATCCTGTAGTGGTAATCCGCTCCGGAGGCAAGGCTGTCGGCGCCGAAGCTCGCACTGGGATAATCCACTTCGAGCAGTTCGATGGGCGCGCCGGTGCGGTTTTCGACGGTCACGGCGACGTGTGCGGAATGACAGCCAGCCAGGAAGCCGAAGAGGAGAAGAAACGCGGAGGCTTTCCGGAACGCGGTCACTCGCGAGCTCCTTCCGGTTGTTCCGGATTGTGTGAACCTTTCTGCGCGGATAACTTTTTCTCGAGACGATCCAGGCGCTTCAACAATTCGGGCAGGCGCTGAAAGATGGTGACGGCGCGGAGCCAGACGCGGTTGTCGAAGCCGGGCGAGCCGGAGATCATCTTGCCGGGTGGAATGTCGTGCGACACGGCGGACTGTGCGGTGAGGATGACGCCATCACCGACGGTGCAGTGGCCGGCGATTCCGGTTTGTCCAGCGAGGATGACGTTGTTGCCGACGACGGACGAGCCGGCGAGCCCGGTTTGCGCGCAAAGCAAGGTGTTCTCGCCGACGCGGGATCCATGGCCGACCTGGACGAGGTTGTCGATCTTTGTGCCATTCCCGATTTCGGTTGCACCAACGGTTGCGCGATCGACGCAGGCGTTGGCCTGGACATCGACGCGATCTCCGAGACGTACGGGGCCGGACTGCGGGATCTTGATCCACTCGCCTTTTTCATTTTTGGAGAAGCCGAAGCCATCCGCGCCGACGATCGCGCCGTTTTCGAGTGTGACATTGTCGCCGAGCACGCAGCCTTCGCGAACGACCGCGTGGGCGTGGGCAAAAAAGCCGGCGCCGATGGTGACGTTTGGGTAGATGACGACGTGGGGCAGGAGTTTCGCGCCAGGTCCGATTTTCGAGCCTGGCCCAATGACGACGTAGGCTCCAACGTGGGCGTCAGCGCCGATTTGAGCCGACGGATCAATGACGGCGGTTGGATGAATGCCCGGAGGGTAGGCCGGCGGCTGATAGAACATTCCGAGCGCGCGGGAGAAGGCATGGTATGGATTGGCGATGCGCAGGGTGGCCGGCTGAATCTCTGGGAATTCGGGCTCAACGAGGACGGCGGCGGCGCGGGTTTTCTTTGCCAGGCCGGCGTAGCGCGGGTTTGCCACGAAGGTGATTTCAGACGGACCTGCGTCTTCAATTCCTTTGACACCTGTGATTTCGAGCTCTGCGTTTCCGCGCAGTTCAGCGCCTAACCGCCTTGCCAACTCGCCAAGCTTCATCGAAGTGATTGTAATGGAAATGGCCAGGGCGCCCGGTGAGGCTACTGGTTTTCCGATGTTCCGGGAAAGAGTTCGGGCTGGGGCTCAACGCGCTTGCGATGGCGGCCCGCACCGATGAGACTGATGACTTCGAGGGCCTGGATGGCGAGGCGGGGAATATAGATGCGCTGGGTATTGGAGCGCGTGTCGGGCGGCGTGAGCATGAGGCCGGCGCCGTCAACCAGAGAACGGTCGTTGGCGGCGAGGCCCTCGATCTCGTCGCCATCGTTCAGGGTGAGATGCAACCACAAACCGGCGGACCGGGGCCGGACGGCGAACCTGCGGTGGAGCAGGCGCTCGGGGTTATTGCGGTCAGAGCCGGCGGAGGGCAGATCGCGCACATAGCAGATCCACTTGACTGCTTCCCACTCAAGGTTGAGGGTCTTTCCTGAGGCATCGAGGAGCTCAAGCGACGGGGCATGGCGGTCGAATCCGGCGCCGGCATAACCTGCGACCCAGTCTCGCGAGAACTTACGCACAATCACGGGCTTACGAATCGACCCCATCGCTTTGGATTGTCGCATGATGGAGGGTCGGATGAGGGCCAAAACGCAACAAATCCAGTGCAGAATGCTAGCCAAGTTCACGTGATTGTGATAAGGTACTGCTTTGCAGCCTCTGCCGCGGTATGTCCTAAGGTGAACAACATCAGATACTTGGCCCGGCAAGAGGATAGGGAAAGAAGCAGGGGCCGGAATGCCTGATTACGTTTACCTTCTTGAGAGCCGATTGTCGGCCGATCAGCAACATGCTTTGCGCCAGGTGAGAGAGGCGGCACGTGAGGCAGGAATGATCCTATTCCTGACCGGGGATGCCGTCCGCGACCTCACCAGCGGCCATGCCGTTAAAGGCCTGGAAATCGCGGTCCACGGAAATGCGCTCAAACTGAAGAAACCCATCACGAAGCTGGGCGGGAAGGTGTGGGGCGAGGACGAGGTTTCCCGTTCGCTCTACCTGTGTTTTCCGGGGACGGTCCGGGTGGACCTGATCAGCACCCATCGGACGGAGTATCCGAAGCCGGGCAAGCCGGTTTTTCACTGGGCTTCGATCCAGGAGGATCTGCGGGATCGGGATTTCACTGCGAATGCGATGGCGATCTCGCTGAACGAGGGGTCGTTCGGGTTGTTGATGGATCCGCTGAACGGAGTGGCGGACATCGAGGGCCGGGTACTGCGGCTGGTTTCGAATTACGGATTCATCGAGCAGCCGGCGTTGCTGATTCGCGCCACGCGCTATAAAGCGCGGCTAGGGTGGGAGATGGACGAGCGAACCCAGGCTCGTTATCAGAATGCTCGCGACGAGGGGATGATCGAAGCGCTTCCGGCGCACGACCGCAGCCAGGAACTGGAGCAGATTGGGCACGAAGACGACGCTCTGAAAGTGCTGCATGCGCTCGAGGCCGAAGGCTGGATGAAGGTGCTGTTTCCAGCGTGGACCTCGGCGAACGTGGACGAGGAAAAATTGCGGGCGCTTCACGAGCTGGCGGCGTTGCTTCAGATGCAGGGCGTGCACCCGGATATGTCGGCGGCACAGATGCAGCTGCTGACTGCGAAGCTGCAGACGAAAGACCTGAAGGCCCTGAAGAACCTGATGCTGCGGCCGGGCTTTGTGGAGGAGTGGGACAGCCTGGATGCAATCGCATCCGGTTTCCAGAAGGTGCTGCTGGCAAAGGAGAACCAGACGCCTTCGGCCAGTTTCAAGCTTTTCACGAGCTATGATCCAGAAGCTGTTCTATGGCTGGGGCTTACGAGCAAGAGCGCGGCGGTGAAAGATCGCTATGAGCTGTTCCTGAAGAAATGGCCCGAGGCCCACCAGCGGATTCCGTATGCGCTGATGCAGGAGATGCGGATCACGCCGGAGCTGCCGGTCCACGCAGAGGTGGTGCACAAGCTTTTCCTGGAGTTGATCGACGGGCGGCTCAACACTCCCGAGGAGATGCGGGCGTTTCTGGAGCCGTTCTCCCCGCCGGCGCCGCCGCCGCAAATCACAATCAAGCGCTCGCGTTCGCGGAGGGCGGAAGCGAAGGTCAAGGAACGCTCGTTCGAGGATGAAGAAGAAGAGGGCGGCGACGAAGAGGATCTCGACGATATTGGCGCCGAGGACGAAGAGGGCGGCATGATCGCGAAGCGCGATCTTGATGCGGAACTCGGCGACGAGAGCGAAGAAGAAGAAGAGAGCGAAGAAGGCGACGAAGAAGAACCTGCCGCAAAACCCGAGAAGAAAGGCGCGAAGAAAGCAGATAAGAAGGAAGCTCCCGCGCCGAAGGCGGCCGCCAAGGTTGAGCCTGCGAAGGTTCCGGCGAAGCCGCTGAAGGTGGAGAAAGCGAAAGCTCCTCCAGCCAAAGTTCCGGCGAAGCCAGAGCCGGCGAAGGGTGCAACGGTGAAGCCGGGAGCGAAGCCGGCGCCAAATGCGGTTGCGGCCAAGGCGGTTGCGAAGGCGGCACCGAAGAAAGCTCCGGAAAAGGCATCGGCGAAGACACCGGCCAAAGCACCTGTGAAGGCTGCTGTGAAGGCGGCGGCGAAGAAGCCTGCGGCCAAAGCACCGGCCAAGCCGCCTGCGAAGAAAAAACCTGCGCCTGCTGCTAAGAAGGCGACAAAGCCTGCGGCGAAAAAACCAGCCGCGAAGATCGCGAAAAAGAAGTAGGCAATTTGTTGGGAACTAGCAAATGAAGGGCGCAGCCGATGCTGCGCTCTTTGCATTTCGGCCGTTTGCGCGTGATATGTTCAAGTCCATCCAAAGGAGATTCTGATGGGCGCATTGCCTCGCGTGGTTGCTGTGTTGCTGTTCACGGGTATTGGTTGGGCTCCGTTGCTGGCGGCCGGCGCGAAACCGGACGCGAAACAGGAGTCGTCGGTCCATGGAAGCTACCGGTTCAGCCGCGGCGGGTGGACGTACGTGCACCTGGAGGGCACGCCTTCCGAGATTGGATATGAACACGGAAGCCTGCTGGCGCCGGAGATTGCGGACCTGGTAAGGGTGAGCGCGTTTGAGAGCGAGCACTCGACCCATCGCAAGTGGGCTTTTTATCGCGAGGCGGCGCGGACGATGTTGTGGCCGCACATCGAGCCGGAGTACCGCGAAGAGCTGGATGGCATTGCCAAGGGCGTGCAGGCGAAGGGCGTGAAGCTGGATGTTTGGGACATCGTAGCGCTGAACGGCAACATCGAGCTGCCCGATTACTATGTGCCGTGGCTGGACAAGCACGAGCATGCGGCGAATGCGCCTAAGATCCGGCCGGAGGGGCACTGCTCGGCCTTCATCGCGACGGGCAGTTATACGAAGGACGGCAAAATCGTCATTGCGCACAACAACTGGTCGAGCTATGCCGATGGCGAGCGCTGGACGATTATCTTCGACGTGCAGCCGCAGCACGGGCACCACTTCATCATGGATGGCGAGCCGGGCGTGATCACGAGCCAGGATGACTTCGGAGAAAACGATGCAGGGCTGATGATCACCGAGACGACTATCACGCAGTTCGCGGGCTGGAATCCGAAGGGCATTCCGGAGTTTGTGCGTTCACGGAAGGCGATGCAGTATGCGAGCAGCATTGATGAGTATGCCGCGATCATGCGCGAGGGCGACAACGGCGGTTATGCGAACGACTGGATGATCGGCGACCGCAAGACGGGAGAGATTGGGTATCTCGAACTCGGGCTGAAGAACACGCCGCTGTGGCGGACAAAGGATGGGTACTTCATCAGCTCGAACTTTGCGCGCGATCCAGCACTGATCAAGGACGAGACGGATGGGTTCCAGCCGGAGAATATGGCGAGCTCGCCCAACGCGCGGCGGGTGACATGGCAAAAGAAGATGGCCGAGTACAAAGGCCGGATCGACGTGGACCTGGCCGAGAAGTTTCTGGCCGATCATTATGACAGCTACACGGGCAAGGTGAACGCGGACGCACGATCGCTGTGCGGTCATACGGACCGCGATCCCCGCGGCGTGCCGGAGTGGGGTGACGGACCTTACGATCCCGAGGGCGCGGTGACCGGCAAAGTGTCGGACTCAGATATGGCGGCGCACATGGCACTGGTGGCGCGGGCGGGGCATCCGTGCGGGGAGGATTTTCTGGCGGCGCCATTTTTTGCCGCGCACCCTGAGTACGCGTATTTGAAGCCGATCCTAAAGGACATGAAGGCCGGGCCGTGGACGACATTTGTGGCGGGGGAGAAGCAATAGGCCGCGCCCCGCTGGCGGCGGAATCTCTTCGGCGTTCGGCTTCGCCCCCGCCCCAGCCGAGCCTGGGCGGGTACGCGGAGATTCAAGTAAGACGAGCCGTCAAAAGGTGCGGCCCACGATGAGCCGCAAAACGGGCGCAGGCTCGGAATAGAGGCTGGTCTTGACCTCGAAGAAGGTGCCGTGCCGATTCTGCACTCCCATGAAGATGTTAAAGCCGGTTTCATAGTCGAAGT
>Ga0335072_10004757_pt1 | contig 20068 bp, 19 predicted proteins | sample Lox_Sample_21_FD_206725 | JGI IMG/M metagenome (GOLD analysis project Ga0335072, IMG submission 206725) | Soil microbial communities from Loxahatchee National Wildlife Refuge, Florida, United States - Lox_Sample_2.1 | ecosystem: Environmental > Terrestrial > Soil > Wetlands | place: USA...
GCACGATCTACATCTGGGCACCGATTCCGGCGGGCTTCGATTCCTCGGCGGCGTACTGCGAGCATGTGCTCGAGCAGGCGGCCGTCGTGATCTCGCCCGGTGGCGCGTACGGCGCGAGCGGCGAGGGCTACTTCCGGATCTCGCTCACGACTCCCGATGAGCGGCTGCTCGAGGCCGTCGAGCGAATTCGACAGCTTTAGCGGCCGCGCTCGCACGGCTTAACGCATCCGCTACCGACATCGGCGGCGCCGCCGGGTAAAAGGTTAAGGTTGAAGGGGCCGGAGCTACCATCGAATTTGTGCAAAATCGGCAAGCGAATAGCCAGGGACCGGGCTCGGCGCTGAACGGGCAGCGGCCCCAGGGCCGTGCGCGCCAGCGCGCCTACTTGGTCGCCGTCGTGCCCGATGGCGGCGAGGAGCAGCTCGCGGAGCTACGCGAGCTGCTGAAGACCGCGGGGGTCGCAGGCGTCGGGGAGCTCGTCCAGCGGCGCGATCACCCGCATCCGAACACGTATCTCGGCCCGGGCAAGATCGACGAGCTGAAGGCCGAGCTCGCCGGCTCGGACGCGAACCTGGTCGCGGTCGACGACGAGTTGTCCCCACGCCAGGAGCGCAACCTCGAGTCCGCACTCGGGCTCCCGGTGATCGACCGGACCGCGATCATCCTCGACATCTTCGCTTCGCACGCGCACAGCGCGGAGGGCAAGCTCCAGGTCGAGCTTGCGCAACTCGAGTACAACCTCGCCCGCATGCGCGGCCTGTGGTCGCACCTCGAGCGACTCGGCGCCGGCCGCATCGACGGCGGCATCGGCACCCGCGGACCGGGCGAGACGCAGATCGAGACCGACCGCCGCCTCGCCCGCGACCGGATCTCGGCGCTGAAGCGGAAGCTCGACCACGTCGCCTCGAGCCGCTCGGTGATGCGGGCCGAGCGCGAGCGCACGCAGCTGCCCTCGGTGGCGCTCGCCGGCTACACCAACGCCGGCAAGTCGACGCTGCTGAACGCCCTCACCGGCTCGACCGTCGGCGTCCGCGACAGCCTGTTCCACACGCTCGACCCGACCACCCGGCTGCTTCGCACCGGCGGGCGCGACTACCTCGTGACCGACACCGTCGGCTTCATCCGGAAGCTTCCCCATCAGCTGGTCGAGGCGTTCGGCGCGACGCTCGAGGAGACGAAGTTGGCGGACCTGATCCTGCACGTGGTCGACGCCTCGGTTCCGGAGGAGGAGCTGATCGCGATGACGCGGGCGGTCGAGGACGTGCTGCTCGAGATCGGCGCCGACGGGGTGCCCCAGATCCTGGTGCTCGCCAAGGCCGACCGCATCGACGAGGAGCGGCGCGAGGAGCTCGAATTCCGGCATCGGGGAGCGGTGCTGATCTCCGCGGTCACCGGCGAAGGCCTCGAGGCGCTCGAGCAGCGGATCGAGGAGGAGTTCGCGAGGACGCTGCAGGATGTGGAGCTGCTGATCCCGTATGACGCCGGCGCGCGGCTCGCCGAACTGCACGCGATCGCCGGCGATCTGGAGCGCGAGGACACGCCCGACGGCGTGCGCGTGCTCGCCCGGCTGCCGGCGCCCGTCGCCGCGCGCTACCAGGGTTTCGCGCTCAGCCGCCCATACGCATGACGCTCCAGGTACGGCGCCTGGACGAGCGGGCGCAGCTACCGAGCAGGGCGTACTCCGGCGACGCCGGACTCGATCTGTACGCGCTCGACGACGGCGTGCTCGGCCCCGGCGAACGCGCTCAGGTCCGCACCGGCATCGCGGTCGAGATCCCCGATGGCCAGGCCGGTCTGGTGCTGCCGCGCTCGGGGCTCGCGGCTCGGCATGGAATCGCGATCGTGAACGCGCCCGGCTTGATCGACTCCGGCTACCGCGGCGAAATCCGCGTGCTGCTGCTGAACACCGATCGCGCGGCGTCGTTTGCATTCTCGAGCGGGGAGCGGATCGCCCAGCTCGTGCTGGTGCGAATCGAGACGCCGGAGGTCGTCGAGGTCGACGAGCTCGCCACCTCAGAGCGCGGCGCCGGCGGCTTTGGCTCGAGCGGCTAACGCTAGCCCGTCGTGCCCGTGGTCGAGGTCGAAGTGGGGCTCGACGTCTGCGGCAGCAGGCCCGCCTCTTGGAGGAACTGCGCGGCGACGGTGGCGGGGTCCTGACCCTCGAGCTGCACCTGTGCGTTCAGCTCACGCATCGTCGACAGCGTCAGCAGGGCGCTGACCCGGTTGATCGTCGCCTCGAACTCGGGACCCTCGGCGTCGAGCGCCCGGACCGACGCCACCGGGACGATGTTGCCCCAGCCGAAGATGTCGGCGGGGTCCTCCAGCAACGGATAGCTCCCGCTCAGCAGTTGTGGATCGGTCGTCTGGACGACGGCCGCCTGGACGCTCCCCTGATCAAGCGCCTGGTACTGCGAGCCGAGCTCGAGCGCGGTGAATGCCGATGGGACCACGCCGTACGTGCTCTGGAGCGCCGGCAGCCCGCCCGGGCTCTGCTGCTGAAACTGGGGCGGCCCCCCGAGCGTGAGCTGGGGCATCTTGATCAGGTCGGGGATCGACTGGATCTGGTTCTCGACGGCGTAATCGAACGTAACGGCGATCGCGTCCGTGTTGCTGAACGGCGTCTCGTTGAGCAGCTCGAGGCCGTGCTTGAGCGCGTAGTGCTGGCCGGACAGGTATGCCTCGCGGAGCGACCGCGAGGCGTCCTGAACACCGGCGACATCCGTGTCCCACGTATTTAGGTACTCCGGGTACATCGCGAGCTGCCCGTTGGCGAGGGCCTGCTGGATCACGGCGGTCGGGCCGATGCTCTGATTCAGCGAGACCGCGAACCCCTCGGCCTTGAGCGCCTGGTAGTAGAGCTGGCCGAGCACGAACTGCTCGGGGGTGTTCTCGTCACCGATCGTGACCGGTGGCCGGCCCGTGCCCGGGAGCGAGATGGTCGTCGTGGCGGTCGTGGTGGCGGTGGTCGTCGTCGTGGTCGTCGAGGTCGTCGTCACCGTGGTCGTGCCGGGCACGGCGGCCGTCGCCGGACGGGAGCCCGCGCCGCAGCCCGCGAGACCGACGGCCGCGACCCCGCACGCCAGCGCCGACCCCACCGAGCCGATGAACCTTGCCCGGAACGACATGGCCTCAGATTCTCATACTCCCGCGGCCCGGCGCGCGTCCGCGTGGGCGTCCGCCTCGAGCCTGTCGTCGAGCGGACCCAGCGGGTTTTTGAGGGAGAGCGCCGTCTCGATCAGCCAATCGGCGAACCACGCGTTCTTCGGGAGCAGCGGTCCGTGGAGATACGTCCCGATCACGTTCCCGCGGCGGACGCCCTCGTGACCGTCGATGCCGTTGTTGCCATGACCTTTCAGCACCCGGCCGAGCGGGGTCGCGTCCGGACCCAGACTGGTGCGGCCGCCATGGTTTTCGAACCCGGCCAGCACTCGCCGAAGTCCGGGAGTCAGCTCCGTTTCGATCGCGACGTTCCCGATCAGCCGCGGCCCGTCCGAACGGACCGTCTTCAGGTCGACCAAGCCGATTCCGGGCAGGGTCTGCTCGCCGAGCTCGTACGAGTGGCCGAGCAGCTGATACCCACCGCATACCCCGAGGATCACCGCCCCGCGAGCGGCCGCGGCGTGGAGCGAGTCGCGCTTGATCTCGGCCAGGTCGAGCGCGCACAGCTGCTGGTCGCGGTCCTGCCCGCCGCCGATGTAGTAAAGGTCGGCGCCGTCGGCGTCGAGGCGCTCGGCGAGACCGCATGACGTGACGCTGAACTCGATCCCTCGCCACCGGCAGCGGCGCTCGAGCACGAGCAGGTTGCCGCGGTCGGCGTAGATGTTCATCAGGTCCGGGTACAGCGCGCACACGCGGAGCTCAGGCACGGAGGATCACCACCTCGCTGCCGACGTAGTCCGCCGTCTCCCGCACCCGGGTTCGCTGCACGCGGGTGAACCCGGCGGCCCGGCCCTCGCGCTCGAGGCCCCGTGCGGTGAGCCGATCCAGACGGATCAGATCGTGCTCGGCGGTTCGCTCGCCCGCCGGAGAGACGGTTTCCCGCAGGCGCTCGAGTACGAACCCGTCGGGGTCCGCGCGAACCGCTACCGGCAGGCTCGAGTACACGACGCCGTCCAGCTCGCGGATGTCGGGGACCGGGGAGGGCACGCCGTCGGTCACGTCGTACAGATCGAGGGCCTCGGCGAGCGCGATCGCCAGCGCTCCGCCGGGGAGGAGATGCCGGCGCGCGCAGGCCAGGAACTCCGCCCGGCCTGCCGTCCCTCCGAGCAACTGGATCGTCTGCATCGGCACGATGGCCAACGGGAACCGCTCGCCGAGATCGAAGTCGCGAGCGTCCGCGACCACGGTCGTAATGAGCGGTTGGGATGAAACCCCGTCCATATCGGGGTTTCTTCCCGAGGCCCGCGCCGCGAGCGCGGCCAGGAGCTCTGGATCGCGATCCAGGGCGGTCACGCGGTACCCCGCGCTCGCCAGATCCAGCGCTACGCGACCCGTGCCGGCGCCGATGTCCAGCACGGGGTCGCCGTGGTCAGCCGCGAGCGAGCGCCACAGCGGCAGGTCCTCGACGTACGCGCCGCACTCGATGTCGTGCCAGATGACGCTCATCGGCCACCCACCGCCGCAGCAGGCTCCCAGAACTGGACGGCGTGCCCGCGCGCCGCCAGCTCCTGACGCAGCTCGAGCAGCGCGGTGTACGTCGGCAACACGTACAGGTGGCCGGAACCGACATCCGCGACCGCCTCGTCCAACGCGGCCGCCGGCGCCGGCGTCACGTGCAGCCGGTCGCTCGGCACGCCGGCGTACTTCAGGCGGACGGCGAGCTCGGCGGCGCGCGTCCCCGCGCACGTGACCCGGCGGACGCGTCCCGCGAGCATCTCAAAGTCCGCGTCCCACACCCACGAGACGTCGCGCCCGTCCGCCACCCGGTCGTTAAGGATCGCGAGCACGTCCAGCTCTTCGTGCTCGAGCACGAGCGTGCGCAGGATCTCGTTCGCGCCAGCCGGGTTCTTGATCAGCAGTACCTGGAGCTCGATGTCGCCGATCGTGATCCGCTCGGCCCGGCCGAACGCCGCCTGGACGTCGCGCAACCCGGCGACGACCGCGGTCAGCGGGACGTCGAGCTCGAGGCACAGGGACGCGGCGCCGAGCGCGTTGTACACGTTGTAGAGGCCGGGGAGCGGCAGCTCGACTGTCGCGGTCCCGGCCGGCGTCGTCAGCTCGAACCGCGACCGGCGCGTGCCGTCGAGCTCGATCCGCTCGGCCGCGATCGACGGCGTGGGGCGCTCCTGCCCGCACGAAGGACAGCGATACCGACCGAGGTGGCCGAGGTAGACCGCGTCGTATACGTACGCCGCGCCGCAGCGGCGGCAGTGCTTCGAGTCCGACGCGTGCTGCATCTCGGGGATGGCGACCGAGGGGTCCTCGATGCCGAAGTAGGTGAGTCCCGGCGCGTCGCGTCCGAGATCGGCGATCAACGGGTCGTCGGCGTTGAGAACGAGGCGGGCGTCGGTCGACGCCGCCACGGCCGCCCAGCGGTCGGCGATCGTCTCGAGCTCGCCGTAGCGGTCGAGCTGATCGCGGAACAGGTTGCCGAGCAGGATCCCGCGCGGATGCAGCTCGGGCGTGACCCGGTCGAGCCAGAACTCGTCGATCTCGAACAACCCCAGCTCCCCGTCGATCCGCCCGCCGCCGCGGGCGGCCGCGAGCAACGTCGAGGCGACGCCCCCGGCCATATTCGCGCCGGCGCGGTTGTGGACGGCCGGAATGCCGGCGTGCCGCAGCACCGAGGCGACCATCGCGGCCGTCGTGGTCTTGCCGTTGGTGGCCGAGATCACGACCGATCCGCGCGGCAGGCGCGCCGCCAGCTCCGCGATCGCGCCGGGCTCGAGCGCCATCAGCACCTTGCCCGGCAGGCTCGTCCCGCCGCCGCGGCCGGCGCGGCGGGCCAGCTCCCCGACGGCGCGAGCCGCCGCGACCTTGGCGCCGAGCAGCGTCATGCCGGCACGATCATCCGGACCGCGCCGGGGCGCACGCGAATCGTGACCGGAAGCTCCGCGATCGCCTCTCCGTCGGCGTACAGCGTGAACCGCTCCGACGCGCTGATGTGCACCTCGCGTCCGCGAATCACGTCGACGCCGCGCTTGCGGATGTGCCGGCCGCTGAACACGGTCGGCGCCAGCGCGAGGAAACGCAGTTTTGGCATGTCCTCGATGATGACCACATCGAGTAGACCGTCCGTAAGGGACGCGTTTGGCGCGAGCAGCATCCCGCCGCCGAACTGCTTCGAATTGGCGGCGGCGACCGAGTATCCGGTGAACTCGCGGGGGGTGTCGCCGTCGAGCGTGACCTCGAACCGCGCTGCCTTGAACCGCGGCAGCGCTCGCACCAGCGCGAGCGCGTACACCGGGCTCCCGCGCACGACGCGGGTGTCGTTCGCGATCTGGTTCACGAGCGAGTCAAAGCCGCAGCTGGCGATGCCCGCGAACGTCCGGTCGCCGGCCTGGCCGAGATCGAGCGGGCGCTCGACCCCCGACGCGAGAACGCGGCACGCGGCCACGGGGCGGCGCGGTATCCCGAGCACGCGGCACAGGTCGTTACCCCGTCCCCCCGGCAGCACGCCGACGAGCCCGTCGGTGTTCGCGAGCGCGCCGGCGACGGCGCCGATCAGCCCATCGCCCCCGAACGCGACCGCCACCTCACCGTTGCCGGCCGCCTCCACCGCAAGTTCGCGAGCGTGCTCGAGGCTCTTCGTGTACTCGAACCGCTGCTCGAGCCCGAGCGTTCGCAGCGCCGCCTGGACGTCGGGCAACGCGCGGGCCGGACGGCCACCGCCGGCGACCGGGTTGACGATCAATGCAAGTTTGCGCACGGGGGAGATCATGCCGAAGTCAGCTTGGTACGCTTCTTCCTGGAATGGCGCTCCGCCTCGATCTCCGACTTCTCCTCCTCCCCCCTCGGGGGGAATAGCGCGTGGGCGGCCGCACGTAGCCGCGAAACCAGCACCGAGAAGACACCGAGATCGAGACACTTAGGAGTGACATGACCAAACCTGAAGATCCAAGCCGAGTCCTGATCTTCGACACGACTTTGCGTGACGGGGAGCAGTCGCCCGGCATCTCGCTGAACACGCAGGAGAAGCTGGAGATCGCCCAGCAACTCGCGCGCCTGGGCGTGGACATCATCGAGGCCGGCTTCCCGATCACCTCGCCCGGGGATTTCGAAGCGGTGCAAACCATCTCCCGCACGGTCGAAGGACCGGTGATCGCGGGCCTGGCACGGACGCACGTCGCCGACATCGACGCCGCCTGGAACGCGGTCAAGGACGCGACGCGCCCACGGATTCACACGTTCATCTCGACGTCCGACATCCACATCCAGTACCAGCTCCAGACCACGCGCGACGACGTCAAGGGTCAGGCGCGCGCCGCGGTCGCGCACGCCAAGCAGTACGTCGACGACGTCGAGTTCTCGCCGATGGACGCGACCCGCGCCGACATCGAGTTCACCGCCGAGGTCTGCCAGATCGCGATCGACGAAGGCGCCACGACGATCAACATTCCCGACACCGTCGGGTACACGATGCCGCACGAGTACACGGCGTACCTGGAGAAGCTCTACGCGCTGGTCCCGGATCTGGAGGACATCGTTCTGTCCGTCCATTGCCACGACGACCTGGGCCTGGCCGTGGCCAACTCGTTCGCCGGCCTGCTCGCCGGCGCGCGCCAGGTCGAGTGCGCGATCAACGGGATCGGCGAGCGCGCCGGCAACGCGTCGCTCGAGGAGATCGTGATGCTGCTGCACACGCGCTCGGCGGACGTCGGGCTCCACACCGGGGTCGTCACCCGCGAGATCGCCCGCACGTCGAGGATGGTGTCGCGCCTGACCGGTTATCCGGTGCAGCCGAACAAGGCCGTGGTCGGCCGCAACGCGTTCGCGCACGAGTCCGGTATCCACCAGGACGGCGTGCTCAAGGAGCGCACGACATACGAGATCATGGACGCGACCACGGTCGGGCTCGAGGCCAACTCGATCGTGCTCGGCAAGCATTCGGGCCGGCACGCGCTGCAGCAGGCGCTGGCTGACCTGGGGTTCGAGCTTTCCGGGCAGGGCCTGAACACGGCGTTCCGGCGGTTCAAGGAGATCGCGGACAAGAAGAAGCACGTGACCGCGATGGATCTCGAGGCGCTGGTCACCGACGAGCTGCGCGAGGAGATCGCGGGCTACCAACTCGAGTGGTTCGACGTCGAGGCGTCGACGCGCCGGCCCCCGCACGCGACGGTCGGGATCAGGACGCCTGACGGCGAAGAGGTCACCGGCTCGTTCACCGGCGACGGCCCGGTCGACGCGATCTTCCGCGCGATCAACGCCGCCACGGGTGCCGACGCGCGGCTCCGCGAATTCCGCGTCGACGCGGTCACCGGCGGCCAGGACGCGCTCGGCGAGACGTCGGTCGTGCTCGAGGTGGGCGGGGTGACGGGCTCGGGTCAGGGCGTCTCGACCGACATCCTCGAGGCGGGCGCCCGCGCGTACGTGCGCGCCCTATCCAACGCTCTCCGCCGAGGCGATGTCATGGCCGAGGCAGAGGAAGCGACGGCTGAGGCGGCTTCGAGGCAACCGGTGCGGACCCCGTGACGTACGCCAGGCCCTGCCGGTAGCCGGCCGCCAGCACTCGGCCGCTCGGCTCGCGGTCCATGAAGTTCGTGCCCATCGTCTCGGCGGACTCAGCGTTCGGCGCGAGCATCTGCACCGCCGCACCGCGGCGGCGGAGCACCAGCGCCTCGACCGACACGGCGGTGCGCGACACGCCGCGCACCACCGCGAGGACATTCGAGGACGTCGGCAGGCTCGCGGTCGGGTTCAGGCACAGAACGTGCGTGTCGCGACCGGCGGGCGCCGCGTCCAGGTTGGTGGGGCTCCACACGCCACCGTCGACGTACTCGCGGCCGCCGATCGTGACCGGCTCAAACAGCCACGGCACCGTGCACGAAGCCGCGACGGCGTCGGCGACGCTCGCGCTCGGCGCGCCGGGGCTCCCGAACACGACCCGGCGTCCGTTGGCGCGGTCGACGGCCGCGACGCGCAGGCGGCCGTCGAAGCGGGGCTCGAGGCGCTCGACGTTCCGGTGTAGATCGTTCAGCGTCTGCTTGGGCCTGGGCAGGCGGCGCAGGAGCAGGGATCGCGTCACCGCCCCGCCGGGCGCGGCCAAGCCGAGCGCGAGCGGCGCGAACGTGGCGCCGACGGCTAGCGCCCACTGGCCGGCGCGGCGCGCGGCGGCGATCCCGGCGGCGGCCAGCCCGTCCGCGGGCTGGGGCGCGCTCGGCGCCGCGTCGAGGTCCGCGCCGATCGTCGAAGGGCGCCGGGGCGACTGGCCGGCGACCAGATGCGCGGCGACGATCGACCCGGCCGAGGTGCCGACGTAGTAGTCGCAGTCGCGAAGGTCGAACCCGGTGCCGTCCTCGATCCCGGCCAGGACGCCCATCATCCAGGCTTCGCCGAGGACCCCACCGCCGCCGAGCACGAGCACATCGGGTCGCGAGCGCATGGCTTGTGAGGCTAGCGGCGGCCCCCAGCGGCCCTGGCGTACGTGATAACGTACGAGCGTATGTCGATCACTGTCAACGCCCAAGACGGCGGCCTCGGGCCGCGGGTGAGGGCTCTACGCGAGGCGATGGACCTGTCGCTCCGCGACCTCGCCGAGCGCTCGGGCGTGAGCGCACCGATGTTGTCGCAGGTCGAGCGAGGCGAGACCAGCCCGACCCTCCAGGTGGCCAAGCGCATCGCCACCGGACTCGAACTCCGCCTATCGCAGCTGCTCCGCCTGGACGAGGACGGGGCGGTAAGCGTGGTCCGCGCGGGCGAGCGACGTAAGGGCCCGAGCGCCGTCGAAGGCCACCACTACGAGATCCTGACGCCGCCGCTGCCCGGCCAGCGCGCCGAGCTCTCGCGCCACACGCTGGCGCCCGGCGCCGTCACCGGCGGACCGGGGGATCCACCGATGCACGAGCCGGGGAGTCGCGAGACCGCGCTCGTCGAGCGGGGCAGGGTCGTTTTGTTTTGCGACGGCCAGCGGTACGAGCTGCTCGATGGCGACACCGTCACGTTCGACGCGGACCTGAATCATCATTTTGAAAATCCAGGGCCTGAGGAAGCCGTGTTGCTCGCGGTGCTCAGCGCGGGACTCCGGAGGAGCTGATGCCACAGACGCTGTTCGACAAGATCTGGGAGACGCACGAGGTCGCGCCCGGTCTGATCTACATCGACCTGCACCTGGTCCACGAGGTGACGAGCCCGCAGGCGTTCGACGGGCTCCGGCTGGCCGGGCGCAAGCTGCGCCGGCCCGATCGCACGCTGGCCACCGCCGACCACAACGTCCCGACCGACGGCACGCCGGTCGCGGCCAGGATCCGGGACGAGCTCTCGCGCGTCCAGGTGGAGACGCTCGAGCGCAACTGCGAGGAGTTCGGCATCCCCATCTACTCGCTCGGGTCCGAGCACCAGGGGATCGTGCACGTGATCGGCCCCGAGCTGGGCGTCACGCAGCCGGGGATGACGATCGTGTGCGGCGACTCGCACACCGCCACCCACGGAGCGTTCGGCGCGCTCGCGTTCGGGATCGGGACGAGCGAGGTCGAGCACGTGCTCGCCACCCAGTGCCTGGTTCAGTCAAAGCCCCGCTCGATGCGGATCCTGTACGACGGGTCGCTCGGCTTCGGGGTCACCGCCAAGGACCTGATCCTGGCCACGATCGGTCAGATGGGCGTCGACGGTGCCGTCGGCCACGTCGTCGAGTTCGCGGGGCCGCCGATCGAGACCCTGTCGATGGAGGGCCGGATGACCGTGTGCAACATGACGATCGAGGGCGGCGGCCGCGCCGGGATGATCGCGCCCGACGAGACGACGTTCGAGTGGGTGATCGGCCGTCCTGGGGCACCTGACTCGGTGCCCGAGGGGTGGAGCGATCTGCACACCGACGACGGCGCGACCTTCGACAAGCAGATCGACGTCGATGCGTCTCAGATCAGCCCAATGGTCACGTGGGGGACGAACCCCGGGATGGTCGTTCCGGTCACCGGCGCGGTGCCCGAGCCGCACACCGATCAAGACGAGCGCGCGCTCGAGTACATGGCGCTCGAGCCCGGAATGCCGATCGGCGAAATCAAGCTCGATCGGGTGTTCATCGGCTCGTGCACGAACTCGCGGATCGGGGATCTGCGCGCGGCGGCCGAGGTGGTCGGCGGGCGTCGCGTGGCCGACGGCGTCTACGCGATGGTCGTCCCGGGCTCCCAGCAGGTCAAGGCGCAGGCCGAGCAGGAAGGGCTCGACGAGGTCTTCCGGCGCGCCGGGTTCGACTGGCGTGGGGCGGGCTGCTCGATGTGCCTCGGGATGAACCCCGACATCGCCGCGCCCGGCGAGCGCGTCGCGTCGACCTCGAACCGCAACTTCGAGGGGCGCCAGGGCCGCGGCGCGAGATCGCACCTGGTCTCGCCGCAGATGGCGGCGGCCGCTGCGATCGAGGGCAAGTTTGTCGACATCCGAGATTGGGGCCCACCCGCGCAGGACCCACCCACCCAGGAGGACGGGCGATGAGGGCGATCGAGACGATCACGGGCCGGGTGTCGGTGCTGGGGCGCGACGACGTCGACACCGACCAGATCATCCCCAAGCAGTTCCTGAAGAGGGTCGAGCGCACGGGCTTCGGCGAGTTCCTGTTCTTCGACTGGGCCAAGCAGCCCGGGTGGGATCTGCCCGTCAATCCGATCCTGGTGGCCGGGCGGAACTTCGGGTGCGGCTCGAGCCGCGAGCATGCCCCGTGGGCGCTCGAGGACTACGGCTTCCAGGCGATCATCGCGCCGAGCTTCGCCGACATCTTCCGCTCGAATTGCACGAAGATCGGGCTGCTGCCGGTTGTGCTCTCGTCTGAGGATTGCGCGTCGATCGCGGACTCCGGCGAAGCCCAGGTCGATCTAGCGGCGCAGGAAGTGCGGTGGCCGGGGGGGACGGCGAGCTTCGAGATCGATCCCGAGATCAAGCACCGGCTACTCAACGGTCTCGACGACATTGCCTTGACTCTGGAGCAGGAGGACGCGATCGGCTCGTTCGAGCGCGATCGCGAGCGTCCCGGTCCGGTCACGACGGCTTTGGCATGAGCGCGGGAGCCTCTCGCGACTGGGACGCGGCGTCGTATGACCGCGTGTCGGATCCGCAGCTGGCGTGGGCGCGCGAGCAATTGAAACGTCTTGCGCTGTCCGGCGACGAGGTGGTGGCGGACGCCGGGTGTGGCTCGGGACGCGTGACCGTGCTGCTCGCGGACCTGGTGCCGCGCGGCCGCGTGTACGCGGTCGACGTGGCGCCGTCGATGGTGGCGCACGCTCGCGACGCGCTCGGCGACCGCGCCACCGTGTTGTGCCAGGACCTGGTCGAACTCGACCTTCCCGAGCCGGTCGACGCGATCTTCTCGAACGCCACGTTCCACTGGATCCACGACCACGACGAGCTGTTCGCGGCGCTTCATCGCACGTTGAAGCCGGGCGGTCAACTCGTCGCCCAGTGCGGCGGGCGCGGCAACATCGACTCGTTCCGAACGCTCGCCGATCAGATCGCGGAGGAGGAGCCGTTCGCGCCGTATTTCGCGGAGTGGAAGCGGCCCTGGAACTACGCGACCGATGTCGAGACTGCTGATCGGTTGCAGCGAGCCGGGTTCGATGACATCTCGTGCTGGCTCGAGCCCAAGTCGGTCACGCCCGAGGATCCGCGCTCGTTCATCCAGACCGTATGTCTCGTGCGCCATCTCGATCCGCTGCCCGGCGAGCTGCGCGACCCGTTCGTCGATCGCGTGCTCTCGCGGGCGGGCGAACCGCTCGTGCTCGAGTACGTCCGGTTGAACATGACCGCGCGCCGCGCATCCGTCTAGTCGGTCGTGAGCTAGGACGGTGTACCAGCAGCCGCAGTGCCGGGTCGTCCGGCGATTCGACCTGTACAACGCGGCAAATCGCCCGGGAGCGAACCGCATCGACCACATGATCATGGTGGACATGCTTGATGCTTATGTGGTCGGGGCGCCGCACGGCGGGGAGCTTTGGCGCGAAATACAGGGTCATGACGCGGCAAACCTGTCCGGCCGGGGCGCGGAAGCCCCTCCCGGCGAGCGGTTGCTAGCGTCCCGCCACCATGGCCCCGCGCGTCGTCCTGCTACCCGGTGACGGGATCGGTCCCGAGATCACCGCCCCGACCCTCGACGTCCTGAAGGCCGCCGGCGCGGACCTCGAGTACGAGGAGCACGTGTTCGGAGGCGCGTCGATCGACGCTCACGGAACCGCGCTGACCGACGACACGCTGGATGCGTGCAAGCGGGCCGACGCGGTCCTGCTGGCTGCGGTCGGAGGTCCGAAATGGGACACGACCGACCCCGCCAAGCCCCGGCCCGAGCAGGGCCTGCTCGGCTTGCGCAAGGGCCTCGGGCTGTTCGCCAACCTGCGTCCGGTCAAGCCGCTCCCCGCCCTGTACGACGCGAGCCCGCTCAAGCGCGACCTGATCGAGCGGACCGACATGATCGTGATCCGCGAGTTGACCGGCGGCATCTACTTCGGCGAGAAGACCCGCACGCCGGACCGCGCGTCCGATGACTGTGTCTACACCCGCGCCGAAATCGAACGCATCGCCCGCGTCGCGTTCAACACCGCGCGATCCCGAGTCACCAGCGTCGACAAGGCCAACGTGCTCGAGACCAGCCGGCTGTGGCGCGAGGTGGTACGCGAGGTTCACCAGAGCGAATTTCCGAACATCGAACTCGAGCACCTGCTGGTCGACAACGCGGCGATGAAGCTGATCGCAGCGCCCCGGCACTTCGAGGTGATCCTCACCGAGAACATGTTCGGGGACATCCTCAGCGACGAGGCGGCGATGCTGACGGGCTCGATCGGGATGCTCCCGAGCGCGTCGCTTGGAGGCGACGGCCCGGGCGTGTTCGAGCCCGTGCACGGGTCCGCGCCCGACATCGCCGGCACCGGAGCCGCGAACCCGCTCGCGATGTTCCTGTCCGCGGCGCTCATGCTCCGCCATGGACTCGGGATGGAATCCCAGGCGGCGGCGGTAGAATCGGCGGTCGAGCGAGCGCTGGCCGAGGGGCTGCGCACGCACGACCTGGGGGGCACGGCAACTACATCAGAGGCCACCCAGGCAGTCCTCAAATACCTCTAGGGCGCCGCCGAAGCGCCGCCGAAAATTCGATAAGGAGTCAGTCGTGCAAACAGCGGACCTCATCTGGCACAACGGTGAAATGGTTGCCTGGGAGGACGCGAAGGTTCACGTATTGACGCACGGCCTGCACTACGGGACCGGGGTATTCGAGGGGATTCGCGCGTACGAGACCACCAAGGGAACGGCGATCTTCCGCCACCACGACCACCTCGCACGCCTGTTCAAGTCGGCCGAGCTCTACTACATGCCGATCCCGTACACGCTCGCCGAGCTGCGGACCGCCACGCACGAGCTGATCGCGGCCAACGAACTGCGCGAGTGCTACATCCGGCCGATCGTGTTCCGCGGCTACGGCCAGATGGGGCTGTACCCGCTCGATGCTCCCGTCGAGGTCTCGATCGCCGTGTGGCCGTGGGGCGCGTACCTCGGCGAAGAGGGCAAGGCGAGCGGCATCCGCGCCAAGGTCTCGAGCTGGCGTCGGATCCCGCACGACGCGCTGATCCCGCACGCCAAGGCCTCCGGCCAGTACCTCAACAGCGTGCTCGCGAAGATCGAGGCGTCGAAGGCCGGCTACCAGGAGGCGATCCTGCTCGACTCGCATGGGTTCGTGTGCGAGGGATCGGGCGAGAACATCTACGTCGTCCGTGACGGAGTCGTGCTCACCCCACCGCAGACGGCCGGGATCCTCGACGGAATCAATCGCAAGTCGGTCATCCAGATAGCGCGGGACCTCGGCATCGAGGTCGTCGAGCGCGATCTCGCGCGCGCGGAGCTGTACCTCGCCGACGAGGTGTTCATGACCGGCACCGCCGCCGAGCTGGTCCCGGTCCGCGAGATCGACGACCACACGATCGGCGCCGGTAAGCCCGGTCCGGTGACGGGCGAGCTCCAGCGGGTGTTCGACGACGCGCTCCACGGCCGCGACGCGCGGTACGCCGAGTGGCTCGACATCGTCGAGGTGCCGAGCCGAACCGCCGCGGCCGGATGACTCACATCGAGCTCTACGACACGACCCTCCGCGACGGGATGCAGGGGGAGGGCATGTCGCTGTCCGCGCAGGAGAAGCTGCGCGTGGCGCATCGCCTCGACGAGCTCGGGATCGACGTGATCGAGGCGGGCTTCCCGAGCTCCAACCCCAAGGAGCTCGAGCTGTTCGGCCTGCTCGAGCGCGAGTCGTTCCGCCACGCACAGGTCGCGGCGTTCGGTATGACTCGCCGCCGCGACACTCGCGCCGACGCCGATCCGGGGCTGCGCGTGCTCGCCGAGTCGGGCGCGCCGGTGTGCACGATCGTCGGCAAGACCTGGGCATTGCATTTGGAAAAGGTGGTCAAGGTCGACCCCGACGAGAACCTGCGGATGATCTCCGAATCGGTCGCATTCCTCGTCGGCGAGGGCAAGCGCGTGATCTACGACGCCGAGCACTTCTTCGACGGGTTCGCGGACGACCCCGCGTACGCGTTGCGGTGCGTGGTGGCGGCGGCCGAGGCCGGCGCCGCCACGGTCACCTGCTGCGACACGAATGGCGGCACGTTGCCTCACCGGATCGCGGCCACGATCGCCGATGTCGTCGCCGCGCTCGCCCCGACCGGCGCGCGCATGGGGATCCACTGCCACGACGACTCCGGGTGCGGTGTCGCGTGCACGCTGGCCGCGGTGCAGCAGGGTGCGGTCCACGTGCAGGGGACGATGAACGGCTACGGGGAGCGGTGCGGTAACGCGAACCTGGTCACGATCATCCCCAACCTCCAGCTCAAGCTCGGCTATGAGTGCGTGAGCACCGAGCAACTGGCGTCGCTCGCCCAGGCGGCGCACTTCTTCGACGAGATCCTGAACTTCACGCCCGACCCCGACCAGCCGTACGTGGGCCGCAACGCGTTCGCCCACAAGGGCGGGATGCACGTGGCCGGCGTCAACGTCGACCCAGCGACGTTCGAGCACATCGACCCCGACGTCGTCGGAAACCGGCGCGAGCTGCTGATCTCCGAGCTGTCGGGCAAGGGCACGGTCGAAGCCCGCGCCCGCGACGCCGGCATCGCGCTCGGCGACGGCGAGGCCGGGCGGCTGGTCGAGCGTGTCAAGGAGCTCGAGCATCGCGGCTATCACTTCGAGGCCGCCGACGGATCGTTCGAGCTGCTGCTCCGCCGCGAGACCGGCGACTACGAGCCGCTGTTCCGGCTCGAGTCCTGGCGGGCGATCGTCGAGAAGCGCGCCGACGGGCGCGTCGAGACAGAGGCGACTATCAAGATCTGGGTCGACGGCGAGCGCTACGTGCGGACCGCCGAGGGCAACGGTCCCGTCAATGCCCTCGACCGCGCGCTCCGCGAGGCGCTCGTCGAGATCCACCCGCACCTGCGCGACATCGACCTCGTCAACTTCAAGGTGCGCATCCTCGACGAGACCAAGGGCACCGGCTCGGTCACCCGGGTCCTGCTCGACGCGTCCGACGGCGGCCAGGTGTGGGGCTCGATCGGGGTGTCGGAGAACATCATCGAGGCGTCCTGGGAGGCGCTCGTCGACTCGCTCGAGTACGGGATGCGGGTGTCGAGCCGGCGGTCGTCCGACGAGGCCGCCTCCGCTCCTCGCCCGTGACCGTTCGCGCCGTCCGCGAGGAGATTCCGCTCGCCCGTCCGGTGCTGGGCGAGGCCGAGGAGCGGCGCGTGCTCGAGGTGCTCCGGTCCGGCCGCCTGTCGCTCGGCCCGCTTCTCGGCGAGTTCGAGCGCGCGTTCGCGCGGCGGGTGGGCGCCGGGTTTGCGAGCGCGGTGTCGAGTGGTACCGCGGGGCTCCACCTCGCGCTGCGAGCCGTCGGCGTCAGCGACGGCGATGAGGTCGTCACGACCCCGTTCTCGTTCGTCGCCAGCGCCAACGTGGTCATCTACGAGCGCGCCCGGCCGGTGTTTGCCGACATCGACCCGGTCACCCTCAACCTCGACCCGGACGCCGCGGCAGCGGCGGTCAGCGACCGCACGACCGCGCTGCTACCGGTGCATATCTTCGGCTACCCCGCTGACATCACGGCATTCGAGCGGCTTGGCCTGCCGATCGTCGAGGACGCGTGCGAGGCGCTTGGTGCGGTCGATGCCGACGGCATTCCCGTCGGGGGACGCGGGCATCCGGCCGCGTTCGCCTTCTACGCGAACAAGCAGCTGACCACCGGCGAAGGCGGCATGGTCACGACCGCGGATGGCGAGGTCAAGGAGCGGATCGACTCCGAGCGAAACCAGGGCCGCGCGCCGAACATGGACTGGCTCGATCACGACCGCCTCGGCTTCAACTACCGCCTGTCCGAGCTTGCGTGCGCGCTCGGGCTGGCCCAGCTCGAGCACCTCGACGAGATGCTGGCCGGCCGAGCGCGCGTCGCCTCGTCCTACGCCTCGGCGCTCGGCGAGATCGAGGGTCTTGAGCTGCCGTGTGAGGAGATCGGCCGGGTGCGCCGAGGCTGGTTCGTGTACGTGGTTCAGCTGCCACGCGGTCTCGATCGCGACGGGATGGTCCGTGCGCTCCGCGATCTCGGCATCCCGAGCAAGCCTTATTTCCCGGCCGTTCACCTGATGAGCTACTACCGCGAGCGGTTCGGCCACCGGGAGGGTGAGTTCCCCGTGTGCGAGGACGTTGCGGCCCGCTCGATCGCGCTGCCGTTCTTCCCCGAGATGACCGAGCCGCAGGTGGAGCGGGTGGCCGAGTCGCTGCGCGAAGTGCTGGGACGATAATCCGCGCTCGATGTCGCGTTTCGCCGAGCCACAGGACGCCGCCTTCCGCGCGCTGAACGACTCGCTGTCGTTCGATTGGCGCCTCGGGCCCTATGACGTTCAACAGTCGCGCGCGCACGCCTCGATGCTCGCGGCGCAGGGGATCATCTCGGTGGTCGAGCGCGACGAGTTGGTGGGCGCGCTCGATCAGGTCGAGCGGGAGCTTGGTGACGGCAGCTTCCCGTTCGCCGATGGCGACGAGGACATTCACATGGCGATCGAGCGACGCGTCACCGAGCTCGCGGGCCGGGTCGGCGGGAAGCTCCACACCGCGCGGTCGCGCAACGATCAGGTGGCCACAGATGTCGCGATGTTCGTCCGCGCCCATGCTCAGACCGCGTTTGAGCGGACCGGGAGGCTGGCCCGGACGCTCATCGCCGTGGCAGAGGCGCATCTCGATTGGCCGATGCCGGGGTACACCCACCTCCAGCGCGCCCAGCCGGTCTACCTGAGCCATCACCTGCTCGCCTACTGCTGGATGGTGATCCGTGACCGCGACCGCTTCTTGTCGGCGGTCTCCGCTACTGGCGCGCTGCCGTTGGGTGCAGGCGCGCTTGCCGGCGTGAACTTCGACACCGATCGAGAGCTCGTGGCGCGCGAGCTCGGGTTCGCGTCGGTGGCACCGAACTCGATCGACGCGGTTTCTAACCGCGACTTCGTGCTGGATTACCTCGCCGCCGCCGCCACCTGCGCCACCCACCTGTCGAGACTCGGAGGCGAGATCGTGCTGTGGTCGAGCGAGGAGTTCGGCTTCTGCGAGGTCGCCGACGCCTGGGCCTCGGGGTCCTCGATCATGCCCCAGAAGAAGAATCCGGACGCCGCCGAGCTGCTCCGCGCCAAGGCGCCTCGCATCGCGGGCCACCTAGTCGCGCTCCACGGCGTGCTCCACGGCCTTCCGCTGACCTACAACAAGGACATGCAGGAAGACAAGGAGCACCTGTTCGACGCCGTCGACACGATCGAGCTGTGCCTCGACGCCGCCGACGGGATGCTCTCCTCGATCTCGTTCCGGCGCGACCGGCTGGCGGGCGCGGCCGCGGACGAGCTGCTCGCGGCGACCGACGTCGCCGACCTGCTGGTGCGCCGGGGTCTGCCGTTTCGCGAGGCCCACGGCGTCGTGGCCGGGTTGGTGCGGACCGCGATCGACCAGGGCAAGCCGCTGTCCGGGCTCACCCGTGAGGAGCTGGCGCGGCAGTCGCCGCTGCTCGACGACGAGTTCTACGCGGTGCTCAGCGACGGCGAATGGCTCGAGAGCAAGCGCTCGGAGGGCGGGACGAGCCTCGAGCGCGTGCGCGAGCAGCTCGAGCGCGCGCGTGCCGCTGTGGCTCTGACATGAAGCGCGCCTTTTACGCTCGCCCGGTGTTGGAGGTGGCGGAGGACCTGATCGGGTGCGTGGTCTCGCACGCGGGCACCTCCGGCGTGATCGTCGAGACCGAGGCGTACCATTTTTCGGAGCCTGCGTGCCACGCGTACGTGGGGGTTACCAACCGCACACGGGTCATCTTCGGGCCGCCCGGCATCGCCTACCTGTACCGCTCATACGGCATCCACGCCTGTCTGAACGCCGTGTGCGAGCCCGATGGCGTCGGCGCAGCAGTCCTGATCCGGGCGCTCGAGCCGGTCTCGGGCGTGGATCTGATGCGCTCGCGCCGCGACGTGGAGCGGTTGGAGAATCTTTGCTCGGGGCCGGGCAAGCTCACTCAGGCGTTGGACATCGGCCTCGAGCTGAACGGCACCGACCTGCTGCGAGGTCCGATCAGGATCGCCGACCGCCCGCGCGCGTGGCGAGATGTAGAGGTCGTCACGAGCCGGCGGATCGGGATCACGAAGGCCGTGGAGCTGCCGTGGCGGTTCAGCGCTCTCGGCAGCCGGTTCCTCTCCCGCCCGGCTCTCTCGCGGGTTGAGCGCGTCGCGTCGCAGCCCATCGAATCTCCACTGGTGCCGCGCTAGCCGCCGCCCGTTCCGGGCCGCCTGCCGTTGCTGCGAAGGTGGATGTCCGCCTTCGGGTGACTCGCGTTCGATACAGCGGCCAATCATTCGGGTGGCCGCGCGGTGACCCGGGGTGGACGCCAGCCGAGCTAGTCACCCGAGGTTGACACCACCGGAGCCCGCGGACGCCACCGGAG
>Ga0335072_10004758_pt1 | contig 20066 bp, 12 predicted proteins | sample Lox_Sample_21_FD_206725 | JGI IMG/M metagenome (GOLD analysis project Ga0335072, IMG submission 206725) | Soil microbial communities from Loxahatchee National Wildlife Refuge, Florida, United States - Lox_Sample_2.1 | ecosystem: Environmental > Terrestrial > Soil > Wetlands | place: USA...
CATTCCAGCGAGTGACCTGCGTGACGCGGGCCTGACCGGCGGGACCCCCGGCAGTTTCCAGCCCGAGCCCGCCAGCCTGAAAGCGCTCGAACGGGATCTGGCCGCGGTGGTCGACGGCGAGGTGCGGTTCGACGCGGGCACGCGCGGCGCCTACTCCACCGACGGGTCGAACTTCCGCCAGGTCCCGATCGGCGTGGTGCTGCCCCGCACCGTGGAGGCCGGGTCCGCGGCCGTATCGGTGTGCCGCCGCCGCGGCGTCCCGCTGCTGTCGCGGGGCGGCGGGACCAGCCTGGCCGGGCAGTGCACCAACACCGCGGTGGTCATTGACTGGTCGAAGTACTGCAACCGCGTCCTGGAGGTCGACGCGGAGCAGCGGACGTGCGTGGTGGAACCCGGGATCGTTCTGGATGTCCTGAATAACCAGCTGAAACCCGCGGGGCTGCGCTTCGGGCCGGAACCCGCGACCCACATGAACTGCACACTCGGCGGGATGATCGGCAACAACTCGTGCGGGGCGACCGCGCAGCGGACCGGCAAGGTGGTCGACAACATCGCGGCCCTCGAGGTGCAGTTGTATGACGGCACCAGGTTCTGGTGCGGGCCGACCAGCGACGACGAGTTCGCGGCGATCGAGCGTCGCGGCGACCAGCGGGCGCGGATCTACCGGCGGCTGCGGCAGCTGCGCGACACCTACGCCGACCAGATCCGGGCCACCTACCCCGGCATCCCGCGGCGGGTGTCCGGCTACAACCTGGACTCGCTGCTGCCCGAGCACCACTTCGACGTGGCCGGCCTGCTGGTGGGCAGCGAGTCGACGCTGGTCACCGTGCTGCGGGCCAAGCTGAAGCTGGTGGACGTGCTGACCGAGCGGTCACTGGTCGTGCTCGGCTACCCCAGCGTCGAGGCGGCGGCGGACGCGGTGCCGCGCATCCTCGCGCAAGAGCACCAGCCGATCGCGCTGGAGGGCCTGGACCACAAGCTCATCAACGACGAGACGATCAAGGCGATGAACCCGGACGCGCTGGCGGAACTGCCCGACGGCGCCGCGTTCCTGATGGTCCAGTTCGGCGGGCACGACCGCGACGAGGTCGACCAGGCGGGCCAGGGCATGCTCGACGCGCTGCACGAGACCGAGCACGAGCCCAGCGTCTCGTTCTACGACGACCCGGCGAAAGAAGACGAGCTGTGGGCGGTCCGCGAGGCCGGGCTCGGCGCGACCGCGCACCTGCCAGGCCACCCGGACACGTTCGAGGGCTGGGAAGACTCCGCCGTGCACCCGGACAAGCTCGGCGACTACCTGCGCGCGCTGCAGAAGCTGTACGACGAGTTCGGCTACAGCAACGAGGAGATGCCCAGCCTGTACGGCCACTTCGGCCAGGGCTGCGTGCACACCCGCATCCCGTTCGACCTGTACAGCACGGAAGGCGTCGCGCACTACCGGCGGTTCATGGAAAGCGCCGCCGACCTGGTCGCGAGCTTCGGCGGGTCGCTGTCGGGCGAGCACGGCGACGGCCAGTCGCGCGGCGAGCTGCTGACGAGGATGTTCGGCCCGCAGATCGTGGCCGCGTTCGGGGAGCTGAAGGCGATCTTCGATCCCGGCAACATGATGAACCCCGGCAAGGTGGTGCATCCGGCTGGGCTCGACCAGCACCTGCGGCTCGGCGGCGACTGGACGCCGAGCACGCCGCAGGACCTGTTCTTCCGTTTCCCCGACGACGGCGGGTCGTTCGCGCAGGCGGCGAACCGGTGCGTCGGGGTGGGCAAGTGCCGCCACCACGACAACAAGGGCGGCACGGTGATGTGCCCGTCGTACCAGGTCACGCACGAGGAGGAACACTCCACGCGCGGCCGGGCGCGGCTGCTGTTCGAGATGCTCGACGGGCACGGCGACTCGCCGGTCACGGACGGCTGGCGCAGCGAGGCGGTCCGCGACGCGCTCGACCTGTGCCTGGCCTGCAAGGGCTGCAAGACCGACTGCCCGGCGAACGTCGACATGGCGACGTACAAGGCCGAGTTCCTCGCGCATCACTGGAAGGGCCGCCAGTGGCGGCGGCCACGGTCTGACTTCGCGCTCGGCTGGCTGCCGCTGGCGGCGCGCGCGGTCGCGAAGCTGAAGCTGGCGCCGGTGGTGAACACGCTCAGCCACACGCCGGGGCTGCACCGCGCCGCCACGCTGCTCGGCGGCCTCGAGCACCGCGAGGTGCCGCTGTTCGCCGGGGAGACGCTGCAGCAGTGGTACGCGCGCCGCGGCCCCCGCGGCGACGGGCACCGCGGGGTTGTGGTGCTGTGGCCCGACACGTTCAGCAACCACTTCCACCCGCACGTCGGCCAGGCGGCCGTCGAGGTCCTGGAAAGCGCGGGCTGGCAGGTATGGATCCCGGACGAGCCGGTCTGCTGCGGCCTGACCTGGATCTCCACCGGCCAGCTCGCGACCGGCAAGCGCATCCTGCGGCGGGCCGTCGCCACGCTGGCCCCGCACGTCCAGGCCGGCGGGTACGTGGTGGGGCTCGAACCGAGCTGCACTGCGGTGTTCCGCTCCGACGCTCCGGAGCTGTTCCCCGACGACCAGGACGTGCTCCGGCTGCGCGACCATACGCTCACGCTGGCCGAGCTGCTCACCGAGCACACCCCAGGGTGGGAGCCGCCGCGACTGCGGCGGCCGGTGCTCGCCCAGGTGCACTGCCACCAGCACGCGATCATGGGCTGGGACGCCGACGAGAAACTCCTCGAGGCGGCCGGCGCGGACACCGAGCACCTGGAGACCGGCTGCTGCGGGCTGGCCGGCAACTTCGGCTTCCAGCGGGGCCACGGCGAGGTGAGCCGCGCCCTGGCCGAACGTGCCCTGCTGCCCCGGCTGCGGGAAGCCAGCACGGGCGCGGTGGTGCTCGCCGACGGGTTCAGCTGCCGCACCCAGATCCACGAGCTCGACAGCGGCGGCCGGGACGCCATGCACCTGGCCGAGCTCCTCGCCACCGCCGGCGCGCTCGACTACGAGCGGCCGGAAGCCGTGGCGGCGCCGCGCCCGGCGGCCCCGCCCCCGGTGGCGCGGGCCGCCGCCCTGGCGGGTGCCGTCGGCCTGGCCGGTGCCGGCGCCGCGGCGGCCGCGTGGGCCCTGACCCGCCGCGGCGCGCGTCGTTAGGCTGCTAGGCATGGCACAGATCCGGCTGGGCACGGCGGGGTGGACCGACAAGACGCTGATCGATTCCGGCTGGTACCCGAAGGAGGCCAACACGCCAGAGCAGCGGCTGCGCTACTACGCCAGCCAGTTCCCGCTGGTCGAGGTGGACTCCACGTACTACGCGCTGCCCGCCGAGACGACCGCCGCCGCCTGGCGGGACAGGACGCCGGCCGGGTTCACCTTCAATATCAAGGCGTTCAGCCTGTTCACCCAGCACCCCACGCCGGTGAAGGCGCTGCCCGCCGACCTGCGCGAAGCCGCCGCCGGGAAGGCGGGCAAGGAGCGCGTCTACCTCAAGGACGTCGACCAGGCGGTGACCGATCAGGCGTGGGACCGGTTCTTCGCCGCCCTCGAGCCGTTGCGCGAAGCGGGCAAGCTCGGCGCGATCCTGCTGCAGTTCCCGCCCTGGTTCCCGATCGGCCGGGCGAACAAGGACTACATCGTGGCGTGCGCGGAGCGGGCGGCGCCGCGGCGGGTGTGCGTGGAGTTCCGCAACCACACCTGGATGACGGACGACAATCAGAAGGAAACCCTGGACTTCCTCGCCTCCCATCAGCTGCCGTACGTATGCGTGGACATGCCGCAGGGGTACTCGAACTCCATCCCGCCGGTGGTGGCCGCCACAAGCGACCTTGCCCTGGTCCGCATGCACGGCCACTCGGAGAAGTGGGAGAGCAAGAGCGTCGCGGAACGGTTCGGCTACCGCTACAGCGACAAGGAGCTGGCGAAGTGGGCGGGCAATGTGCAGCGCCTGGCCGAGGACGCTGCCGAGACCCACGTGGTATTCAACAACTGCTATCGCGACTATGCCCAGGTCAACGCCCGCCAGCTCGCGAAGGATCTCCATATATAGATAGACATGGCGGGCGCGCGGCCGACTAAGGTGTAGGCCGTGCCAGAGCCCCGGGAAGAACCACTGCTAGAGCCGGTGCAGGAACCAGAGTCGACCGGTGCCGCCATCGAGCAAGCCGCGGAACAGGCGGCAGAAGCGGTGCACGCCGCGCACGTCGCGGCGGAGGCGAGAGCCGACGCCTCGCCGGGGGAGCAGCGGGACAGCCTCTGGCGGCATCGCGACTTCATGCTGCTGTGGGGCGGCCAGACGGTCAGCGAGATGGGCTCGTCGGTCACCCAGCTGGCGCTGCCGCTGACCGCGGTGGTCCTGCTGCGGGCGAGCACCTTCGAAGTCGGCCTGCTGACCTCGGCCGCGACCCTCGCGTTCGCGCTCATCGCGCTGCCGGCCGGCGCGATCGTGGACCGGCACGCCAAGCGCGGGATCATGCTGGCCTGCGACGCGGCGCGGGTGCTGATCATCGGATCGGTCCCGCTCGCCTGGGCGCTGGGCGTCCTGACGCTGTGGCAGCTGTACGCGGTGGCCATTACCTCCGGGGTAGCCACGGTGTTCTTCGACGTCTCCTACCAGAGCTACCTGCCGGTGCTGCTCAAGCCGGACGACCTGATGGACGGCAATGGCAAGCTGGGCGCCACCCAGGCGTTCGCCCAGTTCACCGGGCCCGGCCTGGGCGGCGGCCTGGTGGGAGCGATCGGCGCCGCCGGGGCGATGTGGGCGGACGCCATCTCGTACGTGGTGTCGGTGGCGTCGCTGTTCGGCATCAGGACCAGGGAACAGCGGGTCGAGACGCCACCGGAGCACCGCAACCTGCGGGCGGAGATCGCCGAGGGCCTGAAGTTCGTGGTCAAGCATCCGATCCTGCGCAAGATCGTGGCGTGCACGGGAACGTCGAACCTGTTCAGCTCCATGTCCACGGCCATCGAGATCGTCTTCCTGATCCGCGTGCTGCACGTCCACCCCGCCTACACCGGCCTGCTGTTCGCGTTCAGCGCGATCGGCGGCATCGCCGGCGGGGTCCTGGCCGGGCGGCTCGCCAGGCGGATCGGCTCGGCGCGGATCATCTGGTTCTCGATCCTCGTCTTCGGCCTGCCGCAGTTCCTGCCGGCGCTCGCTCAGCCCGGCTGGTCGGTCATCCTGTTCCCGCTTGGCTACGCCTCCCTATTCTTCGCCGCGGTGGTCTACAACGTCGCGCAGGTCAGCTACCGGCAGGCCGTCACCCCGCCGCAGCTGATGGGCCGGATGAACGCGGCCGTCCGGTGGATCGTGTGGGGCACGATGCCGCTCGGCGGCATCCTCGGCGGCGCGCTCGGCTCCACGATCGGCATCCGCCCGACGCTCTGGATCGGCTTCATCGGCAGCTGGGCCGCGGGCTTCTGGGTCTACTTCTCCCCGCTCCGCAAAATGCGCGACATCCCCACCCAGTAGCGCCCCGCTAGACCGCGCCGCGAGGTCTTCATCCTGAACGTCCTAGACCGCGCCGCCGCCGAGCTGCACATCCGGGGACAGCGTCACCGCGCATTCCAGCACCCCCGCGTGCACGAACGCCTGCGGCAGGTTGCCGCGCAACTGCCGCTGGTGCACGTCAAACTCCTCGGTATACAGCGCGGCGGGCCCGCAAGCGCCCCGGCTGCGCTCGAACCAGTGCGCGGCGGCGACCGGATGCCCGCGCGCCTCCTCGACCAGCGCCATCCACAGCCCGCACAACAGGAACGCGCCTTCCGCCTGGTCCAGTGGCCGCGCGTCGTGCCGGAACCGGTACACGTACCCGTCGGTGGCCAGTTCCCGCTGCACCGCCTCGATCGTCGCGACGTTCCGCGGGTCGTCGAGGGGGAGCCCGCCGCGGATCATGTGCGCCAGCAAGGCGGCGTCGACCCGCTCGTCGTCCGGCGCCCGCTGCCACCGCCCGGACGGGTGCACGCAGTCGCCAAGACTGGCCTGGATCGCGTCGGCCAGCGCCGTCCACCGCGCCGCCTCCCGGCGCCCGTGCCCGCCGGCCGGCCCGGAAGCCGCCGCGGCCGCGATAGCCCGCAGCCCGGACACACAGGCCAGCCGCGAGTGCGCCCAGCGCTGGTTGTCCAGCTCCCAGATGCCCGCGTCCGGCTCCTCCCAGCGCTTCCCGATCGCCTCGGCGGCGACGGACGCGGCCTGCCAGTCCTCCTCGCCGAGCATGTCGTGCCCCGCCGCCGCGGCCAGCAGCGACAGCGACTCGCCGAACGCGTCGAGCTGCAACTGCCCGCGCACCCAGTTCCCGGCCCGTGCCTCCCCGCCGGGGAAGCCGCGCACCCGCAGCCGCCGCTGCTCGGGGATTGTCTGCCCGCTCACCGTGTATCCCGGCATCAGGCCAGGCCCGTCGGCCAGCAGCCGGTCGGTGACGAACCGCACCGCGCCGGTGAGCAGCGGATGCGGCCCGTGCGCGGCGACGGCGAGGCCCGCGTAGCACTGGTCCCTGATCCACGCGTACCGGTAGTCGTAGTTCCGGCCGCCTTCCAGCCGCTCGGGCAGCGAGGTGGTGGCCGCCGCGACCATGGCACCGCTCGCCGACGACAGGCCGTGCAGCACCGCGTACGCGTGCCGCGCGTCGGCGACGGCGATCAGGTCACTGCAGTCGGGCGCGACCTGTGACCAGGACTCTTCCGTCGCCGCCCAGGTGCGGCGAGCGTCCGGTTGCTCCTGCGGAAGATCCAGATCAGAGATTTCCAGAACGAGCTCGTGTTTCTCCCCTTCCGCCAGCTCGATCGTCAGGCGCAGCCCGCCGTCGACCGGCCGTGCCTTGGCGGCACCCGACCAGCGGAACCGCACCGAGCCGCTGCGCCCGGTCCAGACACCCCCGTGCCGTTCGGCGGACATGGCCGAGCCGCGCCCTGACCCGCCCCGCACGTCGAGGAACACCGTGACCTTGGCCGGCCCGTCCACCGCCTCGATGCGGCGCAGCAGCACCGCGCGCCGCGGGTCGGCGGGCATGGCCAGCGCCTCACGGCACTCGATCGCGGACGCGCCGACCCACCGGCTGTGCCAGATCAGCGTGCCGTCCTCGTAGTACCCGCCCCACACGTGCCACGGGTCGGCTGGGGTGACCGTGTACCGGCCGGGACCACCGAGCAGCCCGCTGAACGTCGCGGGGCTGTCCCACCGCGGTACGCACAGCCACGCGATCGACCCGTCCGGCGCGATGAGGGCGCCGCGCTCACCGTCTGCGACCAGCGCGTACTCGCGCAGCACCCGGGGTGTGACGACTTCGTTCATGCCGATGCGGCTTCCCCCGTTTGGGATGGCTCATGCCAGGAAGTAGGCGTTGCATGACCCAGACAGTCGTGATCACCGGGGCCAGCGCGGGCATCGGCCGCGCGACGGCCCGGCTTTTCGGACGCCGTGGGGCCAACGTCGCGCTGGTCGCGCGAGGCGAGGCGGGCCTCGAGGGCGCCGCCCGCGATGTGGAAGCGGCGGGCGGCAAGGCGCTGCCGATCCCCGCCGACGTTGCCGACTTCGACGCGGTGCAGCGCGCCGCGGATCAGGCGGAAAGCGAGTTCGGGCCCATCGACGTGTGGGTGAACGTGGCGTTCACCTCGGTCTTCGCGCCGTTCACCGAGATCAAGCCCGAGGAGTTCAAGCGCGTCACCGAGGTGTCCTACCTGGGGTTCGTGTACGGGACCAAGGTGGCGCTCGGCACAATGCTGCCTCGCGACCGCGGCACGATCGTCCAGGTTGGCTCCGCGCTCGGCTACCGTTCGATCCCGCTGCAGTCCGCGTACTGCGGCGCCAAGCACGCCATCAACGGGTTCACCGAGTCGGTCCGCGTCGAGCTGCTGCACGATCACAGCAACGTGCACATCACGATCGCGCAGATGCCGGCCGTGAACACCCCGCAGTTCTCCTGGGTGCGTTCCAGGCTGCCCAAGCACCCGCAGCCGGTGCCGCCGATCTACCAGCCAGAGATCGCCGCCCAGGGCGTGGTCTTCGCCGCCGACCACCCGGAACACCGGGAGTACTGGGTCGGCTCGTCCACCGCGGCGACGATCTTCGCCCAGAAGTTCGCCGCGCCGCTGCTGGATCGCTACCTGGCCCGCACCGGCTACAAGTCGCAGCAGACCAGTGACGAGGGCGCCCTGCACGGCCCGGGCAACCTGTGGCACCCGGAAGACCAGGAACCGGGCGACGACCACGGCGCGCACGGCGACTTCGACGACAAGTCGCACCCGCGCAGCGCTCAGCTGTGGGTGACCCAGCGTGCCGTGGAGGCCGCCGAAGCCGCCGGTTCGGCCGTGACCAAGGCGATCCACGCCGTCCGCCGGTGAGTGATTTTCCCGCCATTGAGACGGTGACGGCCGCGGCCTACACGATCCCCACCGACCAGCCGGAAGCCGACGGCACGCTCGCCTGGTCCTCGACCACGCTCATCGTGGCGCACGTCACGGGCGGTGGCAGGACCGGCATCGGGTACACCTATGCGTCGGCCGCGTGCCAGCCGCTGATCGAGGGCGAACTCGCCGCCGCGATCGCGGGGCACGACGTGTTCGACACGGGCGGCGCCTGGCAGGCGATGGTGCGCGCGGTGCGCAACCTCGGCCGCCCCGGGCTTGCCTCGTGCGCGCTGTCCGCGGTCGACACGGCCCTGTGGGACCTGAAGGCAACGCTCCTCGGCGTGCCGGTCAGCGGGCTGCTCGGCCAGGCCAGGGACGAGGTGCCGGTCTACGGCAGCGGCGGGTTCACGACCTACGACGAGGCGGCCGCGCGCGCCCAGCTGGAGCAGTGGACGGGGGAGTGGCGCATTCCCCGGGTCAAGATCAAGATCGGCGAGTCGTGGGGCGCCCGCGAGGCCCGCGACCTGGCCAGGATCGCCTTCGCACGGCAGGTGATCGGCCCGGGCGCCGAGCTATACGTCGACGCCAACGGCGGCTACACCCGCAAGCAGGCGATCCGGGTAGCCGGCGCGATGGCCGAGCACGACGTGACGTGGTTCGAGGAGCCGGTGAGCTCCGACGACCTGGACGGCCTGCGGGAGGTCCGCGACCAGGTGAGACCCGACGTCACCGCGGGGGAGTACGGCTACGACCTGGCCTACTTCGCCCGCCTGGTCGACGCGCGGGCGGTCGACTGCCTGCAGGTCGACGTGACCAGGTGCGGCGGCATCACCGAGTTCGTGCGGGCCGCCGCTGTCGCGGCGGCGCGCAGCCTGCACGTTTCCGCCCACTGCGCGCCGAACCTGCACGCCCAGGTCTGCGCGACGATCCCGAACCTGCGCCACCTGGAGTACTTCCACGACCACGTCCGGATCGAGTCCGCGCTGTTCGACGGCGCCCTCGACCCGCACGGCGGCGCGCTGCGCCCGGACCCCACCCGGCCCGGCCTCGGCCTGGCGTTCAAGGCCGCCGACGCGGAGCAGTTCCGGGCGGCATGACTGGGCGGCCCGGCGGCGGGTGCTCGCCGCCGGGCCGCTCGCACGTGGCGGCCGCGCCGGGCGAACGCTGCGCGAACGCTGCGGGGCCTAGCTTTCTCGCCTGAACACCCGCTAGGTACCGGAGGGCGAGATGAACGGACCGCGAGCTCGGCCTGTCCTGTTCCTGATCGATGATGATCCCGGGGTGGTGCGGGCGCTCCAGGACGATCTGAGCCGGCGGTTTGGCGAGGACTTCCTGGTGATGGGTGAGTCATCGGCCGCCACCGCGCTGACGGTGCTGCGGCGGCTGTCGGATGAGCGCCAGCAGGTGGCGCTGCTGATCGCCGATCATGGCATGGGCGAGATGCCGGGGACCGAGTTCCTGGCGCGTGCCCACGAGATGCACCCGCTGGCCAAGCGGGTGCTTCTGGTGGAACGTGACTACTCGGCGCGCAGCCCCATCGTCCAGGCGATGATGCTCGGCCAGGCCGATTACCACCTCACCAAGCCGTGGGCGCTCGAGCAGGACCTGTACCGCGAGATTAGCGGGTTTCTGGCCGAATGGGCCGCCGACCAGTCCACCGGCTTCGACCTCTTTCAGGTCATCGGAGGAGCGCAGGACCCTGACACGCACGAGCTCAGGGAACTGCTGACCCGGTTCGGCGAGCCTTTCCGCTTCCACGACGCCGACAGCGAGCAGGGCCGCCGCCTGCTGAAGGACAAGGATCTTGACACGTCACGGCTGCCGGTCGTGATCCGCCACGACGGCTACACGATGCTGCGGCCGACACTCACTCAGCTGATCGAGTCGATCGGCGGCACCGTCTCCAGCGATGTCGTCGAGTGCGACGTCGTGATCGTCGGAGCCGGGCCGGCCGGGCTGACAGCCGCGGTCTACGCCGCCTCCGAGGGATTGCAGACGGTGGTGCTTGAGGAGACCGTCTCCGGCGGCCAGGCGGGCAACAGCCCGATGATCAGGAACTACCCCGGCTTCCCGCACGGCATCAGCGGACATGACCTCACCCGCCGGGCATGTGAGCAAGCCTGGATGTTCGGCGCGCACATGGTTTTCTCCCAGCGCGCGGTCGGCCTGGAGTGCCGGGGCGCCGACCGGATCGTGCGCCTCACTGATGGCTGCGTGATCACCGCGAAGGCAGTGATCGTGGCGACCGGCATCTCCTGGCGGCGCCTGGGCGTGCCTCGCCTGGAGGCACTGGTCGGCGCCGGGGTCTTCTACGGCGCGGCGGGGAGCGAGACGCAGGCCATGCGAGGCCGCGACGTCTACGTCGTGGGGGCCGGCAACTCGGCCGGCCAGACCGCACTGCATCTGGCGCGCTTTGCCAGCCGGGTGACGATGCTGGTGCGCGGAGACAGCCTGGAGCGGACGATGTCCGACTACCTGACCAGGGAAATCGGAGCGACGGCCAACATCTCGGTGCGCTTGTGTACGGAGATCACCGGAGGTCACGGAGCCGGTCGCCTCGAAGCGCTCAGCCTGTATGACAAGGCGCGGGACCGCGCCGAGGGAGTACCCGCCGCCGCGCTGTTCGTGCTGATCGGCGGTGAGCCGTGCACGCAGTGGCTGCCAGCGGCGGTGCAGCTCGAGCATGGCTATATCCTGACTGGCCGCGACGTGGTGCCAGACAGCCCCGATCACTCCTCGTGGCCCGCGGGCCGGGTACCTCTCCCGCTCGAGACGTCGGTTCCCGGGGTCTTCGCGATCGGGGATGTCCGCTACCGGTCGATCAAGCGGGTCGCGTCCGCCGTCGGCGACGGCGCGACGGCGGTGCGCCTGACGCACGAATACCTGTCCGCCGACGACCCTGTCGCATCTCCATAGGATCTCCACACGAACTCCACGGCTTCTCCGCACAGCCGTGCTACTAAGGCCCAGGAGAGGGTCGGCGTGTTGCGCATGTCGCTCCTGGGGGAGCAGGCGTTCATCGACGACCGGGCCGGAAGCCTCCAGGCCCGGTCGTCTCGCGTTGTCGCGCTGGTGGCGTTCCTCGCCGTGCACGCCGGATCCGCGCAGCCCCGGCAGCGGATCGCGGGCCTGCTCTGGCCCGAGTCCACCGATGCGCAGGCGCTGACAAACCTGCGGCGCGAATTGCACCACCTGCGCCAGGTCCTGGGAGACGAGGCTTCGCTCGTGGTGACGCCCCGGGACCTATGCTGGCGTGACACGAATACGTGCCGCGTCGACGTGCGCGTCTTCGACACGGAGCGGAAGGCGGCGCTGGCGGCGGCGGCCGCCGGTGACGATGACGGGATCCTGGCGCACGCCAGCGCGGCGATCGCCGTGTACCGGGGCGAACTGCTGCCGGGAGTCTACGAAGACTGGCTGCTTGAGGCCAGGTCACACCTCGAGCGCCAGTGCGTGGACCTGTGCGACCTGCTGCGCGCCGCGCGGGCGCGAACAGGGGACCTGACCGGGGCGGTCGCAGCCGCCCGGCACCGGGTTCAGCTCCAGCCGCTCGAGGAGGTCGGCTATCGGGCCCTGATGGAGCTGCAGGCGGACCTGGGTGACCGGGCCGGGGCCGTCAGCACGTACCACCACTGCGCGTCGGTGCTCGAGCGCGAGCTCGGCGTCGCCCCTGACCCCGCGACGCGCGAGGCGTTTCAGCGCCTGATGGCCCAGGCCCGCCCGGCCGCACGGTCCCCGGCCGCGGACAGTCCGGCCGCCAGCCGCCCGGGGCCGGCGGCGGCCCCGCTCATCGGCCGCTCCGCCGAACTCGGCGCGCTGCAGGACGTCTGGCGGACCGCGGCGGCGGGCCGCCGCGGTCTTGTCCTGGTCCGTGGCGGCGCTGGCGTGGGGAAGACCCGCCTGGTGGCGGAGGTGGCTGAGCTGGCACGGCAGCAGGGCGCGGTGGTCGCGACCGCTCAGTGCTTCGGGGCAGCGGGACGACTCGCGCTGGCTCCGGTGGCGGACTGGCTGCGCAGCGATGCGGTCCAGTCGGCCGCGACGTCCCTCGCCCCCGTCTGGCGCGCCGAAGTCAGCAGGCTCCTGCCAGCCGGCGGCCGCGATACCGGCACGCGGGCAACGACGGATGCCTGGCAGCGGCACCGCTTCTTCGAAGGGCTGGCCCGGGCGCTGATCGCCGTCCGCCGGCCGCTGCTGCTCGTGCTGGACAACGCGCAGTGGTGCGACCAGGAGACACTGGCCTTCATCACGTTCTGCCTGGCCCTGGCCGACGACGCCCCGCTCCTGCTGACCGCGACCGTGCGCGAGGAAGACCTCGACGAAGACCGGGAGTTCGCGGGCTGGATCGTCCGGATGCGGGCCACCGGATTGCTCACCGAGCTGTCCCTCGGTCCGCTGGAGGCCGCCGACACCGCGCGCCTGGCGGAAGCGATTTCCGGCCAGCGCCTTCCTGAGGCCGGAACCAGCCTGCTGCACGCCGCGACGGGCGGCTTCCCGCTGTACGTCATCGAGGCGGCACGGGGCACCGCGGACCCTGGTGGCACGCCGCTGGCCGCCGGTGATCTCACGGCGGTGCTGCGCAAGCGTCTCGACCAGGGCACGGCGGCAGCGAGGGAGATGGCCGGCCTCGCGGCGGCGGTGGGCACGAACTTCACTCTCGACCTGCTCACCGACGCGAGTGACCTGGACGCCGGCGCAGTCGTGGAAGCGGTCGACGAGCTGTGGCGGCGCAGGATCGTGCGCGAGTTCAGGGACGGCTACGACTTCTCCCATGACCTGCTGCGCGAAACGGCCTACGCGGGAATCAGCCCGCCGCGGCGCTGGCTGCTGCACCGGCGCATCGCCCAGAGCCTGGAACTGCTCCACGCCGCGGACACCGACAGCGTGGCAGTCCAGCTGGCCGAGCAGTATGCGCAGGCCGGGCGGCCGGAGCGGGCGGTGGCCTACTACCAGCGGGCAGCCGATGTCGCTGGCGGCATGTTCGCCCACGCCGAGGAGATCCGCCTGCACGAAAAAGCGCTGGCCCTCATCGCGGCCATGCCGCGGAGCCGGGACCGCGATTCCCGCGAGCTCGCGGTGCTCGAGGCGATGGCGGCACCGCTCAATGCGCGGTACGGCTACGCGTCGCCAGCCGTGCAGCAGACCCTGGAGCGTTCGGTCGCCCTGGCCGAGTCGCTCGGCCGCAGGGACTCGAGGGTCGCCGGCCTGGCCGCACTGGCGGCCGCGCTGTTCGTCCAGGGGCGCACTGCCGACAGCTACCGGGCGGCCGCACGCGCGCTGGACCTCGCCGTTCCCGACTCCGAGCTGGCCGGCAAGGCGCATTTCCCCGCCGGCTGTTCGGCCTTCGGCCTGGGAAAGCCGGCCGAGGGACTGCGCCACCTGGAATCGGCCGCGAAGCTGGCGGGCGGCGACGTCTGGCTGAGCTTCGGCACCCGTCCCGATGTGCACAGTAAGGCCCTGTCCGCGCATGCCCACTGGCTGCTCGGCCGCGACGACGACGCCCTGGCCGCCTGCCGCGAAGCCATCACGCTGGCTCAGATGGCCGGCCATCCGTACTGCGAGGCGCTGGCGCTCGCCTACGCAGGCATGACCCACCAGATGCGGCGTGACCTGCCTGCGGTGAGGGCCACGGTTGACGAGTTGCGCCGGCTCTGCGACCGCTATGACTTCGCCTACTACCGCGAGTGGGCGCTGATCCTGGACGGCTGGTCCCGGGATGACGCTGCTGGCGCTGACCTGGCCCATCGTGGCATCGCCAATCTCAAGTCAGCGGGCGCGTTCACGCGTATGCCGTACTGGCTGTCGCTCCTCGCCGACATCTACACCAGGGACGGCCTGCCCGGTGCCGCGCGGGCCACCCTGGACGCCGCCATCGCCACCGGCCGCGCCCATGACGACGTGTGGTGGCTGCCCGAGCTCATGCGGCTGCGCGCCGCCTACGACGATGAGCAGGCCGCCATCGCCCGCCTGCGCGCCGCCGCGACGATGGCCACCGAGCACGGCAGCGCGGTGCTGCTGCGGCGCTGTGAGCGTGATCTCGGCGTTCGCCCGACGGCATAGCCCCGGGCGGACGACCCGAACGCTGCGCGAACGCCGCGGTTCGTACGTTCAGCGTGCACCGGATTTCACCGACGCATCCAAGGGGATGACATGTCCACATCAACCACCGCGACGACTTCGTATATGGAGCTGGCCGCCGCCTTGCGCGGCGACCTGATCATGCCCGGCGATCCCGGCTACGACCAGGCGCGCGCCGTGTACAACGGCATGATCGACAAGTACCCGGCCGCGATCGCCCGCTGCCTGGACACCGCCGACGTGATCACCTGCGTGCGGTTTGCCCGCGAGCACGACGCCGAGGTTGCGGTCCGCGGGGGCGGCCACAGCGCTCCCGGCCTCGGCGTGCGGGACAACGCCCTCGTCATCGACCTGTCGCTGCTGCGCAGCACCACGGTCAGCCCGCTAGATCACACGGTTCGCGTCGACGCCGGGGCCACCTGGGGTGACGTCGACCACGCGACGGTGGCGTTCGGCATGGCCACCCCGTCAGGGTTCATCGCGTCAACCGGGGTGGCCGGGCTGACACTAGGTGGCGGCACCGGCTACCTGACCCGCAGGTTCGGCCTCACCATCGACAATCTGCTCTCCGCCGACGTGGTGCTGGCGGACGGCAGGTTCGTGACCGCCAGCGAAAGCTCGAACAGCGACCTGTTCTGGGCGCTGCGCGGCGGTGGCGGGAACTTCGGCGTGGTCACGTCGTTCACGTTCCGCTGCCACGACATCGGCGAGGCCGGCACGATCATCGGCGGCCCGGTGCTGTACGACCTGGCCGACACCGCCGACGTGATGCGGTGGTACCGGGAGCTGCTCCCGTCACTCCCAGAGGAGCTCAACGGCTGGATCGCGCTGCTCACCATCCCGCCCGCCCCGCCGTTCCCCGAGGCGCTGTGGGGCCGCAAGGCGTGCGGCATCGTGTGGTGCTACACCGGCCCGCACGACCGGGCCGACGAGGTGCTCGAACCGGTCAGGTCGTTCGGCTCCCCGCTGGTGGTCGGCCTGCAGCCGATGCCGTTCACCGTGCTGCAAAGCGCGTTCGACGCCCTTTACCCGGCCGGGCTGCAGTGGTACTGGCGAGCCGACTTCTTCAATGAGATCTCCGACGCCGCGATCGACGTCCACATCAAGTACGGCGAGCGGATGCCCACCGGTCATTCGACGATGCACCTGTACCCGATGGACGGCGCCGCCAGCCGGGTGCCCGCCGACGCGACCGCGTTCGCCTACCGGGAGGGCGGCTTCAACGGCATCATCGCCGGCTGCGATCCCGACCCGGTCAACGCGGGCCTCATCTCGCAATGGGCCAAGGACTACTGGGAGGAGCTGCACCCGACCTCGGCCGGCGGCGCTTACGTCAACTTCCTGATGGAGGAGGGTCAGGACCGGGTAAGGGCCGCCTACCGCGGCAACTACGACCGACTGGCCAAAGTCAAGCAGCGCTACGATCCGGACAACGTGTTCCACGTTAACCAGAACATCCGGCCCGCCAGCTAGCCCCCGACGACCAGGTACAGGCTGTTGGCGATGAACCAGAGACCGAGCAGCAGGCTCCCGATGGTGATCGCCTCATCGATGTGGGAGTCGATCCAGGCCTTGCACTTGGCCAGCAGCGCCTGGCTCTCGGCGGGCCTGGCAATGACGTAGATCTCCATGGCCAGATAAGACGACGAGGCCAGGACGCAGTACAGGGCCAGTGCCAGGAAGCTCTCCCAGCTGGACAGCTTGGCCTCTACCACGGTGGCAGCGCCCAGGCCGAGCAGCACCCAGGGCTGCAGCGTCACGCCCAGGGCCATGGCGAACCACGGGGACATGCTGTCCACGTGCGCCTGCCACTTGGGCGGCTTCTTGGGAGGCTTGGGCTGCCGCCTGGCCCGCATGTGCCGGATCGCGATCCAGACCAGGATCAGGCCGAGCACGATCTTGACCGCCAGCGCGGCCAGTGACGGAGCCGTGGCCGGCTTGGGCGGGTTATCGCCGGTAGCGGCGACCGTGATCGCGACAACGGCGGCCAGGGACACTAGCCAGCCGAACACGTACGCCGCGCCCTTGCGCGCTCCTCGCTTGGAGGACAGCACGATGAAAAAGGTCGTCAGCGGCAGCGGGTCGAGTGCGACCGCGATGCCGATCAGGACCAGGTCAAAGACCAGCACGGCCTTCCCCCGCTCTCACGGGCCAGCCTGTGGATCTGGTCAAGAGCCGGCCGTACCGAGCGCTGCCGTGATCTGCTCGATAGCCGCTGCCTCTTCGGGGCTCACTGCCTGCCCGTGCTCCCGGTGAGCGGCGGCGACCTTGTCGGCGAGGGCGAGGACGAAGTGCCGGTAGTCGTCGCATTCCTCGGCGGTCGCCTTGCTCTGCAGCAGGGTCATGGCATCGCGGATGTGCCCGAGCCCGTGGTCCCTGAGCTCTTCGGGGGAGTGATACCGCGAATGGTCCACCTTGGGTTTCGCTGACACGATCTCGTCGAGGAGTTCGCTTTCGCCGTGCTCGGCGCGTGCTTCCGTATAGGCCTTCGACATCGCGATGGTTTCGCGGAACGTCCCCCCGTGGGCCGCGGTGATCACGATCATGCCTGCGGTCGGCGGCCCTTCGAGGACCGTCGTCCATTCGTCGGGGGCAAAGGCAGCCTTCGTCGTCATCTCGTGCTCCCGCTTTCCTGAGGAGGTAGTCACGCCAAGAATTCCGCGCACCACGGAGGCGTGCCTCCTCCGCCCGGGGTGAGAGAGTGCTCACCCTTGGCCAGGTCCTGCTGTGACGGATCTTGTTCGGACAACGTGTTTCAGGTCGCTTTCTTAAGAAAGTGTGAAGCGCACAACTAGCGCAGAAGGGGTGAAGATGGCTCAGCCTGCCGCGACACGCGACGTCCTGACAGCACTCGACGAACACAAACCAACCGCTTTCTACTGGCAGCTGACGTTGCTGGCGACGCTGGGCGGTTTCCTGTTCGGCTACGACACTTCCAACATCGGCTCGGCGCTGAACTTCGTGCCGTACCCGCTGCACGGCCTGTCAGAGGGATACCTGGTGTCGGGGGCGTCGCTGGGCGCGGCGGCGGGAGCGATCCTCGGCGGACCGTCTGCCGACCGGTTCGGCCGCAAGACCGTGCTCGTCGTGGACGCGGGGATTTATGCGCTAGGGGCGATCTTGTCCGCCGTGACGGTGGACGCGGGGATGCTGCTGGCCGCCAGGACGCTCATCGGGCTGGCGATCGGCGCGGACTCCGCGATCGCGACCGCCTACATCGCCGAGTACGCCCCGAAGGGCCGCCGCGGGTCGCTGACAATGCTGCAGCAGTGGATGATCACCGTGGGCATCCTGGTGTCCTACCTCGTGGCACTCGTCATTTTCGCCGCTTTCCCCGGCAGTGCCGCGACGGTCGGCTGGCGACTGGTGCTCGGGCTCGGCGCGGTCCCGGCGCTGATCGGGCTGGCATTGCGTACCCAGATGCCAGAATCCCCTCGCTGGCTGCTGCGTCACGAGAAGTACGACCAGGTGCCCAAGGCCATGGCGGTGCTGGGCGCCGGCGATTTCACCGAGGAGGAAGTGCGGGCCGCCGCTCAGGAAGTCCAGCGGGAAGAGGACAAAGCCCGGCGCCGTAGCGGCTGGACGCGTGGCGCGCTGCGCGCCCTGCTGGTGGTCTGCGTGTTTTTCATCTTCCAGCAGATCACCGGCATCAACGTGCCCTTGTACTACGGGCCGCACCTGCTCGGGCCGATCTTCGCCGGGCCGCACGCGAGCCTGGTCGCCACCACCGTGGCCGGGGTCGAGGTCACCGCGATCATGACCGCCGTGAACGTCGGCGCCACTTACCTGGGGTTCCGCTGGATCGACACGTTCGGCCGCCGCTGGCTGGCCATCGGCGGCTACACGGGGATGATCGTTTTCGCCCTGGTCGCCGCAGCCGGCCTGGCCTGGTTCCACGGCGATGCCCGGCTGGTGGTCATCATGGTCGGCCTGGACTTCTTCATTGCCTCCTTCGCCGTCGGCGTCGGCGGCACCGGCTGGACGCTGCAGGGCGAGGTATTCCCCACCGCCGTCCGCGGCCAGGCCGCGGCCATCGCCGCCTGCGTCGACTGGCTGGCCAACTTCGCCCTCATCCTGGTCTTCCCGGTGTGGCAGAACGCCATCAGCCTGGCCGGCGTCCTGGTCTGCTTCGCGGCACTGTGTCTGGCGGCCATTGCGTTCGTGTTCTGGTTCCTGCCGGAAACCAAGGGCCTTCCCGTCGAGGAGATCGTCCGCGTCTTCGAACGGCAGCGGGGGACATTGCAGCCAGTCACCGCCGTTCAGGAGGAAGCCAGGTCCTAGCCGAAGTAGTGGCCCTTGTCCATGTCCTCGATGAGGCCCGGCTGGACCGGCCGCCAGCCGAGCAGCTCGCGGGTCAGCGTGGCGGACGCCGGCTGATCGACCGACAGGACGTAGCCGAGGAACCCGAACTCCTCGGCCGGGACGGACGCCGCCGGCACGTTCAGGTGGCGGCCGATCACCTCCGCGATGTCCAGGATCGGCACGCCCTCGTCGCCGACCGCGTGCAGCCGCGATCCCGCCGGGGCCTGCTCCACCGCGAGGCGGAACAGGGTCCCGGCGTCCAGCACGTGCACCGCGGGCCAGCGGTTGGTCCCGTCGCCGACATAGCCGGAAACGCCCTTGTCACGGGCGAAGCCGATCATGCGGGCGATGAAACCGTGCCGGTCACCGTCGCCGTGCACCGTCCTCGGCAGCCCGACGACCGACGACCGGACGCCGCGCGCCGCCATGCCGAGAGCCGCCTTCGCGTTCTCCATCCGGCCCGCCACGGGCGAGCCGGGCGCGGACTCGTCGCGCTCGGTCGCCACGCGCCCGGGCAGCGCGGGCGTCCCCGAGGCGATGACCAGGGGCTTGCCTGAGTCCTCGAGCGCGGCGCCCATCGTCTCGATGGCGCGCCGGTCGGCGGCTACCGACGCCGCGAAGTCGGCGAAGTCGTGGATGAACGCGAGGTGGATGACGCCGTCGGAGCCGGCGGCCCCGGCGCGCAAGGTGTCCAGGTCGTCCAGGCCGCCGCGGAGCACCTCGGCCCCGGCGGCGGCGATGGCGGCGGCCGAGGCGTCGGACCTGGCGAGCCCCAGGACCTGATGACCCGCGCCAAGGAGTTCGGGAACGACGGCCGAGCCGATCCAGCCGGACGCGCCGGTGACGAATACGCGCATGAGAATCCTCCTGATGTCAGTCGCTGTCATTAGCCTAGCATGGTGATGCCAGTCACTGTCATCGCGTACCATCATTCCATGGGTCGATGGGAGCCGGACGCGCGCGGCCGGCTAGCGAAGGCGGCCATGGAGCTGTACGCCGAGTACGGGTTCGAGCAGACAACGGTCGCGGAGATCGCCGCGCGGGCCGGATTGACCGAGCGGACGTTCTTCCGGCATTTCGCCGACAAGCGCGAGGTGCTGTTCTACGGCATGGAGCGGCTGCGGGACTTGCTGGCACGCGCCGTCGCCGACGCGCCGGCCGCGGCGACGGCGATGGACCTGGTGGGCACGGCATTCGAAGCCGCGGCCGCCGTCCTCCAGGAGAACCCGGAGCGGGTCAGGCTGCGCGACGCGATCGTGTCCGCGAACGCGGACCTGCGGGAACGGGAGCTGATCAAGCTCGCGGCGCTCGCCGACGCGGTGGCCGGCGCGCTCCGCGACCGCGGTATTGCGGAACCCGGCGC
>Ga0335072_10004759_pt1 | contig 20059 bp, 19 predicted proteins | sample Lox_Sample_21_FD_206725 | JGI IMG/M metagenome (GOLD analysis project Ga0335072, IMG submission 206725) | Soil microbial communities from Loxahatchee National Wildlife Refuge, Florida, United States - Lox_Sample_2.1 | ecosystem: Environmental > Terrestrial > Soil > Wetlands | place: USA...
TTGCGCGACGAACTTGGCCTGACCGGCAGCAAAGAAGGCTGCGCCTCCGGTGACTGCGGCGCCTGCAGCGTGATCGTCGATGGCAGCCTGGTTTGCTCCTGCCTGATGCTGGGTTGCGAGGCGGAAGGCACCACCATCACCACCATCGAAGGCATCGCCCAGGGCGATCACCTGCACCCGGTGCAGCAGAAGTTCCTGGAGCATGCGGCGCTGCAATGCGGGTTCTGCACGCCGGGTCTCATCGTGGCCTCGAAGGCATTGCTCGATGAGAACCCCAACCCGACAGAAGAGGAAGCGCGTTACTGGCTCGCCGGCAACCTGTGCCGCTGCACCGGCTACGACAAGGTGATCCGCGCCGTCATGGATGCCGCCGCCGTCATGCGAGGGGAGAAGGCTGCATGAACTACATCACATCCGACCTGAAGGTCGTTGGCAGCCGTCCGATCCGTCCGGACGGCGTCGAGAAAGTCACCGGCCGCGCCCAGTTCGGCGCCGATATGCGCATGGCCGGGATGTTGTGGGGCAAGGTGCTGCGCTCGCCGCATGCGCATGCGAGGATTCTGTCGATCGACACCAGCAAGGCAGAAAAATTGCCCGGCGTGAAAGCCGTGGTGACATCGAAGGATCTTCCGCACATCGCCAACGAGGAAGCGTTCGTCGGTGAAGGCCCGATGAATTTCCGCGACCTGTCGCGCAACTGCCTCGCGTGGGACAAGGCACTCTACGAAGGCCACGCGGTGGCCGCCGTCGCCGCCACTTCGCAGTCGATCGCCGATGCGGCGATAGAATTGATCGACGTGAAATACGACGTGCTGCCCCACAGCATCGACGTCGAAGACGCGATGGCCGACGACGCCGCCGTACTCCACGAAGATCTGTTCACGGCCGGCGTCGAGCCGAAGCCGGCGAAGCCGTCGAACATTGCCAAGGTCGTCACCTTCAGGAAGGGCGATGCCGAAGCGGGCTTCAAGGATGCCGACGTGGTGGTGGAAGGCCGCTACACCACGAAGGCCGTGCACCAGGCCTATATCGAGCCGCATGCCTGCCTGTGCAGCTACAATGCCGACGGCCAGGTGATGATCTACAGCAGCAGCCAGGGCCATTTCATGGTCCGCGCCTATTGCAGCAAGCTGCTCGGCATCGACCTCGCCAACATCCGTGCCGTGCCGCTGGAAATCGGTGGCGGCTTCGGCGGCAAGACGCTGGTGTATCTGGAACCGGTGGCGATCGCGCTTTCCAAGAAGGCCGGCCGTCCGGTGAAGATGCAGATGACGCGAGACGAAGTGTTCCGCGCCTCCGGCCCGACCTCCGGCGCCACCGTCGAAGTGAAGCTGGGCGCGAAGAAAGACGGCAGCATCGTCGCCGCGAAGCAGGTGCTGAAGTACCAGGCCGGTGCGTTCCCCGGCTCGCCGATCGGTCCCGGCTGCATGTGCGGCTTTGCGATGTACGACATCCCGAACGTCGATGTCGTCGGTTACGACGTGGTGAGCAATCGCCCGAAGGTCGCCGCCTATCGCGCCCCGGGCGCGCCGATCTCGTCCTGGGCGGTGGAATGCGCGATGGACGACCTGGCGCGCAAGCTCGGCAAGGACCCCATCGAGTTGCGCGAGCAGAACGGCGCCCGCAACGGCACCAAGACGCATTATGGGCCGACGCACCAGAATATCGGCTTCCTGGAAACGTTGAAGGCGGCGAAGAACCATCCGCACTGGAAGGCGCCGCTGAAGCCGGGCCAGGGCCGCGGCATTGCCTGCGGCTTCTGGTTCAATATCGGTGGCGAATCGTCCGCCGGCTGCCATATCGCCGAGGATGGCACCGTGGTTGCCACGTCGGGCAATCCGGATATCGGCGGTTCGCGTGCATCGATCGGCATGATGGTGGCGGAAGTGCTGGGCGTGCCGGCGGAACGTGTGCGCACCATCATCCCCGACACGTCGTCGATCGGGTTCAGCTTCCTCACCGGCGGTTCGCGCGTGACGTTCGCCACCGGCATGGCGGCAACGCAGGCGGCCGAGCGCGTGGTGGAAGACCTGAAGCGCCGCGCGGCGCAGATCTGGGAGATCCCGGTCGAGGCGGTGGAGTGGAAGGACGGCAAGGCGTACCCGGCAGGTTCCAACGCCGGTGCGTTCGAACCGCTGGATCTCGCCACTCTGGCACTGAAGGCCGGGCGCACCGGTGGCCCGATCGGCGCCGAAGTGTCGGTGAACGCCCAGGGCGCCGGGCCAGGCTTCGGTGCGCATATCTGCGACGTCGAAGTGGACCACGAGACCGGTGCGGTGAAGATCCTGCGCTACACGGCAATCCAGGATGTCGGCAAGGCGATCCATCCTTCGTACGTTGAAGGCCAGATTCAGGGCGGTGCGACGCAGGGCATCGGCTGGGCGTTGAATGAGGAATACATCTACGACGCCAAAGGGAAGATGGATAATTCCGGCTTCCTCGATTACCGCGTGCCGGTGGCCTCCGACGTGCCGATGATCGAGGCTGTCATGGTGGAAGTGCCGAACCCGCGGCATCCGTTCGGTGCGCGCGGCGTGGGCGAGGTGCCGATCATTCCGCCGATGGCGGCGGTCGGCAACGCAATCTGCGGCGCGACAGGCGTGCGGATGCACGACCTGCCGATGTCGCCGCCGAAGGTGCGGGCGGCGCTGGATGCGGCCGCGCCTGCGATGGCGGCCGAGTGAGTCGAACAAAAAACCTCTCCCGCCTCCGGCGGGAGAGGTCAAGGCGCGCAGCGCCGGGCGTGAGGGTGCCGCATGCCGAAAGTGCTGATCTCGGGTTCCTCGTGCCAAAAATTCACCGGCGGCAAGACGGAACTTGAGGTAGCGGCAACAACGTTCCGGCGCCTGGTGCTGGAACTGGAGGACCGCTTCCCCGGCCTTGGCGAGCAAGTCGAGGAAGGCATGGCGGTCGCGATCGACGGCGAGATATTTCAGGACGCGTATTCGGCGCAGTTCGGGCCGGAGAGCGAAGTTGTACTGATTCCTAAGATTGGCGGCGGGTAACGGCACTCGGCGCATTTGGCTCTAAAGACCCGACCTCGCTGATCCGGCGGGCGTGATTGCAAACGGGGTGGGGCGCACACTCCAGGGAGTGCCGATCCGCGCCCGCCGTGCCGCGTCGTCAGCCTGGCTGCTCACGCTGTGTCACCGCAGCGACGGCGACCGCAATGACATCCTGATGCGCCCCAGCGCATGGCGCGCCAGGAACGCAAGCCCAGCCGGCCGGCGCGGATTGACCAAGACCACCCCGATCCGCTGTCGCCGCTCTCTTGCCCAGCCCCGCTTGTACGCATCATCGCCACGGCCGAAATCGATCGCGGCGACATGCTCCTCGTCGAGGAACCGCCGCAGCATCAGCGCCGTCAGTACCGTGCCAGGCGAATCCGAGTGAAACGCCTCATCATGCGCCAGCTTCAACACGGTTGCTGTGCCCGCCTCCACGATCCAGAACTGCACCGCCACAGCCACGCCGCCGATGCGCCAGAGGCCCAGGCGCAGCAGTCCAGCCGCGCCGGTTTCCCGCATCAGCGCCGCATTGAACAGCGGAAACGGTTCCGGCTCCTTCCAGCTTCGTGCATAGACTTGCTCGAACGCATCGATGCCCGCTTCCAGCTCCGGCGGTCTCGTGACCACAACGAAGCTGCCATCGGTCCGCTGGTCCGCGCGGCGCAGCTTGCGACGAATCGTCTCGCGCAACGCGCCCGGCCGGCCGGCGAGATAAGTGCTCCAGCCCATGCCGTTGACCGTTTCGTGCCAGTTGCCGAAATGCGCAAAGCGCACCGCCGACAGTCCGGCCGCGCGTGCGCCTTGTTCGAAGGCGGACAGCGCGGGCCATTCCTGGGGCAGTGCGTCCAGGCGCGTGACCGCATGGCCGCGGCAAAAGCGGGCAACCCCGGTAAAGAGCGCGACCAAATCCGAAACCGGCACATCCGGCGCCACCAGCGGCGCATAAACGCACGTGTAAGGCGTCGTCAGGCTGCTCAGAGTTCCATTCGAATCTTCCTGGCGCAATGGCAGCAGCGCGGCCGGGCGATCATCCATGCGGGCAAGCAGAAAGCAAGGCTGCGTGGCCGGCGGCATGCCGAACGACAGGACCGTGCGCCACCAGGCTCGGCTGGCAAACAGTTCGGGTGAGGCAGCAAACAAGGCATCCGCGTCGGCCGGCAAGGCATCCAGCGAGGCGAATGCCTCCAGCCGTACCGTCATGGCATCGAGTACCAGATGTAGCCGATCCATTCGTGCGCCGCGTAGAACGTGGTCTCCCAGGCCGTGACATTCGGCACGAAATCCCGCGCTTCGAATCGGGGTCGCCTGTTCAGCGAGCCTGGCGCCGCGGTCACCGTGATGCCGGTATCGGCAAAGGCCAGCAGCGCGCGCCGCTCGTGCCAAGGCTGCGTAACCAGATAGATCGAATCGATTCCGTTGGCGCGCAGGATCGCGGCGCTGTCGCGAGCGTTCTGCCAGGTGTCGCGGGAGCGGTCCTCGACCCATCGCACCGGCGTTTTGAAATCCTGCACCATGGTGTTGCGCATCACGGCCGCGACCGACGGGGGTTTGTTGCCGATCCAGCCGCCGGTGATCAGAACCGGCAACTGTGTCTTATGTTGCAGTTCTGCGCCGATCATCACCCGCTCCAGGCTCAACGCCCCCGGGGTGACGACCCCATGCGAGAGCCGCGAGATGTCGCCGCCCAGGATCACGATGGCGCCGGGCGGCTTGTCGGGCGGCGGGGTCAAGGGCAGGCCGAGTTCGAGCGGATACATCAGGGCACTCGCGACCGCCGGCAGGCTGAGTGCCACGAGCAATCCGGTGGCAGTGCCGATGAGCCCGTGCGCGAAACGCGGTGCTCGCCGCAGCAATATCAGGCCCACCACGAGTGCGAGCACGAGATTGACCGGGGGCAGCACCAGGAAAGCCAGGAAGGACTTCAGCCACCACACGTTTCGGTGTTAGCGGTCTGCCGCCAGCCAGTCCAGCACCTTTCCGAGTCCGCTGCGTAACGGCACCGGCGTCCCCAGTCCGAGCATCGCGCGCGCACGGTCCGCGCTGCCGATCGAATGCCGGATATCGCCGGGGCGCGGCGGACGATGGCGGATGTCAGGCGCTTTGCCGGCGAGATCCATGATGGTGCGCGCCAGAGCCAGCACCGTCGTTGGCGTGCCGGTACAAACGTTGAACACCGGCGCAACGGTGGAAGGCTGGCGCATCGCCGCCAGCAACGCCGCGACGATATCGGCAACGAAGATGAAGTCGCGGGTCTGCGCGCCGTCGCCGAAGATATCGATCGGAGTGCCCTGCGCGGCATGGCGGCAGAAGATGGAAATAACGCCGGAATAAGGCGAAGCCGGATCCTGGCGCGGCCCGTAGACGTTGAAGAAACGCAGGCCTGTCGTGGGGATGCCATGCACGTGCCCGGCGACCCGCGCGTGCAGTTCGCAGGCATATTTATCGGCGCCGTACGCGGAGAGCGGGCGGCACGCGACGTCCTCGGTGATCGGGATGGTGGGGCAATCGCCATAGACCGCGGCACTCGAGGCATAAACCATCGGGATCGGCCTGCCGGTGTGGCGGATGGCATCGAGTAAGGTGATAGTACCGGTCAGGTTGGCACGGTGCGTGCCGAGCCAGTCGGTGACGCCACGTTGGACCGACGCGATGGCAGCGAGATGGAAGATCCCATCAACGCCCTCGATAGCGGTCTGGGTCGCGTCCGGGTCGGCAACATCGGCCTCGATCAGTGGCACGCCAGACGGGAGATTGGCGCGCGAGCCGGTGGACAGATCGTCCAGCACGCGCACGCTGTCTCCGCGCGCGATCAGCGCGTCGCAGAGATGCGAACCGATAAACCCGGCGCCGCCAGTGACAAGAAATTTCACTGAACCTCTCCCGCGTAGCGGGAGAGGTCGAGACGCCCGAGGGTTCGAGGGTGAGGGTGATCGGGTCGGCACGCTCTGAAGCCGTGCCAACCGGTCCTCGCGCTGGTCCGCTTCCACCCCGGCAAGCACAAACGGCACGGACAGGAAACGTTAGTTGGGCCGCAGCACCTGGCGCAGCACCGCACCCTCCGCCAGCCGGTCGAATCCCGCATTGATCTCCTCGAATCCGATGAACCCGCTACGCAGCCTCTGCACCGGCAGCTTGCCGCGCTGATATAGCGCAATAAACCGGGGAATGTCCCGCTTCGGCACGCAGCTTCCCATGTAGCTGCCGCGGATCGACTTCTCATCCGAAACCAGCGCCGCATGCGGATACGAAAACACCCGGTCCACTGCCGGCAGGCCGGCACTAACCACCATGCCGCCGCGCGCGGTGATGGCATAGGCGAGAGTCATCGCCTCGATCGCGCCGGCCGTTTCGATCACGTAGTCCAGCCCGCCGCCGGTCGCTGCCTTGATCTCCGTCACCACATCAGCGTTGCCGGCCAGGAACGTGTCCGTCGCCCCCAGCTCCTTCGCAATGCGCAGCTTGTCCGCACTGAGATCGACCGCGACGATTCGTTCCGCGCCCGCCACCACACCGCCCATCAACGCGTTCATCCCCACGCCGCCCAATCCGACCACCGCCATCTGCCCGCCTGACGGAACCTGCGCCGTGTTCAGCACCGCGCCAACACCGGTGACGACAGCACAGCCGAAGATCGCGGCATCTTCCAGCGGCACGTCGTCGGGGATCTTTATCAGCGCATTCTGTGCCACCACCGAATATTGCGCGAACACCGAGAGGCCGCTGTAATGGTAGAGCGGCTCGCCGTTCAGGCTGAGGCGGCGGGCGCCGGTGACCAGCGTGCCATTGGCCCGCGCGGCGAAAGAGCTTTCGCACAGATTGGGCCGGCCGCCGTTGCAGTAGCGGCAGTCGCCACAGCTCGTAACGAACACGCTGACGACGTGGTCGCCGGCCTTGAGGCCGTGCACCTCCGGTCCGACCTCGCGCACGATGCCAGCGGCTTCGTGGCCCGGAATGGAAGGCAGCTTGCGCGGCCGCAGGCCCTCGATGGTGGAGAGATCGGAATGGCAGAGGCCTGCCCCGACAATTTCGTACAGCACCTCGCCAGGGCCGGGCGGATCGAGCTGCACTGTTTCGATCGTCATCGGCTGGCTGGCGGCGTAAGGGCGGGGCAGGCCCTGCGCGCGCAGGACAGCGGCTTTCATGTGCATTGCGGTCTCCGAATAAACTATCCCGCCGCGGGCGGGAGAGGTTCACTCTCGCCCGACCACGTCACTGCCCGCAAACCGCACCCCCAATCCCGCCGCCCGCTCCCGCGCCTCATCCAACGTTGTACGGCTCTGCCCCAGTGGAATCCCAATCCCCCGGCACGCATCCTCGATCACCGTCACGTCGTATCCCAGCCGCGCAGCATCTTCCGCCGACCACGCAACGCAGAAATCCGTCGCCAAACCAGCGAGAAACAGCCGCTTGAACCCCCGCTGGCGCAGCCAGCCATCCAGTCCCGTGGGCGTCTTGTGGTCATTCTCGAAAAACGCGGAATAGCTGTCGAGCTCCGGCCGGAATCCCTTGCGGATGATCAGCTCCACCCGCCGCAGATCGAGATCGCGATGCAGCGCCGCGTTGCCACTGCCCTGCAACGCATGGTCTGGCCATAACACCTGCCGCCCGTACGCCATATCGATTTCCGTGAACGCCTGTCGGCCCGGATGCGCGCTGGCAAATGACGAATGGCCCGGCGGATGCCAGTCCTGCGTTGCAAAGGCATGCGAGAACCGCGCAAGCAACCGATTGATCGCAGGCACCACCGCATCGCCGTCGGCGACCGGCAATTCGCCGCCCGGCATGAATGTCGGCTGTACATCGACCATCGCCAGAATATCCGTTTCCGGATCGATCCGCATCTCAAGCCTCCCTGGTCATCCGGTCACTGAAACAGTATGACAATTGCCATGCCCACAGGGTACGCCTCGTCCGGAGACCACACAATGAAATTGGGTCGCTTGTCACTGCCGTGTTTGCTCCTGGCCGCCGCGCTGTCGCAGCCCGCCTCGGCCGCCAGCTTCCGCTGGGCCAATGACGGTGACGTGGCCACCATGGATCCCGACATGCTGCAAGAGACCGTGCAGTTGTCGTTCCTCGCCAACATTTACGAACCGCTGGTTCGGCGTGACGAGAACCTGAATCTGCAACCGGCGCTGGCGACGAAATGGGAGCAGATAAGCCCCACCGTGTGGCGGTTTCATTTGCGGCCGAATGTGAAGTTCACCGACGGCACGCCATTCACCGCCGATGATGTGTTGTTTTCACTAAAGCGCATCCAGGCGCAGACCTCCGCCATGCGCGCGCCGATGTCGATGGTGAAACAAGCGCGCAAGGTCGATGACCTGACCGTGGACATGGAAACCTACCATCCGGATCCGATCCTGCCCCAGGAAGTCACCAACTTCCTGATCATGTCGAAAGCCTGGTGCGAGGCGCACAACGCCACCGAGCCAGTAAGCCTGGGCGGCAAGGTGGACAGCTTTTCCGTGCACAACGCGATGGGCACCGGACCCTACAAGCTGGTGTCCCGCGAGCCCGACCGGCGCACGGTTGTCGAGAAAAACCCCGGCTGGTGGGACAAGATCCCCGGCAATGTCGACCACGTGGAATTCGACGTGATCCACAGCGCTTCAACCCGCGTCGCCGCGCTGCTGTCGGGCGAGGAGGACATGATCTACGACGTCCCGCCGCAGGACATGGCGCGGATCGCACATACGCCCGGTCTGCACCTGATCCAGCATCCCGAGCTGCGCACGATCTATCTCGGCTTTGATGTCTCGCGCCCCGAACTGCCGAGCTCCGACATCAAAGGCAAGAATCCCTTCAAGGATCTGCGCGTACGTCAGGCGTTCAGCCTGGCAATCGATGAGAACCTGATCGCCTCGAAAGTGATGCTTGGTCTGGCACATCCTACCTTCATGATGTGGGGACCCGGAGTGAACGGCTATGATGCGAAGCTGGACGTGCGGCCGAAACCGGACCTGGCGAAGGCAAAGGCGCTGATGGCTGCGGCCGGCTATCCGAACGGCTTCCGCGTATCCCTCGATTGCCCCAACGATCGCTACGTGATGGACGAACAAATCTGCACCGCAATCAGTGCAATGCTGGCGCGGATCGGGGTGAAGGTGGATCTGATCGCTCAGACCAAGGCCAAATACTTCGCCAAGATTCTCGCACCGAAATACGACACCGACTTCTACATGCTCGGCTGGACCCCGGCGACCTACGACGCACACAACGTGCTGTACAGCTTGCTCGGCACCAACACAGGCGGGCGCGGCGAGGTGAATGTCAGCGGCTATTCCAACCCGGCACTGGACAACCTGATCACGAAGATCGGCGAGGAGGCGGACCAGACCAGGCGCGACAGCCTGATCGATGATGCGGCGCTAATCATCCAGCACGATCTGCCGGTGATCCCGCTGCACCAGCAGGTGATCGTGTGGGCAGCAAAGAACAATGTCACTGTGGCGCAGCCGGCGGATGATTTCTTTCCATACCGGTATATTGTGGTGAAGTAAGGCCCCACCGTCATGGCCAGGCTCGACCCCGAACGGAAATCCAGCCTGGTTGCCGGCGTACCAATGAAGCGCGCCGGCCGGCCCGACGAGATCGTCCAAGCCATTCTGTTCTTTTGTTCCGATAAAGCAAGATTCATCACCGGCCAGGTGCTCTCGGTCGATGGCGGCAAGTCGGCCACCTGATGCCGTCGCGCCATAACGGACGTCACATCCCCGGCGCCGATTTCAATCCAATGCTTTGGCCTTCGCCCGCCTCCGGTTTACAACCGAACCCATGCACCGCCCGCACCGCTCTGCCGCTGTCCCGCCGCCGACCCTGATCGCTACCACCGAAGCGCTCGAAGCCTTCTGCCATCGGCTCGCCGCCGAAGCGTTCGTCACCGTCGATACCGAGTTCATGCGGGAACGGACCTACTGGCCTGAACTCTGCGTCGTGCAACTCGCCGGCGATCACGAAACCGCCGTGATCGACGCCCAGGCCGAGGATCTCGATCTCACCCCGCTTGGCGATCTCCTTGCCAACCCCACCGTTCTGAAAGTCTTTCACGCCGCGCGCCAGGACGTCGAGATCTTCGTCCTCCGCTTCAACGCCGTTCCCACGCCACTGTTCGATACCCAGATCGCGGCCATGGTCGCGGGCTTCGGCGACCAGGTCGGTTACGAAGCGCTGGTCTCCGGTCTCACCGGCGGCTCGATCGACAAGGCGCACCGCTTCTCCGACTGGTCCGCCCGCCCGCTTTCCCCTGCGCAGATCGCCTACGCCGCCGCCGACGTGACGCATCTGCGCGACGTCTACCGCAAGCTGCGCGCCCGCCTGGAGGAAGACGGCCGGCTCGAATGGGTCGCCGAGGAGATGGCGGCGCTTACCGACCCGGCGCTGTACCGCGCCGACCCGGAAACCGTGTGGGAACGCCTGCGCCCGCGCAGCGGTAACCGGCGCTTCCTCGGCCGTGTGCAGGCCGTCGCCGCCTGGCGCGAACGCGAGGCGCAGCGCATCAACATCCCCCGCCAGCGCCTGCTGAAGGACGAGGCGCTGATGGAAATCGCCGCCACCGTTCCCACCGATATCAACTCACTGGCGCGCACCCGCAGCATCAGCCGCGGCTTCGCCGAGGGCCCGATGGGGGAAGCGCTGCTGGAAGCGCTCGCCGCCACCATCTCGCTGCCCGACAGCGCGCTGCCGCCCGCGCCGCCACCGCGCGATTCACTGCGCGCCTCGCCTGCCTTGGTTGCATTGCTGAAGGTGCTGCTGTCTGCCAAGTGCGAGTATCACCATGTTGCACCGCGGCTCGTCGCCAGCAGCGACGATCTCGAACGGCTGGCACAGGAAGATGAACCCGCAATCCCCGCCCTGCATGGCTGGCGGCGAGAGGTGTTCGGCGAAGACGCGCTGGCGCTGAAGCAAGGCCGCATCGCTCTCGGGGCGGAACGTCGGCAGATAAAATTGATCCGCACGTAGCCGGCCTGCGTCGTGAATTCCGACGGATCGCATCTGCTGTCATCGCGAATTGCCCAGCGGCCGGCGCGCGACCGGATGCAACCGCAGCGGACCGAAGGGGTTCCCCGCATAGGCGCTGTCTTAAGCTTCGGTTTCCCAGGAGAGATCGAGCATACCTAGGCACATGGCACAAAGGTCAGGCCAGGGCATCGGAAGAGACTGCCGGACCAAAAACCTCCACCACGACATGTCTCGCACCTGGCCTCTGGCCCAGGTCCTGCATCCCCTCACGCTTGACCCCGCCGGCAATCCGCCGTCCATTTCACCCAACATACCAAGGGAGCGATCCATCATGCACGACACGGTCATCCGTGGCGGAACCATCGTCGATGGCACCGGCCAGCGGCGTTTCACCGGCGACATCGCGATCGACGGCGACCGCATCGCCCAGGTCGGCGGCAAGGCCGGCCCCGGCAGGCGTGAGATCGACGCCAACGGCCTGCTGGTGACTCCCGGCTGGGTCGACGCGCACACGCATTACGACGGCCAGGCCACCTGGGATTCCGAACTCGCTCCATCCTCTTGGCATGGCGTCACCACCATTCTGTTCGGCAACTGCGGCGTCGGTTTCGCCCCCGTGCGCAAGCAGGACCACGAATCCCTGATCGGCCTGATGGAAGCGGTCGAGGAAATCCCCGGCATCGCGCTCGCCGACGGCTTGAAATGGAACTGGGAAACCTTCCCGGAATATCTCGACGCGCTGGACCAGATGCCGCGCGCCATCGACATCGGCGCGCAGATTCCCCACCATCCCCTGCGCGTCTACGTGATGGGCGAGCGCGCGGTGAACCGCGAAAAAGCCACCGCCGACGACATCGAAGCGATGCGCCGCATGACCGAGCAAGGCCTCCGCGCCGGCGCCTTCGGCTTCACCACCTCGCGCACCAACTCGCACAAGACCCCCACCGGCGAGATGGTCCCCGGCCGTTATTCCGAAGTGCAGGAATTGCTGGGCATCGGCGCCGCATTCAAGGGCCTGGGCTACGGCGCGTTCGGCGTCAACAGCGACTTCGATATCGAGACGACAGAACTCGAATGGATGACGAAGCTGGGCCAGGAAACCGGCCGTCCCGTCTGGTTCCTGCTCACCGACCGCCCGACCGATCCCGCGCGCTGGCGCCGCCTGATGGACGGCGTGCACAAGGCGCGTGCGCAAGGTGCAATGGTCACGGCGCAGGTCGCCGGCCGTCCCGTTGGCGTGCTGCTGGGCATCGATACCGCGCTGAACCCGTTCTCCATCCGCCCCAGCTACCAGGCGCTGCTGTCGCTGCCGGCGGAGGAACGCATCCGCCGTTTGCAGGATCCGGCCCTGCGTTCGCAGATCCTCGCCGAGGCGCCATCGCCGGAGCTGATCCACCGCCTGTCGCAGTTCCGCCAGCGCATCACCACGAGCTGGCACCGCATGTTCCCGATGGGCGATCCGCCGAACTACGAACCGCGCGCGGATGAAAGCATTGCCGCGATCGCCGCCCGCAGCAACCACACGCCGGACGAGATCGCCTATGACTACCTTGCCGCCGGCGCGGAAAAATTCTTGTTCTTTCCCATCGTCGGCTACAACGAGGACAACCACGACATCATCCGCACCATGCTGACGGATGACGCGACAGTGCTCGGCCTGTCCGACGGCGGTGCGCATTGTTCCTCGATCGTCGATGCGAGCGTGCCGAGTTGGATGCTGATCCATTGGACCCGCGACCGCACGCGCGGAGAAAAACTGCCGCTGGAAATGGTGGTGAAGCGCCAGACCAGCGAGACCGCCGGTTTCTTCGGCTTCCATGATCGCGGCGTGTTGGCCGAGGGCAAGAAGGCCGACATGAACATCATCGACTACGACGCGTTGCGCCTGCACGTGCCGGAGGTCCGCTACGACCTGCCAAAGAACGGCCGCCGCCTCGTGCAGCGGGTGGACGGCTACCGCGCGACCTTCGTCTCCGGCGTGCCGACCTTCGAGAACGGCGAGTACACCGGCGCCACGCCGGGCAAACTGGTGCGCGCGAACGCGGTTTAGTTCGACGTTTCCGCCATGGCCGGGCTCGACCCGGCCATCTACGCACCGGACCTTCCGCGCGCGGATGGCCGGGTCAAGCCCGGTCGGCGACCCGACCGACCTCTGCTGCAAACAGCAGCGTTTGCACGCTAAGCCTCCGCGCTTGGCCGGGACTTCATCCGCGCGTGCCATGCCACGATGTTCTGGTTCTCCGGATTGATCGGCTGTTTCAGGCCATTGAAGAAGTCCAGGAACCCGAACAACAGGATATCCGCCAGCGACAACCGGCTGCCGCAGATGAATTCGCGGCCGGCGATCCGGCCATTCAGCCAGGTCAGCTTCTCCTGCGCGATCTGCTTCAGATCATCGCCGGCTGCCGGAATGCAATGGATGCGGTTCTGAAACATCCGTAGTCCATCAGTATAGCGGAAGCCATTGGTCATCGGCTCGAGGATGTAGAGGTCGATGCGCCGTGTCCACATGCGCGTCTCGGCGCGTTCTTGCGGCGTGCCGCCGATCAGCGACGGACCGGGCGTCACCTCGTCGAGGTATTCGCAGATCGCGGTGATCTCGGCGATGACCGTGCCATCATCGAGTTCCAGAGCCGGACAGGTGCCGATCGGGTTCTTCGACAAATACGGCGGCTGGCGGTTCTCGCTGCCGCGGATATCAACCTCCACCTTTGGCAATTCGATGCCGCGTTCGGCCATGAAGATGCGCACAACACGCGGGTTCGGGCCGATCGAATTGTACAGCAACATTGGCGTCCCCTTCCTGCCGGATGTGCCGCGCGTTATGCCACCGCCTCCGCCTCGATCTCCACCATGAACCGCGGGTCCGCCAGCCCGGAAATGAACAATAGCGTGGACGCCGGAGCATGGTCGCCGAACACCGCGCCACGCGCGGTCCGGAATGCCGCGAGCAGCGCCCGGTCGGTCAAAAACGTCGTCGTCTTCACCACATTGCCGATGCCCATATCGTTGGCATCCAGCACGGCACGCAGATTGGCGAAGGCCTGCGCGATCTGGCCCTCGCCGGTGGTCGGCACGCTGCCGTCGGCTGCCATGCCGACCTGGCCGGAGACGATCAACCGCCGCTCGGCGCCCTCCACGATCATCCCGTGCGAATAGCCGGTCGGCGCCCGCACGGTTGGCGGATTGCTGCTGGTGATCGTCGCCATGGTCGTCCCCCCTGGATCGGTCACCGCGCGAGCCAGTCCCGCACGGCCTGCTTGATAAAGTGCGCATCCGCCGGATTCGCCACCGGGTTGCCGGCACGATGGCCCCAGATGCTGGGAATCGGCCGCAATTCGGCGTGTGCGAGAAGCGGCAGCTCGGCTGCGTTGTCGGCAACGCGGAAATACAGGTCGGTCTCGCCCGGCATCAGCAACACGCGCGCCCGGATGGCTCGCAAGGCGCGCTCCAGGTCGCCGTCGTACAGCGCATTGGCGCTGATGTCCGCCGCCTCCCAGGTGCGCAACTGCGCATAGAGATTGGCGGCCGGGCGGGCACCGAAACGATCCTCCCAGTCGGTGCGCAGGAACGTTTCCAGGTCGGGCGCGGCGAGATTGGGCGCCGGCCCGGATGCCAGATGCAGCCCCGCGCGATAGAAATCCTGGCTCAGCGCCCAGCCCGCGTAGATGCGTCCGAACGCGCGCTTGGCAGCGCGCGGCTCGGAACTGAACCGGCCGTTGCCGATATGCTGTGGCGCGGCCTCCAGCGTCGCCATCAACCCTTTCAGGAATACCTGATTGTGCACTGCCGTTCGCGCGACGCCGCAATTCACCACCACCCGCGCAACGTCATCGGGAAACAGCGCCGCCCAGTGGTACGCCTGCAACGCGCCCATCGACCACCCGTACACGCAGGCCAGCCGGGCAACACCGAATTGCTCTGTCAGCAGGCGGCGCTGCACCCGCACGTTGTCGAAGATCGTCACCAGGGCCGGATAGTCCTGCGTGTCCGATGGGCTGGACGACAGCCCATTGCCGAACATGTCCGGTATCACGATGAACCAGCGCGTCGGATCCAGCACGCCATCGGGAGAGATCAGCCATTCCAGGTCCGGATGCTGTGCGCCGTAGCTGGTGGGGTACAGCACCACGTTGTCGCCCTGCGGCGACAGCGTGCCATGTGCCTTCCACGACAGCCGCGCCTTGGCGAGCACCGCTCCGGATTGCAGCGTGACGTCGCCCGCATCGAAGCTGCCTTGCTGCGTCGGCCAGCCCATGCATCCTCCGTCTTCCTGTGCCGGCACCGCCGGTATGTGAGGCCGCCATGATGATGCGCCTGATCGCCGTCGGCCGGCAACGCGAGGCGCCGGAAGCCGCATTGCTGCAGCGCTACCAGGCGCGCCTGCGGCCAGCTCTGACGCTCACCGAAATCACCGAGGCACGCGGATCGCCGGCGGAAATCAAACGCAAGGAGGCAGCAGCCTTGCTCGCCGCTCTGCCGGAGGGCGCGTTCGCAGTGGCCTTGGACAGCGGCGGCGAAGCGCCCGACACCGCGCGTTTCGCCAGCCTGCTGGAACGATGGCTCGGCCTTGCACGGCCTCTGTGTTTCCTGATCGGCGGCGCCGAGGGGCTGGACGCGTCGGTGACCAGGCGTGCCGATTACGTCCTCTCGCTCGGCGCGATGACCTGGCCGCACCTGTTGGTCCGTCCTCTGCTGGCAGAGCAATTGTACCGGGCGCGGTCGATCGCCGCCGGGCATCCCTATCACCGCGCCGGCCGGCCCGACGCCGGGTGATCCTCGATGGCCGCCGGGCCGGTCTCCGCAGGCCACAGTTCCCTTCCCCGTCATGGGCGATCCCCGCAGCCACCACTCCCTTCCCACCATGGGCGCCCCCCGCACCCCACGCCTCGCTTCTCGTCATGGCCGGCCTGGAGCCGGCCATCCACGCACGATCGATCGGGTCGCATCCCTGACAGACGCCCCGATCTGCCCGGCCAGGCGGCCGTTCAAAGCCCGCCACAACGAGGCCAACGCGACGCCTGCCGCTTCGTCCTCCCTGACCACCGCACCCGCCAGGCCGGTTTTTTCTTTTGCGCACCCCCCTTGCACATGACCGTATCTAGATATATCTTAATTTCCGTCATATCGACGATAGCTCGGAGACCTCATGTTCCACAGACATTCCCACCACAACCACGACCGCCGCTTTGCCCGCGGCGACCACCGCCAGGACGATCCCTTGTTCAGCCAAGGCCGCCACGGACGCGGCGGACGGCTCGGCCGGTTCTTCGCGCACGGCGATCTCCGCCTGATCATCCTGCATCTGATCGCGGAGAAGCCCCGCCACGGCTACGAAATCATCAAGGCGATCGAGGACCAGGTCGGCGGCTCCTACAGCCCGAGTCCCGGCGTGATCTACCCCACGCTCACGCATCTCGAGGAACTCGGCCATGTCACGGTCAGCGCCGGCGACGGTGCCAAGAAACTGCATGCGATCACGCCCGAGGGCACAGCCTATCTCGACGCGCACCGCTCCGTGCTGGAAGCCTTGCTCTCCCGCATGCAGGAGGCCAATCGCGTGCTCGGCGGTGGTCCCGCGCCGCAAATCCTGCGCGCGATGGAAAACCTCAGGCTGGCACTGCGCCTGCGCCTCGCGCGCGGCCCGCTGAACGAAGATCAGGTCAACGCCGTCGCGGCGGCCATCGACACCGCCGCCACCAATGTCGAACGCGCCTGACCTCGCCGCAGCGTCCCCTCCCCTGCTCTCGAGCCACAAAAAAAGGCGAAACCCCATGATTGCTCATGCAGAAACAGCCAGCGCGCCGCAGACGCCAAGCGGCCTCAACCATCTCGTTCTCAACGTGCGAAACATCGAGACGGCCCATTGGTTCTGGACCGAGTGCCTCGGCTTCAGGCAAGTCGGCACTCGGCGCGGCAACAACCCCGATGGAAGCCCGCGTCCGCCGATGCGCTTCTACAGCGGCGAGGTGGACGGCAGGCTCCGCCACCACGATATCGCACTCGTGGAGCATTCCGCCCTGCCGACAGATAGCCCGATGCAACCGCAGGCATTCAACCACGTCGCAATCGCTTATCCGACCCGCGAAGCCTGGCAGAAACAGATCGATTTTCTGATGCGCCTGGGGGTGAAGCTCCATGGCCGCGTCGATCGCGGCGTCACGCACAGCATTCACCTGTCCGACCCCGACGGCAACGCGATCGAACTCGTTCATGAACTGCCGCGCGCGCAATGGGAGGGAGACATCGACGCGGCGCTGAACCGTGCGGTCGATCGACCGATCGGCGTCGGCGTGCCAGCCTGATATCGCGCCTACCGGCGCCCCACCGGCGCCCCACCGGCGCCCCACCGGCGCCCCACTGGCGGCTTTGGTCTCTGCACGCCCCGTGGCAGACTGGCGTGCATGAGCCAGACCCTTCCCCCTGCCGCCAATCGGCATTTCGAAGATTATCCCGAGGGCGCCGTGTTCGACCTCGGCAGCTTCTCTCTGTCCGAAGCGGAGATGCTTGCCTTCGCCCGCCGCTACGATCCGCAATTGATGCACACCGACATCGCGTGGGCGGAGGCAGGACCGTTTCGCGGCCTGATCGCCAGCGGCTGGCATACGCTCTCGGCGCTGATGCCGCTGATCGTGCACAATTTCCTGCCCAGCGGCGGCCTGGTTTCCCCCGGCATCGACGAAGTGCGCTGGCTGCTCCCGGTGCGCCCGGACGAGGCGCTGCACGCCCGCGGCACCGTGACCGAGGCCCGGCGTTCCCGCTCCCGCCCCGACCGCGGCCTGATCCGTACGTTCGTCGAGCTGCTGAACGAAGCCGGCGAGCCGGTCTTGACGATGCGGCCAATGAACTTCATCCGCTGCCGCCCCGAATCGCTTGCACCCAACGACTGAGCAACCGATCATGCCGGGATGGAGCCCGATCCCAACAAGCTCGATTGCCTGAAATGTCCGGCCTTCTGCTGCCGAATGGCGGGCTATGTCAGCGTCAGCCGTGCCGATATCCGGCGGCTGGCGAAATTCCTCGGCCTGACCGTGCCGCAGTTCGAGGCGAAACACATCGTCGAAAAAACCCGCAAGGGCGATAAGCGAATCAAGTCGGGTTACGACACGTGCCAGTTCCTCAAGCCGAACCGGATGTGCGGCGTCTACGAGGCAAGGCCGAAGGATTGCCGCGGCTACGTGTGCTGGAACCAGGAGGACGACACCGTGTTCCGCTTCGCCCAGATCTACCAGCTTCCCGTGCGGAAGGTGCGGAAGCTCGAGGCCGCGGAGCGGGAGAAAGGCGAAAGATAAACCTGCATCACCGTGCAGCGGATCGCGCCACGCCATCGCCGCACGGCGGAACGTCGATACTCGCGATCCGTGGATGGGTGCACAGGCGAACCAGTCGCCCCCCGCTATGTTTACCTCGCAAGCGGCTCGCACGCCGCGGCAAATTCAGCCCGCCCTGCGTTTCCCTGTTCCAGTCACGTGATTCGCGAGACTTCGCAGCAACCGGATCGATGCGCCGTGGTGCCGCTGATCGGATCGCGCGCGGACGGATCCACCGTCAGATTGTAGTTCGATCCAAGCGGGCTGAACGGATCATAGCCCGGTGCATTCGCCTCCAGCGCGGCCTGCCACCACCCATGTTCGCCCACGACGACACGCGAATCGATATCGGCGTTGAGAAGCGCTCGCGCCCGCATCGCGCCCGCCTGAGTCTCGACGCTGACCCAGTCTCCGGCTGTGATACCACGCCGCGCGGCGGTCTCCGGATGCAGCATCACCTCGGGATCCATCGCACGCCGGCGCAGGCTCGGCAGCGCGCGGTGTTGGGTCTGGCAAAACAGCGTGGGCTTGGCGCAGGTGAGCACGAGCGGATAGCGCTCCGCCTGTGGCGCCGGTGGTGGTACAAAATCGGGCATCGGCGCGTGGCCGTTCGTCTGCAAGGTCTCCGACCAGAACTCCACTTTGCGCGAAGGTGTGGGGAAGCCGCGTGCATTCCCTTGCGTGTCCGGCTCGGCGTGTTTGGCATGGCGGGTGGTGAGCGGCACGCGAATGCCTCTCGGCTCGGCCCGCAAGGCTTCCAGGCTGAGCCCGCTGGGCGCCAGCTGATGACGATACGCCGCCTCGACATCGCCGTTCCAGAATTGCTCGCCCAGTCCAAGCCTGACCGCGAGATCGAATATGATGTCGATGTCGGGCCGCGCCGCACCAGGCGGTGCCACGACAGCCTGGCGGAACTGCACCAGGGACTGGGCATCGGCGCTGATCTCGAAGCCGAAGCGAAGCGCCTCTCGCTCGAAGCAGGAAGCGACCGGCAGCACGATGTCGGCAAACTCGGCCGTCGGGTTCATGAACAAGTCGGCGTGGACGTAGAAATCCAGTGCCGCGAGCGCACGACGCCCGCGCAGCGGATCGGAAAATGCCAGCAGCAGGTTCGAGCCGAACCCCACCAGCCCGCGCACGGGGTACGGTTCGCTCTCCAGCACCGCGCGGTAGAAATCCTGCGCGGAGACGTTGTTCCACTTCGCCGGCCCGAGCGGACGCTTCTCCATGCCAACGGTCGGCGCCATCTGCCGCGCCCCCGGCAGGTCCTCACCGGTGATCGCCGGGCTGGAAACAGCGGGAAACAACACGTTGCCGCCTGGCTGATCAAACGAGCCAGTGAGCGCATAGAGCAATGCCATCGCGCGCGCTGTCTCGGTGGTGTTGGCATGATGCTCGTGCCCGCTCCAGGCGTAATAGGAGACCGGCCGCGCGTCCCACAGCATCTTCGCCGCCGCCACCACCTGGTCCGGCGCGATCCAGCAGATCTCCGCCACGCGCTCGGGGGTATACCGGGCACAAAGTTCGGCATAGTGCGCGAACACCGGCCGGCAGGACACCATTCCCTGCGCCGTCGCGACCATCACCTCGCCTTCGAGGGCGAGACGCTCCACGGGTCCGCCGTAGCAGCCCGTAGCGGGGTCGTAGCCAACAGGCTGCCCCGCCAATCCGTCCCAGGCGACGAAATGACCGGCATCTCCGCCCGCAGCAAGATCGCTGCCACGCAGCAGCCGGCCGGTATCGGTGCGAACAAGATGCGGCGCGTTGGTCCATGCCCGC
>Ga0335072_10004760_pt1 | contig 20056 bp, 18 predicted proteins | sample Lox_Sample_21_FD_206725 | JGI IMG/M metagenome (GOLD analysis project Ga0335072, IMG submission 206725) | Soil microbial communities from Loxahatchee National Wildlife Refuge, Florida, United States - Lox_Sample_2.1 | ecosystem: Environmental > Terrestrial > Soil > Wetlands | place: USA...
GGAGCTGCGGCCCTTCGGCACGGACTGACCGCTACCAGGATCTCGCCGGCGGCCGGGCCCGCGAGACTGGGGTGGTGACGGTCACGATCAGGATGGCCCGGGCCGGTGACGTGCCCGCGCTGGCCGGCCTGCGCCGGGCCAACGGGCAGCGGCACGCGGCCCTCGACCCGGCCGGCCACCGGGTGCCCGGGGAAGACCAGGTCAGGCGGCATTTCGAGGAACTGCTCAGCGGGCGCGGGCCAGCCGGGGTGGTGGTGCTGGTGGCCGAGGTGGCGGGAGCCGTGGCGGGCATGACCGAGCTGGTCATCCGGCCCGAGCCGCCCGGCCACCAGGTCCTCGTTCCCAGGCCGGAGGCGCAGGTCCACACCGTGGTCCTCGACGCCTACCGCGGCCAGGGCATCGGGTCGGCCCTGGTCGCGGCGGCCGAGCGGCACGCCGCCGGGCTCGGCGTGTCCCGCCTGGTCGCGCCCATCCTGGCCGCCAACGCCGAGGCGATCGGCTTCTACAGCGGGGCCGGCTTCGGCTCCCACGGCGTGATCCTGGCCAAGGACCTCACCGCCGGCCCCGGCGGCGAGTGAGCGGGCGGGAGTGGCCGGGACCCTGCTACTCCCGCCCGGCCGCCCGCCGCTCCCGCGACTTACCAGGGCCGTTCAGGAGGGTCCTTGCCGGGCCAGCACCGGCTGGCTCTCGCGGGCGCGCCCGGTGCCCCGGCGGGCGGGCCGGCGGGGCCGGATCCGCAGGAAGCACAGGCCGGCCAGGATCAGGGCGGCGGCCAGGTAGATCGCGGTCTCGTACCACTGCAGGGCCCAGTACCGGCTGCCCGGCTGGTAGGTCACCGAGTGCCGTAGGTGAAAGCCCGCGATGTAAGCCTGGCAGGCCTGGCGTGACTGGTTCTCTGAGCAGGCCTGGCCGGCTGGCAGGGTGTTAGCGGGACGGCCGGCCGGGGTGACGAGATCGCTGGAGAGAATCCACGCTCCGGGAATGTCCGGCTGGGCCTGGACGAACAGCGAGCCGCCGCCCGGCGCTCCCGCGTTCGTCGTTCCCATCTCCGTGATCGACGCGATGGCCAGCGGCGAGGAGGCATGGACCGGCGTGATCAGCTGGGGTCGCAGGAACGCTGGCACGGCCAGCTGGACGGCGGCGAAGATGACCAGGGTGATCGCGATGGCGGGCAGGGTGCGCCGGGTCAGCAGCCCGGCAGTGACCCCGAGGGTGAAGGCGAACGCGGCGTAGCCGACGGGGACGATGCCGCCGGAGTGGAACACCCCGGGCGTGATCCGGTCCATGCCCGCGGTCTCGATCGGGCTGGCCCACCAGGTCACCATGAGGCTGAGCAGCCCGGCGGTGAGCATGCTGGCCGCGCCGATGACGGCCAGCTTGGCCGCCAGCCAGCGGGTGCGGGTGATGCCCTGGGTCCAGGCCAGGCGGAAGGTGCCGGCCTCGAGCTCGCGGGCGGCCAGCGGCGCCCCCCAGAACATCCCGGTCAGCCCGGGGACCGCCACGATCAGGCCGTCCAGCAGGGCCCGCAGCGCGCCGTCGGGGCTGGGCGGCAGCGTGCTCAGGGCCAGCGCGCAGTTGCCCTGCTGGGTGCAGGTGCGCAGGGTGGCGGCGTAGACGTGGGCCAGGTGCGGCCCGGTCACCGCCAGGATGACGGCCACGATGAGCAGCCCGCCTGCGGCCACGGCCGCCTGGACGCGGAACCGCAGCAGGGTGAAGCGGATCATGACGCGACCTCCAGTCCGGGCCGCCGGGCGGGACTCGCCCCGCCGGCCGGCCGCATGTAGGCGAGGACCAGGTCCTCCAGGCTGACCGGCCGGACCGTCCAGGCCGGGTCGAGGACCGGCTCGCTGGTGCGGACCAGCAGCACGCTCTGCTTGCCGGTGTGGCTTTCCTCGATGACATCCCAGCTGGCCGGGAGGTCGCGCTCGTCTCGCCGGGGCCCGGACAGCTGGTGATGGCAGGCCAGCAGCGCCTCGGTCTCCCCGGCCACGCGCACGCGCGAGCCGGTCAGGACGACGAGGTAGTCACAGACCCGCTCGATGTCGGCGATCAGGTGCGAGGACAGCACGACGCTCGACCCGTGCTCGGCGACGGTCTCCATCAGGCCCTGGAGGAACTCCCGCCGCGCGAGCGGGTCCAGGCTCGCGACCGGCTCGTCGAGCAGCAGCAGCTCCGGCCGCTTGGCGGCGGCCAGGATGAGGGCGAGCTGGGAACGCTGCCCGCCGGACAGCGACCCGGCCCGCTGGCGCGGGTCGAGGCCGAGCTGGCTGAGGCGGCGCCGGGCGAACTCCGGTTCCCAGCCCGGGTTGAGCCAGCCGCCCATGCGCAGGTGGCCGGCGACGGAGACCCCGGGGTACAGCGGCGAGTCCTGGGCCACGAACCCGACCCGGCGCAGCTGCGCCGGGCCGTCGCCGGGATGGTGGCCAAGGACCCTGATCGTTCCCGAGGTCGGCGGGAGCAGCCCGGCGGCCAGCTGCAGCAAGGTGGTCTTGCCCGCGCCGTTGGGGCCGACGAGGCCGACCACCCGGCCGGCCGGGACCGAAAGCGTGCAGTCGGCCAGCGCCCAGCGCCGCCCGTACCGCTTGCCGAGGCCGCTGGCCTCGATGACCGCGGTCATGCCACGCCCTCCGCGAAGCAGCCGCGGACGGCGGTCCGGTAGATCGCCTCGATGTCGCCGGGGCCCAGCCCGGCCAGGCGCGCCGAGCGCAGCAGGTCGGTCATGGCGGCCAGGAACCGTCCCTGGATGGCGGGGTCGGCGCCGGAAAGCGAGCGGACGACGAACGTCCCCTGGCCAGGCCGGCCGCGGACCAGGCCCTCGCGCTCCAGGTCGCGGTAGGCCTTGAGCACCGTGTTCGGGTTGATCGCCAGCTTCGCGACGACCTGCTGGGCGGTCGGCAGCTGGTCGCCCGGCTCAAGCAGGCCGAGCCGCAGCGCGTCGTGGACCTGCTGCACGAGCTGGAGGTAGGTGGCGACCCCGGAGACCGTGTCGAGCTGGAACTCGATCATCAATACCTCATTCCACTAATCTATTAGTGAAATAGGATATAGCGGATGGCTGCCCGGCGCAAGCCGCCCAGCGCGGCTCCCGGCCGTCGGGCCGCCGTCCCGGCCCGCCGGGGCGTCCTTCGCGGGCCCGCTCGCCCCGTGAGCGCCGCCTCCGGGCGTGTCCCGCACTACGATGGCCGGGGGAGCACCACGATGGCGGGTCCCGGTGCGCCCGGGCCTGGCCAGACAGGTGAGTGAGCCGATGCCAGTCCTTTTGCGCCGCCTCGCGCTGGCCCTGGTCGCCGCGACCGTGATCGCCGCGACCGCCTGCTCGGTGCCCGCGGGCGGGCCGGGCGCGACCGCCCCGGCAGCCTCGCCTTCGGCGCCAGCGCCGGTCGCCGGGCAGTCAGTCACGCCGCTGGTCGTCCCGGCAGGCGAGGATGGCGGGACCCTGTCGGAACCGCACGCGCTGACCGTGCCGGCCGGCTGGACGGCCCGGGTGTGGGCAAGGGTGCCAGGCGCGCGGATGGAGGCCTGGACGCCCGAGGGGAACCTGCTGGTCAGTGAGCCAGCCGACGGCAAGATCGTGGAGCTGTCGGCGGACGCGAGCGGCACCGCGCGGGCCGCGACCGTGCTGTCCGGGCTGACCTGGCCGCAGGGCCTGGCCTTCGCCCGGCTCGATGGCGCGTGGGTGCTGTACGTCGCCGAGTCCGATCAGGTCGACCGCTACCCGTGGCGGGCCGCAGGGCCCGGAAGCTCCCGCACGGTGATCGACGCCGGGCTGCCCGACCTTGACCCGGCGGGCGATGACGTGCACCGGGCCAAGGACGTGGCGGTCGCCGCGGACGGCACCGTCTACTTCAACGTGGGCAGCTCGTCCAACGCCAGTCCCGACGACCGGGCCATGTCGCCGCAGCGCGCGGTGATCATGGCCGTCGGCCCGGACGGGAAGGACCCGCGGGTGGCCGAGCGCGGAGTACGCAACGGCGAGGGCCTGGCGATGGCGCCGGACGGCGAGGTATGGACGGCGGTCAACGAGCGCGACAACATCCCCTACCCGTCCCACCAGCCCTACGGGACCGACGGCGACGCGTTCGGCCAGGTCATCCAGGCCTACGTCAACAACCACCCGCCCGATGAGGTCGTGCCGGTGACGGCGGGCCGCGACCTGGGCTGGCCCTACTGCGACCCGGACCAGGACGACAGCCATCCGGCGGGCTCCCTGGCCGCGATCCCGCTGGTCCCCAACGCGGTCACCAACCCGGGCGGCCGGCAGCTTGACTGCGCGGCGCTGGCGCCGGTCGAGGTCGGGCTGCCCGCCCACAGCGCGCCCCTCGGCATGACCTTCCTCGAGGGCACCACGATGGCGGCCCCCTGGTCGGGCGGCGCCGTCATCGCCGTGCACGGCTCGTGGGACCGCCAGCCCCCGCAGCCGCCGGCCGTCCTGTGGCTGGCCTGGGACGCCGCCAGCGGCACGCTCAAGCCCGCCGTCACCCTGATCGGCGGGTTCGAGAGCGCGGGCGGCGGCTTCTGGGGCCGTCCCGTGGACGCGGTGCCCGGCCCGGACGGTGCCCTGTACGTGAGCGACGACGCGGCCGGCGCGATTTACCGGCTGGCCCCGCCGGGAGCCCGCCGGTAGCCGCGACGCCCACCCGGGGGTCCATCGCGCTGCCGGCCCGCGACTGTCCCGCGGGCCGCGACCAGGCACCTTGCCAGCCAGGCTATCGCAAGCTTACTATCGCAACATGTCTAGCGATAGAAACCTTGCGAGCGAGGAGGCGGTCGAGGGGCAGGCGGCTCCGGCCCGGCGAGAGCTGAGGGACCCGCGGGTGATGCGGGCGCTGACCCACCCGGTGCGCCTGGAACTGCTGCGGGTGCTCGGCCTGGAAGGCCCGCTCACCGCCACGCAGGCCGGCGAGCTGATCGGCGAGCCGCCCAACACCTGCTCCTTCCACTTCCGGCAGCTCGCCAAGTACGGGTTCGTCGAGGAGGCAGGGCCCGCGCCGGGCCGGTCCCGGCCCTGGCGACTGGTCACGACCCGGATGCACTTCACCCACCTGCACGCCGACCCGGACACGGCGATGGCGGCCAGCGAACTAGAATCGATGATGGTCGACACGTACCTCTCGCGGCTCGCCACGTTCTACGCGACCAGGTCCGCCCTGCCCAGGCAATGGCAGGAGGTCACCGGGGGCAGCCAGGCGACGCTGCACCTCACGCCCGCGGAGCTGCGCCAGGTTGACCAGGAGATCATGGCCGTCCTTGACCGCTACAGCGACCGGATAACCGACCCGGGCCGGCGCCCGGCGGAGTCACAGCCCATCGAGGTCCTGCTGTTCGCCTTCCCGTCGGCCCAGGGACGGTGACCACGCCATGCGCCAGCTGCTCGCCCGCCGCGATGCCCGCCTCTACCTGACCGGGCAGCTGTTCTCGCTGTTCGGTGACTCCTGCCTGTGGCTGGCCATGGGGATCTGGGTCAGGACGCTGACCGGCTCCAACGCCCAGGCCGGCCTGGTGTTCTTCTTCTACACCGCCCCGGCGCTGGCGGCCCCGGCCCTCGGCCTGCTCGCCGACCGGGTCAGGCGGCGGCCCCTGCTGCTGGCGGCCAACGTCCTGACGGGCGCGGCTGTCCTGGCCCTGCTGGCGGCGCACGGGCGGGGCCAGGTCTGGCTGATCGACGCCGTCATGCTCGCCTACGGCGCGTCCTCCCAGGTCATCGGGCCAGCTCAGTCCGCGCTGCTGACCGTCATGGTTCCCGCCGAGCTACTGCCCGACGCCAACGCGGCGCTGCGCACCGTGCAAGACGGCCTGCGGCTGGTCGCGCCGCTGGCCGGGGCCGGCCTGTACGTCGCCGTGGGCCCGCACGCTGTCGCCGTCATCGACGCGGCCACCTTCGCGTTCCCGGTCGCGTCCCTGCTCGCGCTGCGCGTCCGCGAGCCCGCACCCCAGCCCGCGCCGGGCCGCTGGGCCAGCCAGGTGGCCGCCGGGGTGCGGCACATCTGGCGGCTCGCCGAGCTGCGGCAAGCCGTCATCGCCGCCGCCAGCACCACCATGGTGTTCGGCTTCGCGGAGACGACCATCTACGCGATCACGACCGACGGGCTGCATCGCCCGGCGGCCTTCATCGGGATCCTCGGGGCCGTGCAGGGCGTCGGCGCGGTCGGCGGCGGCCTCACCGCCGCGTCGCTGGTCCGCCGGCTCGGCGAGCGGCGCGTGATCGGCCTGGCCATGCTGGTGGCCGCGGCGGGCATCGCGCTGACGATCCTTCCCCTGCTCGCCCCGGTCATCGCCGGCCTGGCGCTGTTCGGCGGCGCCCTTCCCTGGCTGGTCATCGGGCTCATCACCCTCGCCCAGCGGCTGACGCCGCCGCACCTGCATGGCCGCGTCTACGCGGCCGCCGAGGTCCTGATCACCACCCCGCAGACCATCTCCATCGCGGTGGGAGCCGCGCTGATCGCCGTCGTCGACTACCAGGTGCTGCTCGCGGCCATGACCGCCGCCTTCACCCTGGCCGCCACCTACCTCCTCACCCGGCCCGGCCACCGGGACACCGCCCCGGCCCGCCCGCAGCCCGACGCCGCAAGCGTCACCCAGGCCCCGGCGCCGTGACGTCAGCAGCACCGTGGCGAGGCCCGCCCGTCAGGCCAGGCGGACAGGCAGGGACTCCAGGCCGTTCATCAGGCTGACGGGCCGCCAGCGAAGCTCCTGCCGGGGAACCGCGAGCGACATCCGCGGGAAGCGGGCCAGCAGGGCGCCCACGGCGACCTCGGCCTCCATGCGAGCCAGGGGAGCGCCCAGGCAGTAGTGAACGCCGTACCCGAAGGCCAGGTGGCCGCTGGTATCACGGCCCAGGTCGAGCCGGTCCGGGTCGGGGAACCGGGCCGGATCCCGGCCGGCCGAACTGACCGCGATCAGCACCCACTCGCCCGCCGGGATCACCACGCCGCCGATCGTCACCTCCTCGGTGGTGAACCGGTCAGTCGCGTGGTTCACCGGGCTAGTGAACCGGAGCAGTTCCTCGACGGCCGCCGGCAGCAGCGACGGGTCCTCCCGCAGCCGGGCCATTTCCCCGGGGTGGGCAAGCAGCGCCAGGGTGCCGGAGGCGATCAGGTTGACGGTGGTGTCGAAACCCGCCATGACCAGCTGAAACACGGTCGATAGCAGCTCAGTGCCGGTCAGCCGGTCCGGCGCGCCATCCTCCTCGGCCCGGTCACGGGCCGAGACGAGCGCCGACACTAGGTCGTCGCCCGGCTCGGCGCGCCTGGCCGCGATCAGCGCCGTGAAGTACGCGGCCAGCTCCCGCGTCACCCGCGCGGACTCCTCGCGCCGGTCATAGTCGGCCACGATGGCGGCCATCCACCCGCGGTCCGCCTCTGGCACGCCCAGCAGCTCGCAGATCACCGTGATCGGCAGCGGGCGGGCGTAGCTGTCCAGAAGGTCGATCACCCCGGCCCGCGCCGCCATCTGGTCAGCCAGGCCCGCCACGATCTCCTGCGCCCGCGGCCGCAGCGCCGCGGCTCGCCGGGGCGTGAACGCCTTCTGCACCAGGCGGCGCATCCGCGTGTGGTCGGCCCCGTCCTGGTGAAGCATGTGCGCGTGCAGGTTGTCGGCCTCGCTCGGCCGCGACTGGGCACCGCCCGGCCAGCGGTGGACGTCCTTGGCCAGCCGGGGGTCAGTCAGGGCCACCCGCGCGTGCTCATAGCGGGTGACGATCCAGGCGCGCCCCCAGTTCGGCATCCGCACCGGGGCGACCGGCCGCGACTCACGCAGCCAGGCGAAGAACCCCAGCGGGTCCTGGTAGTAGGAGTCCAGGTCCACCGACACCAGCTGCACCGCGTCCGTCACGGTTCACCACACTAAGCGGCCCGCGCCGGATGGTCACCGGGTTTTCCGCTGGGGGAGCAGCCTGCGACAGCCCCGGAGGCCAGCGACATGGCCGGGCGCGCTCACGCGGTGTGAAGCACCCGGAAGCGACCTGGTTCCGCCGGGTCCCGGTCCGCGACCTGGACCGGCGGCCAGGTCCACTGCCAGGCGGTCACGCCTTGCGTGCGGGAGAACCGCACCGGCCCGCGGGTGCCCTCGGTCGTGACGGACGGCCATGACCAGGCGGCGCGGGCCGGGCCCGCGCCAGCCGAGCGCAGCAAATCGGCGAGCACCACGACCGTGTCGTAGCCCTCGAAGGCGACGAAGGACGGCGCCTCGCCGAGCCGCTCGCGAAGGGCCGCCTCGACCCGGGCGCCGAGCGGGCCGAGGCGCTCGGGCAGGTACCGCAAGAACGGGATCCCGGCGCCGTCGCCGCCCAGCAGCGACCGCCATCCGGGGAACTCCGGCTGCCCGGCTGGGGCACCGATCAAGATCCCGGCTAGGCGCGGATCGGCGCGCACCGACCTCACGATCGACACCGCCGGCTCCGGGCTCCCGGCCAGCAGGAGGACCACTGTCGCCCCGTTGCCCGCGAGCTCGTCGCACACGGCCGCGGGATCCATGGCACGCAAGTCGAGCCCGGTGATGGCGCCACCGCGGGCCGTCAGGTAATCGCGCAAGATGCGCGTCCCTGACTCCCAGTACACACTCGGCTCGGCGGCCACCGCGATCCGGCTGTGGCCCGCCCCGAGCAGGAAGTCCGCGTAGACCCGCCAGCCATGGGACTGCGCCGGAGCGAGGCGGGCGACCCAGTTCGTCGGCTGCTCGGTGAGCGCGTCCAGGACCGCTGACGAGCACAAGAAGGGCAGCCCCGCAGAGTCGGCCTGGCTGGCAGCGGCCCGGGCGACGACACTGTGATACTCGCCCGCCAGGGCCGCCACTCCCAGGCCAGCCAGTTCACTCACGGCCGCCGCGGCCTTGCGCGGATCAGCGGCGGTGTCCCTGATCATCAGCTCAACTGGCCGCCCGGCGATCCCGCCACCCGCATTGACCTCACGCGCGGCCAGCTCGAGGCCGGCCAGCAAGTGCCGGCCGGCCTCGGTCCAGCCCGGCCGCGTCAGCGGAACAAGCGCGCCGATCCGCACGGCTGACTGGCCGTCCCGTTCCGCCGGAGGTGGCGTACTCGTCATGCGCTGGCCTTTCGCTGTGCGGTGATCCGGATGCAGTTTGCCCTATCCGTGCGGGGACGTCATCCGCGGCTCCGCCCGGGGAAGCCAAGCCGGGGGAGCGGGCCGGCCTGCTACCGCCAGTGACGGCCAGTGCCTGTCACGGCGGGCCCGCTCAGCGGTAGCGGGCCAGCAGGGGGATGAGGACCTGGGCGTCGGGGCTGCCCCAGCCGGTGACCGGATCCCAGCCGGGTGCGGCCTGGTAGCCGGTCACCGTCGCGGGCGGGAACCGCACGGTGTTGTCCCCCGTGGTGATGTCGTGGAAGGCCTGGTGGTAGCGAGGGCCACGGGCGATCTGGTAGATGGCCGGGTTGACGAAGCCCAGGTGACGGCCCGCATACTGGTCGGCCAGGGCGATCAGCGCGGCCCAGATCGGGGCGCTGGCGCTGGTCCCGCCGTGGCCCTGGACGTTGTCCTGCGCGCCGTTGCTGAAGACGACCGCTATGCCCGGGCGGTCACTGGCGTCGGCGGACACGTCAGGGATCCCGCGGGTGGCGCCGATGCCGGCCACACCCGCCTGGTAGGCGGGCCGGGCGAACAGCTGGCTGAACCCTCCGCCGGAGGCCTGGAAGGACCCTCCCGCGTTTCCGGGGTTCCCAGAGGCCAGGCCCCAGGCCGTCTCGCTGACCCAGGTTCCGGCCGGGCTCGCGGTCAGGGCCGTGCCCCCCGCCGCCAGGGCGAACGGGTCGGACGCCAGCAGCAAGACCCCCCTGGCCGGGTGGGCCGGCGGGGTACCGGTCAGGGCCGAGTACAGGTCGCACTGATAGGCCGCCGCCCCAACGTCGCCCGAGGCCGTGACGACCGTCATGCCCCGGCTGACGGCCGCCCGCACCGCCGTGTCCAACGCGCTGGCCTGGGCGCGGCTCACGCAGTGCTCGCCGCCGATCTGCCCGGCCGCGCTGATCGACATCACGCTGCCCAGGGCCGGGCCGAGCCGCAGCCCGGCCACCGCGGCGGCGACCGCGTTCGGGGTGCTGTCCAGCGATGCCGACGGGAGCAGGAGGATCACGAGGCTGGCGTCCGGGGCGAGCGCGTGCACCACCTCAACGTCCAGCACCTCCTCCCCGAAGGCCAGCCAGGGGGACCCGGACCCGGCCAGGGAGGTCACGACCCGCATCCGCGCGGCCGGAAGATGGAACGCGGCGTCGTAAGCCGTCATGTCCTGGCGCAGGTCAGTGACCAGGGGAGGGCTAAGCTGCGATTCGGCCAGCTCAGGCAGCACCACCGTCTCGCCCCGGCCATCGATCCCGCGCTCCAGCAGCGGCTTCACGCCATAAGCCACCTGAAGCTGCTGTGGCGTGTAGCAGGCTGTGCCGCCGCAGTATCCCGCCCCGCTGGCCGGCAGGCTGGCGGACGCGGCCCGGGCCGCCAGGCCAGTCGCGGCCATCCCGGTCGCGGCCACCTGGGCTGGACCGCAGGCACTGGCCAGCAGCGCTAGCGCCGCGACGGGCATCGTCACGGCCAGCATCCGCAGCCGACGGCCGCGCTTCATCATGGTGTGCTCCCTCGGCTCATCGTCGCTCCTCGCCACACTTATTGCGCGCGACAACGGAAAGGTTCGACCGTTCTGGCCGTGCAATGGTTTCGCGCGGGCCATGACAGGGCTGATGATGAGACTCGGATGTGCAAGCAGAGCGGCTTCCACCGCGCTCGTCTGACCTTCGGCCAGACGACGGGGGCCTCACCGGAGTCGGAGGTAAAGGGCGTGGGAATTGAGGTCCTGGCGGCCGCGGTGGTGGCGTATCTGCTGCGCAAGGCCGCCCGTATCGGCAGGCGAGCCGATCAAGAGGTTGACCGGGCGCTGGATGAGGGGATGGACCGGCTGCAGCAGGCGGTCACCGCCCGACTAGGCACTGACCCGGCCCTGGCACGACTCGAAGATCAGGCCAAGGCTGGGGAGGTGACCGAACGGACCCGGCGGCGAGCCGAGGACGCGATCGCCGAGGCCGCGGAAGAGGATCAGCGGTTCGCCGGCCAGATCCAGGCACTGGTGGAGGCGATAGCGCAACGCGAGACCGCCATCGGCGCAGGCTCGCCCGAGGCAGTGAGGAACCTGATCAGCGGAGGAACCCAGAGCGGGCCGGTGATCATGGGCAGGGACTTTGGCCGCGTCACCATCCACAACCCCGCTCCGCCGACGCCAAGGCTGATTCCGCCCGAGGAACAGGCACGTCCTGTGAGGGGACCCTATCCAGCCTACAACCGCTTCCTCAGCGGCCTTCCGCTGCCGAACCTTCGTTCCGCGGAATGGGCCCGGCCGAAAGTGAGGCTGATGGGGTCGACGGTGTACCTGCCGAAGGAAAGCGCGTACTACCGTCACGACATCGACAAAATGCTCGAGGAGATCAGGGGGCTGATCTCCGAGCGGGACATTGCCGCGCTCGGCGCCTACCTCATGTCCCGCCAGCCCAAGGTGGTGGAGTCGGGGAACGAGCCATATCACCTCTACGCGGCCGGGCCCGTTGACCGCTACCTGGACGACCTGAGGCGGTCCGTGAGCGCATACCTCGCCGAAGAGGACAAGAGCTGACCGGGGGAGTCAGGCACTCTTCAGCCACCCACCCCGGTGAGGCCAGCGGGCACCTATGGCCCGCTCCGGGCTGGCCACGAGCCGGACTAGGGGGCCGCGCGCCGGTACCGGTCGGCTAGGGCGCGCACTTCGGCGACCAGCCCGGAGGGCGAGTCCACCCGGAAATCCCAGCCGAGGAGCCCGAGGTAGACCGCCATCGTCGCCATGCTGTCGGAGCCGGTGTCGAGCAGGCAGGTCTGGTCGTCGACCGCAGTGACGGTCCCGACGTAGGGCCCGATCCGCTCCAGGACGGCGGCGGCCGGGGCGTACACGGTCACCCGCGCCCGGTGCGACCATCCGCCGGTCGCGACCCGCCTGGCTACCCAGTCCGCGATGTCGGCCGCGGGCAGCGGCTGCGGCGTGAACCGCCGGCCGCCCGGCGTCCGCGGTGTCACCCTGTCCACCCGGAACGTCCGCCAGTCGTTCCTGCCGACGTCGAACGCCACGAGGTACCAGCGCCGCCCCCAGTTCACCAGCTGGTACGGCTCGGCCTCGCGGTCGCTGACCGTCCCGTCATGCGATGCGTAGGAGAACCGCAGCAGCTCGCTGGCCCGGCAGGCCGTCGCGACCGTGGTCAGCACGTCGGGGTCGACCACTGGGCCCTCTGGTGCCAGCGGCACGGGCGTGATGATCGACTGCAGCCCGCTCACCCGGGCGCGCAGCCGGGCGGGCAGTACCTGCTCGAGCTTGGCGAGCGCCCCCAGCGACGCATCTCCCATTCCGGCGACTGCCCTGGTCACGGCGACCCGCAGGCCGACGGCGACCGCGACGGCCTCCTCGTCGTCAAGCAACAGCGGCGGCATCGCCGCGCCCGCTCCGAGCCGGTACCCGCCGGCGGGCCCGCGGCTGGCGAGCACCGGATACCCCAGCTCACGGAGCTTGTCCACGTCATTTCTCACGGTCCGCGACGAGACCCCGAGCCGCTCAGCGAGCTCGGCGCCCGTCCACTCACGCGGCGTCTGGAGCAGGGAGAGCAGCCGCAGCAACCGCGCCGACGTTTCCAGCATGGAACCAGTCTGCCGCAATTAGGAACTTAATCTTCCTAATAGCCGCCTAACCTGGAGTACAGCACAAGGGACAAGGGACAGGAGCACACCCATGATGGACATGAGGCTAGAGCTGGTAGCCATCCCCGTTTCCGACGTGGACCGCGCCAAGGCGTTCTACACCGACAAGGCCGGCTTCAACGCCGACCACGACCACACGGTCAGCGACGAGATCCGCTTCGTCCAGCTCACGCCGCCCGGATCGGCCTGCTCGATCGCGATCGGCAAGGGCATCGTGGAGGGCGAGCCGGGCAGCGTGCGGGGACTGCAGATGGTAGTCGCGGACATCGAGGCCGCGCACGCGGAGCTTGCCGCGCGCGGCGCCGAGGTCAGCGACATCCAGGATCTCGCCTGGGGCCGGTTCGTCTACTTCGCCGATCCGGACGGCAACAAGTGGGCGCTCCAGCAACTGCTGCCGCGCGGCTGACCATCCGCGGGCGGGACGGCGAGCGGCGCCAGTTGGCAATCCAGGGCCGGGTTGCCGGACGCTCTGAAGACGACCAACTGGCGCGTCGTCGGCTATTCCCAGGTGAAGTCGAAGGTTCCCGCCTCGACCTGGCCGATGAACTGCTCGACAGGCATTTGCGGCACGGCATCCGCCCAGCCTTGGGTCGTGTTGCCGATGGCCACAACGGGCGCGAGGCGGTCTCGGCCGTCAACGGCGAGCATCTCGCTGCTGCCATCGGTCCCCAGGATCACCAGGCCGGGGAAGCTCTGCGCCGCTGGCTGCCACGCGTCGCCCCACTCATAGGACTCCTGCGGGGCAAGGATCGTCAGGTAGCACCCGCTCTCCAGCCACCCCTTGGAAAGCCAGGACTGCCCCTGCAGGTACTGCCGCCAGGCGTCAGGGAACCGGCATCCCAGGTTGGCCTCCGCCTGGGTGAACTCATCATCGGGGATCCGGCCGAGGTAGCGAGCCTTCTCGATAATCGCTCCCACGATGTTGGCGTTGAACTCGTGCAGTTCCTCGGCCGGAATCCAGTACTCCAGAACGTCGCGCCCGCCCGCCTGCTGGACCGGGAACCGGTCGAGGTAGTCCTTTCGGACGTCGAACGTGGTCACGTAGCCGACGCCACCGTGCGGGACGTTCCACTCGCGCGCGATCTTCGTGGCATACCAGCGGTTGAGGACGGGATAGAAGATCGGCTGCTCAGGTAGCCGCGGTGGCCACGCCCGCCACCCGGACTCCGCGACAAGGTCCAGTTCTTTCTTTCCGGTCGGCCGCCACAACGTCACGACTTCCACGAGTGAAGCATCAGGGGAGCTCACGCGGACACCTTATGCCCGTGAGTTCCCCTCGTGCGCGCCTCCTTCTCGCCTCTTGCCCGCAGGTCGACGGGCGGGCGTGGTCCCACACCAGCTCGCCGAACGGGAAGGCACATCGACGAACCCGCCGCAACGTCCGGCCCCCGAACAGTACTACTTAACATAATGCTCATTATCGGCGCTTAGGGGAGAGGGCGCTGGACCCTCTGGACGGTCGGCTGTCCCGTGCCAGTGAAGATGTCGTTTGACAGTGACCTCGTCGTCTCACATGTCGCAGTGTCAGCCATCATGTCGTCCGAGTCGGCCCCGGCGGACACGGTCGGCTGCTGGGCATCGCTGATGGCACCTCCGCCACAGGTTCCTCGCGAGCTTTCGCCTTTACCCACGGTGACGTGGGTCTAGTCGCATGGCCTACGACGACGGGCGAGCCGACCACCACGCTGCGCTCATCCCTGGCATCAGGTCTCAAGCAACCCAGTATGAGGAGTTGTATGGAACGTGCGGCGCCTGACCTTCCGCATATTCGGCAACACATACTCCGGCGTCGTGCCCGCTCCCATGGAACAGGCCTCGGCAGTTCACGCAATAGTTCCAGCCGCCCTGAGCGGTCAGGCCGGAAGGCGCCGCGGTGAACATGTCGTAGCTTGTGGTGCCCGCATTATGCGGCAGCGATGCGTTATAAAACCAGTTATACGCGCATGCGCTGTAGGCTAGGTTGGGGCCGTAGTATAGCACCTTGCACGCATTGCAGTAATTCCAGTTCGCCTGGTAGCTGTCGCCGCTGATGGCGGAAGGCCCCCCCGAGTAGAGGGAATATTGCGTGGTGCCGACGACATGCGGGCCGCCTGTGCTCCAGCAGTACAGTTTGTAGCTGGGTTCGGAATCGACGCTATAGAAGAGCATGCTGCAGGCGCTGCACCAGTTCCAGCCGCCCTGTGGTTCGGGGGTTGACGCCTCGGCGGGCTTGGCGAACCCCGTTGATGCCAGAGCCACCCCTGCGGCCGCCATGCCTAGCATAACCCCGCCCCGCAGTAGGGATCTGCGATCGATACCCGTACAGCGATTATCCGTTTGAATCGTCACTCGAAATGCCGCCTTTCGAAAGGCGTAGCGGACCAGGTTAAGATCCGACCAGAATTAGTCAGCTGCCAGAACCACACCACGCCGTGCGGCGCCGCCATCGTGAATCTACACTATTCACCTGGCTGGCCGTCAATAGCCTAGTTTGGTTTCCCTCCCAGCCAGGGCTGATTCAAGGTAGCTGACAGTATCGCCACCTACGCCTTCGGTAGGCGATCGCTCGGTGCTGCCGGAGTGCGGTCGGCCCGCTTCTACGCGGACCGGGAGCAGTCGGCCCCAAAATCGGCATTATGGCTGAGACCGCCGAAGGCCCCGACGGCACGTTAGCGGGTACCAGGGAGTACGTGCTCATGCCCGCTGCCCAGTTACAGGAGCTGGCCGTGCTCTTCTGCCGCAGCAGCCCGCACCGCCTCAACGAAGGCGGCCATCAGTCCTTCGCGCCGCGCCTCGTAGTAGGCATCGTCGGGTTCTTCGTCGTAATCTTCCTCGGCATGGTCGGCTTCCTCTGAGCCTGGTGGTTCTGCGTACTCCTGGTAGATCAGCCAGCATCCGTGAATGCCGGATAGGAGATCCTCCAGGAGGTCAAGCGCCGGTCGCGACGGATCCAGAGGCGTGATGCGGAGAGAATCCATGAGCTGCTCCCGCTGCCCTGCATCCTCAAGGTTGATGTGCGGGGCTACGCGCTCGAGTTCCTCGGAGAGCGAATCCAGGAGCTCGACATCAGGGAGCTTCCCCTCGGCAACCGTCATCGCCCCTTGGATCAGGCTGGTGACTACGGCATGCGGGGACCCGCCGCTGGCTAGCGACTCAAGGACGAGCGTCGGCGTCTCGTGAGGGAGGGCTTCGATGTTGTCCGCCTCTAGCACGATGTGCTCTGCCTCTAGGCCGGATTCCACAGCCGCCACGGAAGCGGCAGCCTGGAGCCAGTGTGCTGCCGCCACCGCCGCAGCGGCCGGATCCACGTCCCTCAGCAGCGCGTCACTTCCCAGTGGTTCCTCGTGCAGCAGGCGGTCGGCGGCAGCGACCTGGGCAGGAGAGGCATCGACGCGCGTGAGGACTACTGCCTGCCGCGCCCTTCCCGACAGGTCACCAAGTTCAGCCTGCTCCACCGCCTCAAGCTCGGCCTTCACCTCTGCCGTGACCCGTTCGGTCAGGCCGGAATTACCGATCTCATGAAGGGCGCGGCCGACTCGGTGAGCGCTCTCTTCCACCGGGACGTACGAGATGAGAATGGTCCCGTTTCGGGGAAGGTTAGGCTCGACTAGGGCCGGGAGCACCGTCGCGAATGCCTCACGATTGCCCTCTCTCCGCCAGCCGCTGGTGTTGACTTCGAGGCTAGGCGCCGCGCTCGCGGGATGGGTGTAGCAGCGCCACAGGGCACTGGAGAGGGCGGACAGCTCCCCCGGCAGCCGCAGGGCAGCGGCTGGATCTCCCGCCAACGGCAGTTCGGCCACCACAGACGCGGCATCTCCTGACCCCACACTCCAGAACGCGAGCGGGAGACCCCGTTCCTCGTCAACGGCATATCGGGTCACGGTGCAGCCTCCGATGCACTCAGTTGTCAAGTGATCACCGAATTGACACGGTACACGCAGCATCAAGGCCGTGCGTCCTCCTTCCGCCACTGGGTCGTAGTCAGGGCGAACCGACCTGGACCCCACCCGGAAACGGCATGATGGCTGAGATAACAGGGCGCTTGAGCGTCTCACGGGCTTGTCGTCCCGCAGGAAACGATCGACGTGATCACTGAGACGGGACAGTCGCCTGTCCACGGAAGACGGTGCGGGCATCCCTGCCGGTGACAACCCTCCGCTGAGCCCCGGTTAGAGCCGGTCGAGGATTTCCTGGCGGACGAGGGCGGTGATGCTGGTGCGGGCGGAGCCCGCCTCCACGTGGCCGGTGATGGTGACGACGGCATCCTGGGACGGGCAGACAAAGCAGAGCTGGCCGTAGCGGCCCGCCATGCGGTAGGAGTCGCCGTCGGTCTCGCACCAGACGCCAAGGCCGTAGCGGTCGTCCATGCGAAAGCCCTCAGGGTCGTCCGGGTTCTCGGTGGGGACGCTCTCCCGGGCCAGGCGCGCGCAGTACTTCGCGGGGACGAGCTGACGGCCATCGTGCCGCCCCTCGTCGAGCAGCAGCCTGCCGAAGCGGGCCAGTTCCGACGTGGTCAGGAACAGGTCGCTCTCCGCGACCGGGTGGCCGAGCGGGCAGGTGTGCCACTGGGGGTTGTGGATGGCGAGCGGGCCGAAGACCCGGGGCAGCAGGTAGTCACGCACGCTGGCGCCGGTCGCGGCGCGCATCGCCCGGGCCGCGACGTACGGGCCAGTGCCGGTGTAGCTGAACCAGGTACCGGGCTCGTGGGCGAGCGGGGTGGCGAAGAAGTCCGCGGCCAGGTCGGGAACGGTGACCGGATCGTCGGCGAACCAGGAGTGCGGGCTGCCGGACGTCATGGTCAGCAGGTGGCGCAGCGTGACCTGGTCCAGGCCCGGGGCGGCGAGCGGGCGCAGCTCCGGGTAGTAGTCGAGGGCTGGGTCGTCGAGGGCGAGGCGGCCCTCGGCCTCGGCGATGCCGAGCGCGACGGATGTGAACGTCTTCGACACCGACCAGAGGTTGACCCGGTCATCCGAGCGGAGCCGCCGCTCGACCGGTTCCGCCCCGCGTCGGTAGACGTGCACCCCGTAGAGCTCCATGCCTTCCCGCTGGGCGGCCTCAATCAGGCCATCGATAAGCGCACGCATGCTCCGACCCTACAACCGCCGTTGCGCCCGAAGCCTCCGGAAATCACGCGTTCTCCTGTGGTACAGGCAGACCTCGCATGGCTCTAAGTCAGTGAGAGCCTGCAAGAAGGCTGGGACGGAGAAGGTGCGTTGAGCAACGGAATCGACTCGTGAGACAGGACCAGGCGGCTGCCCCGGCCGCCGCCCAGGGCCACGCGGCCGAGTTCGAGGGGTTCATGCGGGAAGGCGAGCCGAGGCTGCGCCGCGCCTTGGTGGCCGCCTACGGCTTTGAAGACGGGCGGGACGCGACCGCGGAAGCCCTCGCCTACGGCTGGGAGCACTGGGAACGCGTCCGGGAGATGCCGAACGCCTTGGGGTACCTGTTCCGCGTCGCGCAAAGCAGCCGGCGCCGCCGCCGGGTGCCCGTGCTTTACGACGTGTCGGGATGGCCGGACCACCTGTTTGAGCCCGGGCTGCCCAGAGCGCTCGCGGCCCTGTCGCGGCGCCAGCGCACGGTGGTCGTCTTGGTGCACGGGTTCGGCTACACGCTGCAGGAGGTCGCGGAGCTGACCGGCATGCGGCGCACCACTGTTCAGAACCACAGCGACCGCGCACTGGCCCGACTGCGCCACAAGCTAGGAGTTACTCATGAAAAATGACCTGGACGGCCAGATCCGCGAGCTGATCGACCGGGGCGCGCCGCCCGTCTCGCCGCAGGAGGTCACCGGGCGGTACGCACCCGCCCGCCGTACGGCGGGACGCCACCGCAGGCTGATCACCGTCGCGGCTGGCGTCGCCACGGCCGGCTGCGCGGCGGGTCTGGCCATCGCGTTCGCCTCCCCCGGCGCCCCGCCACGGCCCGCCGCGCAGGCCGGTTCCGCGGGCAAGGCTCCCACTTTCCTGACCGCGGCGATGGTCAGGCACGTTGCGTCGGCATCCAGCTCCGCCCTGGAAAGCTCCGGCCGAGAGCAGATCAGCTACCGGAGCGTGAAGAACGGGACCGTCACCAGCGCGGGACTGGACACCGTCACCTACTCGGGAAGCAACTGGAACTACGCGGTCTCCATTACGAAGCCGCTGACCGTCAGTGGCACCATCCGCGCCGTCGACGGGCATGTCTACCTCCAGGTCGTCTCGGAGACCGGGTGGCTCCCCCAGTCCGACTCGAGCACAACCCCGGAGTTCCCCGAGGCGGCCACCCTGCTTCGGCTGCTGTCGCCCGCCGCGAGCTTCCAGGACGCTGGGACGGACGTGATCAATGGCCAGCGTCTTACCCACTTGCACGCCACCCAGCTCAGCGGACTGCCACGCGTAACGACCCTCGTCAGGTACGCCAACCTGTCGGTCCAGCAAGCGCCCGAGTCAGCGGGGACACTGACTGGGCTCGACGTGTGGGCCGACAGCGCTGGCGTGGTCCACCAGATGAAGATCCTCCTGCAGGGCATCTCCGGCCAGACCACGGTCACGGTCACGTTCACCGACATCGGGCAGCCGCAGTCCATCACGGTCCCGCCCGCCAGGTGAGCCTGGCAGGAGACTGACCAAAACGACGCGCTGGGCGGGCGGAAGCACTCCCACTTCCGGCCGCCCAGCGCGTAACGACGGGACAGCTTGTGTCAGGCGAGCGGTACTTCTGCCGACCTTGACGTGACCGCGTCGAGGCGCGCGAGGGCCGCGTCGTCGAGCGGGATCGCGCCCGCTTCCACGTTCGCCTCCAGGTGCGCGGGGTCGGCGGTGCCGGCGATGAGGAGCACGTTGGGCGAGTGCCGCAGCAGCCACGCGAGACCCACCTGCGAGGGCGTGCACCCGAGGGATTCCGCGACAGCCTGGACCGCCGGCTCGTCCGTCACCTTCGGCACGCCAGGGTAGGCGCCACCGAGTGGGAAGTACGGCACCCAGGCGATCCCCTCGGCGGCGCACAGCGCGAGTACGTCCTCGTCGTCGCGCGACACGAGGCTGTAGGCGTTCTGCACGCACACGATCCCCGCCGGGAGCGCGCGGCGCAGGATCTCGGCGCTCACGCTGCTCAGACCGATCGAGCCGACCTTACCCTCGTCGCGCAGTGCGGTCAGCATCGCGAGCTGATCATCGAGGTCGACGACCTGATCCCCCGAGGCGCGCAGGCCCGGGCCGCTGTCGGCGCGGCGCAGGTTCACGACCGGCACCTGGTCGGTGCCGAGGCTGCGGAGGTTGTCCTCGACGCTGGCCCGGAGCTCTTCGGGGCGCTGCGCGAGGCGGATCGGGATCTTGCCGCCGGGGACGGGCGTCGCGCCGACCTTGCTGACGACGAGGACCCCGCCGTCG
>Ga0335072_10004761_pt1 | contig 20055 bp, 15 predicted proteins | sample Lox_Sample_21_FD_206725 | JGI IMG/M metagenome (GOLD analysis project Ga0335072, IMG submission 206725) | Soil microbial communities from Loxahatchee National Wildlife Refuge, Florida, United States - Lox_Sample_2.1 | ecosystem: Environmental > Terrestrial > Soil > Wetlands | place: USA...
CCGCCCTGCTTCGCGAACAGACGCGGGCCACGTGGAGCTGGGGCGGCCTCGAATCCTTCCTGAGGGATCTCCGCATCGGCATGCGCACCCTCCGCCGGACACCCGGTTTTACAGTGATCGCCATCCTTGTCATGGCTCTCGGCATCGGCGCCAACGTGGCGCTCTTCACCGTGGTGCGCGGTGTGCTGCTCAGGCCGCTGCCCTTCAAAGATCCCAACCGCCTGCTGATGCTCTACGAGCGCGATTCCGCCGGCAACTTTCCGTTTGATATGGTCGCCGCCGGAGTCTACGCGGCCTGGAACAGGGGGAATAGCACCTTCAGCAGTATGGCGCTTGTCAACGAAGGTCGGGCGGACCTCTCCGGTTCGAACGGAGACTTGCCCGAGACACTCGACAGCGCTGAGGTCTCCTGGAGCCTCTTCTCGACCTTGGGCGTGCGCCCCGTGCTGGGGCGCGATTTCACGGCTGGGGACGACAGCCATTCTGCCAACAGCACCGTTATCCTGAGCTGGGGATTATGGAAGCGGCGGTTCGGCGGCGACGCGGCGATCGTCAACCGAACCATCAACCTCGACGCCCGGCCCTACACGGTCATCGGCGTCATGCCCGCGTGGTTCGAGTTTCCCGAGGCCTCCACGCAGCTCTGGGTAGCTGCCGACCACTACTTCCCCGAAGAGATCATGAAGGGGCTCGACAACCACATGTTTCGCGTCGTCGGCCGCCGTAAACCCGATGTCACCCAGCCGCAGGCGATCGCCGATCTCGCCGTCATTTCACGCCGGCTGCACAACGCGCACCTCAATAATCCATTCATCTACGACGCCGCTGCCGGGCGGTCGCTGCTGGAGCACATGGTGGGCGACATCGAGCGCCCGCTCTACACCTTGCTCGCCGCCACCGCATGCCTCCTTCTGATCGCCTGTCTCAACGTCGCCAATCTGCTGGTCGCGCGTGCCGTGGCCCGCCGCAGGGAACTGGCCATCCGCACCGCTCTCGGTGGGGGGCGCATCAGGCTGCTGCGGGAGCACCTCATGGAAAGCCTCCTTCTTTCGATCGCGGGCGGCGCCGCCGGTCTGGCACTAGCCTACGCCGCCGTCGTCTGGCTCGTTCGCACCCGCCGCGACATGGCCCGCATCGAATCTGTTCACATTGACGGCATCGTCGCCGCCTTCACTGTCGGCGTCATCGTCCTCTGCGCCCTCTTTTCGGGCCTCATCTCCGCGCTCAACGCCGGTGACAAGCGCATCCTCGCCGCCCTCCACCAGACCTCGCAGTCGCACCGCGCCGGCAGCGCCCGCGCCCGCCTCCGCAAGACTCTCCTCGCTGCGGAAGTCGGCCTTACCGTCGTGCTGCTCGTGGCCGCCGGCCTGCTCATCCGCAGCTACCAGCGCCTTCGCTCTACCGATGTGGGCTGTCCAACCAACAACATCCTCACCATGCGCATCGTGCTACCGGGCGCACGCTATAAGACGCCCGGGGCTGCGCCGGCCGGCTTCTTTGAACGGCTCCTTCAGCGTGTCCGGGCCCTTCCCGGTGTCGAGGCTGCGGGATTCGCTACCGTCGTGCCCGGCCAGGGCTGGTCGAGCGACTGGGGCTTCACAATCGTAGGGCATCCGCCGCTGCCTCAAGGCAAAGGTCTTGACGCCCTCGACCGATGGGCCGATCCCGGCTATTTTCAGGCCATGGGCATCCCCATCCTCCGCGGCCACACCTTCGATCCCGGTCAAACCTTCGACCACGCCGACGAGGCCGTCGTCAGCCAGTCCTTTGCCCAGCACTTCTTTCCTCGTGAAGACCCTATCGGCAAACATCTCCGCATCGGGCCCATGGATGGGTGGGTGGTCACCATTGTTGGCATTGTGAGCGACGTCCGTTACAGCCAGGGCGAACCTCCGGAGCGCACGATGTACTTCCCTCTCTTCGCCGGAAAATCCAGCAACGGCACGCTCGTCATCCGCTCCAGCCGCGACGTGGAGCAACTGGCGCTGCCCGTGCAGCACGTCATCCAGCAGATGGACCCCGATCTTCCGGTCTCCGACGTCCTCACCATGAATCAGATGCTTGGCAAATCCGCACTCGACCAGAGCTTCGACACGACATTGCTCACAGGCTTCGCCGCGCTCTCGCTCACGCTGGCCGCGGTGGGGTTGTTTGGCGTGCTCTCCTACCTCGTGGCGCAGCGGACGAGCGAGATCGGCATCCGCATCGCGCTGGGCGCGAGGCGTGATCGGGTGCTGGGATTGATGTTGGCCGATGGTCTGCGGCCGGCGCTGCTGGGGCTGGTGCTGGGGCTCGCTGCCAGCACAGGCGCAACGCGTCTCATTCGCTCGATGCTCTACGAAACCCGCCCCCTCGATCCCGCGGTCTTCGCCGCCGTCGCCGCCGCGCTGCTGCTGGTCGCGGTTCTGGCCTGCCTGTTTCCCGCATGGCGCGCTTCGCGCCTCGACCCCATCCGCGCCCTGCGCAACGAGTAGCACCACGGCGGCGATGGCCAGGTCGTCAATCGGCCGCCCCCATCTCCTCCAACCTGCCTACGCCTTTTGCAGATTATCTCCCACATCCTGCTAGCGTGGAGTCAGAGCCGCCTCCGGCTCCCGAAAGGCCCCCATGCAACTCAGCGATCAGGGACTCGAGCTCATCAAGAGCTCCGAAGGATTCCGCTCTCACACCTACATTGACGCAGCCGGCTTCTTCACCATCGGCTACGGCCACAAGCTTCGCCCCGGCGAGTCATACCCCGACGGCATCGACGAAGCCCGCGCCACCGCCCTCCTCGCCGCCGACGTCCAGGCCACCGAGCAGGCCGTCTGCCGCCTCGTCAAGGTCGCCCTCACCCAGGGCCAGTTTGACGCACTCGTCGACTTCTCCTACAACCTCGGTGCCGCCCGTCTCGCCGCCTCCACTCTCCTCCGCGAGCTCAACGCCGGCCATTACGACCAGGCCCGCGCCCAGTTGCTCCGCTGGGATCTTGCCGGGGGGCAGGAGCTCGCGGCTCTAAAATCCCGCCGCGTGGCCGAATTCCGCCTCTGGACAGCCTCCGCCAACCACCCCCTTGCCGCCTGAAATGATGCAAAATTGCACCATTTCAGGTGCAACCGTAACTGAAAGAGTCAGAACGGCTTAGCCACCCCTTTCGATCTCCTCAATACCGATCCCTGCCGGATCCGGGCCCATTCGAGCCCGGCGAACGCCATTCATTGATAAAATGGCCGGATGGTTAGATTACGGAAAACACGCAACTTGAACGCCCAAACGCCGGTCCCGCTTCGTCTCCTGGCCGGCGTTTCGTCGATCGCGCTGCCGGCACTGGCGGTCCTCACCGCCGCTGCCCCGGCGCATGCGGGTGCGCGCCTTTCTGGGTCTCTTCCTGACGCGCACCTATCCTCCCCGGCCCCGCCGGCGCCGCCGTTCACCATTGCCCCCCGCCTGGGGCCGGCATGGCGATTCGTCCGCCCGTTCCACGCCTTCGCCGACCTGTATCGCGGCATCGCCTCCTGGTACGGCCGGCAGTTCAACGGCAGGCTCACCGCCAGCGGCCAGCCCTTCAACATGTACGCCATGACGGCAGCTACCCCCGAGACTCACCACAGCCTGCCGCTGGGCTCGACCGTCCGCGTCACCGATCGTCATAGCGGGCGCTCGGTCGTCGTCCGCATTAACGACCGCGGACCCTTGCCCCACGGACGCATCATCGACCTCTCTTACGGAGCCGCGAGCCGGCTTGCCATGATCCAACCCGGCCTCGCCGACGTCCGCTTGCACGTCCTGTCTTGGGGAAAGGATCGCGAGCGCTGATTGCCTTGGAATTTACGAGGCGCACGTTGCAGGCCTCTTCACGCGCCCCGACACGTGCCCCTCACCCTCTCCTCACGTGCCTTGAACTCGAACGGCCCGCCCCTTTGATGGCGGGCCGTTCGAGTCTACGTCTACTCGCTGCACCGCTTCGTGTACGCCTTCTGCAGATACAGCCGCGCCTCGTTCAGCGCCCCCTGCGTGTTGTCGTTGGTCTGCACCGCCAGCCGGTACTCGTTCACCGCCCGGTCCCGCTGCCCCGTAATATCGAAGATCTTGCCGATCTCGATATGGCTCCAGACCTCCGTCCACGGCGGGATATCGTCTCCCCGCAGCGCATCGCGATAGGCGTTCACGGCCGCCTGGTAGTTGCACTGCGACAACAGCACTTCGCCGATCCGGTAGTTGGCCAGCGAGCTCTGCGGGTTGGCCTTCAGCGCCTCCTGGTACTCGGTCAGCGCCCCCGCCAGGTCGCCCTGCGCCACCAGTTGCTGCCCTTTCAGGATATGAATCCGCACCTGCAGATCCGGCGAGTTCTTCAGCACCCAGTCGTTCGGGTCGATGCTGATGTCCCGCGGCCGCCCGAACGTGTCCACCACGTACTGCGTGTCCGTCCCCACCACGTCCACCTTCTGCGTCACCGTCTTGCCGTCCGTCTCGATCCTGAGCTGGACCGGCATATTGAACAGGTCCAGGTCCTGGTCGATCTCCCCGATCGTCCGGAACCCCTTGTTGTTCCCCAGCCGGTACACGGCGTACTTGTCCGTGAACTGTGGCGCCCCCGTCCCGTCCACCCACTGCGAGAAGAAGGGCAGCAGTTGCGTCTGGCTCTGCTCCTCGGCCACCTTCTCCAGGTCGGCGCCGGTGATCGGCTTACCCGCGTACTCGCTGAGCGCCTTTTTCAGGATCGCCAGAAACGTCTTGTCCCCCACCTCGCCCCGCAGCATGTGGAAGATCATCGCCCCCTTCTCCAGCGTCATCGACTGGAACTGCGGCGAAAACGGGTCCAGCCGCCCAGCGCTTGAGAGCGGGATCGTGTCGTAGGCCAGCGCGCCCGCCTGCACGTCCTCCAGCGCCTGCTCCAGCGCGCTTCTTCCGCTCTGGTCCTCCAGGTACAGCAGCTCCGAGTACCGTGACATCCCGTTCGTGATCCACGCGTCGCCCAGCGTCTTGGGGCTCACCTCGTCCCCCCACCACTGGTGCGACATCGTATTCGCCAGCAGCCGGATCCCCGCCTTGTTCCCCACGTAGGCTCCCGGGATCGCCGCCAGCCCCGGCTCCCACACCGAGGGCAGCGTATCGTCCGGCAGGTCCACCACGTTCAGTTGCAGGCTCGGCGGCAGCCCGAAGGTGTCCGTAAAGAAGTTGTTCTCGTCCAGCGCCGTCTGCGCCTCCTGGTTGCCCGAGGCCTGGTGGTCGATCGTCAGGTACACCTTTACGTTCCCCGCGCCCACAAAGAACGGCCCCGCGTACCGCCCCGCGATCACCGTCCCCGGGAAGTCCGGCTTCGTCCAGTTGAAGTCGTACTCGTCCCCCGGCTTTCCGTCGCTCAACGTCACCGGGTGCGACGGCCCCGTGCTGCCGCTCGCAAAGACCCGCATCCCCTGCGGCACCTTGATCTGCATCTGGGCCGTGAACCGGTCCGTCATGTATCCCGTCATCGGAAACCATCGCGCCGGGTAAAGCAGGTATGTTATCGGCTCCTGGATCGCGGCCAGTTTCAGCCCCGGTACGGGCCCATCCTCGTTTCCCGTGATCGTCCCTTCGTACTGGAAGGTCCACGTCACCGGTTGCCCGGCCGCAAACGGCGTGCTCGTGGTCACGCGGATCGAGCCATCGGCCGTCCGCTCCCCGTCCAGCACCTTGCCGGTCGCGTCCGTGATCTTGTCCACCTTCAGCGCCGGGTGAAAGCCAAATGTCACCACGTCCAGATTCGGCGGCGCCGTGAACGTCACCGCCGCCGTCGCCGAAAGGTGGTGGGTCGAAGGCAGCAGCTCCGCGTCGATCGTGTACCCCGTAATGTCCAGCTCGGGCCGCGGCATCATCTGCGCCCGCAGTGGCGCCTGCGTCAGGACCGCCGCCATTACCGTTGCGGCCAGCCAGACCCGTCCAACCGTTGTTCTCGAATCAAGGCGCAAAATGCGCTCCTTCCGACGCATGAAAGTCTTCATCGCATCTCCGCCGTTCCTGTTGGCGCCATTTCGATTGGACGCATCCCGCTTCACCCGGCTTTACGGGGCCCGACTGAGCACTTCCCGGCCGGCCTGGCCAGCCCAAGTTCTTCCAGCACAATCTCCGCCACCCGCTCTATCGCACCGTGGCTTTCATTGTCGCCCCTCGCTCCCGGTCCCCTCAAGACCCCCCGAATCGCGCCCAGCTCCTGAATCATGGACTGCCGCTCAAACCCCTCCGGTAGCAGCCGCTCCAACTGTTGGACGATATTTCCCGCCGTGAAGTCCTCCTGGATCAGCTCCGGAACCACCCGTTTCCCCGCAATCAGGTTCGCCATGGCTACATGCGGCACCTTCACCACCCGCTTTGCAATCGCGTAGGTCAGCGGCGAAACCCGGTACACCACCACAAACGGATTCCCGATCAGCGCCGCCTCTACAGTGGCTGTCCCGCTCGCCACCACCGACGCCCGCGCGTGCAGCAGCGCGGCCCGCGCATCGCCGGTCAGCCGCACCGTCAACCCGGCAGACTGGCTCTCCACCAGTTGCCGCACCTCGTTCCGCTGCGTCGCGCTCAGCGTCGCTGCCAGTGGCAAAACAAACTCGTATCCTCCCGCTCGAGCGGCCGCTCCGTGCCCACTCCGCTCCACGCCCCGTGCCGCCTCCAGCATCTCCGGCAGGTGCGCCGCAATCTCCTTCGGCCGGCTCCCCGGCAGCAGCCCGATCCAGGTCTTCGCCGCGTCCAGTCCGTTTCGCCCCGCAAACTCCGCGCGGCTCACGGCGGGCTCAGGCAGCTCCGCCAGCGGATGGCCCACGAACTCGGCATCCACGCCCCGTTCCCGATAGAACTGCTCCTCGAACGGAAAGATCACCGCCATCCGCCGCACGTAGCGCTGCACCAGCCGGATCCGGTGCTGCTTCCAAGCCCACAACTGCGGGCTTACAAAATACACCACCGGCGCACCCAGCGCGGTCAATTCCTTCGCCAGCCGGAAGTGAATCTCCGGAAAGTCGATCAGCACCGCCACGCCGGGCCGCCGCCGCCGAATCTCCCTTTTGAGCTTCTGGAACTCCCCATAGATCCGCGGCAGGTGCGCCACCACCTCGGTGAACCCCATCACCGCCATGTCCTCGGCCCGGACCACCGTCTCCAGCCCGGCCGCGGCCATCCGCGGTCCGCCCATCCCGAAGAACTCCGCTTCACGCCCCGCGCCGGCCAGCCTGCTTCGCAGCTCCGCGATCAGCAGCGCGCCATAGTACTCGCCGCTGGCCTCGCCGGCCGAAACCAATATCCTGGGGGCGGAAGACATGCGCGCGCCGCCTTCCCGGCGCTGCGAACATCATACCGGCTCATGGAGATGAAAAAGCTGTCAGCGGGTGGCGATCTTCACCAGTTGCGGCTCGCGCTCTGGCGCCGCGTTCTCCCGCTCGCGCCACGCCGGCGACGCGACATCCTGCAGCGCCGCCACCACGTTCCCGATCCGCATCGACCCGTGCAGAATGTGCCGCGCCTTCAGCGGCCCCGCGATCTGGACCTCGCTGATCCACTGCGCCGCCGCGCTCGCCGAGCAGCCGCACTGCGAGCAGTCCGGGTCGCCCCCGAATACGCACGGTTCCACCCGCGTCTTCAGGTCCGCCGAGTAGTTCTTTGAGAGCCGCGAGAACGTGCACTGCTTCGGCGATGCCGGCGGATGCAGCAATGCCTCGGCATAGCCCTTCCCCGCCAGAAGCTTCGGATAAAGCGCCCGCAGCCGCGGCAGTTCGCCAGCCACAAACTCGCGCTGCGCCGCCGTCAGCAGCTCCGCGCTTACTTCGCCTCGCTGCGGTGAGTAGAGGCTCACCCAGATGTGGCGCACCTCTTCGCGCCCCGCCCAGAAGCGCACATACTCTTCCATGTAATCCCGCCGCGCCAGCATCTGCGCCGTGATCGTCCAATGTACGTTCACCTGCCGGCCCGCGATGTTGCCAAGGATGCGCTCGTACGTAGCCGGTTTGCGCCGCACGTCATGGTGCTCGGCCAGTCCGTCGATCGAGATCGCCGCGGTAAAGTGCGGCAGCCCCATCCACTCCGTCGGAATCGGGATAATCCCGCTCGTGACCACCATCGAGTGAATGCCGCGCGCGCTTACCTCGGGCAGGATCCGCCCCAGCTCGCGATGCCGCACCATCGGCTCGCCGCCCACCAGCGTCACGTGCAGCGGCTTGTGCCGGTCCACCAGCCCCAGCACGCCGCGCACCAGGTCGTCGCCGCGCTTGTCGCTCAGCTCGCGCAGAGTTACATCGCCGCCCAGGTGGTTATCACCGTAGGCATAGCACCCGGGGCAGCGCAGCGGACACTCCCGCGTGATCTCGATAGAGAGCATTGGAGTGTGACCCCGCAGGATCTTACTCCAGGACTGAAGAATATGTTTTGTCCGCAAACTTGTCACCCCAAGGGGAATGGAGTTCGAGTAGCCTTACAGACGTTCTGCCAATTATAGACGCCGGAATGGGGTGAAAAGGTGCGGGAATCTTGGCTGGCTCCACTTCCTAACTTCAAGCCTGCGGTCAGGATTGCGCCGCACGCTCCAACTCCGCCAGGTCGATCTTCTTCATCTTGAGCATCGCCTGCATCGCCTTGGGGTTCTGTATAAGTTCAGGCAGCCGCGCCGGAGTTACCTGCCACGAAAGCCCGAACTTATCCCTCAACCATCCGCACTGTACCTCGCTCCCGCCCTCCGTCAGCCGCGACCAGTAATAGTCCACCTCTTCCTGAGTATCGCAGCGCACCACGAACGAAACCGCCTCCGTAAAGTGGTAATACGGCCCCCCGTTCAGCGCCGTGAACGGCATTCCATCCAGCTCGAAGGCGATCGTCAGGATGCCGTCCTTGGGCCCGGGCGCGTCCCCGGTGTTGCGCAGCTCGCTGATCCGCCGCGAGTTCTTGAAGATGCTCATGTAAAACTCGACCGCCTCTTCGGCGTTCGCATCGAACCACAAAAACGGCGTAATGCGCGGAAACCCTTCCAATGCGCTCATCAGTTCAACTCTCCTCTCCATTTTTGAATTCGGTCTTGCGCGTCCAGCGCCCTTCGTCGGCTGTTTGCCGCAAAATCCGCTGGACGGCCCGCCAAATCATCGAACCACACATGACTTGCAATTTGCAAGTCATGTGTGTACTCTTTCGGTGTGGTCAAAAAGTCTACCCCGAAGATGCGCTCCGGCTGCCCGGTCAGCGTCTCCCTCGACCTCTTCGGCGACCGCTGGTCCCTGCTCATCATCCGCGACCTGATGGTCCGCGGCTACAAGACCTTCAGCGAGTTTCGAAACTCGGGGGAGGGAATTGCCACCAACATCCTCGCCGATCGCCTCCGCCACCTTGAATCCGTCGGCCTGATCGTCGCCGAGCGCGCCGCTGAAGACGGCCGCAGCATCCACTATCGCCTCACCCCCAAGGGCATCACCCTCGCTCCCGCCCTGCTCGAGCTCTTCATCTGGGCCGGCCGCCACGAGCAGACCCGCGCGCCGCGCGAGTTCGTCGAGCAGATGGAAAAAAACCGCGACGCCATCCTCGCCGAAACTCACCGCCGCTGGGAAGAGCGCGATTCCACCCCGCTGATCCCGCCCTTCAAGCCAACCCCCAAAACCCCGAAAGGAAAAAAGCCGCGATGAAACTGAACGCCTACCTGAACTTCGCAGGAAACTGCCGGGAAGCCCTCGAGTTCTACGAGAAGCATCTTGCCGCCAGGATCGGCGCGATCATGACCTTCGCCGAAATGCCCGGACCCAAAAACATCCCGCCCGGCATCGGCGCCGATGGCGTGCTTCACGCCCGGCTGGATATCGCCGGCACCTACGTGATGGCAAGCGATGTGGCGAACGCTCTGCCCATGCGCAGCGCCTATCTCTCACTCAGTGTCGACAGCACCCCCGAAGCCGAGCGCATTTCAGAAGTGCTCTCCGAGGGCGGCGAGGTCTTTATGCCGATGGGAGAAACCTTCTTCGCGCACCGCTTTGCCATGCTCCGCGACAAATTCGGCGTCAACTGGATGATCATCCACGAAAAGCCCATGTGCTGAAGAAAAGTGGTCAGTGCTCAGTGAACAGAGTGGGAGGACAGATCACGATCTCCGCCCGGAGATCCCCCAATATCCATTGCAAGTGGCAAGTGCGCCGCACCCTTCAATCGCTGAAAAGTGCTCAACATCCCGCTGGTAGCTGATCACTGTTCACTGACCACTGTTCACTGACCACTGACCACTGTTCACTGTCTCACCAGCTATGCAGCCACTCCTCATCCCGCCCCATGCGCACGCGTGTGCGGAATAGTTCGCTCAGCCGCGCCTCGGTCAACATCTCCGCGCGCGGGCCGTCCCCTGCGATCCGGCCCGCGCGCATCAGGATCACCCGCTCCACCTCCGGCAGAATGTCGCCCAGGTGATGCGTCACCAGAACCAGACCCGTGCCCTCGCGCGCCAGCCCGCGCAAGGTCTCGCGCAGCTCGCGCTGGGCCGCCAGGTCCAGCGCATTCGACGGCTCGTCCAGCAGCAGTTGCCGCGGCCGGTGCACCAGCGCCCGCGCAATCAGGATCCGCCGCTTCTCGCCCGCCGACATCGTTCCCACCATCTGTCCGGCCAGGTGCAGCGCCTCCATGCGCTCCAGCGCCTCGGTCGCCCGTCTCCGCATCTCCTCCGTCACATGCAGGTTCGGCCACAGCGACGAGGCCGAGAAGAACCCGGCAATCACCGCATCCAGCCCCGTCGTCACCGCCGTCCGCTCCCCCGGCAGATCCGTTCCCACCACCCCGAAGTGCCTCCGCAGCTCCGTCAGCTCCCACCGCTCGCGCCCAAAGATTCGCACCATCATGCCCGGACGCACCATCGGGTAGATCTGGCAGTTCATGGTCAGGATCAGCGTCGACTTCCCGCACCCGTTCGGACCCAGGATCGCCACGTGTTCCCCGGCCCCGATGGAAAGACTCACATCGCGCAAGACAACCTGTTCGCCCCGCGCCACGTCCACATTGCGCATCTCGAGAAAGCTGCCTGCGCCCGTATCTTCATCCGCCCCCGCATTCGCCGCATCCATCGCTGCCGTCTCGCCCGCCCGCTGCGTCATCGCACCCCCAATCACCTGCTAGATTAAATGGGTGCATCGCGCCAATGAATCCTCCGCGCTCCTCATCCCCGCCGGCTTCCGTTTCGGCGCTGTCACCGCAGGCCTGAAGGCCAGCGGCCGCCCCGATTTCGCGCTCATCGTGGCCGACGCTCCTGCCAGCGCCGCCGCCGAATTCACCTCGAACCGCGTTCAGGCCGCCCCCATCCACGTGGGCAAAGAACATCTGCGCACCGCTGGCGGCAGGGTGCGTGCCGTCGCCGTCAACGCCGGTAACGCCAACTGCGCGGCAGGCAGGGCCGGCCTCGACGCCGCCCGCGTCACCTGCGCCGCCGTCGCGCAAACCTTCGATTGCCCATCTGAAGAAGTTCTTCCCTCCTCGACCGGCATCATCGGCGTGCCCCTGCCGGCAGACAAGCTGATCGCGGCCCTCCCCGCGCTCGCCGCTTCTCTTGGCAGCGACGCAGACCACTTCGATCAGGCGGCAACGGCCGTCCTCACCACCGACCTCGTCAAGAAGACGGCCTTCGCCCAGATCGACGTTCCCGGCAAGGACGGCCACTCGCGCCAAGTGCGCATCGCCGCCTTCGGCAAGGGCTCCGGCATGATTCATCCCCGCCTCGTGCCCCACGCCACCATGCTCATCTACATCCTCACCGATGCCGCTATCGCGCCTGCGATCCTCAGCACCTACCTTCGCGGCGCCGTCGAGGTCAGCTTCAATCGCATCTCGGTCGATGGCGACACTTCGACCAACGACACTGTGCTCCTGCTTGCCTCGGGCGCAAGCGGCGCAGCCATCGGCGCTGGCAATGAGTCTTTCGCCGCGGCTCTCACTGCGGTCTGCACCTCGCTCGCCCGCCAGGTCGTCGCCGACGGCGAAGGCGTCAAGCACGTCGTCGAGCTTCGCATCTCGGGCGCCGCTTCCGATGCCGACGCCCTCCGCGTCGCCAAAGCCATCGCCCACTCACCTCTCGTCAAAACCGCCTGGGCCGGCTGCGACCCCAACTGGGGCCGGCTCGCCGCCGCCACCGGCTACTCCGGCGCCGAAGTCGATCCCGACCGCATCGAGATTCGCTTCGGCCACCTGCCCATCTGCGTCAACGGAGGCCGCGACCCGGAGTTCAACGAAGCCGCCGCGCACGCCTATCTCGAGCAGCCCGCATACTCGATCTCGATCGACTTGCACCAGGGCGCGGGAACCTGCGTCTTCTGGACCACAGACCTCACCGTCGAATACTTCCACATCAACGCAGACTACTCGACTTGAGGCACGCGGCACCTCCGCCTTGCGTCACGGCTTCTTCGTCTGCTTAGCCTGCGTTGGCGGATAGGCGCGATCTACCGCGTCCTTGAGTTGCCGGAACAGAGGCATTCCAGGCTCGTCAAGCCCACCCTGTTCGGTGCGGATCCAAAGCGGAACGCTGAGTGTCCCATCGGGGTCGCGTTGGCAAACTTCAAGCAGATCGTCCGGCGGTCCGGCCTCCGCGCTCGTCGTCAGAACAGACCCGGTTGGATACTGCTGCCCCGGAATCTGAGCGCGCTGCGGCCCGGGACCTGCGCTCCGGCCATAGCCAACCCCGGCGCCTGCCAGTCTTCCCGAGCGCACAACAAACACCAGATCGGCGTCCTGACGGCTCACCGTGAGCACATAGCGCTTCCAGGCCTGAAGAGCCTTCTCCACGTTCGCAATAGCTTCTCGGTCGGCAGGGTATAGATCGGGGTTGAACTCATTCCCATCGACTGCTTCTATATAAACATAGCGCGCCTGTGCGAAAACGGCGGAAATTGCAGGCTTCTTTGGTTTCTTTTGCCCCATGGCAAGGCCCGGGACCAAAAACAGGAGCAGAACGGCGGCCGCGAATCGCTTCATCGGAAAACCTCCCGCGTGCAGCGCGAAGAACGCGCATCAACCGGCGATAGCTCCAAAGGTACGCCCGTTTCGCGCGGTTCGCACGGCAATTTACGCCTTGCTTCTCTGCATCTCCAGCTTCAGGCGCCCCTGCGCTATGATGATCTGCCGGGGCGGTTCATGCTCCAGGTCGCTCCCATACCGGAATAGACCCTCCGATCATTGTCGCAATCCCAGAGGTGCCCCATTCAGCGTCTTCTGCTGTCATCTGCTCTCATCGCAGCCCTGCTGCCGTGCAACCTCCTCTGCGCACAGACCGTGGCGGGTCAGACCGCGCCTGCTGCAATCACGCTCACCTCCCCGCTCGACTATCAGGTCTTCCAGCGCAGCGCCCGTATGAAAGGCAAAGTCGAAGTGAGCGGAGAAGAGCACGTGTCCGCCGATCGCATCGAGGTGCGCCTCACCGGAACTTCGCTCAGGGGCCCGCTGCCCGGCAACTGGGTGCGCCTCCCGCTCGACAAGTCGACGGGCGCATTTCACGGCTCCCTCGCCACCACGCCCGGCGGCTTCTACCAGATCGAGGTGCGCGCCCTGCGCCGGCAAAGGCCCGTCGCCGAAACTGCCGTGCCGCACGTGGGCGTCGGCGAAGTCTTCGTCGTCTCCGGCCAGTCCAACTCCACCAACTACGGCGAAGTCCGCCAGGTCACCGAAACCCGCATGGTCGTTGCCTTCGACGGCTCCTCCTGGCGCATCGCCGACGATCCCCAGCCCGGCGTCCAGGACCACAGCAAGAAGGGCAGCTTCATCCCCGCCTTTGGCGACGCCCTCTACCGCCAATACCATGTGCCCATCGGCATCGCCTCGGTGGGCCACGGTTCCACCAGCGTGCGCCAGTGGCTGCCCGCCGGCGATCCCGTCTACGTCATGCCTACGATGACCCGGTTCGTCTCCCGCAACGCACAAGGCGAGCTGGTCTCCGACGGAACCCTCTTCAACGGTATGATGCAGCGCATCCACCAGCTCGGCAAGCACGGATTCCGCGCCCTCCTCTGGCATCAGGGCGAGTCCGACTCGAACCAGGCGCCCAGCCACCAGATTCCCGCAGACCTCTATCGCAAGATGATGGTCGAGGTGATCAAAGCCTCGCGCAAGGATGCCGGCTGGAACTTCCCCTGGTTCGTCGCCGAAGCTACCTACCAGCCCAAACACCCGTCCGCGCCGTCCATCCAGGCCGCCCAGCGCAGCCTCTGGCGCAAAGGCCTTGCCTTCGAGGGCCCCGATACTGACACCCTCGGCCCCGAGTACCGCCAGGACAACGGCAGAGGCGTTCACTTCAACGCCGCCGGCCTCCGGAAGCACGGCCAGATGTGGGCCCAGGCCGTCGAAGTCGATCTCGATCGCGTGCTGAAGTAACCGGACCGCTCGCGTCAATCCTCAGCCTGCGCAAGCCGCGCATTCGGATTTACCGCCAGCCACGCCAGCCCGCCCACTGCCGCCAGCACCGCCGCCGTCAGGAACGACGATACCCATCCGAAGTGCGAGGCGATGATCGGCGTCACCGTTGCCGTCACCGCCCCGCCGATCTGGCAGCCCATGTTCATCGCGCCCGAGACCACGCCGGCATACTCACCCGCAAAGTCCGCCGTCACTGACCAGAAGCAGCTCTGCGAGAGATACAGCGCACCCGCTCCCGCTGCCAGCACCAGGGTGGCCGTCTGCGCGCTCTCCGCCCGTGAGCCCACCAGCAGCAATACGGCCGTCAGCAGCAGCGCAAAGCATGGCAGATACGACCGGCTCGCCCGCATGCTCGCGTAGTTCGCCAGCCAGTCGCTCGCCAGCCCGCCCAGCAGGCAGCCCACCGTCATTGAGATAAACGGCACCGTTGAATAAAGCGCGCTCGTCTTCAGGCTCAGCCCCCGCGCCTGCGCCAGGTAGATATAAAACCAGCTGAAGAAGATCCACGAAACGTAGCCGTACGTAAAATAACTCGCGGTTACCGCAAGAATGTCCTTGCTCGTGAAGATCTTCTTCCAGGGGACGCGCGCCGGCGCTTTGGAACTGGCCGTCTCCGGTCTCTCGCGCGCGTCGCCGCGTCCGCTCACAATCCGTTTGAGCTCGCGCTCGCCCACCCACGGGTGCTCTTCGGGCGTGTTGCGCGCCGTAACGTACCACACCGCACCCGCGAAGATGCCAAGCACCGCGCAGAACCAGAACGAGACGTGCCAGCCGTAGCGAAGGATGATGGCCGTCAGCAGCGGAGGCGCGAGCGTGGATCCCAATCCCACTCCACCAAAGATGATGCCGTTGGCCAGGCCGCGCTCCGAGATCGGAATCCAGCGCTCCACAAACTGGTTCGCCGCCGGGTACATCACCGCTTCCCCCGCGCCCAGCGCCAGCCGGATCAGAATCAGGATCAGCAGCGCCCCCGCCACGCCCGCCGGCGCCGCCGCGGTCAGCGCCGTGAAGACGCCCCACCAGAGCACGCCGAACGTCAGCACCCATCGCGGCCCAAACCGCCGCGCCAGCACGCCGCCGGGTATCTGGAACCCCGCATACCCGATCAGGAACGCGCTGAACACCCACCCCAGGTGCGTGTCGTCGATTCCAAACTCCCGGCCCATCTCGATCCCCGCAATCGAGATATTCGTGCGGTCCATAAAGGCAATCGCGCCCATGGTCATCAACCAAAGCACCAGGGGGTAACGCATAGGGACGGTTCCGCGCTGCTTCTTCACTCGTTGGTCGCTCACTTTGTAAGAATTCCCTCCCGCTCGCCCTTTGCCCTCGGCCGATTGACTTACTCACGTTACACCCTCCACTCCCCACAGCCGGTCGCCCCGGAGCGTTACAATGCTCACGGGCAGGTCCCACCGGCACAAGACCGGCCGGCTTGCTGGCTCGCACGCATCCTACTTGCTTGATGAGCTCTTCCCTCGACATCGAAGACCCGCCGTCTCCATGTGCACGCTGGTCTGGACCCATCCGCGCCCTTGCCGCCGCCGCCTTCTTCATGGCTTCGGTTGCATTCCTCGCCGGCTGCGGCAGTTCCCTCGAGCACGGTGTTCCGCTTCCGCAGCCGCCGCCATCCAACCCTCCGCCCACCGCGTCGCAGAGCGGCTCCGTCACCATGACTCCTCCCTACGCCGCCGTCGCCCAGGGCAACTCCGTTCAATTCGCTGCCAGCGGCGGCCCGATCGAGTGGCTCGTTGACGGAATCGCGGGCGGCAACTCCACCGTCGGCACCGTCAGTTCCACAGGCCAGTACACCGCGCCCGCATTCATCCTCAAGAGCGAGAACGTCACCGTCACCGCGGCGCTCGCTTCCTCGCCCGCGCAGGACTACGCCACTTCGGTGGTCTCGATCATCGTCAATGGAGACGTTACCTGCCCCGATCGCACCAAAAACCCCCAGGTCGCCGAGTACGCCGTCTACCTGCCCGCGCCCGGCAACGCCTCGGTTCAGTTCGGCACCACCACCAGCTATGGACTGAATACCTGGAAAGTCCCCACGCCCTCGCCCAACGGCGGATATACCCAGGTCTACGTCGCCGGCATGTTGGGCCAGACTCTCTATCACATGCGCGCCCAGATCACCCTCGACGACGGCGCCACTTTCACCGATGCCGACCAGACCTGCAAAACCGGTACCCCTCCCGTCACTTCGTCAATCCAAATCTCCTCTCCGGGCGGAGGCGATCCACAGCCCGGCATCGAGCTCTGGAATACGCTCGTTCCCAGCACCGATACCCAGGCCTTCGCCACCGACCTCAAGGGTAACGTGATCTGGACTTACTCCTACCTGCATCCTCCGGTCGACACCATCCAGGGAATCCAACTGTTGCCCAACGGTGATCTGCTCATGGTCATCTCCTATCTCTCCTCGTTCTCCGTCGGCAAAAACTCCAACCAGGTGATCAACGAAATCCGCGAGGTCGACCTCGCCGGCAATACCGTGCGCGAACTCACCATGGATGAGCTCAACGCCAGGCTCGCCACCTCCAGCCTCCGCGACGCCCAAGGAAATCTCTACAAGTTCAAGAGCTTTCACCACGATGTCCTTGCCCTGCCCAATGGCCATCTTGTGATGCTCGCCGCTTATGCCAAGGACTACACCAACCTTCCCGGCTATCCGGGAACTACCTCCGTCCTTGGCGACGCCATTATCGACGTCGATCAGAACCTCAATCCCGACTGGGTCTGGAACACCTTCGACCACCTCGACGTCAACCGCCATCCCATGAACTTCCCCGACTGGACCCACGCCAACGACCTGCTCTACTCCAGCGACGACCACAACCTCCTGCTCTCCATGCGCCACCAGAACTGGATCATCAAGATCGAGTTCCTCGACGGCGTCGGCTCGGGCAAGATCCTCTGGCGCCTCGGCGAAGGCGGCGACTTCAAACTCATCGGCGGCGTTGATCCCACCGACTGGTTCTTCGCCCAGCATGGCATGAGCTACTTCACCTCCAACACCACCGGCGTCTTCCGCCTCGGCCTCATGGACAACGGCAACGACCGCATCTTTCCCACCGGCCAGGTGTTCTGCAAGCCGGAAGCCCCCACCACGGCAAGTTGCTATTCCACCGCCCCCGTGTACGAGATCAACGAGGGCAACATGACCGCCACCCTGGTCACGCACTACGCTCCCCCGCCCAGCTACTACAGCTTCTTCGGCGGCAACGCGGAAACGCTCGCCGACGGCGATATGGAGGTCGACTTCTGCGCTCCCTTGGCGGGCGCTATCGTCCAGGAGCTCAACAGCCAGGACACTCAAGTGATCTGGCAGGCCACCACGCCCAACGCCGACCAGTTCCACGCCTTTCGCATTCCCAGCCTCTACCCCGGCGTGCAGTGGTGACCTTCGCACCGTCGCTCACCTTCCTCCCGTATGCCCAGGCGCGCGAAATGCTCCGCAGGATCGGTTACAATCGCCTCATCCGCAAGATCCCGCCGCCATGAAGATCAAAGGCAACCCAAGAGCCTCCACGCCCGCTCCTCACTCCGTCCACAACGGCTTCTCGCTCGTCTCGAACGAAAAGCTCGCTCAGCTCTTTGCCGCCATGCTCAAGTGCCGCATGATCGAAGAGCGCATGGTCCCATCGCGCAAAGCCAGCGCTCCGCGCCGCGAAGCTGTGGCCGCCGCCGTCGCTATCGACCTCCATCCCGACGACGCTGTAGCGGTTTCGCCGCGCGATCTTCCCGCCTGTTTTATCAAGGGCCTCCCTCTCGGCTCCCTCTTTCCTGCGCCCGCCCCATCCCCCCAATCCCCGCGCGGCGGCCGTTCCGATCCGTTCACTGTCTCCAATATCCTTCCGCCATCCTTGTCCGCTTCGGCGCGCGTCAACCTCGCCGCCGGCCTTGCCCTCGCCAACAGCCACAGCTCCCACGAAAGAATTGTCGTCGTCTTCCTCGACGATCTCCAGAACATCGATGCCTGCCGCGAAACCCTCGACTTCGCCGCTTCGCATCTCCTGCCCATGCTCTTCGTCTCGCTGCACGTGCCGCACAATCCCGCCGGACGCAAACGCACCGTGCCGGCCAGCCGCTCAAAACCTTCCCCTGCGAGCATCCCCACCATCGCCGTCGATCGCAATGACGCTGTCGCCGTCTATCGCGTGGCCCAGGAGGCCATCGGTCACGCCCGCCGCGGCTCCGGTCCCACTTTGATTCACTGCCTTCCATTCCGCATCGAAGGCGCCCCCTCCGGCAAACCCGCCGACGATCCCATCACCAATATGGAGCGCTATCTCGCGCGCAAGGGCCTGCCCGTCGCACAACTGAAGGACTCCGTGCTCGCGGGCTTTGCTTCTGAACTCCGGGCAGCCATCGAGGCCGAGGCACACCCTGCCCGCTCCCGCCGCGCAAAAGTCTGACCGGAATCCTTTTCCCGCTTGCGCTCGATCCCTCTCTGCGTCCAGTCTGGCCGGCCCTTTCCATGCGCCCCTCAGGCGCGGCACTCCTTTTGCCCGTCCCTTCTTCCCAGACCGCCAAGTCATTGAAATATTGCGGCTGAGCTCCTCCTGCGTTCGGCCCCGACATCTCTCCGAGCCGGCGTCTCGCCCCTGCATCCGGATGATAGAGTGTGGGTATGAACGTGTCCCCTCGCGTGGCTGACTCCCCCGTTTGCCGATGCACGTCCCTTCTGGTTGCGTTCCTGCTTGCGTCCTCCGCAAGTGCTCTCGCCCCTGCGCAGCCGGGACCCTCCGCTCAGCAATCCGCCGCCGTTCCCGCTCCGATCTGCGAGCCCTCCATCCTTGGCTCCCCGTACATCCCCGTCGATAGCTGGATCTACCCGGCCGTGCTCCGCCTCTACTCGCTCGGCTTCCTCGACCACGTCTTCCTCGATATGCGTCCCTGGACCCGCGCCAGCCTCGGTCACATGCTCGAAGACGCGGACGCACAGATCGATAATGCCGACGACGGCCCCACCACAGACGAAGCCCGCGAAATCTACAAAGCCCTGAACCAGTTCCTTGAAACCGATATGACTGGTCCCTGCCAGCAACATCAGGGCGGGGTCCGCCTCGAATCGGTCTACACCGTGGCGCGCGGCATCAGCGGCACACCGCTCGACGATAGCTACCACCTCGGCTCGACCATCGTGAACGACTACGGCCGCCCCTTTGAGAACGGGTTCAACAACTACTCCGGCGCCAGCGGCTACGCCACCGCCGGCCGCTTCGCCGTCTACGTGCGCGGCGAATTTCAGGGAGCCCCATCGGCCGCCGGTTACTCCGCGGCCCTCGCCCAGACTTTGTCGAATATCGATCAGGTCAGCTTTCTCAATCCTGCCACCAATACCCCTTACAGCCAGCCCACCATCCCCCTCGGACCCATCGGCACAGCAACCCAGGGCCGCATCCTCGAAGCTTACGTCTCCGCACAGGTCCTCAATCACGTCATCTCCTTCGGCAAGCAGGACGAGTGGCTCAGCCCGGACCAGGGCGGCGCCATGGCCTTCTCCAACAACGCCCAGAGCTTCTACGCCTTTCACATCGACCGCATCGAACCCCTCTGGGTCCCCGGGCTGTCCCGTCTCACCGGGCCGTTCCGTTATGAGTTTCTCGTCGGCGCCCTCCGCGGCCATACCCTCATGCTCAACCCTGCTTACGAGGCCAATCCCTCCCCGAACACTCCCAATGT
>Ga0335072_10004762_pt1 | contig 20051 bp, 10 predicted proteins | sample Lox_Sample_21_FD_206725 | JGI IMG/M metagenome (GOLD analysis project Ga0335072, IMG submission 206725) | Soil microbial communities from Loxahatchee National Wildlife Refuge, Florida, United States - Lox_Sample_2.1 | ecosystem: Environmental > Terrestrial > Soil > Wetlands | place: USA...
AGAAGGTGACCCTCGCTCGTACGGGAACTTTGTGAAGCTGTGCCGCCTCGACCTCTATAGCGGCAAAGACAAGACTTCAGGCGGGTCATTCGGACTCGGCAAAGCCGTCTACTGGCGATTCTCCAGATTGCAGACAGTTCTCTTCAACTCCATGCTCAGGCCAGAGGATGCTGTCGACGGCCTGTGGCGAAATCGGATCATCGGAGTGAACCAAGGAGTCGTACACCAGCTCGGCGGCAACAACTTTCAGGGCCGTGGATTCTTCGGGAACCGCGAACCGAACGGTGACATCTCCTCGGTCTGGGACGACCGAGAGCTAGCCGAGCACTTGCATTTACTCCGGGAGGACGACCGGCCGGGAACTTCCGCGCTCCTCGTTGGCTTCTACGATCCTGATGAACCCGACAAGGGGCTCGGCGACATCGGAGATGTACGTCAATTTGCTAAGAGCCTCGAAGCTGCGATCGAAGAAGAGTTCTGGCCACTCCTCACTCGAGACCGCCTCCGCGTGCGGGTCGAAGTCCTAGACGGTGATCGCATCGTCTACGAGCGCACGGTTGACCCCGAGGAGCAATACAGCGAGCTGGTATGCGCACTGCGCAAGTTCGATGCGGGTGCGATCGATGAAGACCTTGAACAAATCGGCGACGTTGTGGTCAGAGACGTCCCCATTGAGATCTCCGCACGGACCGATGCCGACGAACGCCACATCTCTTTTCGGCACACGGCCAAGCTCGTCGTAACGCTTTCTGACGACCAGCCCGACTCACTGGAGAACAAGGTCTGCTTATTCCGGCGTCCAGAGATGATCGTGCAAACGGTCGACAAGGAGTTCGAGGGGCGGACGTATCACGCGTTTTTAATGGCAGGCGCCGCGGTGAATCCTCAAGCCGCATCGATCGAAGACGAACGGGCCGATGACTTCTTGCGTTTCGCCGAACCTCCCGCTCACGACCAGTGGATACCTGGGACGGGCCGCACCAAGACATCGCAAGCGAACCTAACCGCGCATTACAAAGCCCCTTGGGTCCCGAATCTCCGCAACATTCGCCAAGCGATCCTCGATCAGCTCTCCGAACTATTTGGCGCACCTCCGCCCTCGGAAGATAAACCTCCGAAGTCGATATTCCGGAACCTGGGCTTCCTCCACGGCGAAGCCGGCGGTGGATCACGAAGCGCCCCAACGATTCGGAAACCCGAAGTACGGATCCACAACGCCACTGTCATCCATGGTGCGTGGCACGTCGACTTCGAGATCCGCGCGCGCAATCGACCCGAAGGTTGGTCAGTCGAACCACGACTGGCGTTTATGGGTCTCGACGGTGGACACCTCGATGTGAACTGGCGGCAACTCGAGGTCGATGAGTCGGTCGAACTGTTGGGGTCCGCCATCGTCCTCGCACCAAAGCCGCGCGGCCGGGTACTTACAGCCATCGTGCACGGGGTAAGCACTACGAAGCTTCCAATACCTGCATCGGAGTCGGCCATCGACGTACGGGTTGCACGGGCCGATGTCGCTCCGCCGCTCGCAATCGCGACGACAGAGGACGCGCAGTGACGCCGCGCTTCGCATGGCCAACGTATAAGGAGCAGTGGGATTGCCAAGTATCAAGCTTCGTGCTCGACGGGCAAAACGCAAGTGAGTACATCGACACTGACTATCTGAGGTTGAACGGCGCCGAGCGGACGTGGGGCACGGCCGAAATCACTCTTTCAGTCTCAACAAACGAGGGCATCCCCTCTGGATTGACCGACCAGTCCGCACATGTGCTCATCGCCTGCTCCACAACGCAATTAAGACGCTCATATCCGATGATTCAGATGTCTGATGGCGAGGGCTTCGAAGCAATGGTCTCCGTACCACGAACAGCTTTGACTCAGAAGGCGACAATCTCAGTCGAGATCGTCGCGCAGTTCGAAGACCGTCGCCGCGTTGTCGGTACTGCAGTCGACTGGACGCTGACGGTGGACATCGGGGAGGCGCCGCGCCGCGCAGGTTCGCTGCCGCTCCGCAGCACTTGGATCGATTTTGGGGGCAGCGATGCTCCGGCGGAGGCCCGCAGGAACCCGACGGGGTATTGCTACATCGATATCACCAAATCCCCGCCCCTGCTCTATTTGAATAGCGGAGTTGACGGGTTCCAGTCACTGATAATGGCCGACAACGCGAAGACGGAACGGCGTCGTCACCGCGATCTTCTTGGGGCGACTGTCGCAAGGCAGATAGCGAATACCTTGTTCCGCGCAGCCTTTGACGAAGTTGCCCCCGGGGAGTTCGGAGCACCGGCGGTTGGTCCTACGAGTGGACTGCTCAACAACATCAGCGAGGCAGTCGCGACCGAGCTCCCCGATACTGAGTCTGCAGACCAGCTGTACGAGAAGATAGCGACTCTGTCGAGCAATCCGACTGCCGCAGCCGCATTCTGGGCCGAAGTGGATCTGGCGCTCGACCGACTGACGGGGCTCTCGGACACGATCGTCCGGATCTGCGCAGAGGTTAAGCATGTCTAACGTCCTTCGAACACTGCCTGTCAAACTCGACGCTGACGAACGGCCCAGTTACCAGACAGACAGCGACGCCCGTGCGCTTGATCTCACGCGCCCAAGCGGATCACCACCGACACTTGATGCACTCGACTCGCTGATGGCGGAGGTACGTACGAAAACCTCGGGCGCGGATTGGGACGACCGTGCGCGGAGCGATCGTTGGCTCGCACCTCGCGTCCACTACTCGCTGCGTCTTCACCGAGCCGAAGCAGCGGACCGCGGTGTATGGCAATGGGTCGCTCTGCGATACCCGTGGTATGTCGACTGGCGGTGGGCGGACCAAGATGGACAGGTGGCCGACGATCGATGGTGGGGCCCCGTACACAAACAAGCCATCGCGCGTTTGTGGTGGGGAGCGGAGACCTTCCGGGACGGACCCGACTACCGGACGGTGCAGCAGGCGTTTGTATTTCAGGATCTACCGAACAGCTATCTACACCGACCAATTGTCAGATGCCGATCCCTCGCACTCGAACTCGTTGATCGAATCGCCACCTCGGAAGCCCCGAGCTCCGACCAGGTCAATGCTCTGGCGCGAGTATTGAATCTCGTAACTGTCGGCTCACCGCCAGAAGTCGAGACCAACTATCAAGTAGATGATTTCGCCGCTTATGACGCATGGTGCCGCTCGGAAGCGATGCCCCCAGGTGATTGGGACTCGCTCCCCTTAGGTCCAGGCGCTGTCGACACGACCGAACTGTCACGCGAGGGCGCGGCGCGCGTTGTCAGTCGTGGCTGGCGGTACGCATCTTTGGATTGACGATCCGAATGGACTAGGACATATGCCACTTGTATTTACTCAGAACGAAGTAAGCGTCGCGGAAATCGAATATGCCGATGTACTGGGCAAAGTCTATGAGTATCCGTCCCGGTACCGGGCGCTGATCCAATCAGGTGAGCGATTCGTCTACTACCGAGGTCGCCGACGGGCAGACGGATCATCGCAGACACCATCGTACCTCGGGTGCGGTACGGTCGGAGAAATCACTGAGATTGGTGAACGATTCCGCTGCACCGTCAAGGACTATCAGGAGTTCAAACGTCCGGTCCTTTTCAAGGACGGAGACGGATATCGGGAACCGGAGGCCAATCAACGCAAGGCAATTGGCTTCTACTTCCAGGTCGGGGTAAGGCCGATCGATCAGCGAGCATTCGACGAAATACTCGAGGCAGGGCTCGGACGTACGGCAGTGCAAAGGGCTGCTCTAGGACGAACCAAGAAGCCGTCCACGTCCACGCCGAAAGCCAGTGCCGACGTGAAGCTCTATGAACTTGCGCTAGCTCTCGCCACTGCGGAAGCCAGAGCCCAATGGCCGTCTGCCACGATCTTTCGCGCACCCGCAGGTCAGTACTTCGCGCTCATCATCCGTCACCCCAACGGTGAAAACCATCATGTCGCAGTCAAATCCACCGAGGAGGACGAGCCGCGTATCCAGCTGTCCGACGGAGAAATCGCATATGCGGAGGCTCACGCTGCGGCGTACTCCCTATGGGTCTTTTACGCTATAAATCTGGAGAGCGGCACCGCCAAGTTGATCAAGCGGAAGGGCCGGATCACTGACGACGACATCGACCTTCGCGCAGCCCTTCATGGCGGCAGACTGAAGAATGCTAAGGCCGGCAAGAAGGTTGGCCCTATTCCGGGTTGAGCAGCGGCGAAAGCTCGCCGGTCCAGAATAACGCCAGTCGCTCCCGAGCTCGAGACCCCGCCACATAAAGGACACGGAGCAGCTTCTTCTCTTCCTGCTCCCGCTCCTCTCCGTGTTTCTGCTGCACGTAATACGGTGGAAATGACTTCGACCCCAGCCGAGCCATCGTCACCGCCCGGTACTCCAAGCCCTTAGCGCGGTGCATCGTCATGACGCGGACGACGTCGCCAAGCTTCTCTTCCTTCGTACCCTCGTTTACGACCTCGGCCTCTACACCTGACGCCTCTAGCGATGCGCAGATTTCGCGTACGTCGTTTCGCTCGTACACAAAGACACCGATATCCGACCGTGCGTACCCATCAGCAATCCACTGCTCGATCTTGGCGACGAGGCCCTTGTCCTCCTCGGACTTTGACTTGAAGCCAAGCGATTCGGGTTCAGGTCCGCCAAACACCGACCGCGCGCCGGCGAGTGTGTCCGATGATGTATCGAGATCATCTGCATCTGCATCGGCGATCCGCAAACACCACCGGAGGATCTCGCGGCTTGTCCGATAGTTCACTGTCAGCCGGCGAGCCCGGCCTCGCGTTTCGATACCGAATCTCGACAGTGGTGCAGGCTTACCGTAGATCCGCTGATGTGCATCGCCGACGATGAAGAGATCGTCGGTTCCTATAGGAATCAACGCCCGCAACAGCTTCCAGTGCGCGGGATGAAGATCCTGGGCCTCATCGATCACGGCGTGGCGATAGCCAAATTGATCACGCAAGGCAGGATCGGATGTAAGTGCAATCGCGGCACGGGATGCCAACTCGGTGAAGGTGGTAAGGCTCTGCGCTCGCAGCAATAGCTGAAACTGCTCGATGGCGAGCCAGACGTCGGCTCGCTGCGGCCTACTCAACCGCTGAGAACGGCCGCTCCGCGCCACCCGCAGGTATCCCGCCTCATCGACAATCGCGTTGCCTAACACCACCTCGGACCACTCCTGGTCGAGGAAGATGGGATCCCACGTGCCCTTGCAGCTTTGCGCCGCAGCACGCCACAGCTGCTCGATCTGGCTGAAGGACGCGATCTTCGAGGGGTTGACGAAGACCCTGCCATTGTCCGTCGCGGCGACGACAGTACGAGCCAACGCGTCGATGTTGATGACATGAACGCGCTCAGTAATAGATGGTCCGGCAAGCTGAATCAGCTGTCCTTCAATCGTCTGGGCCAGATTACGCGTGAAGGTCGTGAACAATACCCTGGCCTTCGGGTCGTCTCCACTCAAATCCAGCTCCTTCGCGAGGAACCGGGCCCTGTGGATGGCAGTCACGGTCTTACCCGTGCCGGCGCCACCAGTGACACGGAATGGCCCATTCCATCCTTCATGCGTCGCCAAACTGCGCTGCAACGGATGCAGCCATACACGCCACTTCGCAAAGTCGCCCTCGAGGACCGCTCGAAGTTCGTCTTCGTTGTCTCCGTCGACAGCGGTGAAGCTCAGACGGGAAAGCGGTCTCCTGAGCGCCGTCTCCAGATCGTCGACATCGATCGGGCCGGGCTCCTCAATGACGAGGTCGTTCCAGACATCCTGTGGATCTTTGCCGTACGCCAGATCTAGCACGGCGTTGCCCTGTGAGGCGGGCAGCGCCTCGAGAAGCCGTTGCAGTGCATCTTCGGTGGTGACCAGTTTGAGTTCGACGGCGACGTCCGGAGCCACGCCGAAACGCTCTAGATCAGCCTGGCTCACGGACGCGGGCATTAGCGGATCAGCACCGACGCTAGACGTACTGTCAGCTCGCGCGTTGTCCAGCGCATCACCCAGCGCGATCGGATCATAAAGCTCAGCGGCGCCGGTCTTTTCGTTCACCTGGAGCGTCAGCGTCTCGGCGAACTTGTAGGCATCGTCGTGCTTTTTCACAGCGACGAGCCAAAGGGTGCTGTTGTCGTCGTCGGCACGTGCGTTGACCAGGACTGCGCGATAGTTGTCGTTCACCCGCGCTGTACGCACGTGCTTGTTAGTGGCCCCTTTCGGACGTTTCAAGTCGAGTCCAGTTGCATCAGGATCTTGTTGCAGCTTGACCATGAATGAGAGGACGCGACTTTTCACACTCCCGTCAAGGTCGCTGCACGACTTTTCAAAAAACTCATGCATCAGAACAGTTGTCTTCACCGGCCGCAGGCCACCTGAACGATCATGTGGACCGCGGGCAACTCGAGTCCTAAGGCGTGATCCAAATTGGCCACCGTCGAGCGTTCAGAAACCAGCCGCTCGCCGGCAGCTACTTTAGACAAGTCAATTCTCCCTTAGCGATACGCAACTCACCCGATGGAGCTTCGTGTGAAGGAGCTGTTGAATAGGCCGTCGGATTCGTGGTCTCCCTCGAAGGTCCCAAAGAGCAGTGCCCGGTCCAGGAAAGAGTTATTCATTTCGCATGAGGTTTCAGGCGCTAGAACACAGGCGTGGCAGGCCGCGAGGTTGAGCGCGTCAGTTCCGGAGCCGCGCGATTCAATGCAAACCGGATCAGACGAGCACCAAGAGAGCCGTTGCAGTCCTTCGGCTAACGCCGATCCAAATCGTTCTGTCTCCGCCATCGAAGCGACACCGCCAAGACTCCCAGCTGAATCTGAGCTGGCGGTGTAAACCAGCAATCCGGCAACTTCGTCGTCGACGAAGAGCCGTTCCCGCAAGGCCGCAGCGGGATAGCCGGCGTCCAAGGACAACTGATCAATAACGATGTGGGACAGCGTATGAATCGCGACCTTGACGATGTCAACCGGCGTCGATGGCCTGTCGTACTCAGCCGCCTTCCGATCCGAGGCGCGCTGCAAGAGTTTTCTTCGGCGTTGCACGAACTCTCCATCTGACCAGTCCGCCAGCGCTTGTCGATCGAAGGCCATAAAGATGCCTTCGCCAATCACTTCGATCGCCGGCAGCCAGGGCAACCGGGTTGGCGCCAGGTCGCACAACTTCTGCTGGGTCGGGACGTTGGGGTCCGGCGCACCGTCCAGACGGCTGAAGCCTTGCAAAGCGCGGACTTCACGCAGCCGCGTGACTTTGCGCATGTGGGTGATCAGGTGCGCGAACTCGTCTGGAACCTCGCGAGGCAAACACACAAAATCAGAATCCAGGCCTTCCTCTTCACGACCTTCGATCAGCGCCTTGTATTCGTCGAGGCGTAGTCGTGCCTCGGAGAGATCGTCATCGTCTTGTTCCTCGCTTCGCCGACGGGCGAGCTCAGCCTCAATCTGCTCGACAGTGAACTTCCCTTTTGACGACGCCGCGACGTTCCGCAGAAGCACGTCATTCACCGCCTGCGGATCGGCGAGCGAGACCCAATGCTTATCAACAAACTTCGACAAGGCTTCTGAATACGGGGGAATTGATATCGACGACCTCACGGCGGGGTACCACACGTTTGATGCCCCGCGTTGCAGCACTCGCGGAATTTGGTCGCATGCTTCCTTTGCATCAATCCCGAGCCACGGCCGCAGCCCCCGACAAAGCCCGAAATCGGACAGAGAGCCAGCACCGATAGCGCCCTCTAACGAGCGGTCGTCGACACCGCACGAACAGGTCAACACGAGGTCGCCAAGCGAGGAGGTGCGCCCGAGCGCTTTCAGCTTCATTTGATGTTCCTTGCCCGCCACCTCCTGGCCCTTATGGAGCCACTGGTAGTAGGGGAACTCATCGATGTGACCGTTCCGACAAGCAACGATGAGACGAAAGGGGCTCAGGTCGGTCTTGTCGATGCTGCACTTTGCGATGTTCCAGTCTTTGGAGAGGTCCTTCAAAGTGCCAATCCGGCGGCAGTCAGGACAGACTTGCGTGTAGGGAAAGCGGATCACAGGTACGTCACGTCGCGTGCCCGCAGGGGGTGCCTTAAGCTCTGAGACTCCCAATGATCTGGCCAATCGAGGTTCGCTGATTGGATCGGCTCTGTCGGCGTTCCATTCGTGCAGGCCAGCGATCATGAAGCTGGTTGTCTCCGACGGAAATAGCCCGCCGACCCCGTAGGTGCTTAGGAGCTGACTCCGTCGTGCCTTCGCCTCGGTCAATTCGCCGCCCTCCGCATCGCGGGTATTTGATACAAGCCACTTTCGGCGTCGACATCACGCATGCTTTGCAAGGTTGGCCAGGGTGCGTGTTGCTGGGAATACTCGACGTTTTCGTCGGTCATCGCCGCTTCTGGTTCGATCAGCAACGCGGCCTCTCTGTTCCTGCTGTTGTGGTACCGCATGTTTGGCTTACCTGCGGCCTCAGCGGTCCACACGTCCACAAGGTCTTGCAGCTGTTTGATGGTGTCGTCCGCTTCTTCGTCGGCGACATCCTCTACACGCTTGACGAGTAGATTCACCGCTTGGGTGAGTTCGTCATACCTGTCTGCTGCCAGGTAAGCGGCACCGTCGTAAGACAGATCGTCGAAGAGCAGTCTGGCCAGGGAGACGAGTACGCCGTGCAGACCGCGGTCTCTCGCGCGCGCGGCGAAAGGAGTCGCGCTCGTCGCCTCGACGGCTCGATACAGCGCCTGGTGGTACGGGATGAAGTTCTCGTAGTGCGACCGGTCACGCGAACGAGCAGAGTTGAAGATGGTGACGACGAGTCCCGGGTACTTGCGTCCAACTCGGCTGGTCGCCTGGATGTACTCTGCACTCGACTGCGGTTGACCCATCACCGTCATTAGACCGAGCCGGTCGATGTCCACCCCGACCGAAATCATGTTGGTGGCCAACACCACGTCATCGGCGGACCCCGAGGACACAGATCGCTCAAGCCCCTTTAGCGTCCGAGGAATCTCGGCGGACGGCACCCGACTGGTTAATTCTGTTGGAGGCCTGAGCTTCCGAGGCTTGGTTCCCTCTCGCCGCGCGACCAGTTCCAGACGGTCACGAACGTCCCCTTCGACCTGAAGGTTGGCGCTCCCCAGCACTCGGAGACTGTTGAAGTAGCCAAGAAGAGTCCAATAGGGATCTCGCGTTGCGTCACTTCCCTCGATGTCCGCCGCTGCCTGCAGTATCGCCGCATAGGTGCGGACCAGTAGCGTCGCGTGACTGGTAGCTGACGCCATGACGCCTACATACTCGCGAGTCCCGTAGTCCTCGCGCGCAGCCGGCTCGGCAAAGAAAGAGCGATCTGGGTCGATGCCCGGAGGAGGAAACTGCTCAGCCTTCCTATTGAACACGGCACTGATCTGGTGAGTCGCACGTCGAATTGTTGCCGTTGAGGCGATGACCTTCGGTCGACCTATGACGACGCCGTTGGCATTCACCTGGACACCGCAGGCCGCATCAATCGCCGTCTCATACAACCCCACCATCGAGCCCAGTGGGCCTGATATCAGATGCAGTTCGTCCTGAATAATTAATGCAGGCGGTGTGCCGAAACCGTCCCGCGCGAACAGTTTCCGGACGTTCTCGTTCCATGCCATCATCGCGAACTTATCTACGGTGCCGAGCACGAGCTCTGGCCTCAGTCGATAGACGTCCTCGTCGACCACATAAGCGGGTAGCCCATCCGTGAAGTCACAGGAGGGGGCGCCGCAGGCGATCCTCAGTCGTTCATCTGGAGGACGCACTATCGAATAGTTGGATACATCCAAGTCCGACCCACACCAGGGACATTGCGTCAGCTGGACGGGATTCTTCTCGGTCAACTCCTTACCGGAGCCGATGTCACGCAGCGATTTCCGAGCCTCAGCGAGGGTATTTGGGGTGGCGCCCCGGCCCACCCACAGACCGATCGAGAAGGGCCTCGACCCCAGGTTTCCTTCAGTCCGGCGGACTTGCTCTAGCGAACAGAGCAACATTGTTGCGCGCTCGAACTGCTGAATAGTTAACAGCCGCAGTGTGTATCGCATAATTACCGCGGTGCCGGCGGCGTCGCGGTCGCGGATTCTCCGCAGCAAGATCGTGAATGCTACGAGGCCCAGATAGGCTTCTGTTTTCCCACCACCTGTCGGGAACCACAGCAGGTCCGCGATATTGCGGTCCTCATGGTCCGCATCGGCCAGTCCGGGCAGGTTCAGCAGGATGTAAGCAATCTGAAAGGGGTACCAAGCCTGATCGACGCCGTCCCCAACTACGCCGGATGCCCCATCGCGGACCCAGTCTTGGCGCGCGCGCTGAGCCTGCATCGCGGAATTCGCCAGCCGGAATGCGCGCGCTACTTCGGGGTTGCTCGAAATCAGGTCGATGCCGGCTTGAATTCTGTCTGCCGCGGTTCGGGCTCTTTTCAGGTGCTCACCTACAACGTCACGCAACGACGACGGAACGTCTGTCGAACCGTTGTCGACGTCGTCCTCCAGTCTCTTAATCCAGGCCCGGTACTCCGTCACCATGTGACTCAGGCTGGCGCCGATCTCTTTGTCCCCGGCGTTGGCCAGGAACGACATACGCAGATTGATGTGCTCGCCAAGCTCGCCCGGTCTCGCGCGCGGTACCTCCTGTCGGGGAATGAAGGTTGTGCGAACCTCCGATGCCCGCGGCTCGATAGAGCGTGTCCACGTCGTCGCGCATCCATGACCAATCGCAAACTCACGCGTGTTGCGGTAGAGCAGAGCAGCCGAATCTAGATCACTGTCACTACCCAAGACCCCGTGGGAACTGCGGTCAACGATCGCAGGAAGGGCAGTCGACACAACAATTCCAACCTGAAACCAGGCGAAGGCATCCCTGCGTTCGTCCTTAAGTGTCGTCTGTTTATTTCTCAGCGCGATAGATACAGTCGCGGAATTGTTTCGTGGTTCGCGTACATACACGAAGAGTTCCAGACCCGGCGTCACCTCGGCGGTGCTTGTACCTGTCTTAGAGATATCCCACTGGAGGGGCGCCTCGACTAGGGGGGTGCGCATCCACGACTTCGGCCGGACCTTACGTTGTCGCCAAGACGGTCTCGTCGGCGCCGCACCTTCATCAGGATCCACGGAAGGGATGTAGCGTGCCGCCGCGATCTGGATACTTATAATCGATGTCTTCGCCAGGTCGACGGTGAACGTCATCCCCATTGATGCTGGGTAACGCATCAATGCATGGGCGATCGGACTGTCTTCGGGTCCTGTGTCATCCGCTTCAGCACCATCCGGCTCAGGGGTTTCCTGGGCGATGTCGTCCTCCGGCCAAAGCACGCCGGCGACGTATCGGTCCAAAGGGAGTTCATCGATGACCTCATCAGCACCTCCTCCCGGGCCAACGAGATCGCGTTCCAGTTGTTCGACGAGCGAATCGCGGAAAGCGTACTGGTTAACGAGATCCTGTTGTTTCTCGGTCACTCGAACTCCTCGGTGTTGGTCCAGTCAGGCTGCACGAGTCCGACAACGCGAGGCGCGAGCCAGAAGTCAGTTGGGCCAAGCCCGACCCGTTCAGACACTCTAGGGTCACCGGCAACAGTCTCGACAGAAACCAGCGACAGACCGTTGAGGGTCGTTGGATAACGTCCATAGCGCAGGCTGAAGGCCTTCGCGAAGGACTCGCCGAAGGACTCGCTAGTCCGGCCTACAAGATCGCCATCCTCCGTATAAAGGATGTACGAAGGCATTTCGTAGGTCGTCGTTGCCAGATCGAGTGACGCCTCCACCCGCACGCCGATCAAGTTTGGCCGTCGAAGTATCTCCTGCACGTCCACTGCGGGCACTTCGTCTGAACAACCTGGAACGGCGACCTCGACGTCGTCGTAGTGGAACTCCATAGCCTTCGTACGTTGTTTGCCATTCTGCTTTCGCACCCGTTCCAACAATCGGCCGTGTAGCCACCGCTCTTCCCTAAATCGGCTGTAGGTCTTCGGAAGTTCGCACGTAAAGAGCTCGTCGCGCGCTCGGCTCAACGCCACGTACTGTCGCCGAACAGAAGCCCACTCATCTTCGTCGTCCCATGGGTAGCCAGGATGCACGATGAAAACACGGTCGAACTCAAGTCCCTTCGCACGGTGAACCGTCGACACGATCACATTGGCATGGTCGGGCTCAGTCAGCGTCAAGGGCACAGTGCGAGACTTGACTAACCGCGCTAATTGAAACAGATCCAATGAGTTATGTTGGGAAGAACGACCTTCCGCTCCTTTAAGCAAGTGCCAGTAATTCTCTACGTCGTCGATGCCCAGTGCCGACGCCAACGCGGCCTCTACCTCCGAGCGACGTTCGCGCGGGCCCGGAAGCAGACCCATCGTTTCCGCGATCCACTTGGCAGCGCCAAAGTCTTGGGCTTGCCGGCGCACCGCGTGCCGAATATCGTGTTCGTTGAAGTACCTCGAAACTCGGAGAACCTCACCGTTGGTAGCACACAGAACGGCCGTCAGCTTGTTCTGAGTGGGGACATCGTCGGCCCACTCGTCGATCTCTCCGAGTGCCAAGAGGTCAGACTCAAGGTCCTCAAGAGTGCTCTGGGCCTTTGCAAGGTTCGTCGCTTTGCGTAGTTTATCCCCTAAAGCAACAACCCGTTTCGGGTCTGCACCTCGCGCTCTATAGTTGCGGCCGAGACCGACTTCCTCGCAGTTGAAGTCCTGCTTGAGGGCATCAAACACTTGTTGTGATGAAGTCTTGCTCTGCGACTCTTCCAATTGAAAATCGAAGATCCCTTGAAGCGGATCGCCTAGCCCCGTTATGCCCACTTCGGACTTAACCAGCTGGAGCATGGCGAGTACGAAGTCAGCACGGTCGCCAACGAGATCCTGAATCTCGTCGATGACGACGTGGCGGAGATCTTCGACGGTTGGTGGCGCCTCGCCGGCATCGGAAAGCAGCCGCGTCGCTTGACGAATACGCGACTCATAAGATCCCGCCGCTTCGATACCCGCATCGAGCAACAGCTGGCCCGCAAATGAATCGAACGTACGGACATTCGCGGCCGGCACATCACGATCGTGTAGACGCTTGCGGACGGCGGTCACAGCGGCGCGCGAAAAACTCAGGATGAGCAACTCCCGCGAAGCTGAAAGATCCTCAGACTTCACCAGGTAGTCGATGCGCGAAGCAACGACTTCCGTCTTGCCCTGCCCGGCACCCGCGATCACAAGTAGTCGCGCATCGACGGCAGCCTCCACAACCCCTAATTGCTCTTCATTGAGGTCGACTTCCTGCGTGGCCACGCTATCGCCCTTCCGTCCAAAGCTTGTCGAAGTGAGTGAACGCAAGCTGTGTTCCAAACGCATCAATATTGTCTCGGACATTGACGATCAGCACCTCCTCTGAGCCACCGTTCTTGGGACCGCGGAGCCCACGACCTATCATCTGCTGGTAGCGATTTGGGCTGAAAGTTGGTCGAGTCACGTACACCGCCCCTACCTTGGGAGCATCGAATCCCTGCGACAGGACGTTGTAGTTGGTCAATATGCGGATGTCACCTGCACGGAAGCGTTCGATCAGTCGGCGCCGTTCGGCGGAGGGTGTGTAGCCGGCAACGGAGGCTGACGGGATTCCGCTTCCCGCCAGGACGGCAGCCAACACCTCGGCGTGTTGAACTGATGCCGCAAAGACGAGGGCCGTTGTGTCGGGCGGCAAGTCCTCGATGTGATTGAGGATCTGTTCGTTTCTTTTCTGGTCTGCCGCTACTTCACTGAGATCGATCCGATAGTCATCGAAATGCGATGCCTCCGCATCGCCCCGAGACGCGGTCCTGCTGGGCTTGAGCACCATTCCGTCGAGCTCTTCGTGTCGAACGCGCGCAAGAATGCCCATACCCTGAAGTGTTCGATAAGGATCATCGCCAAGAACCTTGTCAGTCAACAAGTTCGAGTCATATCGATTGACAAGTGTTTTGGTTTGATCTTCATTGTTTCCCCGGTAGGGTGTCGCAGACAAGCCGAGGAGGATCCGGTCTCGTTGTCTTGCGCCGCGTTTTAACCAGTCGAACAGCTTCGTATAGGTCGGTGATATTGATGTGTGAGCTTCGTCGACAAGTACCACGTCGGCGTCGGTAAGCCATTCATGTTGTCCCCTCCCGCTAAGGGATGCGAGCTTGTCGTCGGTCGCAACGACCAAATGGACGCCTTCATCGACCGGCGTTGCGTCGTTCGCTCCCCAGAGTCGACTAATCGTTAGCGGTAGCCCAGGCGGCCCAATCGCGGACCACGCGTAGCGCCAAGCGTCAACGGCTTGTTCGCAAAGTTCGTCCGACTGCGCGATCCATAGGATGAGCGGATCCGAGCCGGCCTTATGAACGAAGCCAATGAGAGCTTCCACGGCCACTCGTGTTTTGCCCGAACCCGTTGGCAACGCCACCAAGCCGCGGTTTTTCCCGCCGTGCCGCAGCACCTCCAGCAGCCTCTCCACAACTTCGCTTTGATACGGGTGTAGTTTGGGCAGCGTGACGGGGCCCAGCACCTCGAAGCGTGGCGCGCGCGCCGTTCCCCTGCTGCCCGCAAACTCTTCCGATAAGCCGAGATCCCGAATCGCTGTCCTCGCTTGCGAGTTACCAGTCAGATTCGGTAGGTCCAAACCTTTTTCGGCAATCGCAGGGCGCAGACGGTCCACGAGTGCGGCGCCCTTTGCCATGCGAGCCATAGCAACAACTTCGGCGTCCTCTAGACGCCGCCCCTTCCTTCGCTCAACCAGAGCCACCGCGCCGGCTGGCAGCTCCCTACGAATGGCATCAGCTCCGGCGAGCAGCAGGAGTTTCTTGTCTTGATCCGGCTCACTCTTGACCTTCGCAACCAGTTTCCTCGCTTCACCCCGGGCTCCAATCGATAACACTCGAGCCTGCTGATCGGCATCGAGTTGGAGCCTTAGCTCGTCGTTGAGTCCAGATAGGAGTTCGGGATCGGATAAACGGTCAAGGAAGTATGCCCGCGACTCTCCATCGCGGAGCACTGAGAATTCGTTGACTGTTGGCCCCAAGGCTCCCTGGGTCGTGATTTCCACCGAGAGATCGGAACACGGAAACAGCTCAATGTCGATCGTTGCCTCGGGGAATACCCGCAAGCCAGGGAACCGATCAACGAGCGAGACTGCTTCACCGGATATCGCTGGCAGTACGGCGCGGTTCACGAGTTCGGCGGCGTCGTGAAGTCCCCACCGCTCGATCAGGGCGGCGGCATGATCCGACGAGCTAACCAAAATGGCGGGGTGTGCGGCGGCTGCCAACTCGTATGTGGGCGCGTCAGATGTCACGTAGGTGTCGTTGGGGTATGAAGTAGTCTTCTTCACACCAATTTGGACGGCGAGGTTGTCGGGCATCGGCGCCGCGAGGTACGCGGCATACCCATACAGCTCACCCAACCGTGATTGGTCAAGGTGACGCCACGGCTGCCGGAGGATTTTTTGCCAGTCGTGATCCGCCAGCGACGTCTTCAACTGCAGGGCCGACTGCTGAACTTCTGGAATTCGGGCGACGGGAAGAAGCGCATCTGGCACACCGGTCACGGGTCCGTACACGCTGTCGATCGGTAAGAGGCCAAACGCTGTGTCCACCACGCCATGACGCATCACCCACCACAAAGCTGGGTTTGGGAAAACCATCCGCGCATCGGACTTCGGAGAGACAGTGTCGACGAACCACGGGGCGTGGTCACCGGCAAGAATCAGCTGTGTCAAAGCCAACCGTCCCATCTCGCTTAGTTGGCTGTAGACGTCAAGCCGCCGGTACGATCGCCCCTCAATAATCGTTGCCTTCGATTGCAGAAACTTGGCGCCCTTTCCCGCCAACCAGCCCGCGTAGGCCTCGAATGCGGCATTTCGCCACTCCTGGTACCACTTCTCGGTTGTGGAAGGTACGCCGACTGTGGGCTCACTTGCCGCGCCAAGGGCTTGTAGGAGTTCGCGGTCCGGCGCGTGAAACCGCACGTCCAGGGTCAGCCCAACATCGCGACTGCCGTCGGGCGGGACGATGACACCGGGAAGTAGCAAGTTTGAAATCTGCTCAGAAGTGCCCGCCAGCGAAAACGCTGGGGTCTGGCCTGGCCCGAATCCGGCCTGAAGGACTTCAGCTGATTCCTTTACGGGAAGACCGCGGGTCAACATCCAAAGTTCCTCGATGTCTTGTGGGGTCGATTTCCCCGAGCTGATGTGGGCTACGTGCGCACGAAGACGCCCTCGCTGATCTAAGCGGCCAATGTTGAGCGCTTCCAACGCCTCAACGACCGATTCATCGGCGACTACGTCGGGATGCACATAGCGGCCATCGCGCTCCTGAGGCGATTCGGGCAGGAAGAGGAGGCCACTCGCCGGTCGCTTCAACGTCCCGTCGGCAGCCAGCACGAACTCGGACCGGCGCATGTCCATCATGTGCTCGGCTTCGTGCTTGTCTACAAGCTCAGCCAACTTGATCGACTCTTGAGAGCCGGCCACCCCCGCGTGAGCCGCCAGGGCGTGAAGCCATTCCCCTACGTTTTGCTCAGCGCCCCCAACCAATTTGATCAGTCGGAGCGCTTTCGCTCTGCGTTCCACAGTCTTGTCGACGGAGTGATGTACCCAATCACTGGGACGCCCCCGAACCGCCGTCCACCGCTGCTTCCACGAGTTCAATTCGGCCAGGAACCCTGGATGCATTTTGACGTTGCCCGGGTGGGCAAGAGCGCCGTCCATGTCGGGCAGACACTGGCACGTCGATACCGCAGCAAAGATGGGATCATTGATGATGTCGTCGGCCCATGAACGTTCTTCCCTACCGCGACTTGGCAGAATTTCTAAAACTGATGCCGGGTCTTCCGGGTCGACTAAGTATGAAAGGTTGCTAGCGATCAGTTTCGGCAAAACCTCAACTAGAACTTCCTCGTTATACTTTCCCTTGAGAATATCGTGTCGATCTTCGTTGGTCTTGAAGGCTGTATTTACAATTCCTGCCAGCGTTGTACGCGAATTTGTGGGGAAGCTAGACCAAAATGTACCTTCGCGCGCGCGGCCCTTCCGGGGGACCGCCCATGTCACCTCTATCTTTTTCCTCGCAGAAATGGTTCCGGCGTCTGTTTTTGCAACTTCCGACGGCAAATGTTCGGTCCGGAATACATTCCAGGCTGTAGAACTGTCCTCTGAGATAAGGGTCATCAAATTTCCGTCGGCGACCGACGACCATAAGGTTTCCTTACCGGCGTCATCGTTACGCAGAACCAGCTTGTGGACGTGATCAGTAAAGAGCAAGAATTCGGGCGGAAACTTGAGCAACTCTGGCCCGATCCAGTCAGCACCTTGCTTCAACGGCAACCGGACTATGGTGGTCGCCCATTGCATGAGGGAGTCCAAGACTGGATCGGACGCGGCTTCAGCGAGAGGGTCGATGGGAGACCCGATCCGCAGCACTGGGGTGCGGGGCGAGTCCGGATAGATCTGTCGACAGAGCCTTTCGCTTTCTTCCCGATCGAACCGGATCGAGACGCTGCGGCTAATGATTTCGGGTTTGTCGGTAATGCCGAGAACCGACTTGAAGCCGAGGCCGAACCTTCCGATCTCCTCGTCCCGCTTACGCGACAGATGCGACGCCATGAGGGTTTCCACTCCGGACTTGGTCAGCGGACTGCCTTCATTAGCCGCATAGAGCGTGCCGTCTGCGAGGACTAATGCGACGGTCCCACCGTGCCCGATCAGCGCATCGGCCGCATTCTGAACAAGCTCGTTTAGCTGTTTGCGACCGTAGCCCCCCTCGACGTTTGATACCTCGATGCCGGCGTCTTGTTCGATAAGGTTCGGCTTCGCCCGATAGGCGTCGAGGCACTGTTTGGTCTGCAACAGCACATGCGCAGCCAACGCTTCGTCCCCCCACTGCGACACTGTCACCACCTCCCTTTCTAGGCCTGAGCGACCCTCGTTTGCAACCATCTTTCGGGTACCCGCCCTGAGGGCTAACGTCGCGATCGCTGCGGCTCGAAGGATGCCAGAAGCTACTGACAGGCTCGGGGTGATTTGACAAAACGCAGGTGAGCAGGTCTTGTCGCAGCTGAAATCGCTCGAGGCGATACGCAGTGCGGCTCGATAAGAGAGACGCCCACACCGTAAGCTTTCCCGCAAACCCCGAGAACGGCATGACGCATGCTGCAGGAGCATTTGATGGACGCCGGGAGATCCCAACGCCGGCTAAGCGACGCTCTCCGACGTGGCTATGTGGTTCCGCCGGAACAGCGGTCATCGAACATGGCCGCGGTCAAGCGAAGTGATACGAAACCCGAGTTGGCGCTGCGCAAGGCGTTGCATGCGTGTGGCTACCGGTTCCGCAAAGACTATCCAATCCGCATCAGCGGGCATCTCATCAGGCCCGACGTCGCGTTCACGCGAAGGCGGCTCGCCGTCTTTGTCGATGGGTGCTTCTGGCACGGATGCCCTATTCATGGCCAGGTGCCGGCCACCAACACTTCGTTCTGGTCTGCAAAGCTCGAAGCGAATGAGAGCCGCGACCGCAGGCAAGACCGACTTCTGCTGGAGAGCGGTTGGCGTGTGCTTCGCATCTGGGAGCATCAGCCGGTCGAGGACGGTCTCGAGCTGGTGACCGCCGCCTTAGAGGCTTGATCGAAGATGGCGGCGAGCCGTCCGCTAGCCGTCCGGGGTCGGCCTTAACATGTAACCCGTGCCGACGCTCATCGATCTGTTCGCTGGTTGCGGCGGCATGACGAGCGGATTCGTCACCGCTGGCTTTCAGCCCGTTCTCGCAGTTGAGCACGACCTTTCCGCAGCGGCAACTTACGCCGCGAACTACGGCGAGGACCATATGCTTTGGCGCGACATCGCCATTGTTACGGCGCGCGAAGTTCCCAAGGCGGACATCGTAATCGGTGGCCCCCCGTGTCAGGGGTTCTCGAATCTGGGCACCAAAGACGCTAATGACCCACGCAATAGTCTCTGGCGCGAATACCTTCGCTTCGTGAAGCTTGCGCGTCCATCGGTTTTCGTCATCGAAAACGTCGACCGTTTTATGCGAACGCGCGAATTCTCGCTGTTGAGAAATGAAGCTGACAGCGGTGTGCTGAAGGGATACTCGCTATCTTTCGGACACCTGAACGCCGCAGACTTCGGCGTTGCTCAGCGACGAATCCGAACCATAGTGATCGGATCTCGCGTTGGCACCGTCCCGATGCCCACGCCGACACACGGTAGGTATCCCACACTCGACGGGGTCGACCAATGGGTTGGCACGAGTCAAAGAATCGCCGGAATACCCGAGAATCCTTCGACAACAGAACTTCCCGAGTCCAGTGTGGAGTACTTCGGCAAGGTTGTGCCGGGCGTCTTCAAAGGACTCGAGATCCATGTGGGCCGCAATCCGACACCGCTCTCGCTAGAGCGGTACGACCAAATCCGGCCTGGGCGCGGCAGGCATGACCTCCCAGATCATTTGCTGTCGCGGTGTTGGCGCGAGAAGCCTGTCGGCACAACGGATGTGATGGGAAGAATGCAATGGACGATGCCATCACACACGATCCGAACCGAGTTCTTCAAGCCGGAGAAGGGCGCCTATCTTCACCCGCAGTGGGACGAGGCGGGCATGCACAGAGTCAACCGCCCGATTACGCACTTCGAAGCGGCGTTACTGCAAGACTTTCCGGAGGATTACCTCTGGTGTGGTTCTAAAGTGCAGATTGCCAAACAAATTGGGAACGCGGTACCTACCGGGCTGGCTAAGGCAGTTGCGGAAGCGATCCGCGCGTACCTTTAGCGATCTCGGTGGTACGCGCTTTGGGAGCGGCGTCCTTCATGCTTCGATGAGTCGGGAACGAGTTCAACGGCGAACTCGATCTGCGAAAGGGCTCTCGAACCACCAGATCCTTCGCCACCAGCGAGTTTTGCCGAGACCATTGCATTTCGTCGGTTTATGCTCTGGCTGATCCGTGCAGCACTGCAAGTGCTCGTAGCGGGTAACGTCGAGGCCCAGCCGAATCAGCTGATCAACCTGAGACCGAATGCCGTCGTGCCAAATTCGCCAGATCGCCAGGTCGATCCACCCCTGGCGGACCACGTCGAA
>Ga0335072_10004764_pt1 | contig 20047 bp, 19 predicted proteins | sample Lox_Sample_21_FD_206725 | JGI IMG/M metagenome (GOLD analysis project Ga0335072, IMG submission 206725) | Soil microbial communities from Loxahatchee National Wildlife Refuge, Florida, United States - Lox_Sample_2.1 | ecosystem: Environmental > Terrestrial > Soil > Wetlands | place: USA...
TCGCAGCTGAAAGCCAACCCCGACGCTTATGCGGCAATCTCGAAGCTGAAGCCGGACCAGATCACCGATATTCTCCCGATTTACGGAAACCCCGGATCGAAGCAGCCCGTGGGGTATGCGATCTACAAGCTGATCGATCGGGAAGTGGCAGGACAGCGCCAGCTCAACGATCCGCGTGTGCAGCAGACGATCCGCCAGCAACTGCGCCAGAGCCGCGAAGAACTGCTCAAGAACGCGTTCCTTGAGATGCTGCGCAACCAGGCGCGCGTCGAGAACTACTACGCCGAGGAAGTCTTCCGCAACGGAGCGCAATAGGCCTGCCCGGTCCACGCGGCGCGCCCCGCCTTTATTCCTTTAGTCTGCAGGGAGCATGTCCCTTTCGCAGTTTGTGCGCGGTGCCACGCTCGCCGGATGTCTTGCCGGCGTGACCCTCCTCCTGCTTCACGCAGCGCCTGCAGAGAGCCCGATCCGTTTTGAGCTGAAGAAGATTCCGTTCACGCTCGAGAACGACGAGACGCCGGGCAGGAATGCGCCGGAGAGTATGGCGGGGGGCGTGGCCGTCTTCGACTATGACGGCGATGGCCGCCCGGACATTTACTTCGTCAACGGGGCGAACATTGCGACGCTGACAAAGGACAATCCGAAATACAGGAATCGCCTCTTCCGGAACAACGGCGACGGGACCTTTACCGACGTGACAGATGCTGCAGGCGTGGCGGGATCGGGCTACGACATCGGCGTTGCCGTCGGCGATTACGACAACGACGGATGCGAGGACATCTTCGTCGCGGGTGTCTATCGGAACACGCTCTACCACAACAATTGCAACGGCACGTTCGCCGACGTGACCGAAAAAGCGGGTCTGAGCAATGCAAAGGATCCGCAATATGGTCCGCTGTGGGCCGAAGCCGGGGCATGGGTGGACGTGAACAACGACGGGCTGCTGGATCTGTTCATCGTGGACTATATGCAGTGGAGCTATGTGGCGGATCCGATTTGCCGGGTCGGCACTGCTGGGGACTACTGCCATCCGCGGTATTACAAGGGGCAGCCAAACCGGCTGTTGCTGAACAACGGCGACGGGACGTTCCGCGATGTCTCAAAGGAGTGGGGCATTCGCGACCACGTTGGCAAGGGCATGGGCGTGGGCGTCGCCGATTATGACCTCGACGGAAAGCAGGACCTGTTCGTTACCAACGATGCCGAGTACAACTTCCTGTTCCACAATCTCGGAAACAAGTTTGAAGAAGTGGCGTTCGACGCCGGCGTGACGCTGCCCGAAGATGGCCAGTTTGTCTCAGGAATGGGGCTGGATTTTCGCGACTTCAACAACGATGGGTATCCGGACATCGCATTCGTTGCGCTGAACAAGCAGACCTTTCCGCTCTTCGAAAACACGGGCAAGGGAGATTTTCGCGAGGTGACGAGGCCGAGCGGGATGCGCGACCTGAGCATGGGTATGGGCGGCTATGGGCCGGCACTATACGACTTCGACAACGACGGCTGGAAGGACCTGTTCGTGACCCGCGGCCATGTGGAGTCGCTCCCGCTGCCCGGCGTGGACATCGCGCAGCACAATACCGTGTTCAGCAATTTGGGGCGCAGCGGGAAATGGGCAGCGCTCACGCAGGAGGCTGGCCTCGATGCGACGCCTCCGGCGCGGCATCGTGGATGCGCTCTGGGCGACCTGGATGGCAATGGACGAGTGGATGTGGTGGTGACTGCGCTCGCGGCGCCCGCGGAGATCTGGATGAACCGCAGTGAACATTCGGGGCACTGGCTGGACATCGCGCTGCAGGGAACGCGCAGCAATCGAGACGGAATTGGTGCACGGATCAAAGTGGTGAGCGCGACGGTGGGTGCGCAGTACAACCACATGACGACCAGCGTGTGTTATGCCAGCTCGAGCGACGGGCCTGTGCACTTTGGCTTGGGGCCGGATGCGCAGGCGGATCTGGTGGAGATCCACTGGCCCTCGGGCGACGTCCAGACGCTGCGGAATGTGGTTGCCGACCAGGTGCTGAAGGCGACCGAGCCTGGCGGGCCCGATCATAAAGCTGCGAAGGCATCTCCTCCGCGCTGACGATCGGTGTTTGCGTAACGCTTTTGGTGCAGAAGTCGATTGTCTGAAGCGTCCGGATCAACTGCTAATCTAAGTACTGTCCCACTCAGCAATTTGCTTTCCCCCCGCACCTCGGGCGCGTCCGCCGCGCTCTTTGAAGATTTTTGGGGATTCAGGGGACCCTCGCGAAGGGCGGGGAGATTTCTGCACCACACGGACTGACTTTGCCGGATCTGCATTACGACGAGGCCAACTGGACGCCGAGCCATAACCCCTGGCTGGTGGCGCTCACGGTCACGCTTGCCACCTTCATGGAGGTGCTCGACACCTCCATTGCCAACGTCGCCCTGCCGCATATGGCGGGCACGCTGGGCGCGAGTCAGGAAGAGGCGACGTGGGTGCTCACCAGCTACCTGGTTTCGAGCGCCGTGATCCTCCCCATCTCCGGCTGGCTGATGGCGCGCATGGGGCGCAAGCGGTTCTACATGAGCTGCGTGATCCTGTTCACGTTTTGCTCCATGCTGTGTGGTTTGGCTCCTTCGCTCCCTCTGCTCGTTTTGTTCCGCGTGCTGCAGGGCGTCGGCGGTGGGGGATTGGCTCCCAGCGAGCAGGCGATTCTTGCCGACACCTTTCCGGTGAGCAAGCGAGGCCAGGCGTTCGCCGTTTATGGAATGGCGGTGGTAGTGGCGCCGGCCATCGGCCCCACCCTGGGCGGATGGATCACGGACAACTTCAACTGGCACTGGATCTTCTTCATCAATCTCCCGGTGGGGCTGCTCTCCCTGTTTCTCACGCAGCGCATGGTGGAGGATCCGCCCTATTTGAAGGAAGAGCAGAAGACTACGGGCCGTGTCGACTTCATGGGCCTCGGCCTGATCTCGATCGGCGTTGGGTGCCTCGAGTTTGTGCTCGACAAAGGGCAGGAGAAGGATTGGTTCGGCGACTCGACCATTACGGCGTTCGCGATCATCGCCGTCTGCACGCTGGTGTTCTTCGTCTGGTGGGAGTGGCAGCACGAAGATCCGATTGTCGATATCCGATTGCTGAAGAACCGCAACTTCGGCACAGCAGTATTTTTGCAATTTGTTCTGGGCATGGTGCTGTTCGGGACCACGGTGCTGATCCCGCAGTTCCTGCAGGTGCTGCTGGGGTATACGGCGGAGCGCGCGGGCATGGTGCTGTCGCCAGGGGCGCTGGTTCTCATGCTCACGATGCCGATCGCAGGCCGCCTTGTCGGATCGGGGAAGTTCGATCCGCGCCTGCTGGTAGCGATCGGCTACGCCATCACGGCGGCGGGGCTCTTCAATTTGACGCGGCTCGATCTGGGAGTGTCGTTTGCGCAGATCACGCTGTGGCGCGCTTACCAGGTCATGGGGCTGTCGTTCGTGTTCATCCCCATCAGCACGCTCAACTATCTGGGCGTACCGCGCAACAAGAACAACCAGATTTCAAGCTTCTCCAATTTCGCGCGCAATATTGGCGGATCGGTGGGAACAGCGCTTCTGACGACGTTCCTGGAGCGCACTCAGCAAACACACATAGCCAGCCTCAGCGCGCACGTGATCGGCGGCAGCATGCAGTACTCGCGCTTCCTGTATATGACGCGTGACGCATTGATGCGGCTGGGACAGGGCGCAAACCCCGCGATGCAGTTTGCAATGGGCAACGCGTGGTCGGCGCTCAACCGCCAGGCGCAGATGCTGAGCTACCAGAATGCCTTCTGGGGCCTGAGTCTGATCATCGCATGCCTCATCCCGCTCCCCTTCATCATGCGGCGCCCACTGCGGCGGAGAGCCGCGCCGGAAGAGATGGCAGGCCACTAGCGGACAGCGAATATTCTTGTGAGCCTGTGGATTCGCGCATATTCTTGATGCAACAGCGATGGACTTTGAGAATCTTCGGACGTTTCTGGAAGTCAGCCGCCTGAAGAGCTTCTCGCGCGCGGCCCAGAAACTGCTCCGCACCCAGCCGGCAATCTCAGCACAGATTCGCACTCTCGAGCAGGAGGTCGGCGCACGCCTGTTCGACCGCGATGGTGGAAAAGTGACGTTTACAGCGGCGGGCCGGTTGTTTGAGCCCTTCGCGGAGTACTGCGTCGAACGGCAGCGGCATATTCTGCTGGCCATTGCCGAGCAGGAGCGCTCGCCGCGTGGTGAGCTTTCCATCAGCGCCAATGAAGCCACGCATCTCTACGTGCTGCCACAGGTCTTTGCGAATTTTCGACGGCAATACCCGCGCGTCATGCTGAGCGTGGTGCGCGCGGAGCGGCTGCGGACGCTTGAGAACGTCATCAATCGGGAAGTGGACTTCGGCGTGGTTTCGATGCCGGTACGCGAGACGCGGCTGGCGGTGGAGCTGATTCATCGCGACGAACTGGCGCTGGTGGCGCCGCGCGGACATGCTCTGGCCGGACGCGGTGCGGTCCGCCTGCAGGAAGCCGCTCGATATCCCATGCTGCTGCCCTTGCACGGCCGGCGCAGAGAGCAACTGGATGAGTTATTCCGCGTGAATGACATCGTGCCGCGCGTGGCGATGGAGGTGGAGTCGAGCGAGATGCTCAAGCGGTATGTCGGAGTTGGGCTGGGCCTGGGCTTTTTGCCGCGAATGAATGTGGCGGAGGAAGAGCGGACCGGCGCGCTGCACGCTCTGGCTCTGGACGGCGTGCGCCTGGCCCGCGATCTTGCCCTGGTCTACCGCAAGGATCGCCAGTTGTCGAAGGCGGCGCAGGAATTTCTGGAAATCGCGACCCAGCCGGTACGAAAACGATAGCCGAGGCTGCTCCGAGCCGAGATGCATTTACCGTATGATTGAAAGCGGTGTGAATTCCTTTTCGCTCGGCGCACTCGCCGGGCGCTTCTGTGATAACTTTCAGCGGGAACGCGGTTTTTTGAATTGTGTGTCCACACCAGGACATCAAAAGATCTGGAGGAGCGAGAATTGGGAAAAAGCATGGTGCCGAGGCGGCTGTTCTTCACCAAAGGAGTGGGGAAACACAAAGAGAGGCTGACCTCATTTGAGCTGGCACTGCGGGATGCCGGCATTGCGGCGCAGAACCTTGTGCGCGTCTCGTCTATCTTTCCTCCGCAGGCGAAGCTGGTTCCGCGTAAGGAAGGGCTGAAATATCTGAGCCCGGGCGAGGTTGTCTTTGCCGTGGTCGCGGAAAACTCGACACGCGAGCCGCATCGGCTGGTGGCGTCCAGCATCGGCGTAGCAATTCCGAGCGATCGTAACACTTACGGTTACTTAAGCGAGCATCACAGCTTCGGCGAGACCGAAGAACAAGCCGGAGAATATGCCGAAGAGCTGGCGGCGGAGATGCTTGCCACGACCCTGGACGTGGATTTCGATCCGGACAAGAGCTGGGACGAGAAAAAAGAGATTTACCGCATCTCGAACAAGATTGTGCGCACCGCAAATGTGACGCAGTCGGCGATTGGCGATAAGCGCGGGCTGTGGACGACGACAATTGCGGCGGCAATCCTGATTTTCGAGTAGATTGCAGCGAAAGTGAGGCGGGGCGTGGGCCATCGGGCCTGCGCCTTTTGCTTGTTCACCCATAATTTGTAACCGAAAAAGATATGAATATGACTGGAAAAGGCAATTTTCGCGTCGGTCTGGTGCAGATGAGCTGCGGGCCGGACCCCGACGCCAACCTGGAGAAAGCTGCCGAGCGGGTGCGCGAGGCGGCACGGCAGGGCGCGGATGTGGTTTGCCTGCCGGAGTTGTTCCGCGCTCAGTATTTTTGCCAGCGCGAAGACATCGCGCTGTTCGATCTGGCGGAACCCATTCCCGGGCCGAGCACCGAAAAGCTGGGAGCGGTGGCCCGTGAGGAAAAGGTCGTCGTCGTGGCGTCGCTGTTCGAACGGCGCGCGGCGGGGCTGTATCACAACACGGCCGCGGTTCTCGAAAAAGACGGGACCATTTCCGGGCTGTATCGCAAGATGCATATCCCGGACGACCCGCTGTATTACGAGAAGTTCTACTTCACACCCGGCGACCTCGGATTTCGCGCATTCAACACGACGGCGGGGAACATTGGAACCCTGGTCTGCTGGGACCAGTGGTATCCGGAAGGCGCGCGCATCACGGCGTTGCAGGGTGCGAATGTGCTGTTCTATCCCACGGCGATTGGCTGGCACCCGCACGAGAAGGAAGAATTCGGCACAGCACAGTACGAAGCCTGGCAGACGATCCAGCGCGCGCACGCCATTGCCAACGGCGTTTACGTGGCGGCGGTGAATCGCGTTGGGATAGAGCACGGCGATGTGCGCGGCAATCGCGTCGAGGGACCTGGGCTCGAGTTCTGGGGCGGATCATTTCTGGCCGATCCGTTCGGGCGCGTGATCGCGAAAGCGGCGCATGATCGCGAAGAGATTCTGATTGGCGAGATCGATTTGGCGAAAATGGAAGATACGCGACGCAACTGGCCGTTTCTGCGGGACCGGCGTATCGATGCATACGCACCCATCGTCAGCCGCTTTCTGGATGGTGAGAAGAAATGAGCAATCTGGCAATTTCAGAAATGGAACCCGGCGCAAACCCGCAGGCTCAGGAGACCCCACGCGCGCTTGGTTACCGCATGCCCGCAGAATGGGAGCCGCACGAGGCGACGTGGCTCGCGTGGCCTCATAACCCCGAAGACTGGCCGGGGAAATTCCAGCCTATACCCTGGGTCTACGCGGAGATCGTCGGGCATCTGTCTCGCGTGGAGGACGTCCACATCCTGGTGAACGACGCCGCTGCGGAGAAGCGGGCACGGGGCGTTCTGAAGAAAACCGGCACGAATCTGAAACGAGTACATTTTCATCTGTGGCCGACAGATCGCGTGTGGACCCGGGATTCGGGGCCGATTTTTGTGAGGAGCCCTGAGGCATCTGCACCTGTAGCTGTTACAAATTGGAAATTCAATGCATGGGCGAAATACCCGGACTGGCACCTGGACGACAAAATTCCCGGTTTGGTGGCTGAGCTGTTCGGTCTCCCCCAGTGGGAGCCGGCCGTCGAAACTGCCAACGGACCGCACCGCATGGTTCTGGAAGGCGGATCGATCGACGTCAATGGTCAGGGGACGCTGATCACCACCGAAGAATGCCTGCTGAGCGAGGTCCAGCAGCGGAACCCAGGTGTGAGTCGCGAGCAGCTCGAAAAAATCATGCACGACTACCTCGGAATCGACCAGGTACTATGGATGAATCGCGGCATCGCCGGCGACGACACGCATGGACACGTTGACGACATCACCCGCTTTGTCGGGCCGAACACAATTGTCACAGTGACTGAGCCAAATCGCGAAGATGACAATCATTTGCCGCTCGAGGAAAACCTCGACAGGCTGAAGTCCGCGCGAAATACGGAGGGGAAACCGTACGAAGTCATCGAACTTCCCATGCCGCCGCCGATTGTCTTTCAGGGGCAGCGCCTGCCGGCCAGCTATGCGAATTTCTATATCGCCAACGACCTGTTGCTGGTGCCGGTCTTCAATCGTGCCGAGGACCGCAAGGCGTTGAACATTCTGGCGCAGACTTTCGCGGCTCGCGAAGTGGTGGGCATCTACTGCGGCGATCTGATCTGGGGCCTGGGCACGCTGCACTGCATGACGCAACAGCAGCCGAAGGCCGACCCACGGTGACCACGGATATAACTCTGATGCGTGTTGCTCTCGACGAAGCGAGAGCCGCTGCAGAGGCAGGCGAAGTGCCGATCGGCGCCGTGGCCGTCGTCGATGGCGAGATCGTCGCGCGAGGCCAGAACCGGGTGCTGCGTGATATAGACCCAACGGCACACGCTGAGATCGTCGCAATGCGTGCCGCTGCGAAGGCCATCGCAAACTATCGGCTGGTTGAGTGTGAATTGTTCGTGACTCTCGAGCCGTGCGCGATGTGCGCGGGGGCGATGATTCACGCGCGGCTCGGTCGGCTCGTTTACGGAGCGGCTGATCCCAAAGCCGGCGCTGCCGGATCGGTGCTCGAAGTGCTGAACCACCCGCGGCTCAACCACCAGATGACTGTGGCCTCCGGTGTACTCGCCGACGAGTGCGGCAAGTTGCTGCGAGGATTCTTCCGCGAGAGACGCTGAACAACGTGCCCTACACTGGGTAACAGATGACTGCAATCAGAATGATCGTCGTCGACATTGACGGCACCCTGCTTTCCTCTCCCAACTCTGCGATCAGCGAGCGCAACTTTCGCGCGTTGCGCGAGGCCGAGGCAGCCGGAATCGAGATCGTGATCGCGACAGGACGGCGCCAGGCCTACGCGGTGCCTTTGATCGAGCCGGCGCGGTTGAAGCCGGAGACCGTCTTTATCACCTCGAATGGGACGGTCACGCGCACATTGGCTGGCCAGCGGATCGATCGCTTCCTGCTTCCTGTGGAGACGGCACGGGCATTGTGTCCGGCGCTGCGGCCGTTCGGGACAACGGTTTTCACTTTCGACCACGATGGGCCCGGCGAGCTGGTTTTGGAATCGGTACAAGCGCTCGAAGGCCGTGTCTCGATGTGGGTAGAAGCCAACCGGCCGTGGATCCGCGAAGTACGTCCTCTGGAGCGGGCATTCGACGGCGGCGAGGCGCCGGTGCAGAGCATGGTCTGCGGCCCGGTGGAAGACATGCGCCGGGCAGAGGAATGGCTGGTCGAGAGCGAACTGGCCGGGTCCATTGAGCTGCATCGAACCGAGTACCCGTCGCGGGATCTGACCATCCTCGACATTCTGCCGCCAGGCTGTTCCAAGGGATCGGCGCTGGCACGATTGGCAAAGCAGCGTGGCCTGGCTCGGGAAGATGTGATGGCAATCGGCGACAACTGGAACGACCTGGAGATGCTGGAATTTGCGGGACGGCCCGTGGTGGTGGTCAACGGTGCACCGGATCTCGTCGAGCTGGCGCGGCGCCGGAAGTGGGAGATTGCGCCGGCGAGCGATGCCGACGGCGTGGCTCAAATCATCGAAAAAATGCTGGCCTCACGCGGCGCTGGAGCAGCATCGGAGCCGGTTGTAAATGCCACATCAGTCACCGTTTATTCATCGAACAGGGAGTGAGCGGCCACTCCGGTCCCTGCGTCTGGAATGGTAGAGTAGAAAGGAATGCGCCGTTTCAGCAGACGATCGTGGTGTGCTTTGCTGGCCTCGAGCTGCGTGGCGACTGCTGCGCACGCCGCCGAGCATGTCACGCTGAAGAACGGCTTCGATCTGATCTGCGATCATCGCGAGCCCAACGGCTCCAGGGTCCGGCTGTATGTGGATGCGGGCGGGGCCAGCTACATCGAAGTGAACGCGACCGACATCGTCTCAGACGAGTACGTGGATATTCCGAAACCGGTCGCACTGGCTGTGAAGCCGCCACCTGTGCCGGCACTTCCGGAGAAGTTGTCGGATGCCGACCTGAAACCGATGCTGACGAAGGCCGGAACGGTATACAACGTTGACGCTGACCTGCTGGCCAGCGTGGTTCGCGCGGAGAGCGCCGGTCATTCGCGGGCAGTGAGCCGGGCAGGAGCCCAGGGGCTGATGCAATTGATGCCAGGGACAGCGACTGACCTGGGCGTCGCGGACAGCTTTGCCCCGGGACAGAACATCCAGGGCGGCACAGCGTATCTTGACTGGCTGCTGAAGCGGTACAAGGACAACCTGCAGTTCGCGCTGGCCGCCTACAACGCAGGCCCGGCAGCCGTCGATCGCTGGCACGGCATCCCGCCGTATCGCGAGACCCGGCTGTATGTGGCGCGCGTCATTCGCGAATACAACCGGCGTTATCTGCTGCGGCATCAGGCCGAGTTGCAGGCTGCGGCGCGGTGAAGCCGACTCTCCTGTTTCAACTTCCTGGAGTTTTGATTTGAAATCGAACCGAACCCGGCTGATCGCGCTCGTGATCGCGCTGGTGGTGGCCGTCGCGATCTGGCACGAGCGCCACAGGATTCACTTTGACTGGCACGTCTTCGTCCAGCAGCTGCGCATGGCCGACTGGCGGCGGATCGCCATAGCGCTGGCCTGCATTTATCTTGGCTATCTCATACGGTCGGTTCGCTGGGTCTGGCTGGTTCGGCATAAGAAGAGAATGCCGCTGTTGTCGCTGCTGGGGACGCAGGTGATGGGATTCACCGCCGTCGCGCTGATCGGGCGCGTTGCGGACCTGGTTCGACCTTATCTGGTGGCGAAGAAGACCGGACTGCCCCTGAGTTCGCAAATTGCTGTGTACGTGGTCGAGCGTCTCTTCGACGCGGGAGCGATGGCCCTCATCACCTCGTCGATCATCCTGCTCGCCGCTCCTGGGGCGCTGCCCCACCCCGAGATTCTCAGGCGCGCCGGATTCCTGGGCCTTGTGCTGACAGTTGCCGGCGGGCTGTTTTTGCTCTCGGTCCGCTTGTGGGGAAACAGGGTGGCGCAGCTCTCCGGCCGGGCATTTGGCCTGATTTCCAAACGCGCTGGCGAGGCCGTCGACGACAAGATTCAGGCCTTCCACTCCGGCCTCGATACGATGCGTTCGCTGGGCGACTTTTTTGTGGTCGCGGCATCCTCGCTGCTGATGTGGGTGCTGATCGCGCTGGCCTATCTGGAAACCATGCTGGCATTCACGGCGAGTCCGGCGCTGGCGGCGATGACGCCCGCGAAGGGCGTGCTGCTGATGATCGTCAGCGGCGGCGCGAGCATCATCCAGTTGCCGATTCTCGGCTGGTTCACGCAAATCGGCCTGGTCGCTGGAGCCATCTCGAAGTTCTTCGGAGTCGCTCCCGAGGCTGCGATGGGCTGCGCGGCCACGCTCCTGCTGATCACATTTCTCGGCATCGTGCCCATCGGACTGGTGTGGTCGCGGTTCGAGCACATCTCGCTGAAGCAGGTGACTGAGGAGAGCGAGCACGCCGGCGAGGAGCTGGCCCATCACCATGGCTCGGTCGGCGAAGAAGCGGTGAGCTGAGGGTAGCGCGGTTCAGCTCACGGGCGTTTGGGGCCGTCCTTCAGGCAGCCCTCTTCCCGCGCGTGGTCTTTACCTTCTTCGTGGGATGGCCGTGAGCGGCGAGGCTCTTGCGGAGCGCGTCCATGATGTTGACCACTTTTCCTTTGGGCGCGGCGGGCTCGGGTTCCGGTAGCAGTTTGCCTTTGCGCTTCGCTTCGACGAGCTTCACGACGGCGGTTTCATAGTCCTCCTTGTAGGCGGAAAGATCGAACTTCGACGTGCTGCCCTGGATCAGTTGTTTGGCCAGTGAGACTTCCTGCGAAGTCACCGTCGGCTCCTTGATGTGGCCCAGGACAGACCTGGCATCACGCAGTTCGTCCTTGTAGTGAAGCTGGTAGAGCATTAGACCCTTCTGTTTTGGGTCCTGCGGAGCGGCAAGCGCGACCAGATGCTCACGGCCGCTGAAGGCGATCTCGCCGATGCCGCAGGTGCCGGTGTCGTCGAGCGCATTGCGCATCACGGCGAGGGCTTTGGCCTGGGTCTCGTCTTTGGGCGCGACGAACCAGGGGCGGTCGTAGAGAAGCGGGGCGATCTCGTCGGACTTCACGAACTGCCGGATGTCCATGGTGGTCGCGGTCGCGATGCGGAGGACCTTGAGGTCGTCGGGATCGATCTCGATGTACTTGTTTTTGGCGTACTCGTAGCCTTTGACGATGTCGCCCTGCTCGACCTCGCCGTCGTCGCTGACGTTGCGGTGATGGACGCGCTGGTGGGTGCGGCGGTCAATGAGATGGAATTCGACGGAGCGGCCGGGGTTGGTGGCGGGAAAGATGCGGACAGCGATAGAGACGAGCGAGATCTGGATGGATCCGGACCAGGTGGGGCGTGCGGGCATCGCGGGCTCCTTGCTATGAGTCTGATGCGGGAAGGGGCAGAGAAGAAGGGAGAAGCGAGAAGGATGAAGGGAGAAGGGTATGAGGGGAAAGGCGGAAGCACCGTGGAGTGGGCGAGCTCGCTGAGAAACCCCTTCTCGCTTCCCGCTTCTCTCTTCTCTCTTCTCGCTTCTAGAGCGCTTTTCGTACTGCGCGGCGGACTGTGTCGGTGGTGACGCCATAGACCGCATGCGTGACCCACTCGCTGATGCGCTCCTGCGTGGGCTGCCGGCCTGGCGGCGCGGTGAGGCCGAGGCGCGGCAGAATCGACTCGTGAGTGATGCGGTTGAGGGTGATGCCGAACGCGGCTCCGTGCCATGCGCCGAAGGAGGGCTCCATTTCGATCGCGGCTCCGTAAACGGCTCCGGCAATCGCGCCGAAGATGAAGTGAATACCCTGGAGAGCTAATTCGCGTTCCTCAGGCGGAAGGCTCCGACGCACGACATTCTCAGCGAGAAGAACGGTTGGAGGTGTCTGGCCTTCGGTGCGCGGTGGGAAGACTTTTTCGGCGATCATTTTTGCGCCGGCGCCGGCGAGTCCGCCGATGAGGCCGGCGAGGAGGCCTTTGGAGATACTGCGGGTTCGGTTGGTCGTGCTCATGGTGGGTGAGATGCGTCGGGAAGAAGGATAGACCTGCGCAGAGCGAGAAGCGAGCGAAAAGCGATCACGCTGCGAGTAGAAAGGTCGGGAGGTCAATGGATGGTGCGGGGCACGGCTTCCTGCTTCCGGCTTCTTCCTTCCTGCTGCAGTTTTTTTTGCGCTGCTAGAATCGAGTTCAGAGCGATGAAATGTCCTTATTGCGGGTTTGGCCAGGACCGCGTGATCGACTCGAGGGAGAGCCGGGAGGCCGACTCGATCCGCAGGCGGCGCGAGTGCGAGAAGTGTAACCGCCGCTTCACCACTTACGAACGCATCGACGAAATCCCCTACATGGTGGCCAAGAAAGATGGCCGCCGGGAGAAGTTTGAGCGCCGCAAGGTGCTCGAGGGGTTGATGCGCGCCTGCCAGAAGCGGCCCGTATCGTCGGTGAAGCTGGAGCAGCTGGTCGATGAGGTGGAGGCCTTCGTGACCGAGTCGACCGACCGGGAGCGAACCACGGCGGAGATCGGCGAGCTGATCATGAACCGCCTCAAAGCCCTGGATACCGTCTCGTACATCCGCTTTGCCAGCGTGTATCGAGACTTCAAAGATGTGGCGGAGTTCAAGGAAGAACTTGAGCAACTGCTGACGCACCATGGCGACAAGCAGAGCAGGAAGAAGTAGCCGGGAGCGAAGGAGAGTATTGGCGAAGACACATACAGTGACGCTGATTCCAGGCGACGGTATCGGTCCGGAGGTGTCCGACGCGGTCCTGAAGATCCTCGAGGCGACGGGCGTGAAGTTCGCGTGGGAGAAGTTTGCCGCCGGCGCGAGCGCATTTGAGGAGCACGGCGAATACATCCCGAAGGATCTCTACGCGTCAATCGAGCGGAACCGCGTGGCGCTCAAAGGCCCGGTGACGACGCCGGTGGGCGGCGGCTTCCCGTCGATCAACGTGACGCTGCGGAAGAAGTTTGAGCTGTATGCGAATTTCCGGCCGGTGAAGAATCTGCCTGGCCTCGAGACGAAGTATCCGAATGTAGACCTGATCATCATTCGCGAAAACACCGAAGGGCTGTATGTCGGCCTCGAGCATGAGGTGGTGCCGGGCGTGGTGGAGTCGCTGAAGGTGATCACGGAGAAGGGCTCGACGAGGATTGCGAAGTTTGCGTTTGAGTACGCGGCGAAGCACGGGCGGCGGAAGATTCACGCCATCCACAAAGCAAACATCATGAAGATGTCCGACGGACTGTTTTTGCGCTGCGCGCGCGATGTGTCGAAGAGCTATCCGGATATCGTGTACGGCGAGCACATCATCGACAATACCTGCATGCAGCTGGTGATGAATCCCTATCAATATGACACGTTGCTGTTGGAGAATCTCTACGGCGATATCGTGAGCGACCTGTGCGCGGCGTTTGTGGGCGGGCTGGGCCTCGTCCCAGGCGCGAACCTGGGCGCGGAAGCAGCGATCTTCGAGGCGGTCCACGGATCGGCTCCGGATATCGCGGGCAAGGACATTGCGAATCCGACGGCGCTGCTGCAGTCGGCAATTCTGATGCTCCGTCATCTGGGCGAAAGTACCGCGGCAGATCGCGTGCAGGCGGCGCTGGAGAAGGTCTACATCGAGAAGAAAACATTGACGCGCGATGTGGGCGGGACTGCCGGGACTAGGGCGTTTGCAGATGCGGTGACAGAGAAGCTGAGCTAGAAGCGGTCAGCTAAGCTCCGGTCAGCTAAGAAGCGGTTAGCGAAAGACCGGTTAGCGGACAGCCAATCACCAGTTGAACAGGAGACGGGATGAGAGCTGGACGGAAAGTGTTGGCGGTTGCGGCGGCTTGTGCGGCGGTGTTGGTGGTGGGTGGGTGCAAAAAGCAAAGCGCCACTGAACCGGCGCAGCAGTTCACCACCATCGACTGGGCGAATGCCGGAACGATTCAGGGGACGATCCACTACACGAAGACGCCGCCCAAACCGGTTCAGATCGACATGAATCAGGATCCGGCATGCACGCTGGGTCCGGCGCTTTTTGCAGAGCAGAATGTGGTGGGCAAGGACGGCGGGTACGCGAACGTCTTTGTCTATCTCAAGGAGGGGTTGGGGAACAAGGTTTACGCGGCGCCGACGCAGCCGGTGGACATCGACCAGAAGGGCTGTCGGTACATCCCGCACGTGGTGGGCGTCATGGCCGGGCAGCCGGTGCGCTTCACCAACAGCGACCCGACCATGCACAACGTGCACATGGTGCCGACGGTACAGGGCAATCAGGCGGTGGATGTTTCACAGCCGCCGGCCGGAGGGGCGAATCAGCCCGCGGACCAGCGAACATTCGCGAAGCCGGAGCTGATGATGCCGGTGCGCTGCAACAACCATCCGTGGATGCAGGCGTTCCTCAACGTGTCGACGAATCCGTTCTTTGCTGTGACCGACGCGGACGGGCACTTCACGATCAAGGGCGTGCCGCCAGGGACGTACACGATTGCGTCGGATCAGGAAGTGGCGGGCGAGAAGACGGCGACGGTGACGGTGCCGGCGAAGGGGACGGTCACGGTGGACCTTTCTTACTGAGGGCTCAGGGCACAGAGCACACTGCAGGCCTCACTCCCAATAATCATCCGGCAAATTCACCACGATCGGCTCCGGCGTGCTGCGCACCACAACCCACCGGAACGGCTTCTCCTCTGACAAATTGATCTCCATGTGCGGCGTGAACGCGGGCACGTGGAGGAAGTCCCCGGCGCGGACGATAGCCGCCGACTCGCCGCGCTCGCCCCAGCGCACCCGCGCTTCTCCCTCCAGAACATAGACGATCGTCTCCTGCTCGCCGTGATGATGGATGCCGGTACGCGCGCCCGCCTCGACCAGAAATGTCCCGCCCCACAGGCCGGTCTGAATGTGTTGCTCTCGCGAGATCGCGGCAAGCCGCAGCGAGCCCGGTGTCTGCGCGGTGCCGGGATCGAAGGAGTCACGGTGCACGACAGTGAGGGGAAGGTATTTGGGCAAGGCGTTTTCTCCTCCCTGTTCAGGATGATGCGGCAAGGTCAGGTGATTCACGGCCAGTGCAGGGTGCCGGTGGAGATAATCGCTGTGATTTGGCCGGGACGGACGAGTGGCGAGAGCAGTTACACTAACCTTACACAGCACATCGCAGGGTGGCGCCGGTATCGCCAGGCCCGCGGTGTATCTGAAGAAGGTTGGTATGCGGCAGAAGATTGGCATATTGGGCGCGACCGGAATGGTCGGGCAGCGTTTTATTCAGCTCCTTGAAAATCACCCGTGGTTCGAAGTCGCGTGGCTGGCGGCCAGCGACCGCTCGAGTGGAAAACCGTACGGCGAGGCGGCGAAGTGGAAGCTGGACACGCCGCTGCCGGAGCGCATCGCAGCGATGCCGGTTTCTCCTGCGACTCCCGCCGGTGCGCCAAAGGTCATCTTCGCCGCGCTCGATGCCGACATTGCTCGTGAACTCGAACCGCAGTTTGCCGCCGCCGGTTGCGCGGTCATTTCGAACTCAAGCGCCTTTCGCATGGAGCCCTCAGTCCCCCTGGTGATCCCCGAGGTGAATGGCGATCATCTGCCGTTGCTTGAGAATCAAACCTGGCGCAAGAAGTCAGGGGGATATATCGTCACGAATCCCAACTGCTCGGCGATTGGGCTGGTACTGGCGCTCAAACCCATCGTGGAACGTTTCGGCATCGAGGCCATCTTCGTGAGCACCATGCAGGCCGTGAGCGGTGCCGGCTATCCAGGCGTAGCGTCGCTCGATATTCTGGGCAACGTGGTGCCCTACATCAAAAACGAAGAAGAAAAGATGGAGCAGGAGACTCTGAAGCTTCTGGGTCGCCTCGAGGGCCGAGCCGTAACCCCGCTGGCGGCGAAGATGACGGCGCACTGCAATCGTGTTGCTGTGGAGGATGGGCACACGGAGAGCGTGAGCATCAAGCTCGGAACCAAAGCCACGCGCGAGGACCTGATTGCGGCGTGGTTGGAATTTGCGCCGCTGAAGGGCAGGGACCTGCCGACGGCTCCGGCAGAGCCCGTAGAGTTTATCGCTGCCGATGACCGGCCGCAGCCGCGGCTGGACCGCATGCGCGGCGCGGGCATGGCCGCGACGGTAGGGCGCGTTCGGCCCTGCGGGCTGCTGGACTGGAAGTTCACGGTGCTTTCGCATAACACGATCCGCGGCGCAGCGGGCGCGGCTTTGCTCAACGCGGAACTGCTCGTCTCTCTCGGCAAACTCGACCCGGTGGCAGTGCCTGCATGAATCGCCTCGTGGTGATGAAGTTCGGCGGAACGAGCGTCGAAGACGCAGTCGCGATCCGGCGCACAGCCGGAATTGTCGCCGGTCGTGTCGCCAAGGGACTGCAGCCGATCGTCGTGGTAAGCGCGATGGCGAAGGTCACGGACCTGCTGCTGTCGGCGGCCGCGACGGCGGCCAGGGGCGATAAAGCGAGCGCGCTGGCAATCACCGAGAGGCTGCGAATCCGGCATGCGGATACCGCTACGCAGCTGACCTTTGGCCAGAAGCTCCACGACGACCCGCTGGTGGCGACGCACAAGGACGATGCACTGTCCGCGACCCACGCGTGGATGGATGCGGAGTTCGATGGTTTGGACGAAGTGCTGCGTGGGCTGGCCGTCGTGGGAGAACTGACGCCGCGCATCGGCGACATGATCGTGTCGTATGGCGAGCGTCTTTCAAGCCGCATGATCACCGAAGCCTTCGTGCGCTGCGGCGTGAATGCGGTTCATGTCGACGCGCGGCAGTCCATCGTGACTGATGCGCAGTACGGCAAGGCGATTCCGCAGGACACGCTGATCGAGCAGAGGCTGAAGCAGAATGTTGTTCCACTGCTGGCTGAGGGGCGCGTGCCCATCATGGGCGGCTTCATCGGGTCGACCGAGCAGGGGGTAACGACAACGCTGGGCCGAGGCGGGTCGGACTTTACAGCCGCGCTGGTAGGTGGCGGCATCGATGCGGGCGCGATCGAAATCTGGACCGATGTAAACGGCATCATGACGGCCGATCCACGCGTGTGCCCCGATGCGCTGCGGGTGAAGACGATCAGCTTTGAAGAAGCGGCGGAGTTGGCGTACTTCGGAGCAAAGGTGCTGCACCCGGCCACGATCCTGCCCGCGGTGAAGAAGAACATTCCGGTGTGGGTTCTGAACTCGAAGAATCCGGAGAACGGCGGGACGAAGATCACCGCGATGCCTTCGCACTGCAGCAGCCCATTCAAATCGATTGCGGCGAAGAAGCGGCTCACGATCATGGATATCGTCGCCAGCCGCATGCTGCTCTCCCACGGCTATCTGCGGGCGATCTTCGAGGTGTTCGACAAGCACAAGTGTCCCGTGGATATGGTGTCGACGTCAGAGGTCAGCGTATCGCTGAGTGTCGACTCCAACGAAAAGCTGCCGGCGATAGCGGCGGACCTGAGCAAGCTGGCGGATGTGAAATACGAAGGACGCAAGGCGCTGATCTGCATGGTGGGTGAGAATATTCGCGGGCACAACGGTATTGCGGCGCGCGTTTTTCAGACTGTGCGGCACGTGAACCTGAGGATGATTTCGCAGGGCGCGTCGGAAATCAACATGAGTTTCATGGTTGAAGAGGATGATGCGGATGAGGCGGTGCGCTCGCTGCACGCCGAGTTCTTCGCCGATGCGGATCCGGCGGTCTTCGACCTGGAGGCCGGGGCCAGGCGGGTAATAGGGAGCAGGGAGTAGCGATGCTGTTCATGGTTCTGGGGCGGGGAAAGACAGGCAGCCTGGTGGCGAAGGTGGCGCACGAGCGCGGACACGGTGTGCGTGTGGTCGGCGAAGAGGAAAACCGCAATGCGTCTGCGCTGACTGCACCCGTGCTGGCTGGGTTCGACGCGGTCATCGACTTCACCACGCCCGAGGCGGCGGTCGAGAACATGCGCGCCTGCCTCGCGAACGGAGCGCGTATGGTGATCGGTACGACCGGATGGTACTCGCAACTGGATGACATCAGGACGCTGTGCCAGCGGCGGAGCGGGGCTCTCCTTTACAGCTCGAATTTCTCCGTGGGCGTGCAGTCGCTGTTCAAAGTGACGCGTGAACTGGCCGGCGTCGCGCACGGCTACCAGTTCAGCGTCACGGAGACGCATCACGCGACAAAGAAGGACGCGCCTTCGGGGACGGCCCTGTCGCTGAAGAGGATCATCGAGGCGGCCAGCCCCGGGACCGCCGTCGAAATTGCTTCGAAGCGAGAGGGCGACGTGCCGGGAATCCACGAGGTTGAAGCGCGGTCGGACAACGATGTGATTACACTGAAGCACGAGTCGCATTCGCGGCGAGGATTCGCCGAGGGCGCGGTGCGCGCCGCTGAGTGGATCGCGGGCAAGGCGGGCTGCTGGGATTTCGAAGAGATTGTGGGACAGCTCTAGGACGCGATGACCAGTTTCAAATCTCTCCGACAAGACGCGGGCATTCTTTTCCTTCTCTTTGGTTGCTGGCTGATCGGAAGCACAGGGCAGATGATGAAGAATATTCCCCGCCACGCGGGACTATTCTGTTTGGCCGGTGCGGTTGCTGTGGCGGGGACGCTGGGGGCGTTGCGGTGGCTGCAGTCCCGGGGAGCCGGGCAAATCGGATGGGGCTGGATCGCGGCCGTGGTGGTGCTTCTGGCGGCTTTATATTTTGTTCTTTATCCGATCTCTCAGCGTCACATTCTGGGGCCTGGTTCTGACAGCGAGGATGCGCTGCGCATCACGGCCTCCCGCCTGATACACGGACAATACCCCTATTACGCCAGGACTTACCTCGGGAACGCGATCAGTCCGATGCCCGGAGCGGTGCTCCTGGCCGTCCCCTTCTATCTTGCCGGCAGAGTCAGCCTGCAGAATATTCTGTGGTTATCGGCGCTCGCAGTGTTTTGTGCGAGGTACTTTCGCCTGAGTGCGACGTCGGTCGCTTTTATTTTGATCTTTGTTCTCGGAAGCGCCAGCTCGCTGGACGCGTTTGCAGTGGGGGACGACTATGTCACTAACGCCTGGTATGTTTGCGTCCTACTCTGCTTATTCATCAGAACTTTCGAGAGTGATGCAGGTGGCTGGCGACGCCCAGCGGCAGGCATACTGCTGGGATTAGCACTCGGCTCACGACCAACCTTCATAGTCATTCCGCCGTTGTTACTGGCCTACCTGTTGCAGCGCGGACGCGGAACCATGGCTGCGTGCCGCAGCGTCGCCTTTCCCGTGGCGGTTGCGGTCGCAGTGACTCTGCCGTTTTACCTCTATGATCCGAGGCATTTCTCTCCTTTGCACATTCGCGGAAAGCTCGACTTCCTTTCTCCGGAAGCGGGCAATATTCTTACAATCGCATTGCCGTTGCTCGCTGTAGCGTCCGCCTGTGCAGGGTTTTTCATCGAGCTCACCTTAGCGCGCTTGTATCTCCTGGCCGGAATTGCGATCGCCATCATAACCCTCACTCCGGCGGTGGCGCAGGCAGTTATGAGTGGGTTCGGCAGAGCCGGGTGGGGATTGATGGACTACAGCATCCCGTCTGCGACGTATGTTGGATTGTGGGCCCTGTATCGATTTGAGGGAAAGGCGCCCGCTACTCT
>Ga0335072_10004765_pt1 | contig 20039 bp, 18 predicted proteins | sample Lox_Sample_21_FD_206725 | JGI IMG/M metagenome (GOLD analysis project Ga0335072, IMG submission 206725) | Soil microbial communities from Loxahatchee National Wildlife Refuge, Florida, United States - Lox_Sample_2.1 | ecosystem: Environmental > Terrestrial > Soil > Wetlands | place: USA...
ATGTCTGCGAAAACAGAGCGCAGCAACCTGGGAAATACCCCGGCATGCGCGTCAGGATTTCCCCGACTCAAGCGAAGTATGAATTGCGCGACATCCCGCAACAAAAGTAGAGTTTCGTCAGCGGAACGGTGGTGGAGCTGAGGGGATTCGAACCCCTGGCCTCCTCATTGCGAACGAGGCGCTCTCCCAACTGAGCTACAGCCCCATCCCGCCGCATACGGCGGCCACAAGGGGCCGACGCAGGGCGCGGAACATGAGCAGGGGGGGCGGCGGAGTCAAGCGCCGATACCGATTGCGCGCGCCATCCCGTTGCCCCCGTTTTGCACCCCCGCTAGCTTCGCCCGACTCAGGGGAGGTCCAGCATTGCTCACGATTCTCTACACGCTGATCGAGGCGGTTCTGGGCCTGTACAAATGGGCCGTGATCCTGGCCGCCGTCGTGATGACCCTGGTCAGCTTCGGCGTGCTCGACACCCGCAACCGCCTGGTGTGGACCATCGCCGACTTCCTCTATCGCGTCACCGAGCCGGCACTGCGCCCGATCCGCAACTTCCTGCCCAATTTCGGCGGCATCGACCTCAGCCCGATCATTCTGATCCTGATCATCTGGGCGTTGCAGATGGTGGTGGCCCGCGTTTATGAGGCCCTGGTGACCGGCATGTGGGGCCAGGTCCTGCTGTGACGTCGTTCTGGCGCGCATTGCCCGATGGCGTCAGCGTCGCGGTCAAGGCGCAGCCCGGTTCACGCCGTCCCGGGCTGCATGGCGCGGTCGAATCGGCTGACGGGCCGCGCCTGCGCATCGCGGTCTCCGAGCCGCCGGAAGCCGGGCGCGCCAACCGGGCGATCTGCGCCGCACTTGCCGCCGTGCTCGAGGTGCCTCCCTCTGCCGTCCGCATCGCCGCCGGCGCCTCCGCCCGCGAGAAGCGCGTGCTCGTGTCCGGCGATCCCGTGACGCTGGCCCGGCGGCTGGCGGCGCTTTGACCGCCCGGATCATCGACGGGAAGGCGATCGCCGCCTCCTTGCGGGCAGACGTGACGCAACGCATCGCTGCCCTGGACTTTCGGCCCGGATTGACCGTGGTGCTGGTGGGCGACGATCCGGCCAGCTCGGTCTATGTCCGCACCAAGGACCGCGCCGCCAACCAGGCAGGGATCGACGTCGCCACCCTCCGCCTGTCGGCCGATACCCCGGAAGCCGCCGTGCTCGCCGAGATCGCCCGCCTGAACGCCGATCCCGCCGTCGACGGCATCCTGGTGCAGCTCCCCTTGCCACCGCACATCCGCACCCCGGCGGTGCTGGAAGCGGTCGATCCGGCCAAGGACGTCGACGGGTTCCATCCGCTGAACGTCGGGCGCCTCGCATCCGGCGCGCCGTTCCTGGTGCCCTGCACGCCGCTCGGCATCATGCGCATGCTGCAGGCGGAGGGCGTGGCCCTGTCCGGCATGCGCGCGCTGATCGCCGGGCGGTCCGCGATCGTCGGGCGGCCGCTGTTGTCGCTCTTGCTCGCGGCCAATGCCACGGTGACGGCGGCGCATTCGCGCACCCGCGACCTGCCCGCGGAGTGCCGCCGCGCCGAGTTGCTGATCGCCGCGGTCGGCCGCCCAGAGCTGGTGCGGGGCGACTGGATCCACCCCGGCGCTGTGGTGATCGATGTCGGCATCAACCGCCTGCCCGACGGGCGGCTGGTGGGTGACGTGGCCTTCGCCGAATGCGCCACGGTGGCGGGCGCGATGACGCCGGTCCCCGGTGGCGTGGGGCCGATGACCATTGCCTGCCTGCTGGAGAATACGTTGACCGCCGCGCTCCGCCGGCGTGGGCTTTGACGCCGTCTGGCCACATCGGCGATTGACCACTATAATCGACGAATGGACTCGATCGTAGACGACACGGGCGCGTGCATCGCGCGCCGGATGCGGCTGGAGCGTGATGCCCGCGGCTGGTCGCTGGCCGATCTGGGTGCTCGGGCGAATGTCTCGAAGGCGGCGATCAGCAAGATCGAGCGCCAGGAGATGAGTCCCACCGCCGCGATGCTGGTACGGCTGGCCAATGCGTTCGGCCTGACCCTGGCGGGCCTGCTGCTGCGCGCCGAGGCGGAAGGCAGCCGGCTGACGCGGCAAGAGCATCAGCCGGCCTGGCGCGATCCGGAGACCGGGTATGTGCGGCGGCAGATCTTCAATCGCCCCGACCATCCGCTGGAGCTTGTGCGGATCGAGCTGCCGCCGCGGCAGTGCGTGGCCTTTCCGGCCTCGTCCTACGCGCATATCCGCCAGGTGGTGTGGGTGCTCTCGGGCACGCTCGCCATCGTGGAGGCGGGCGAGCGCCACACGCTGGGCGCGGGTGATTCGCTCGGGTTCGGGCCGCCCTGCGATGTGCTCCTCGAAAACCCCGGCGAGGAGCCTTGCAGCTATCTCGTCGCGCTGGCGCGGAGTTAGCCGCCCGTGCCGCCGATCGAGATTCGCGTGTTGCAGCCATCTGCCGCGGTGATCGAGATGCTGAGCGACATCCTGATCGAGACTGTCGCCGCCGGCGGGTCGGTGAGTTTCATGCACCCGCTGGCGCGGGATGTGGCGCGGGCGTTCTGGCAGGAATCGCTGGAGGCGGCGGCGCGGGGGCGGCGCGTGGTGCTGGGCGCGTGGGATGGCGAGTTGCTGGCGGGCACTGTCACGCTGCTGCTGGACTGTCCGCCGAACCAGCCGCATCGGGGGGAGATCGCCAAGCTGATGACGCGGATTGGCCATCGGCGGCGCGGCATCGGCGTGGCGCTGATGAACGCGGCCGAGGTTTTGGCGGGGCAGCGGCAGCGCACGTTGCTTGTGCTGGATACCGCGACGGATGGTGGCGCCGCGGGATTGTACGAGCGCCTGGGGTTTATGCTGGCCGGCGAGATTCCGGACTATGCGTTGAAGCCGCACGGCGGGCTGACGGGCACACTGGTGTATTGGAAACGGATCGAGGGTGGAGGCGCGCGCGCCGGGGAAGACGCGGGGCGCGAGGCGAGACAAGCAAGCGGGTGACGCATATGGACACAGATGGACACAGATGAACCCGGATGGGCCGGCGGCTGGCACGGTATTGCCGAGCAGCCACGGCAGTCACGCAAGCTGACAAGTGGCGTAGCGGTGCATGGCGCTGGAGCGATTTGGGAACCGCGTTGGGAAGATGCAACGCAGATCTCGTCCTTCTGTTAAATGGAGACATTCTTTGGTTCGGCCCCGGCGGAGCCATTCTTCCGTCCCGGCCCGCACACTGGTGCGGCTGCTGCGCGGAGTGCCGGTCAAGGACCGCCGTAGGCGGCCGCGGAGCGGCGCGAAGCGTCCTTGACGGGTGCGAGCACGGCGGCAGGCTATGGTGGGCCGGGATAGACGGTGGTGTCGCGATATCGTCGCCCGTAATCCACCGGCGACGGGCAGCCGACCGACGAATGCCGCCGCCACATCCCGCCGCCCTACTAACATATGCAGTCATTATTATTGACAATCCCGCCCGCCCGTGCTACAAGCCGCGCCGTTATCTGCCACCCGCCGAGAAAGCCATTCAGCAAAACCGTCCCGCCATGATCAGCAACGCGCACCAACCTCCGCCCGACGCCGCTTCCCCCACCGCCGCGGGCGCGACTCCCGCCGCCACCCCGGTGCCCGCCAACATCGCGGCCCTCCTCTACGTCGTCGCCAAATTGCTGGAATACGGCCGCCACCTCGTCGCCACCATGGAGCGTCGCGCCGCGTCCCCCGGCTTCTGGTTGTTCGCCGCGGTCTTCGGCACCGCCAGCCTCCGCGTTATTCTCGCTCACCTCCACCGAGGCATCCTCCGCGCCGCCGCGCTCGAAACCCTATTGCTTACCCGCGCCGCCACCGGGCGCGACGTTCAGCCCTCGGCACCCCGCCCCGCATCCAGTGCCACCGCCGCGGTCGATCCGCTGTATGAACCGCTGCGTCCACAGTTCGCGCGCTTGCTCGCCGAGCGCGCCAGGAGCGACGCCCCTATCGACCCCGATCACCTCCCCACGCCAGCGCAGATCGAGGCCGAAGTTCGCAACCGCCCGATCGGCCGCACCGTCGCCGCCATCTGTCGCGACCTCGGCATTGTCCCCGGCATGTGCACCCGCGAATTCTGGGACGCGCTGATGGAGGCGATCGCCTGTTATGAAGGCAGCGCGGTGCAGTACTGGCAGGAGATGCACCGCCGTTCGGAAGCCATCCAGCAGGCTGCGCTGGACGATCCCGAATTGCAGCGATTGGAACAACACGCGGCACTCTATCCGCACCAGACGCTCGGCTTCAAATTAGGTGAGCGCCCGGTCGATCCGTTCCGCGATCTGCCGCAGCCAACACAACCGCGCGACGACGTTCCACTATCGCAAGAACATGCCGCGGCGCCGCCCGAGGCCACCGGCCCGCCGCCGCCCCCGGCGATGCCGCTCGCCGCCTGAAATTCGTAAAGCACCAACGCAGAGACCGACGCACGGGGCCGCACCACGGCCGGCCCCGCCGTCGCGATTCGTGCCGCCCGTTCCGGATACGAAAGAAATAGCCGATCAGCCGCCGGTCGCCGGCCGATTACGAGCGGCGATATCGCGGTACGCGACGTCGATCCCAGCCCACCGCAGCCTGCCGCCGTGCTCGCGCCCGTCAAGGACGCTGCGCGCCGCTCCGCGGTGGCCTTCGGCCATCCCTGACCGCCGCTCCGCGCGGCAGCCGCACCAGTGTGCGGGCCGGGACGGAAGAATGGCTCCGCCGGGGGCCGAACCAAAGAATGTCCCTTTATCCAAGAGAAGGATGAGATCGACGTTGCCGCGCCTGTCCGGCACTCAACACCATGCCGGCTGCCGGCCCATCCGTGTTCATCTGCGTCACCCGCTTTCTTCTCGCGCCCCGCGCCTCCACCGGCGAGCCTACCCCCGCCCCCCGCCTATTCGTTCATATAAGCGGACAGCCGCGCAGGCCCGTAATTCTCCCCGATCGACATGGCGCAAATGCGCGACAGATGCGTATAGGGCAGCCCCGTCTCCGTCGCCCACGCATTGAACTGCTGCTGGATCTTCGCGAGATCCTTCTTCGCCGTCGGCGGCTCGCCAATTTCGAGACCCGCATCGCGCAGGCACCGCACGACGTCGCGCGACAAAATAAATCCGTCCTTGCCGATAAATCGCAGGAAATATTGCCCCGTGTTGCCGCCCAGCCGCGAACCTCGCCGCGCCAGCAATTCCAGCAGGCCAATCTGGTCAGCCCCAGGCCACTCGGCAAGAAACCGCCCGAAGCCCCCATGCTCTGCCGCAATCGCGGTGACGAAGCGCGCATTCGCCGCAACCGACATGATCTTCGCGCCATGGCGGACGATGCGCGGATCGGCGGTAAGCGCATCCCAGAATTCGGGCGGCTGCTGCAGCAGGCGTCGCGGATCAAAGCCAAGGAATGCGGCCTCGAAGCCGGCCCACTTCTTATCGATCACCGTCCACGCGAAGCCGGCGCAGAAAATCCGGCGGGTCATCTCGCCCAGAATCCGATCGTCGGAAATCGCGGCAAGTTCCGCCGCCGCCGCGACCTTCGGCAGAAGCGCGGCAAGCGCCGCATCGCCGCCTTTGCGTTCGGCCGCGCGTGCGCGGATAGCGGCAAAGCCTGGCACCGCGGCGCGGGCCCCTGTTCAGCCCGCCGCCACCTGTCAGCCGCCCCCCGCCAGCCTCGCCATCGCCTCCTCACGGCCATGGAACACCGGCATGTAATCAAGCATCCCCGATACCTCGAGCAACTCCGTCACCTCCTGATTAGGCTGCAGCAGCACGAACTGCCCGCCCCGCCGCCGCACCGTCCGCGCACCCGATAACAACGTGCGAATCCCGATCGAGGCCAGGAACGTCACCCCCGCCATGTCCACCAGCACACCGCGGCTGCCGCTCGCCACCGCGTTGAACCGCAGATCGATTGCCGTTGCGCCGTCGATATCCAGCCGTCCGTTCAGCGTCACCGCAATCACACCCGGCTCGAGCTCGGCCACTTCCATCTCCATGAACCACTCCTTGGCAAAGGCAATTGTCGCTGTCATGACAACATGCTTTCGTCCCTTCTGGCAACGACGACGGGACGCAATCGGCCGCTCCCGCGCCGACGCTCCAGGAGGACTTCGCATTGTCTCAGGATGCGCCGCCGCGTCTGCTGGTTGTGGACGACATTCAGGACAATCGCGATCTGTTGGTCCGGCGCCTGCAACGGCTTGGCTACCGGGACATCGACACCGCCGCCGACGGCCAACAGGCGTTGGAGCTGATCCGTGCCCAGCCCTTCGCCGCCGTCCTGCTGGACGTCATGATGCCCCGCGTCAGCGGCGTCGAGGTCCTCGAGGCCATGCGCGCGGAGAGCAGGCTGGAGGCGACGCCCGTCATCATGATCTCCGCCGCCACCGAACTGGAAACCGTCGTGCGGTGCCTGGAACTGGGCGCCGAGGACTATCTTTCGAAACCCTTCAACCCGATCCTGCTGCGGGCCAGGCTCGGCTCGGTGCTGGAGAAGCGCGCGCTGCGGGGTGAGGTGCGGCGGCAGCTCGCACGCGTGGAGGACGAACTTGCCGATGCCCGGCGCCAGCAGCTCAGCATGGTGCCCGACGAGTTCCCGGAAAACGCCGGCGCGGTACGGGCAACGCTCCACGCCGTCCTGCACCCGGCCCGCGAGATCGGCGGCGATTTGTACGATTGTTTCGCCGTCGGCGAGGACCGGCTGTGCTTCGCCGTCGGCGACGTCTCCGGCAAGGGCACCCCCGCCGCATTGTTCATGGCGCGGGCCCGCAGCCTGTTGCGCGCGGCAACCTTGCAGGCGGTCGCGATTACCGGAGAGCCGCCGGAACCGGCCGCCATCGTGGCGCTGATGAACGCCGAACTCTGCAAGAACAATCCCATCGGCATGTTCATCACCTTGTTCATGGGCATGCTGGACCTGCGCGACGGCGCGCTGACCTTCGTCTGCGCCGGACACGTCCGACCCTATATCCTGCGTCTCGAATCGCCGGTTGAAGAACTCGTCTGCAGGGCAGACACGCCCCCCGGTGTGATCGAGGAGGCCCTGTACCACGATGCGGCCCTGCAATTGCGGCCGGGCGACGCCATGGTGGTGATCTCCGACGGCGTGCCCGACATGATCGATCCGGCAGGGCAGCCGTTCGGACTGGCCGGCGTGCGCGCCGCGCTGGAGACGATGCGCACCGCGCCGGCGGCGGCAATTACCACCGGCCTGGTGGAACGCGTTGTCGCCTTCGCCGCCGGGACGCAACAGCAGGACGATATCGCGGCACTGGCGTTGCGGTTGGGTTAGCCAGCCTACCTGCCCAGCAAAGCCGCGATCTTGCCAAGCAGCCGCGGCATATCGACCGGCTTCGTGTCGTAGTCGTTGCAGCCCGCCGCCAGCACGCGTTCCCGGTCTCCGGCCATCGCATGCGCCGTCAGCCCGATCACCGGCATTGCCGCGGTGGCCTGATCTGAGCGCAGCCGCCGCGTCGCCTCCCAGCCGTCCATCACCGGCAGGCTCATATCCATCAACACCAGATCCGGCCCCTCTGTGCGCGCCATCTCGATTCCCTGTGCGCCATCCACCGCGATCAGAACGCTATGCCCCGCACGCACCAGCCGCCGCGACAGCATGTCACGGTTCATCTCGTTGTCTTCCACCAGCAGGATGCGCGCCATCGTTCAGGCCTCCACCCGCATTGGCAACGTCGCACGTACCGCGGCGGAAAGGTCCGCCAGCATGTCGCCCTTCGCAACAATGCGCTGACTGACTTCGCCGAGCCATTGCCGTTCCTGCTCGCTGAGCTGCTTGGCCGAGACCACCACCACCGGAATATCGCGCCACGCATCCCGCTCGCGCAGCACATTCAAAAACGCGAATCCGTCCATCTCCGGCATCAGCAGATCCATGAGTATGAGCGCCGCCGGCGGATTGGCCTCCAACCAGTCCACGGCCTCCCGCCCATTGGTCGCACGCGCGGTGCGGTAACCCAATCGCTCCACGGTGCGTTCGATCAACTCGCCGGTCGCGGCATCGTCCTCCACCACCAGCACCACTCCGGCGCGCGCGGCGCATTGTGCGCGTACATGTTCCAGCAGCGTCTCGCGATCGATTGGCTTCGGCACGACCGCGGCCGCGCCGAGCGCAAAGCCAAGGCTGCGATTCTCGACGAGGCTCACCAGCACCACCGGTATCCGTGCCAGCGCCGGTTCCTGCTTCAACGAACTCAGCACCGACCAGCCGTCCGTGCGCGGCATCATGATGTCCAGCGTGATCACGTCCGGGTGCTCTGTCCGCGCGAGTTCCAGCGCCTGCGCTCCCGACTCGGCATAGACCAGCCGATAGCCGTCGCGCGCGAGATGCGTGCCGATGATACGCCGCGCGTCCGGATCATCGTCGACGACGAGAACAGTGGCGGCGCTGTCAACGACGCCGGCCGGCTCGCCGGCATCGGGCGCCGGTTGCGCCACATCCGGCCCGGACGTTGTTTGCTGCACCAACGGCAGCACCAGCACGAATTGCGAGCCCTCGCCCTCCACGCTGGTCACCGTAACGTCGCCGCCCAGCATGCGGGCGAAACTTCGGGTGATCGCCAGGCCGAGGCCGGTGCCGCCAAACCGGCGCGTGGTGGAAGAGTCGGCCTGGCTGAACGCCTCGAACAATTTGCCAAGTTGCGCCGGCGTCATGCCGATGCCGCTATCGGCGACGGTGAATTGGATCAACGCATCGGGCCCTTCGCCCGCGCGTTCCACCGTCAGCGACACCGTCCCCTGGTCGGTGAACTTGCAGGCATTGCTGAGCAAGTTCAGCAGCGACTGCTTCAGCTTGGTCTGATCGGATACGATCGACCCGATATCACCGGGGCACGCCACGACCAGCCGGTTGCCGTTCCGCGCCGCCAGCGGTTCAACCAGCGATCGCACCTCTTCTATCAGGCCGCCGACATCGAATTGCTCGTGGAACACATCCATGCGGCCGGCTTCGATTTTCGACAGGTCCAGCACGCCGTTGATCAGGCCGAGCAAGTGGTTGCCGGCGCTTTCGATCTTCTTCAAATCGGCAATGGCGTCGGTATTGCCGGTATCCTCGGCATCCTCCTGCAGCAACTGGCTGTAGCCGATGATCGCGTTCAGCGGCGTGCGCAGCTCGTGGCTCATATTCGCCAGGAACTCCGACTTTACGCGGGTCGCACGGTCCGCTTCGGCCGATGCTTGCTCCAGCTCTTCCTGCCGGCGCTTGAGCTCGGTGATATCGGCGTACACCGCGACGGCGCCGCCATCATGCGTGCGGCGCTCGACGATTTGTACCCAACGCTCGCCAAACCGATAGGTCAGGCTGCCGACCGGCCGCGCGTGATAGGCCAGACGCTCGGCCACCCATTCCTCGCCGCTGCCCGCGCCCAGCGCGACCACGCCGCGCGCCACCGCCGCTTCCAGCACCTCGCGAAAACTCGCGCCCGCGGCGACCACGTCATGCAAGCCGCTGTACAGTTCCAGATAACGCGAATTGCTCAGCACCACACGATCCTGCGAATCGTACAGCACAAACCCCTGATTGATGCATTCGATCGCGTCGCGCAGCGTGCGGCGCTGATGCTCTGCCTCGTGTTCCAGCCGCACGCGCTCGCGCAGGCTGTCGCGGAACAACGCCAGCGTGCGGACCATGGCACCGACCTCGTCGCGCGCCTCCGGCGGCAGTGCGACTTCGAGCTGGCCACCGCTGATCTGATGGATCGCCGCCAGTACCGCGCGCAGCGGCAACAGGATGGAGCGCAGGATCAGCACGGTCAGCGCGATGCCGAGCAATGCGCCGCACGCCATGACGATCCACGCGTTCTGCCGCGCCATGTCGTCATTACGCATGACGGCGTCGCGCGCCGCCTGTCCTTGTGCCTCCAGCACCGTGCCCACCGCGTCGAGCCGCGCGCCGGCGGCGACACTTTGCTCGCGGGACTGGGCAAGCAAGGCGTCGCCCGCCGCACCATCATCCTGCGCGTAGGCGTCCATCGCCTGGTCGACGAAACGGGCCGACGCATCGGCTTCCTGGCGAATCGCGCCGGCGTCATCCGGACGGAATGCCGCAAGCTGGTCGAGCAAACCCTCCAGGCGCTGGTGCGCCGCCTGGGCGTTGTGGTCCGATTCGGTCAGCCGGCTGACCGCGAAATCGGCTTTCCAATAGCGTGCCTCGTCAAAGGCATCGCGCACCGAGTCGAGAATCGCGATCTGCCGCAACGCCTGGTCGGCGCGCAATGCGTTTACCGACGCCTGGTCGATCATGCGGGTCAGGTACAGGCTGCTGCCGCCCATCACCAGCAACAGCGAGCCGGACAGCAAAACCAGCCGCGCGGCGATCGACAGGTGCCGCAGACGCCAGCCGCCGCTCATGGTCTGGACACGACGTTGGTCGCGCTGCCGAGGCGGCATGTACGACAGCGCGCTGCGGGAAACCGAGGAGGCATCGGTGGCTGGTCCGGATGAAGCTGGCCTGTGGTTTACCATACGTAATTGCGCGGCGTCAGCCGGGTATCGCCGGAAACGGCAGCGCCGCGGTCACCGCTCAATCGGATCGCGGCGGCATTGGACAATCGTCCGTGCAAAGCCCAGATCGGACGGCAAGGCATTCAGCACAGGGAGGACCGACATGCGCAGTCAGGCCGAAAAAGCCGCGGCATTCCGCGCGCTGCACGAGCGTTCCGGCGCATTCATCATTCCGAATCCATGGGACGCCGGCACCGCAAGACTGTTGGCCGGGTTGGGATTTGAGGCACTCGCCACGACCAGCCTTGGTCTCGCCAACATGCTCGGGCGCGTAGAAGGCAAGCTGTCCCGCGCCGAGATCATCGACAATTGCCGGGTGATCGCCGAGGCGACCGATCTTCCGGTCAACGCCGATCTGGAAAACTGTTTCGCGCACGACCCGGAAGCGGCGGCGGAGACGATCCGGCTCGCGGCCGAGGCTGGTGCGGTTGGCGGTTCGATCGAGGACTACACAGGCGATGCTGCCGCTCCAATATACGATTTCGATCTTGCGGTGGCGCGCGTGCGTGCCGCGGCGCAGGTCGCGCATGCCCTGCCGGTGCCGTTCATGCTCACGGCAAGGGCAGAGAATTTGATTCATGGACGCAGCGACATGGGCGACGCGATTCGCCGCTTGCAGGCGTACGAAGCGGCCGGCGCGGACGTGTTGTACGCACCGGGGCTGCGCAATCTCGAGGAGGTGCGTCAGGCTGTACGTGCCGTGAACCGCCCGTTCAACGTGGTGACGGGCTGGCTCGATCCCGACATTACGCTGGCGCAGCTCAGCGACGCCGGCGCCAGGCGAATCAGCGTCGGCGGAGCGCTGTCCCGTCTTGCGCTGGCAGGTTTCCTCAACGCGGCACGCGCCATGCAGCAGCATGGCTCATTCGCGTGGATGCGCGATATGGCCGGCGTTGCCGAATTGTGGAAATTATTCAAGACTTGATCCGAAATTCGGAGGAGGCGGAATGACGGGGGAGATCGCCTGGCTGCTGGTGGGCATCATCGCCGGAGGCAGCGTGGCCGGCTTGCTCGCCGGATTGTTCGGCGTCGGAGGCGGCGGCGTCATCGTCCCCATATTGTATGAAATATTCCGCGTTGCCGGCGTACCCGACGCCGTACGCATGCAACTCTGCATCGGCACGTCACTGGCGATCATCGTGCCGACGACGCTGCGCTCTTACCGCGCGCACAAGGCGCGGGGGTTTGTGCTGCCCCATGTGATGCGACTCTGGGCATTGCCGTCCGTGGCGGGCGTGGCGCTCGGCTCGGTTCTGGCGGCGTTGGCGCCAGCCGAAATCTTCAAAGCGACATTTGTCGTCATAGCATGCTTCATTGCCACGAAATTCCTGTCAGGCGGCGAACGCTGGATTGTCGGCGCCGAGCTGCCGGGGAAAGCGGCGATGCGCCTCTATGGCTTCGGCATTGGCCTGGCCTCATCGCTCATGGGAGTAGCCGGCGGTTCGTTGGTCACCATGGTGCTGACGCTGCATGGCAGACCGATCCACAATTCGGTCGCGACCGCGGCGGGCATTGGTGTGCCGATCACCCTTGCCGGCACGATCGGCTATGTCCTCGCCGGCCTGCCGCATCTGTCGCTGCTGCCGCCACTTTCGCTTGGCTTCGTATCGGTGATCGGCGTTGTGTTGATTGCGCCGCTCTCGAGTTGGGTGGCGCCGTTCGGTGCCCGGCTTGCATACCGCCTACCCCGGCGCAAACTCGAAATCAGCCTCGGTCTGTTCTTGCTGCTTGTCGCCGCGCGTTTCCTGGTAAGCCTGGTACCGGCAATCTGACGCGACGTGGTACAAGCCCTGGCGGCCCGGCGTTTGGGATTGATGGCCATCGTCGTGTAGGCTCGCGCGACCCCGCGCTCCCCGCGAGGCAACCGCAAGAGGCCGCCATGTCGCTCACCAACGTCCCCGATCCGGAAATCCGCGCTGCCGTCGTGCGTCAGGACCTGCAGAACGTCCTGCACCCGATCGTCCAGCACAAGGTGCTGGAAGCGAAGCAGATCGTGGTCACCGGTGCGCATGGCTCGACAATCTATGACGCCGACGGCACGGCCTATCTCGATGCCATGGCGGGGCTGTGGTGCGTGAACATCGGCTATGGCCGCGGTGAGCTCGCCGAAGTGGCGGCGGACCAGATGCAGCAGCTTGCCTACTTCCCGCATACGCAAATGAACGTGCCGGCGGCCGGCCTGGCAGAGAAGATCAACACATTGCTTGGCGGCGACTACCACATCTACTTCGTCAATTCCGGATCGGAAGCCAACGAGGCCGGATTCAAGATCGCGCGCCAGTACCAGAAGCACGAACACCCGGGCGAATTCCGCTACAAGACGGTCAGCCGCTATTCCGCCTACCACGGCACCACGATGGCCACTCTCGATGCCGGCGGCATCGGGGATCGGAAGGCCAAGTTCGAGCCGTACTCGGGCGACTTCATTCATGTTGCGCCGCCATACTGCTATCGCTGCCCGTTCGGCCTCAGCTATCCGAGCTGCGGGATGGCGTGTGTGAAGAACATGGAAAGTGCCATCCAGGGCGAGAACCCGGACACCATCGCCGAAGTGATTGTCGAACCGATCATGAGCGGTGTCGGTGTCGCGGTGCCGCCCGACGAATATCTGAAGGAGGTGGAGGCAATTTGCCGCCGTTACGGGATCCTGCTGCACGTCGATGAAGTGATCAACGGATTTGGCCGCACCGGCAAGATGTTCGCGCACCAGCATTACGGCGTGTCGCCGGACATCATCGCCGTCGCCAAGGGTATTTCCAGCGCCTACATGCCGATTGCCGCCACCGCGGTGAAAAACCAGGTGTTCCAAAGCTTCTACGGCGAGGCGGCAGAGAACAGACAGGTGTTTCAGGTGAACACCTATGGCGGGCACCCGGTTGCGGCCGCCGTGGCGCTGCGCAATATCGAAATCCTGCAGGCGGAGAAGCTGGCCGAGCGTGCCGCGGAAATTGGCGCGTATCTGCAGGACGGGCTGCGCACGCTGTCGCGGCATTCGATCGTCGGTGACGTGCGGGGCAAGGGCCTGCTGCAAGCCATCGAGCTGGTGAAGGATCGCAAATCGAAGCAACCGGTGGACGCGTCGGTGGTGACGAGCGTGGTCGATTTCTGCCGCGACGACGGGGTCATTGTGGGACGTGGCGGCGGGGCTTGGCGGGCCGGCAATGTCATCGTGCTGTCGCCGCCGCTGGTGATCACGCGCGCCGAGTGCGACCGGCTGGTGGATACGCTGGACCGGGCGTTCGCGGCGTTGCCGAAGGGCTGAAACTGCCGCGCGGCGCCGATACGCGCTAACTTACGGCGCCAAGCGGGATTTCGTTCTGTGTCATGGCCGCCCGTGTTCATGGCCGCCTGTGTCATGGCCGCCTGTGTCATGGCCGCCTGTGTCATGGCCGCGCTCGTCGCGGCCATCCACGTCTTTGCCGGGGCGCCGCCGGCTGGTCGGGCGGAAGCCCCGGCCTGCAAGCTCGCGGTGATCATGCATCGCATCTGAGGTCTCAGGCGGTGGCCTGCGGCCAGTCTTGACCCCTGCTCCGCTCGGAGCACAGTAGATTTGCAGGCCGGACAGAGAAACGGCACTGAACAGAGCAAAAAAACGAATCTTGCAGGGGGTTCGATGCTTAGCACCGCTTCATCGTCGTTCATCGACGCTGCCAAGGGATTGGCACCGCAAATCCTGGCATCCGCGGCAGAGATAGAGCAATCGCGACGCCTTCCTCCGTCTTTGGTGGAAGCAATGGGAGAGGCCGGATTATTTCGCCTTTGGATTCCGCGTACACTCGGCGGCGAAGAAATCGATCCAATGACGTTTGTCCGTGTTCTGGAAGAGGTCTCAAAAGCGGATGGCGCCGCAGGCTGGTGTTTGGCGATCTGCGGCGGGAATAACGTGTTCGCCGGCTATCTGCCGGCGGACGCGGCGCGAGAGATTTATGGCAGCGACCCGAACGTCAAAACGGCCGGCGCATTTCGGCCGATGGGGAATGCGACAGTTGTCGATGGCGGCTACCGCGTCACCGGTCAGTGGCCGCTCGCGAGTGGTTGCCAGCATTCCAATTGGATCGTCGGTGGCTGCCGGATTCTGGATGGCGATCAGCCGCGCCTGACGCCCGATGGCGCGCCAATCACCCGCATCTTGTTCTTTCCCGCCGCGGCGTGCGAAATCATCGACACGTGGGATAGCATCGGGCTCCGCGGCACAGGCAGCCACGACTTCGCTGTCACTAATGTATTCGTTCCGACCAGCCATTCGCTATCGTTCCGAGAGCCACCCGTTGAGACGGGGCCGCTTTTTGCCCTACCCACGATCGCGATGTTCAGCGCCGGTTTGGCGGCGGTGCCGCTGGGCATCGCCCGTCACGCCATTGATATTTTGACCGCGCTGACGCGAACGAAGATCGCCAGCCGCTCGAGGCAATCGATCAGGGACGACGCCATGCTGCAGGCGAACCTTGGGCGCGCGGAATCCTTGGTGCGCTCGGGTCGTGCCTATGTTTACGAGGCGCTTGGCGAGGCATGGGATGCGGTCAGCGCGGGTCGGACTCTAACGCTGGAGCAACGCTCCGCGCTGTGGCTGGCAGGCACGCATGCGGCGACCGCGGCCAAAGAGGCGGCCGAGTTGATGTTCAGCGCCGGCGGCTCGGCCTCACCCTATGTGAGCAATGGGCTCGAGCGGTGCGTGCGCGATATCCACGCGGCAGCGCAGCACATCATTCTGACGGCCGCCAATTACCAAATGGTCGGTCAGGCGTTTCTCGGTTTGGATATGCGGGCGACGCCACTCCTGGCCTTGGACGATCGGAGCGGGGAGTAAACGGAAGCGAATGCGGGGTGGGGGGCACACTTGACGCGCCGCTTCCGATTACAGAAGGGATCGCCACCCGAAGGGCCGAGACGCACAGCGGCTCGGGAAGCCGGAAACGAGAAGAAGGGTGAAATCCGTAATGCGCGTCCTAGCGATTGTTGCCGTTCTGCTTGTTGGCGCGGTGAGCGCGGCCGCCCTGGTGCCCGCCGCCGGCCCCTTCCAGCTTTACCTGTCGGCCGCGTCCGTGGCGCTGGCGGTAGTCGCGCTCGTGGCGATCCTGGCGGACCGCAAGCCGCCTGCCGCAGGTCCGGTGGCTGAACCCCTCCGCCCGGCGCCTCCACCCGCCCGGGCCAACCAGGCCGATGCCGAAATCGTCGCCTTTCTCGCCATGCTGCAGGAGAAGGGCCGCCTGGTCGACTTCCTGATGGACGACATCAATGCCTACAACGATGCCCAGGTGGGCGCCGCCGCGCGCGTCGTTCATGCCGGATGCAAAACCGTGCTGGCAGAGCATTTCAGCATCCGACCGGTGCGAACAGAGCAAGAGGGAGCGGCGATAACGGTTCCGGCCGGGTATTCGGCGAGCGAGTATCGACTGGTCGGCAGGATCGCGGGTCAGGCGCCTTTCTCGGGTGTGCTGGTGCATCGCGGCTGGCGGACCGACACGGTGCAATTGCCGCGGCTGGTGGCGGAGGCAAATAGTAATCTGCCGGCGATTGCACCCGCCGAGGTCGAGCTGAAATAACGCCCTGCCCTCGGCGGGAAGCAGCCCGCCGCGCTTTGCTCCGCGGGGCTTGCGCAGGACGGCGGGGAAGACGACACCTCTCGGCAAAACGCCTGCCCCTCGGACCTCAGACATTCAGGAGCCCATGTCCGCAAACCCGCGCTTCAGTCTCGGCATTGACCTTGGCACCAGCAATTGTGCCATGGCGCTGGCCGATCTCGACACGGAGCAAACGGCAATCCTGCCGATCCCGCAGCTCGTGGCAGCCAATCAGGTGGCAGAGCAATCGACGCTGGCGTCCGCGCTTTATCTGCCGCATCCGGAAGAATTTCCGGCCGGTTCGTTCGCGCTGCCCTGGGGCGGCGCGTCGGGGCCCGGCATAGTTGGCCAGTTCGCTCGCGATCATGGCGCGCTGGTGCCCGACCGTCTGGTGACATCCGCTAAATCCTGGCTCTCCAATCCGCACATCGATCCAAAGCAGCGTAGCCTTCCCTGGCGGTCCGACAGCGCGGAGGAAAAACTCTCGCCGTTCGATTGCTCGCGCCGTTACCTGGAGCATTTGAAGGATGCGTGCCTGAGCGCGTTGCAGAGCCAGGGCACGGACTGGAGCCTTGCCGACGGACAGATCGTGGTGACCGTCCCTGCCTCGTTCGACGAGGCCGCGCGCAGCCTGACAGCGGAAGCGGCGGAGGCGGCCGGGCTGGGCAACGTCACGTTATTGGAGGAACCGCAGGCCGCGTTCTATGCCTGGACCGCGCTGGCCGGGCGCCATTGGCGGGAGCTGGTGTCGCCCGGCGAGATCATCCTGGTGTGCGACATCGGCGGCGGCACCGCGGATTTCAGCCTGATCGCGGTGACCGACGCGGCCGGCAATCTGGAACTGGAGCGCATCAGCGTCGGCGAGCATATCTTGCTCGGCGGCGACAACATGGACCTGGCACTGGCCTATACGATCCAGGCGCGCCTGGAGGCGGAAGGCAAGTCACTCGACGCCTGGCAGCTTCTGGCCCTGACACATCTGGCTTCTAGCGCGAAAATCACCCTGTTCCAGGACCATAACCTTGACGCGGCGCCCATCGCGGTTCCATCGCGCGGGTCCAGCCTGTTTGCCAAAACGGTTGCCACGGCGCTTGACCGCGCGACGCTGTCGCAGGTGGTGCTGGACGGATTTTTTGCCCGGACCGCTATCGACGATCTGCCACGTGAAGGACGCAGGACCGGCCTGCAAGAGTTCGGATTGCCGTATGCATCCGATCCGGTGATCAGCAAACATCTGGCGAGGTTCCTGACCCGCAGCCTGCAGAACGTGAACGCAAGCAACAAGCTCGCCGCGCTGGCCGGCGCTTCGGCCCGCGGCCCCGCGCTGATGCCGACCGCGGTGTTGTTCAATGGCGGCGTGTTCAAGGCCGCGCCGATCCGCGAACGCGTGTTGGAATTGCTGACAGCGTGGAACAATGGGCAGGCCGTGCGCGAACTCGAAGGGTTCGAGCCCGATCTCGCCGTCGCGCGAGGAGCGGCGATTTATGGACGCCACCGGGCGACCGGCAAAGGCATACGCATCAAGGCCGGCGCTGCGCGTTCGTATTATATCGGTCTGGAAAGCTCGATGCCGGCGATCCCCGGGTTCCGGCCACCTGTGAAGGCGCTGTGCGTTGTGCCGCAGGGCATGCAGGAAGGCACGGATCTGCTGATCGAGGACCGGACGTTTGGGCTGGTGACGGGCGAGGCGGCGGAGTTCCGGTTCTTCTCCTCGGCCGTGCGAAGCGGCGACACGCCGGGCCAGGTGCTGCCCGATGCCGAGCGCGAGTTGGATGAGACCAGCCTGCTGGAGGTGGAGCTTCCGGCTCTGCCTGACGTTCCCGCCGGACAGGTCGTGCCGGTACGCATTGAGTCGGTCGTCACCGAGCTTGGAACGCTTGAGCTTTGGATGAAGCACACCAACTCCGATCGGAGATGGAAGATTGAGTTCCAGGTCCGCACGGAGTAGCGCGATCCATCGTCATGCGGGGCGGCCAGTAGGGCGATGACTCGTACGGTGATGACTGGGGCACGCTGTTGCATCGGGATCGATCTCGGAACGACGAATTCCGCTGTTGCCTATGTTCCGCTCGCCGGCGATGCGGCGCCCGAACTTCTCCCGGTGTTGCAGTGGGAAACGCTGGAGACGCTGGTCGAGGCGCCGACGCTGCCTTCGTTCCTGTATCTGCCTGAGGAAACGCTTGTCGCGCAGTTACGGGGAAAAGTTCCGGGCACGCAGGCGTGGATTGTGGGGCGGCTTGCGCGCCGGGCAGCGAGTGAGACGCCCGGGCGGGTGGTGCGTTCGAGCAAGTCATGGCTGAGCCACCATGCGGCCGACCGGTTCGCGCCGATCCTGCCCTGGGGATCGGAGGATCTCAGCGCGGCACTGAGGATCTCGCCGATTCGCGCCGCCGCCTTCATCCTGAGTTATCTGCGGGGCACCTGGAGCAATCGGTTTCCCGACGACCCGTTCGATGCGCAGGACATCGTTATAACCGTTCCCGCATCGTTCGACGCGGCGGCGCAGCGATTGACCTTGACCGCCGCGATGGAGGCCGGCTTTCCGGACACTGTTCGCCTGCTGGAAGAGCCGCAGGCGGCATTCTATTGCTGGCTGGAACGGCATGGCGCGGCCGATCTGTGGGATGGCGCAAGCGGACACGGCGAGACGCCGCAGCACGTCCTGGTCATCGATATCGGTGGCGGAACGACTGATTTCAGTTTGTTTCAAGTGCGCCCGGGGGGTGGGGGCGGGCTGGCCGACATCAGCCGGATCGCCGTGAGCGACCATATTCTGCTGGGCGGCGACAACATCGATCTGGCTCTCGCGGCCCTGCTTGAACGGCGGCTTGTGCTCGAAAGCGGGCGGGTGTCCGGCCCGCAATGGGAGTATCTGGTCGCGTCGTGTCGCGACCTGAAGGAGAAGGCGCTGGCGGGGGATGCCGCGGGGGGTGCGACGGGGGATGAGCGGTTCACCGTTGCGCTGCCGGGCCGAGGCTCGAATCTTATCGCCGCAGCTCAGTCGGCGAGCATCGGCCGGGAGGAAATAGCGCAACTTGTGCTGGAGGGATTCTTTCCCGCATGCGATGCGCGCGCGCGGCCCTATCGCACGCAGTCGGCGTTGCGCGATTGGGGGCTGCCGTATGCTGCCGACAGCGCGGTGACGCATCATCTGGCTGATTTTCTCAGGGACCGCCCGAGGATCGATGCCGTCTTGTTCAATGGCGGTTCGCTGCGGCCGGCGGTCGTGCGGCAACGGCTGCTGGAGCAAATCGCCGCATGGCGGGGCGTCGACCCGCCGCTCGAATTGAAGAATACCGAACCCGATCTCGCGGTCGCGCGCGGCGCGGCGCGGTTCGGGAAATTGCTCCATGGCGAGCGGGGACGCATTGCCGCGGGCTCGGCCCGCGCCGTGTTCCTGGAAGTGCAGAGCAATGCCGCGGAGACGAACCCGCCAGTGCTGGTCTGCGTCCTGCCCCGCAACGCAACAGCCGAGGAAGTCTTCGAGATCAATCTGCCCGGTCTCGAAATTCGCACCGATCAGTTGGTGAGCTTTCAGGCTTGTTCTTCCACCCGTCATGACCACTGCCGCGCCGGCGACATCGTTCAGCAGGAGGCTGAGGCGTTTCATGCGCTGCCGGCGGTGCAAACGATCGTGAGAGCAAGCGAGGCTGCGGGACGCGGCAGCGGAGACACTGTGCCGGTGCGTCTGGCGGCGAAGATGAATGCGCTGGGATTGCTGACGCTCTCGTGCATCAGCACCGATCCGACGGATCGACAGTCGTGGCCTTTGGAATTCGATCTGCGGCAGCATGAGCAAAGCAGCGCGCAGACGGGCGGCCATCCGGCGGCGGCGGTTGCGCCGAATGCCAGTGCGGAGGCGCAGGAGTTGGCCCGGCAACATATTGGCGGCATTTTCACCCGGGCCGCGCGGGCGGGGAGCAAATTGACTGCGAATGGCGTGTTGAGTCA
>Ga0335072_10004766_pt1 | contig 20039 bp, 11 predicted proteins | sample Lox_Sample_21_FD_206725 | JGI IMG/M metagenome (GOLD analysis project Ga0335072, IMG submission 206725) | Soil microbial communities from Loxahatchee National Wildlife Refuge, Florida, United States - Lox_Sample_2.1 | ecosystem: Environmental > Terrestrial > Soil > Wetlands | place: USA...
TTCGGCGTGCGCGTAGGAAATCTCTTTCAGCTTGAGCGCGCCTTCACGGGCGATCGCGTAGTGCACGCCGCGTCCCAGGTAAAGAAACTTTTCCGCCTTGAAGTGCTGCGCTCCAAACTCTTCGGCGAGGCTATCCCAAGTTCGCAGGTTCTGCTCGATCGCGTCGGGCAAGCGCGATAACCGCTGCAAGTACGAGCGCGTGACCTCCGACGTCATGCGCCCGCGCTTTCGGGCTAAGAATAGCGCCATCAGATAGAGGATCGTGAGCTGTGTGGTGAAACTCTTGGTCGCCGGAATTGACAATTCCGGCCCGGCGCCGGAAATCAGCGCCGCGCCGGCCTCGCGCACAATCGTGGTGCCGTCGACATTCGAAATCGCGATGGTTTTCACGCCGCGAGTCAGAGCTTCGCGCTGCGCCGCAGTCGTGTCGGCAGTTTCACCCGACTGCGTGATCACCATGACGATCGGTTCGACGGACGTGTGCGTCGAGCGATAGCAATACTCGCTAGCGTACTCGACGTCGACCGCAACGCCTGAGAGATCTTCGATCATGATTTCGCCGGCCAGGCCCGCGTGGCGGCTCGATCCGCTGGCCGCAATGATCAGTTTCTCGAAGGTCAGCAGAGCGCTTTCGATCGCGTGGAGTTCACCGGGAAAGATGAGATCGTCCTTCAGGTGCTTCGCGACGGTCTTCGCGATCGCTTGAGGCTGCTCGTAGATTTCACGCCGCATGGCGTGTGAATGCTTGTCGTTAGTAGGATTCATCGTGATTGGGCAGAGTAAATCATTTTGCGTACGGCGGGCAAACTGCGCAGCGTCCCGCGGTGGCGGCGAGACGCTGCTACGACGGCAAAGCTACTTCGCGTGCGCTCCTTCGAAGTGCGCCTCGATTTCTTCCAGCGTCTTTCCTTTTGTTTCAGGCAGGAACCATGCCGCGGTGATGAAGTAAATGACGGTGCATGCGGCGAACCCGAAGAACATGGTTGAGTACCCGTACTTGCCAACCGTGGGAAGAAAGATTGCGGCAATCGTCGTTGAGACCGCCTGGTTGAGCACCAGCGCGATGCTCATGCCATTGGAGCGAATGCGCGTGGGCATTAGTTCCGAGAGCGCGAGCCACACGCAAACGCCCGGCCCGACCGCGTAGAACGCCATGAACACAAACAAGGTGATCGCGACCAGCCATCCATTGCTCGACGAAGGAATCGGAGTGATCAGCGCGTTCTCAATTTTCAGAGGAGCCGTTTGCGCGGTCTTGAGATCGCCGAACGGATTCGAGAAAAATGCGTTCACCTTATTTTGCGGAACGGTGTCGTTGCGAGTAATCTCGATCGGTTTGACCGCCGGATCGTCGGAGCGCACCGCCTGGCTCGCCGCGCGAAAATCTCCGTAGGAGTAAATGACGACCAGCGAAGTGGGACGTCCCGGTCCGGCCTTGCCGCCAGTCAGGCGCGAAGCGAGATCTTCGTTGTACAGCAAGGCCAAGCTCTGCTCGGGTGAGACCATCGACTGAAGCGCGTCTTTCGAATTGAGGCGCTGGCTCTCCGTCGTGCGAAAAATTACGCCGGTACAAATGAGAGACAGGATGATGCCTGCCGTACCGAGACTCAGAAGGAATTTGCGGCCCTTGCGATCGACCAGCACCACCGCGATCAGCGTGACTGAAAAGTTCACGAGTGTGAACAGAACGTAGCCGAGATGCGCGTAGAAGTCAGACAGCCCGCTCTGCAGCAGGATGTTGGTGTTGTAGGCGATGATGGAGTTGATTCCGGTAGCCTGGTTGCAGGCGAGAATAACGCAGGCGAGGATGAACGGGATCACGTATTTCCGCCGCAGAAGCGATTCGCTGGTCTTGCTTCCAGAAGATGCCTTGGCGTGCTCGGCAGCCACTGCTTCCTGCATTTCCCTGAGTTCAAGATCGGCTTGTTCCTTCGTGCGGGAACGGAGTAGCGCTGCATACGCGGATTCCTGTTTTCCGCGGCGCAAGAGCCAGCGAGGAGATTCCGCGACCATGAAGCTGCCGATTACGAACAGAATTCCGGGAGGCAGAGAGACCCAGAATATCCCGCGCCAGGCGTGGTTCTTGAAGGCGAATAGTGCAGCAGCATCTCCAAGCTTGGCGACTTCGTCGACGCGGATGCTGAAGTAGAAACCGACAATTGCCGCGGCAGCGATCCCGAGCGTGAGCAGCCACTGGAAAACGCCGGTGCCTTTGCCGCGGTTGGATGCGGTGAGGCATTCGGCGAGATAGAGCGGTACGACGACCCCGATGAGGCCGCCACTCACCCCCTGAAGCAGGCGGCCAAAGACCAGCGGTCCGTAGTCGGTCGACAGCGCGATCATCGGAATGCTGATCACAAACATGATGCCGCTGACGGCCATCAGAGCGCGGCGGCCCATCCAGTCCGCGAGCAGGCCGGCGAATAACGTGGAGATGACGCTGCCCAGCAGCACGGCCGCGACCACGATCGAGAGTTGGCCGGCGGTAAATTTCGAAGTTGCCTGTAGATAAGGGAGCGCGCCGGAGATGATGCCGACGTCGACGCCGTAGAGCAAGCCGCCGAGGCCGGCGACGATCAGCAAAAAGCGGTTGTAGAAAATCTTTTTTTCGTCGAGGACGCCTGCGCCGGTTGCCATGTCAGCGGTCATAGTTTGATTTGTGCTCGGGCTCGTTTGTAGTCGGGTCCGTTTCTTGGATGTATGCGAGCAGCTTTCGCCGCGTGAATCTCAAGAGCAGATGATTGTAGCCCAGTGGAGCCGCTATCCCTGAGAACTCTTATCAATCGGCAGGGTGAAGGAGAAGACGGAACCACTTCCCAGTTGGCTGACCACGCCGATCGTGCCGCCGTGTGCTTCCACAATCACCTTAGCGATGGCCAGTCCCATGCCGGTTCCGGGCGCGGAATAACGCTGGTGCTGGCCACGGTAGAACTTTTCGAAGATCAAGGACTGCTCAAATGAATCGATGCCCGGTCCGCGGTCGGCAACGCTGGTTACAAGTCGATCGCGCTTCACTTCGCTGGTCACCTGGATCCCCACCCCTGGGCCGGAATACTTGCCGGCGTTTTCAAGAAGGTGCATCAGGACTTCGCGAATGCGCTGCACATCGATGCGGACCTTGGGCAGGTCGGCGGGGGCCGTTACTTCCACGGGGTGATTCTCGAGAGATAGGCGCGCGTCTTGCAGCGCGGGTTCGAGCGCGTCGCGGATCGAATGCGGCTGCAGATCGAGTTTGAACATGCCAGCGTCGAGTTGCGCCATCTCAGAAGCCTCGCCCACTAGGCGGTTCAGGCGATCCGTCTCTTCATCGATGATGGTCAGCAACTCGCGGCGTCCCTTGTCATCGAGAGTCGTACCCGATAGAAGCGTCGTTACGCTCGCCTTGATCGAAGTCAGCGGCGTGCGGAACTCATGCGTGACGGAATCGAGCAGGGCGGAGCGCAGGCGCTCATGCTCCTGTTCCGCGCGATGCTTGCTGAGAGCTTCGAGAGCGCGGGCTCGCTCAATGGCAAGACCGGCCAGGCTTCCCAAGGCGTCGAGAGTCTCGCGAGAAAGGTCGTCTCCGGTCACCGCGAGTGCGCCGACGGTGCGCATTCCAAGCCGCAGAGGAACGTACGATACGCCCGCTTGCGTGACCGGTTCGCCGCGCAGCAGAGTCGAGCGCAATACGGTTTCATCGAAGACGGCGTCGAGTGAAGAACGATAGATCGTAGGATGATCGGCCGCAATTCCGGCCACGCTCGGAACCAGGAACGTCTCCTGCACATAGAGAGGCAGAGCATTGAGGAGTTCGAGGACGTTGTCGGATGCCAGCAGTCGCTGGCTGAGCCCGTAGAGGCGCTCGACATCGTGACGGCGTTGCTTGGATTGTTCCGCCTCGCGCCGGGCACGTTCCGCCAGATTGCTGGCCACCAGCGCCGTCACGAGAAAGGCGAACAGTGCGACCCAATTCTGGGGATCGGCAATGGTGAAAGTTCCAACTGGAGGCAGGAAAAAGAAATTGAACGCCGCGGTCGCGCCGATGGCGAGAACCAAGGCGTAGCGCAGCCCCCAATAGGCGGAGGTCAGGAGAACCACGACCAGGAACATCAAGGCGACGGTGGTGTGATTCACGTGCAGCCGGAAACCTGTCGCCGTGATAGCGGCAATGGCTGCGACTACCGAGAAATAACGCAGCGCTTGGGTTCGAACTCCGGTTTTCACTCCCGCATTGTACGATGGACGTGACAATTGCGTGGTTGCGAAAGACAATAGCTGCGATGACCAAGACTCCAGAAGAGTGGCTGAATGAGGTTTCTCCGGAAAAGCCGCGCGGCATCTTTAAGCTTTTTCTCGGCTACGCTCCGGGAGTAGGCAAGACCTACAGCATGCTGAGCGAGGCGATCCGCCGCGCCAGTCGCGGGGAAGATGTCGTCGTCGGCGTCGTAGAGAGCCACGGTCGCAAGGCGACCGCGGAGTTGGCGGCCAAACTCGACCGTATTCCGCCGCGCAAACTCGAATACAAAGGCACTGTGTTTGAGGAAATGGATGTCGACGCCATTCTTGCGCGTCGACCGGCGGTCGTCGTAGTCGACGAACTGGCGCATACCAACATCGAGGGCAGCAAGCACGCGAAGCGCTACGAAGACGTGATGGAATTGCTGGAGGCTAAGATTGATGTTCTCTCTACCATGAATGTGCAGCACGTCGAGAGCGTCGGCCCCACCGTTCAGCAAATCACCGGAGTTCAAGTTCGCGAGACCGTGCCTGACTGGGTGATGCAACGCGTGGACGAAATCGTGCTCGCCGACCTGACACCGCAAGCACTGCAGAAGCGCATGGAACGCGGAGATATTTATCCCGTAGATCGGGCGCAACGGGCGCTCGCGCACTTCTTTCGGCCGGGAAATCTGATCGCGCTTCGCGAGTTGGCGCTGCGACAGGTGACTGGAGTGGTGGATCGGAGTCTCGATGCGTACCTGGAAAAGGATGGAACGCAGCCCGCCCACACGGTGCGCGAGCGCATTGGTGTGTGCGTCAGTTCAAATCCAGCGGCACAGTATCTGATCGCCCGGGGTTCGCGCATGGCTCAGGCGATTGGCGGCGAGTTGTACGTCTTCTACGTGGACGTTGGGCGAGACACGCGTCCGGAGGATCAGAAAACTCTAGCGGAGAATATTCGCTTTGCAGAAAATCTGGGGGCGCGAGTGGTGCGCACTACCACTCGAAGCGTTGCCGACGGAGTCGCGCAGTTGGTACGCGAACATCACATCACACAAGTGATTTTTGGGCGGTCGGCGCGAAGCGGCTGGCAACGCTATCTGTACCTCTCGGCGATTCAGCGGTTTCTGCGCGACTCGCCGTCGGTGGATGTCCACATCGTGACGCAGGAGGCTCGCTAATGGCTGATCCGCCGCACATTCTGGTGGTGGACGACGAGCCGCAAATCACGCGGGTATTGCGCACAAGTCTGTCTGCCCAGGGATATGACATTCGCGTCGCCAACAGTGGAGAGATGGCGCTCGAGATCATGAAAGACTGGGCGCCGAACTTGATCATTACGGATCTATCGATGCCTTCCATCGACGGCGTGCAGTTGTGCCGGAAGGTGCGAACAACGTCGCAGGTTCCGATTGTGGTGCTGTCGGTGCGCGACAAGGAACAGCAGAAAGTGGAAGCCCTTGATGCCGGCGCCGACGACTACGTCACCAAGCCCTTCGGCATGAATGAACTGCTGGCGCGGGTGCGAGCCAATCTTCGCCGCGTTCCCACCGACGTCGAGCCCGATGCTGTAATCGAGATTGGAGATTTTCGCATCGACACGGCCGCGCACAAGGTGACGGTTCGCCGGAACGAAGTCCGACTTACTCCCAAGGAGTTCGAGTTGCTGGTCTACCTGGCGCGCCGGCCCGGCAAGGTCATCAGCCATCGCGCTCTTCTTGGCGCGATCTGGGGCGGACAGAGTACCGAACAAGTGGAGTACATCCGCGTCCTCGTCGGCCAATTGCGAAAGAAACTGGAGCCGGACGCGTCGTCCCCGCGCTACATCGTCACGGAACCTTGGGTGGGATACAGGTTCGAACCCGGCGAGTAAATCCGGAACCTTGGCTCAAGGCTGAAGCCCCCGCCAAAGCCTTTTAACCTCACGGAACACGTCGGGCTTCTAGCGAGTCCACTACACCAACTTCCTCCCGCACATTCCCTTACGAACATTCTACAAACTCTTTATTCATTTCTTACGCGCTTCGATATCGAATCTGTAGAGCGTGGCACGGAAGTAGTCAGGCGGCGCGAGGCCAGCGACCTCGTTGCTCAAAATATCAAATCGCGGAAGGGCTACGGATCATGTGGTCGATTCAGGACGTTTCGGCGGAAGAACTCGCGAGGTTGTTCTATCACTACCAGGGAGCGCTGGCTCATAAGCTCGAAGGGCTGGATCGCGACGAAGGCGGAGTCTCATGGGAGCGTACCTCCCAGGAGGAACGCAAACGGATGGTTGCGGCTGCGCGCCTGGCACTGCTCGAGTTGGCGGCGACAGCGAAGCAAGAAGGCGCGACTCGTTCGTACTTCGCGAAACCGGGCGAAGCGGAGTGGGGCTGCTAAGGCTCGCTTGCGCCGATTGGAGCGGAGAGTGTGTTCGGCTTCCCGGATGACACCGAGGCTGAGCTTATGAAATCTTTATGAATTTTTGACTCCGTCTTTACGTGCGGAGTTGTCCAATCAAGTTCAGAACCCTCGGCCAAACTGAGATCGTGATGAGAGCGACGGTAGTAATTCTGTGCATTGGCGCGGTTGGATTCCTGCTGTGGGTGCTGGTTGCCCTAATCAGGGATGCTCTTACGCTGTCGCGAAAGGTGAAGGGGCCGAGGTTTGCAAGATCAACATGGAATCTGTCGAGGCGCCGAAGAGAACGTATGGTAATGAATCCGGAGTTTGGACGATGTAAGTGTCGGACCCAGACCGTGAGACGGATCAGTCTTATGGTTGTGTTGACGGTTGGGTTGGTTGTTCGCGCTTATGGCCAACAGGCGAGCGGCGATGGCAGCGCTAATCAGGGGGCGTCCGCCGGCCAGGGCAGTGGGCCCCAGCAAGTGCCGCAGCAGATCCTGCAAGAACTTGATGCCATGAGGAAACGCATCGATCAGTTGGAAGAGCAACTCAAGCAGCACGTGGCTGCGGAAGAGCCGACCACGGTGGTGCAGACCGCGAAGGCGAGCACGCCAGTCTCGCTGCCGCCTGAGAGTTCCGCTGCGGCCGCGCCCGTTGCAGAAAGTATGGCGTCCAGTACCGAGCATCCGGCTAAGCCGCAACCTGCCGAACCGTTCGCCTTTGCCGACTGGACCTGGTTGAACGGCAATCCGCGCACGAAGGAAGCGGCCTTTGACTCAAGGTTCTTCACGCCGGAGGTCCGCGCCGACGTTGCCTACCACTACGATTTCAACCATCCCCAGGACGACACGATCAGCGGTTCCAGCGAAGTATTTCGCTCGAACGAAGTTAGCCTCACGCATCTGGGCATCGGTGGAGACTTTCATTATGACCACGTTCGTGCGCGCGTGATGAGCCAGATAGGCTTGTATTCAACAGCAACGCCGCGCAACGACGCCAGCTATTCGCGAGGACAATGGAATCTTGCCGATGCCTACCGGTATGTCAATGAGGCCTATGGCGGCTATCACTTTGATGCCTTGCACGGGATCAACGTCGATGCCGGAATCTTCCTGTCATACGTAGGCCTGTTCAGCTTCTACAATTTTGATAACTGGGCCTACCAGCCCTCCTATGTTTCTTCGAATACGCCGTGGTTCTTTACCGGGATGCGCATCCAGATATTTCCCACCGAGAAGTTAAAGATTGAACCCTGGATCATCAATGGGTGGCAGTCCTACGGGCGATATAACGGGCGGCTCGGCTTCGGCGGCCAAGTCCTGTATCGGCCGACCGGTTGGCTTTCGGTGCTGAGCAACAACTACGGGGCGGGCGCAGACGCGCTGGGCATCCCCACCCGTACCCGCTATCACACCGACAACAGCATTGAAGTGAAGTATTACGACCATCCGGAGCGATTTCTGGACAAGATGGCCTTCTCCCTTACCGGCGATGTTGGTTGTGAGAGCGGCGGGGGCGTGAATTGCACGACGAATCAGAAAAATGCTGCGGGGCAGATCGTTTCCTACAAGCAGAGTTTTCTCGGTTACATGATCTACAACCGCTGGTGGTTCCATCAAGATCGTTACGGCTTTACCCTGGGCGGGGGGCAGATCAACAATCCGGGACGCTACCTGGTGTTGCTGCCGCCGATTGACGGCGCTACCGCGACGTCTGGCACTCCTTACTTCACCGAGAATCCAGGCGATCCCTTCAAGGCCTGGGATATGTCGGCGACGTATGACTATATGCCCAGCCAGTACATTACGTTCCGCTGGGAGTTTAATCACCGGCATGCGAATGTGCCCTACTGGAACGGACCTGGCGGCATGACTCCCCCGGGAGGAAACAATGGCAATCCCGGGTCGTATGTAGTGTTGTCAAACGGGACAGTCTGGTATCCGGATCTGCGAAAGACCGAGGATCGTGCCACTATGGCGATTCTTGTGAAGTTCTAGCCAGGCAGATTGCGCATGCTGGGGGACGTTACATCCCCTGTGCTTTGAGCACCGACAACCAGCAGCGGGGAAGAAAGGCGAATGAAAAACATGAAACTCCTCGCGCATACGTTGGTGCTGGTGGCCGGGCTGTCATTCGCGCAAGCTCAACAGGTGAGTTCAGCTGGCGCAATCGATTCCCAGGATGATCTCAAGCAGCGAGTACAGCAACTGGAAGCGGAAGTGAGCGAACTGAAGAAAATCGTGAAGCAGCTTCAACCGGGCCTTGCGGTCGCCGACGGCATTGACCGCCCGGCTGCGGGCAAGCCGGCCGCCGTAACGGGCGCGGGTCCGGTGGATCCGCCACAGACCGTCAGTTCGCCCGCGGCCTTAAGTGTGAGTGCAGACGATCGCAAGACTCTCGACTTTCTGCATGACACCACGCTGAATCTGACGCTCGACACTTACTACGACTACAACTTCAACAACCCGGTGGGTCGTGTGAATCTGTTGCGCGCCTACGATGTCCTGAGTAACGAGATCAGTTTGAACCAGGCCAGCGTGATTCTCGAGCACGCTCCCGATGTAAGCGCCGGACGCCGATGGGGTGGACGTCTCGACCTGCAGTTTGGGCAGGCGACCGATACGCTGCAGGGAAATCCCTCGAACGAACCGAGGCCGGACATTTACCGGAACATTTTTCAGGCCTACGGAACTTACGTGATCCCCGCTGGCAAAGGCATCACAGTCGATTTCGGGAAATGGGGGAGCGCACTTGGGATCGAGGGGAATTACACGAAGGATCAGATCAATTACTCGCGGTCCTACTGGTTCAACTTTCTGCCGTTTTACCACATGGGTGTACGCGCCAGTATTCCGTTGAACGACCGATTCAGCGTGAACTATTGGATCGTGAACGGGACAAATCAGGTGGAACCAACGAACGGCTTTAAAGATGAGTTGTTCGGGTTCACGGCCAAGCCGCAAAAGACCGTCACCTGGACCATGAATTATTATCTGGGTCAGGAACATCCCGATCGCGCTGCATCCAGTTGCGGACCGATACCGGTGCAGCCCGGACTTTGTTTTACAGCCATCTCGCCCGCGCCGGATGGCCGAACTCACATCTTCGACAGCTACGTCACATGGCAGGCAACGCCGAAGCTCACAGTCGCGCTCGAGGGCGACTACTTCATTCAGCGCCTTTGGCGAAATGCTGCGCCGGGCGAGTCGTCGGCCCCGTCGCACGTAGATGGCGGAGCCGGTTACATCCAGTACCAGTTGACGGCGAAGCTTGCCGTTGCGACGCGGGCCGAGTACCTGGCGGATCGCGGTGGCCTGTTCAGCGGCCTAACCCAGGCGCTGAAAGAGAACACGGTCACTTTCGATTACAAGCTGGCAGATGGTTTTCTCATGCGCTACGAGTGGCGGCGCGATTTTTCCAATCAACCTTCGTTCCTGTCTGATGTGCAGGGTGTTTTCAGCAAACAGCAGAACACGGCCACGGCGGGCTTCGTGTGGTGGTGGGGAAGGAAAGAAGGTTCGTGGTGATGCGATTTGAAGCTCATTTCTGGAGGCGGTTATGCAAGACATTCTTTGGGTAGTCGTGACGATCGCATTCTTCGCACTGTCGATTGCATATGTGCATTTCTGCGAACGAGTGAAATAAGGGGATTGAATGGACACACAGTCTCTCATCATGCTCATCATCAGCGCGCTGACCACGGTGTACCTGTTCTACGCGCTATTGCGTCCGGAGAAATTCTGAAATGACCATCAATGGCTGGCTGCAGATCCTGCTGTTTCTGGGACTGATCTTGGTCGTGACTAAGCCGCTGGGCGTCTTCATGGCGCGTGTGTTCGCAGGGGAGCGGACGTTTCTTGATCCGGTGCTGCGACCGGTCGAGCGGTTGCTGTATCGCGTCACCGGCGTCGACGAAACGCACGAGATGCGTTGGACCGAATACGCGACGGCGATGCTTTTGTTCAGCGCTGTGTCCATGCTGTTGCTGTATCTGATTCAACGGATCCAGGGCGTGCTGCCTTTCAATCCGCAACACCTCGGGGCGGTGACGCCGCAGCATCTAGCCTTTAACACCGCCGCGTCGTTTACGACCAACACCAACTGGCAGGCATACTCGGGCGAGACGACCATGAGCTACTTCACGCAAATGGCCGGGCTCGCGTTTCACAACTTCGGATCGGCAGCGACAGGGATCGTGCTGGCGATCGCGTTCATTCGCGGCATTGCCCGCCGGCAGATGAACACTTTGGGAAACTTCTGGGTCGACTTTGTGCGCTGTTGTTTGTGGGTGCTGCTGCCGTTCTGCGTAGTGGGAGCGCTATTTCTGGTATCGCAAGGAGTCGTGCAGAACCTGAAGCCATACGACACGGTGAAGCTGGTCGAGGCACAGCAGGTGCAGCGCGTGGGCGCAGACGGCAAGGCCGTCGTCGACGCCAGCGGCAAGCCGGTCATGGACACTGTGACAACGCAGACGATCGCGGAAGGGCCGGTGGCGTCGCAGGAAATCATTAAGGAATGGGGTACGAACGGTGGCGGATTCTTCAACGCGAACAGCGCCCACCCGTTTGAGAATCCCACACCACTCACAAATCTGTTCGAGCTGTTCTCCATTTTCGCAATCGGGTCGGGGCTTACCTATACGCTCGGCCGCATGACGGGATCTGCGGCGCATGGATGGGCCGTGTGGTCGGCGATGGCGATTCTGTTTCTTGCCGGCGTAACCGTTGCGTATTGGGCCGAGGCGCAGGGTAACCCGCTTTACCCGGTGACGGTCGCGCAGCACACCACGAACTTGCAGCCGGGCGGGAACATGGAGGGCAAGGAGGTCCGCTTCGGCATTGCAAATTCGGCATTGTTCGCGACCGTCACGACTGATGCGAGTTGCGGCGCCATCAACAGTTGGCACGACTCGTTCACGCCGCTGGGGGGCCTGGTGCCGCTCGTGAACATCATGTTAAGCGAGGTGATTTTTGGGGGCGTCGGATCGGGCATGTACGGAATTCTCGTTTACATCGTGCTCGCCGTGTTCATCGCCGGTCTCATGGTGGGCCGCACGCCGGAATACCTGGGAAAGAAAATCGAAGCGTACGACGTAAAGATGGCGATGCTGGTGTCCCTGGTGTTTCCACTCATCATTCTTTCGCTGACAGGAATCTCGGTGGTCAAAGGATTCGGAACTGCCGGCATCCTGAATCCAGGTCCGCACGGTCTGAGCGAGATTTTGTATGCCTTCACTTCAGGGGCGGGGAATAACGGTTCGGCCTTCGCCGGCCTCACCGTGAACACACCCTGGTATGACACGGCGATCGGGATTACGACGCTGGTCGGACGCTTCTTCATGATCATCCCGATGCTGGCGATTGCGGGGAATCTGGCCCAAAAGAAGTACGTGCCGCCGTCGTTGGGGACGTTTCCGGTGACGACGCCGCTCTTCACGATGCTGCTGATCAGCGTCATTTTGATTCTTGGCGCCCTGACATTTTTTCCGGCTCTCAGTCTGGGGCCGATTCTTGAGCACCTGTTGATGCAGGTGGGAAAAACCTTCTAGGAATATATGGCAAGCCATCGCAAATCGATTTGGGATCTTAGTCTCGTTCGCAGCGCGGCGTGGAGTTCGCTGCTCAAGTTGAGTCCGCGCAACATGATGGGTAACCCCGTAATGTTCGTGGTCGAAATTGGCAGCGTGATCACGACGGTTCTGCTAGTGTTGCATCCTCACCAGGCGTTTGGATTCAACCTGCAGATCACGTTGTGGCTTTGGTTCACGGTGCTTTTTGCCAATTTTGCGGAAGCTATGGCCGAGGGGCGCGGGAAGGCGCAGGCGGAGACGCTGCGGCGTGCGCGATCGGAAACCATCGCGAAGCGGATTGTTTGCGAGGGGACGATCGAAGAGATTGCCAGCGCTAAATTGCGAGCTGGCGATTTGGTTTCGGTCTCGGCAGGAGAGTTGATTCCCGGTGACGGAGAGATCGTTGAAGGCGTGGCTTCTGTCGACGAATCGGCCATCACTGGGGAGTCCGCTCCGGTGATTCGTGAGGCGGGCGGAGATCGCTCGGCCGTAACTGGCGGCACGCGCGTGCTCAGCGATCAGATCAAAGTGAAGATCACGTCCAATCCGGGCGAGACGTTTCTCGACCGCATGATCGCGTTGGTGGAAGGGGCATCGCGCCAGAAGACTCCGAACGAAATCGCGCTGAATATTCTACTCGCCGGATTGACGATTATTTTCTTGCTGGCCGTGGTCACACTGCAGCCGTTTGCCATCTATTCGCAGGCTCCGCAGACGGTGTTCGTGCTTGTGTCGCTTCTCGTCTGCCTCATTCCGACGACGATTGGCGGTTTACTCTCAGCTATTGGCATCGCGGGCATGGACCGACTGGTGCAGCATAATGTCCTGGCCATGTCGGGAAGAGCCGTTGAGGCGGCGGGGGATGTGAACACGCTTCTTCTCGACAAAACTGGCACGATTACATTCGGCAACCGACAGGCGACCGAGTTTCTGCCGGCTCCGGGCGTTAGCGAAGCGGAGATGGCCGATGCCGCGCAACTCTCTTCGTTGGCCGATGAGACGCCGGAAGGCCGATCGATCGTTGTGCTCGCGAAAGAGAAATACAAACTGCGGGGCAGGGAATTCGCCACCCACGAGGCCGAGTTCATTCCGTTCACGGCGCAGACGCGCATGTCGGGAGTGAATCTCGATGGCCGTGAGATCCGTAAAGGCGCGGCGGAATCGATCACGCGTTATCTGGAGCAGAATAGCAGCGCAATGCCGCAAGAAGTGCGCGCGGCGGTGGAGCGGATTGCCTCCTCCGGCGGAACGCCGCTCGTCGTCTCGGAGAATCGGCGAGCCATGGGAGTGATTCACCTCAAAGATGTCGTAAAGGGCGGCATCCGCGATCGTTTTGCACAGCTCCGCGCGATGGGCATTCGAACGGTGATGATCACGGGCGACAACCCGCTGACCGCGGCGGCCATCGCCCGCGAAGCAGGCGTCGACGACTTCCTCGCCCAGGCGACGCCTGAGGACAAACTCAAGCTCATTCGCACGGAACAGGCAGGCGGCAAACTCGTGGCCATGACCGGCGATGGCACGAACGATGCTCCGGCTTTGGCGCAGGCGGATGTGGGCGTCGCTATGAATACCGGCACGCAGGCCGCCAAAGAAGCCGGCAACATGGTCGACCTCGACTCGAATCCCACGAAGCTGATTGAAGTCGTCGAAATCGGCAAACAGCTGCTGATGACGCGGGGCGCACTCACGACCTTCTCGATTGCGAACGACGTTGCGAAATATTTCGCGATTATTCCGGCCATGTTCGCCGCCACATTCCCCGTGCTTAATGCTCTGAACATCATGCACCTTAAGACCCCGGAGTCAGCCGTGCTTTCGGCGGTCATCTTCAACGCGCTCATCATCGTTGCGCTGATTCCGCTCGCGCTGCGTGGGGTGAAATACCGCGCGATGAATGCAGAGGCTTTGCTGCGCCGGAACCTGTTTATTTATGGCGTTGGCGGTTTGATTGCGCCGTTTGTCGGCATCAAGATCATCGACATGTTGATTACAGCCGCAGGGCTAGCGTGAGGTTTGGCATGAAAAAAAATCTGATTACCGCGTTCCTGATGACGATTGCGACGACGATTCTTCTCGGAGTGGTTTATCCGCTCGTGATCACGGTGCTGGCCCAGGTGCTGTTCAAGGATAAAGCCAACGGACAAATCCAATATCGAAATGGAGAAGCGATCGGTTCGCGCATTATTGGCCAGCCATTCACGTCGGCCAAGTATTTTCATTCCCGGCCGTCGGCCGCCGGCAACGGATATGACGCCGCCAATTCCGGTGGGACAAATTTCGCTGCCACCAATCAAAAACTCATCGACCGCGTTCAAGCCGATGCCAAGAGCTTGCAGCAGGAGAATCCGAATGCACCGATTCCAGTGGACCTGATCACTACGTCCGCGTCCGGCCTAGATCCCGATATCACTCCTGCCGCTGCGGAGTTCCAGATTCCACGGGTTGCCCACAAGCGCGGGCTGCCGGAATCGACGATTCGCGACTTGGTACAGAAACACACCACTGAACGCGATCTTGGGTTACTCGGCGAGGCGCGAGTGAATGTGCTGGAGTTGAATCTCGCGCTCGACGACCTCACCCAGAAAAAGTGAGAGTATGCCTTCAGGCCGGCGGCGACCCGGTGCTTCTGATCGGGAATGCCCGACAAGTGATAAATCCAGTCGCAGATGGCATCGCGCCACACAACTGCCTCGCCCGCTTGGTACTCGAATCGCGCCAGGATATCGCGGTAGAGCTCATCGTCGATGTGTCCTTGTAGAGCTTTCCACTGCACAACGAAATCACGGGCACGGTCGGCTCCCTCGTAGTGTGAATCGTAGATGTGCTGAATCACGGTCTTTCCGGAATGCAAGACGTAGGTGTAAGGGACATGGTGAAAAAACAGGAGCAAGTTGTCTGGGCAATTCGCCAACGATTCATAGAGTGGTTGTATAGCTGGGGGATATTGTCCGATAAATCCAGTCCCGGTCGCGATGGTGCGATCCATGCCGATGCCGTTGTGATCCGCGCGATGCCATTGTCCCCAGCCGTTTTCCTCTGATGATTCGGGTGCGGGGTCATAGTGATTGCCGGTGATGTTGGTGAGCGTACCTGCGCCTAGAGGGCCGGTGTAACTCTCATAGACATGCCACGAATTGAGCTGCAAGTTGGTGATGGTGTGCGACACGGCCGGATCGGCGCTGAAGGTTAGGCGAGTCCATTCATCGACGATCGTCTCCGCGCTAAGATTGGGATCCCACGCGAGACGTCCAAAGCCATACAGATTCGCCATGGCGAGCGGGCTCCCTAACCAGTTCGCATCCATGCCAACGTTGGCGACGCCGACGAAGCCGCCCGTGGGACGATGGAAAACGCGGCCAGCGACAAGGTCTTTGACTGGCGTAGGCTGGTGGCCGGCGTTCGCATCGTCGATGTGCATATCGAAGTCCAACACTTCTTTCCACATGGGAACCAGAAAACAGAGCTGGCGCTGCTGCCCGGTATATTCCTGCGTGATTTGCAATTCAATCGCTTCGTTCGTGCGGTGAAGACCGGCGAATAGCGGCGAGGCCGGCTCTCGCACCTGAAAATCGATTGGGCCATTCTTGATCTGAATGATGACGTTGTCGTCGAAGTCGCCGTCGAGCGGATGGAAATTGTCGTAAGCGGCCTTGGCGCGGTCGCTCTTCAAGTTGCGCCAGTCAAGGTGATGGTTGTAGACGAAAGCGCGGTAGAACACGACGCCGCCGTGAGGCTTGAGTGCACGCGCTATGACGTTTGCGGCGTCGGCCGGCGTCCGGCCATAGGTGGATGGGCCGAGCCGTCCCTCGGAATCTGCTTTCACCACGAAGCCGCCGAAATCCGGGATCTGCCGGTAGATCTCGTCGGTCTTTTTGCGCCACCAGTCCGCGACCTTTGGATCGAGAGGGTCGAATGTGTCGAGACCGCCGATGGTTTTCGGGCTGCCCAGATCGACCGACAAAGAAAGTTGGACGCCCCACGGACGGAATATATCGGCGATGCGACTGACTTTCGCAATAAAACTGTCATCGAGAATTCGCGGATCAGCGTTGACATTGTTGACGGTACAACCGTTGATCCCGACCGAAGCCAGGAGGCGAGCGTACTGCCCGGCGCGAGTCAGGTCGTCGCGAACTTTTTCCTCGGAAAAGAAGAGAGAAGGTCCGCCGTATCCGCGTTCAATGCGGCCATCGAGATTGTCCCACTGGTTAACCCAGCGGATGGGAGCGTATGGCAGTTGGACCTCGTCGAGGGAGTCAATGTTCTCTGAGCGAGCCAATTTGCTCAACAACGCAAACGCACCGTATAGGACACCGCGGTCAGTGGGGCCGGTGACGATGAGGCAGTGAAATCCGTGGACCTTCGCGCTCTTCAGCCAGTATCCGTCATTGGTCATCTCTTGTGGCGGATTCAACTTGGGCGCGAGATTATGAAGTTGAGCAAGAGTCCCCAAAATGACGGCAGGATGCGACAGGGGACCATTGTCCGCACTCACAGGGTGCCCCAGGATCTGCGAAGCGCCGCGAGTGAGTTCCCGTTGCGCGGTCTTGAGCACCAGCGAATCGCCTAACGCGACGGCGGAGGCAGGGAAGGGTGCGTAGCGCTTCGCGAGTTGCCGAGGTAATGCCGAGTAGCGCAACCAGGCTTCGGCGCCGGTCTCGGCATATGCCGAGTTTGAGAGCACCACCAAGCAAAGCAGAATGGCTCCCAGCGCCGCAAATTGCGAGAATCGATTCTTGGTGGATCGTTCGGAGTTGGGCTGAACCATCAAGATGTTTCTACGATTGCCGCGGTCGTCTCGTCAATGGCGCGTCAACGCCCGTCAGCTGCCGTGAGATAATTGGGCAACGTGCGTGGCCCCGTAGCTCAGATGGATAGAGCAGCGGTTTCCTAAACCGAAGGTCGGCAGTTCGACTCTGCCCGGGGCTACCAGCCCAACCCTTTTGCCCCAGCGATCTCTTCTTTCTATTAAATTCTCGGTTGACGCCCTTCGGCCATCAGGAAGTTCACTCTCTGAAGAATAAAAAAGCCGCCGGACTTGAAGTCCGGCGGCCAGGTTTCAAAAGCAGTCGAGGGTAAGCCTTACTGCCCTCGACCTGCCAGCGGCAGAGCCTGCGGGCTGCCGACGCTGTTGTCGAACACCTTGTAGCTCGCGGTCTCCGCGGCAGCCTTGGTCGGATCAAAATAAACCGTGATCTGGCAAGTCTTGCCGGGAAGCAGCGGATTAGACGAATTGTTGCCGCAAGGAGCGCTGTCGTTGTTGCTGACGGCAAAATCAGCGCTGTTCGTGCCTGAGATTTCAGCGCCGGTGAAGAACACGTTGGCAGTTCCGACATTGGTGATGGTCACCGTTGACGAAACTTGCGTACCGCGGTTGACCGTGCCAAAGTTCACGGAACCAGGAGTGAACTTCACTCCGGTGCCGTAGCCCTGCAGAGCCACAGACTGCGGACTGGTAACGTCGCTGTCGGAGATGCTGATCGATCCCGAAGCGTAGCCGACAGCGGTGGGTTTGAACTCCACATTAATGACGCAAGTTCCGCTCGCGGCGATGACCAGATCGGCGGTGCAGGTGGTGGTGGCGGCGTTTACGAACGGCCCGGTCACGGTGATGGGAGTAGCTTTCAGCGTGATCGAAACGCCCGTATTGTTGGTTACGGTGATCGACGTCGCCTTGCTCAGGACACCCACGGCAGTCGTCGCAAATGTGATCGTGCTTGGTGTGAGCGTCACGTTGCTGGTTCCCGTTCCGCTCAAACCAATCAATTCCGGGCTTGAGGGATCGCTGTCGTTGATGACGATCGTCCCACGCTTCGCGCCCGTGGATTGCGGCCCGAAGGTCACACCAATGGTGCAACTGGCGCCGCTGGCCAAGGTGCTGCCAGATGCCGGGCAGGTGTTTGAGGCAATGTGGTAGTCGGTTGTGTTGGTGGACGTGATGGCTCCCATTGTGATGGCAGTGGTGCCATTGTTCGCGACGGTTACTGTTTTTGCCGCAGTGGTTGTTTTCACCAAGTGGCTGCCAAAGTTCAAAGGCGCGCCAGTGAGCGACACGGCGCTTCCCAGACCGGTCAGACTGACAGAGTTGGTTTGGTTGAAGTATCCGTTGCTGTTAATGGTAACGCTGCCCGTGAGATTGCCTGATCCTGTCGGCGTAAAGTACACGTACATGGTGCAGGTGGTGCCGTTGGCCATGCTTGCTGGGCAGTTGTCGGCCTCGGTGTAGTTTGCGCTAGTCGCGATGTTGCTGATATTGACCGGACCATACGCGCTCACCATGAAAGTCTGCGGCGGGCTCGTCGACCCGACACTCGTCAGCCCGAAGGCCAAAGCGCCGGTACTGGTGTTGAGCGCCGAGAACGCCGAGATTTTACGCACGACGAAGTTGTTGTAGTCGGAAACCAGAACATCGCCGGCTGAATCGAGAGCGACTCCCGTCGGCTCGTTAAAGGTGGCAGACGTTGCTAAGCCCCCGTCTCCTCGATATCCGGCTGTGCCCGTTCCCGCGATCGTGGTCATGAAGCCGTTGGGGGCGACCCAACGCACGCGGTTGGAGTAATCGCCGATAAACAGGTTGTCGTTGGCGTCTACCGCTAATCCCTGGGGATATTCCACTGCATTGCTGGTAGCCAAGCCGTCGCCGGTGAAACCGCAGGCACCAGTTCCAGCAATGGTGGTGATAATGCCGGTCGCTCCATTCACCTCTCGAATTCGGCAATTGTAATAGTCTGCGATAAATACGTTCCCGGATGGGTCTACGGCAACGGCCAGCGGCCCGTCGAGGAGAGCGCTGGTCCCCGGACTGCCGTCGCCTGAGTAGCCTGCGAGACCACCGATGCCAGCGATCGTGGTGATAGTCCCGCCAACTACTTTGCGCACCACATGTGCGCCGTAGTCTGCGATGTAGACGGCACCGCTCTTGTCGACTGCCACCCCGTAGGGTTGGGAGAGTTTGGCGCTGGTAGCTGGACCACCGTCGCCCGTATAGCCGCACTGGGTCGAGGTGCCATTCACTTCTACGCCGGCGAAGGTGCTGATGACTCCGGCTGTGTTTACTTTACGGATGAGGCAATTGCTAGTGTCGGCGATGTACACGTTCCCGGTACTATCTTTTGCCACACCATAGCTATAGTTGAGTTTCGCGCTGAGGGCGGCTGCGCCGTCTCCGCTATAGCCCTCAACCCCCGTTCCGGCGAAGAAGTTCAATAACCCCGAAGCCTTTGCCAATTCGCGAACCATAAAGTTGTGACTGTCGGCGACGAAAACGTTGCCTGTGGCGTCCGTCGCGAGACCGTATGGATAGCTCAATTCGGCGCCCGTGCCTTGGGTTCCGGTCACAAGCGTTTCGACGCTGGGTGAATGGTTTCCGGCCTTGACGGTGAGGTTTCCACCTACCGGGAAACTATCGATTACCATGTTGCTGTTGTTGGCGAAAAATACAGTGCCGGCGCTGGTGAGCGCCACACCAACCGGGTTATAGAGTTCCGCGCTGGTCGCCGCGCCGCCTTCCCCGCAAGCGTTCGGGTAAACACAAGGCGTTCCGTTCCCGGCTATGGTCGTGATGTTGCCCCCGACTGTGAACTGACGGATGCGCTGGTTCGAATAATCGGCAAACGTCACTACTGTGCCGGCGCTGTTTACGGCAATCCCGTAAGGATAGGTCATTTCTGCGCTGGTGGCCTTGCCGCCGTCGCCGTTGAATCCGGCCGTGTGGTTTCCGGCGATCGTATTGATCTTGGCGTTCGTCTTGGTTACTTCGCGGATTACATAGTTATTGCTGTCTCCAATGTAGAGGTTGTTCGAGCCGTCAACCGCGACACCGGAGGGGTAAGCCAGTTCGGCAGCGGTGGCCGCGCCACCATCGCCGGAGTAGCCGCAG
>Ga0335072_10004767_pt1 | contig 20039 bp, 22 predicted proteins | sample Lox_Sample_21_FD_206725 | JGI IMG/M metagenome (GOLD analysis project Ga0335072, IMG submission 206725) | Soil microbial communities from Loxahatchee National Wildlife Refuge, Florida, United States - Lox_Sample_2.1 | ecosystem: Environmental > Terrestrial > Soil > Wetlands | place: USA...
GCGCGAGCGGGCCCCCGAGCGACGCGCCCTTCTCGTACCAGCCGATCGCTTCAGACGTCTTTCCGCTGCTGACCGCCGCCTGCGCTTTTTTTGCGTAGAACCCGACGACATGCGAGAGCGCGGCCGTGTTCGAGGGGTCGAGCTGCTTCATCTCCGGCAAGAGCGCGACGGCCTTGTCGATTTGATCCGAGTCGGCATAAGCCGCGATCAGGTTTGCCGTAATCGTCCCGCGCTCTTGGGGATCCAGCTTCGAATCGTTGGGCGCAAGCGCTCGAGCTTGCTCGAACGACTGAATTGCTGCCGGCGAGTCGTTATCGACGAGCTGGGCATTCCCAAGAAGGTTCCAGGTCGGGGCGCCCGGCGTCAGGGCTTTGGCTTTGGTCGCATACGCGACGGCGGCGGGACCGTTCTTGGCCGAGATCGCTGCTTGAGCTGCTTTTGCGTACGCGTTCGCCGCGACGGTCGTATAGGTCGAGGGCACCGTCGAAACCTTATTGAACGCGGCAGCCGAATCCGAGTAGTTGTTGAGGAAGAAGTCGGAGATACCGAGCAGCAAGTTCGCTTGCTGATCGTCCGGATGCGCTTGCAGGTACGTTTGCAAACCGCTGCGCGCTTCGGTGTAGCGTCCGGCATGAACGTCCGCATCGTATCTCGCAAGCGGACCGCCGGACGACTCACCGGCATTGCTCCCCTTGGCGGTGACGACGAACTTCAGCGTATAGGTATAGAACGCCGGAACTTTCTTACCGCTCTTGGTCGCGGGCGCGTATTTTGCGGACTCCGCGATTTCCATCGCGGCCGCGTTGTCCTCGGGATTCGTCGACTTCACGATCTTCTGCACCTTGAACGATGCGTCGGGATTGACGAGTACCTGGAGCACGACGGTGCCGTTGCCGGCAATCGGGATTGACGACGTTCCTTGTTTGACCAGCTTCGGCGGCGAGTAATAGCCGAGGCTGTCGCCGAGAACCGGGAAACTCGACGCCATCAGGCATGCAGCCGATGCGACTGCGGTCGCTGCAAAAATACGCCCGTTCATTGCCAGACTCAAACCCTACCTTATCTGCTGCCCGCTTAAACAGTTCACAAGTTCAACGCCATGGCTTTACGAACGCCTCGTAAGCCGCGCGGGCGCTTTCGAAATACGACTCCGAGAGGCGAAGAGTTCCTGCCTCGACGTCGTCGGCAAGCCCTTCTAAGCGGTTCGCAAGCTCCCGGAGCGCCGCGCCGAGCACCGCGCCGTTCGCCTCGAGAATCGGCTCCCATATCTCCCAGGGAGAGCCTGCCAAGCGCAGCGTCGAGGCCAGACCTGAACCGGCAAGCTCGGGCGCGATCTCGCGCTCGCTGAGCAACGCGGCAAGTGCGCTCACGACGACTTGCGGAAGGTGCGACGTCATTGCAAGGGCGCGGTCGTGCGCGCCTGCCTCGATCGGAAACGGACGTGCGCCCATCATCTCGATGAACGCTGCGATCGCAGCATCGCGCTCGGAATCACGCGGGACGTACGTCCAGACGCGTCCTTCGAAAAGATCCTCACGCGCTGCCGCCGATCCGCTCAGCTCGGCACCCGCGATCGGATGCGTCGCCACGAACCTCCTCCAATCCGAGGTCCGCTCGACGACCGGAGCCTTCACCGATGCGACGTCGAGTATCAATTCCAGTCGCGGTGCATCGATCGCTTGGAGCGTGTCGATTGCCGCAAGTGTCGCGTCGAGCGGAAGCGCGATCGCGAGAACCCGCGTCGCAGAAGCGAGCGCTTCAAGAGAGTCGACTTTTCGGTCGATGACGTTCGCGGCCGGCGCACGCGAATCGTAACCGACGACCTCGATCCCCGCCTTGCGCGCGCGCATCGCAATCGAGCCGCCAATCAAGCCGACGCCAGCGATCCCGAGCGGACCGCGGATCGTCATTGGCGTTGCAAGTCGGGCCGCAGCGTGACGGCGCCTTCGAGATAAACGTGGACGATCTCGTGCTGCGCGAGCGTCGTATTAATGAGGATCATCGTGCGAATACAGCGCGGCAGATCGCCCGGCACGGGGATCTCCGTGAAGTTCAGAAGCGGCACGGCAGTCCATCCCAGGCGCCGCGCGGCCGATGCCGGGAAACCCGCTCGCAGATCGGGGGTGACCGTGAACAACGCCGATGCGACGTCCTCGAGCTCGAACTTGTTTCGCTCGCGGATTGCGATCAGGAGTCTTTCAGTCGCGCTGAGTATTGCGTCGCGATCGTCGCTTTCCGCCTGCGTCGCGCCGCGAATGCCCCGGACTTTGATCTCGCCCGTCATCACGGCGCGAGTTCAGGAGAAGCACATCGAGCGCCTTGCGCTCGCGTGGCGTCAGCTCACGCATCTGCGCCGGCCGCAGCGAACCTAGGCTGACCGGCCCGAACCGCAGACGCGTCAACGCAACGAGCGGATGGCCGACCCCCTCGAACATGCGGCGCACTTGACGATAGCGGCCTTCGTGCAGCGTAAGATCGATGACGGAGCGATCGCGCGAAACGGCGACGACGCGCAGCATCGCGGGCGCCGTTCGGCGGCCTTCGAGAAAGATGCCGCCGCGCAATTTTTCGACGGCTTCGGGTTCGAGGCGCCCGCGCAGCGTCGCGCGATAGACTTTGTCGACGCCGAAACGCGGGTGCGTGAGCGCGAACGCGAGATCGCCGTCGTTCGTCAGCAGCAGCACGCCGGACGTATCGTAATCGAGCCGTCCGACCGGCACCAGCCGCGCCGCCTTCGGTCCGCGTTGCGCGCGTGCAAGATCGTCGATCGTTCGACGCCCTTGGGGGTCGTGCATCGTCGTTACGACCCCGACGGGTTTGTTCAAGACCAGCACTTCGCGCTGCGGCATCACGACCGCGCGCCCGTCGACGTCGACGCGATCGCCGTCGTCGACTCGCGAGCCGAGCTCGCGGACGAGCTTACCGTTGACACGCACCTTGCCGGCGACGATCAGCTCTTCGGCCGCGCGGCGGGACGCAATGCCGGCAAGCGCGAGAAAGCGCTGGAGTCTCACGGCGAAAGTGCGACGCGACCGCTCAGCCACTTGCTGCCGCGCGCGTAGAAGCGCAGCTCCCGTTCGGCAGCGCGCGTAAGACCTATGCGCGTCGAGACGCCGATCGGCAGCGACGTCCCGTCGTCGAAAAGCGCGAGCCGAGAACCTGCGGCGCAAAGATCGATGCCATCGAGCGATCCGTCGATTCCCAGTGCGGCGCACAATCGCCCCGGCCCGCGCAAGAGATCGCGATCTGCAACGCCGGGACGGCGCGCGCGCATGGCTTCGATTCCCGCAACGGGCTCGAGCGCGCGAACGAGCGCGGCTTCGGCGACTCCGGTTTCGGCGCTCGTGACGTTGAGGCACCAGCTCGTCCCGTAGATGCGGTAGACGTAGGCGTGTCCGCGCCGGCCGAACATCGATTTGTTGCGTTTCGTGGGCCCGCGAAATGCGTGCGATGCCGGATCGCCCGTAACGTAGGCTTCCACCTCGACGATTCGCGCAACACAACGCGCACCACCGAGTCGTGAGGCGAGCAGCTTTCCGATCAGAAACCGCGAGAGCGCGATCGTCTCTACCGGCAGCATCGCGCGCGCGATGCGTCTAGGCCGCGATGGCGAGCTCGACCTCCGCACGCGCGCGTGCGGCAAGATCCTCGGGCGGATGCGCGACGACGACGTCAACGCGGGAAAACATGTTGAGACGGCACTTCAACTGAACGTACGCTAAGGCGAGTGCCTGCGGCAACTGTCGCCGCTGCTCGAGATCCTCGACGACGCGCGCATCCTCGATGCAGAGCCGAACTGCGCGATAACCTTCGGCGCGCAACGCCGTGGCAACCGCGATCAAGGCCGCATAACCGACTTCCCGGCCCAGAAGCGCCGGGAAACGATCGAGCCGGAAGGCTATACGGCGCGGCTCGCTTTCGCCCGCGATCTCGGCGTACGCGACACCGGCTCCGCGAAGATTTGCGGCGTAGGCGATCGCGACGTCGTGGAGCTGCTTGAAGTTCGGTTTCCTCGGTTTCATCTCTGACCTTTGGTGATCGAACATATGTTCGATAGCGGGTCAGGCCGTCCTCCGCTCCGCGAGCAATCCCTGATAGATCGCGATCGTCCGGTCAGCCTGCAGCCGTAGACTAAACCTCTGGAGTGCCAAATGCGCGGCACTCTGTTCGCGCGGGATCCGCAGCGCCTCGCGAAGGCCCCACGCGACGGCCTCCGCTGTCGGGCTGACGACCACCCCGTGCCCGTCGAGAACGTCCCGGCTCTGCGGCGTATCGACGGCGACGACCGGCAGACCGGAGACCAGCGCTTCGGCGAGAACGAGGCCCTGCGTCTCGGTAAAGCTCGGAAACACGAAGGCATCGCTCGAGGCATAGACGTCCGGCAGCTCTTCGCGCGCCACATGTCCGAGAAAATGGACCCGGTGCTCGACACCGGCGTCTTGGGCCACATCCCCCAGCGCGGCGCGTTCGGGCCCGTCGCCGGCCAGGACGAGGTGGGTGCCCGCGTCATCCAGGCGGGCCAGCGCCCGGATTGCCAAATCGACGTTCTTCTCGCGCGCCAAGCGGGAGACGAGGAGAATCACGTTCCTCGCGCCCCAGCGCTCCCGCAGCGCTACGCTGCGCCGCCCGGCGGCAAAGCGGTCGACGTCGATTCCGGTCGGGACGACCGCGATCGGCGCCGTCACCCCCAGCCCCCGCAGGCGCGCTTCCATGGCCGAGGTCGGGACGATCACGGTGTCGGCAAGGTTTGCGTAGGTGCGCGTGAGCGTCGTTGCAGCACGACGCGTTGCGGTGCGTTCAAACGGCACGTAATGGGCATACTCTTCCAACTGCGTGTGATAGGTGAAAACGAGCGGTATGCCGCGCCTGCGCGCAAAGCGCACACCCATCCATCCGGTAACGAACGGCGAGTGCGTGTGAATGACGTCGAAACTGCGAACGTGCGCGCGCGCCCGGCGATCGAGTAACGGAAGGACGAGACGATAAGCTGTTCGCGTCGGCAACGGAAGCGACGGTACGCAAACTGCCGAGCGGCCCGACGGCGCAACAACAAATGCATCGTGACCGGCAGCGCGCAGACCATCGCACAGCGCGTCGATGCTTGCGACGACACCGTTCGCGATCGGATGGTAACACTCTGAAAATATCCCGATCTTCATACGTAGCAAGTGCTGGGCCCCGACACCCGGATTTGACGTGCGGTTTACGATTGTGCTATCGTACCGCCGTTCGCCCTCCACCTCCCACTGTGACGGGCGACGCCACTGGGGAATCACACACCGAGTCCAAGGACTCCGCCCCGCTTTCGCCACGGTCGGTCATCGCAGCGTACTGCGCGACTACGAGCCACCACGCACAGACGAAGGAGACGGTTTTCTGAACGAGGGGACGACTAAAGCCGCATCATTGCGGTTTCTGGCCACGGGCATGCTATCGCTCGGTATCGTCTTGCCGTTGGCATCCTCTCCTCTCGTTCAAAGTCGGGTTGTTGCACTAGCCGAGCGCTCGCAGTCCGCAGGGGTCGTGCACGTTTCGCACTGGACGCAACGCATTCGCGTCAAGTCGAAGCCGATCGTCGAGCATCGTCTTTCCATTTTGCTCGCGCCGACCGCATCCAAAATCGTCAGCGCCGGCATACCGACGATCCGCGAAAAGGTGTTGGCGTTTCGGCGTGCGGACGGCAACCCGCACCTGCAAGTGAGAGTGCTTTCGTCACGCATCATTCAGCACGGGAAACCGAAAGTCGTAATCAGCGGGATCTTGGCGTACGAGCATTACGCGCAACTCGCGAGACGCGGCTTCGAAGGAACCATGCGCCTGGCCAACGCGGCACTTGAGATGTTCGCAACTGCATACACCGCCGACTGTTACGGTTGCTCCGGCATGACGAAAACCGGCGTTCGTGCCGGATACGGAGTCGTTGCCGTCGATCCGCGCGTCATTCCGCTCGGCACGCACCTGTACATCAAAGGCTACGGCTCGGCGATTGCGGGCGATACCGGTGGTGCGATTCGCGGGAATCGCATCGACTTGGGCTTCGATTCCTCAGCCGCCGCGGATGAGTTCGGCGCTCGTCCCGTGCGCGTGTACATCCTGAAATAGAGACTCGCGAGGAGCTGCGAGCCCGCGGACTGCGTCCCAAGCGCCGGCTCGGTCAACATTTTCTCCTCGACGGCGCGATTGCGCAGCGCATCGCTACCCTGACGCTCGACGACGGCGGCTCGCGCGTGCTCGAGATCGGCGCAGGAACCGGTGCTCTGACGGTCGCGCTGCACGAACGGGGTGCGGCGGTCACCGCAATCGAGATCGATTCGTCGCTCGTGCGATTGCTGCGCGAACGTCGCGATCTCGAAGGTGTCGAGATCATCGAAGCCGATGCGTTGCGTTTTGCATTCGATGCTTACGCCTCGCGTGGACCGTGGCGCGTGGCTGCAAACCTCCCGTACAACGTCGGAACGCCGCTCGTTGCGGAGCTGTCTAAATTACGCTGCCCACCCGAGCGCATGGTCGTGATGCTGCAAAAGGACGTCGTCGATCGGCTCGTCGCTCGACCGTCGACGCCTGCGTACGGAAGTTTGAGCCTCGTCGTGGCAGCGCGCATGCGCGTGCAGCGCGCATTTACGATCGGACGGACGCACTTTTATCCACGTCCAAACGTTGATTCATCGGTCGCGGTCCTCGAGCCGCTCCCGGTTCGGCCGGAGATTGCAGATTTCGAGCGTTTCGATTCGATCGTGAAGGCGGCGTTCGCGTATCGGCGTAAGACCCTCGCGAACAGCCTCTCACATGCGCTCCGAATTCCCCGCGAGCGTACCCTCGCCGCGCTGGAGCGTCTCGAACTCGATTCGGAGATCCGTGCAGAACAACTCGATCTTGCAGCGTTTACCGAACTCGCCCGAGAGCTGGCCGGCTGACGCTTTTCCGATTTGGGCCTCGATTCTCGCGCTGATCGTCGCCATGGCGATCTACCTCTTGTCGGCCGTGTATCTGGTGCGAGCCTTCGCGATCTCACCGCAGTCGATTCGCGCCGTCGTGTTGACGCAGGGAATGGTCGAAGCCCAAATCGCAAGCTACGCTCCGCTCCTCGCGTACATGGCCATCGTGCTGCCGTGGCTTGCGCATCGCCCGCTGGGCGCGCTCCTCGGGCCGCTGCACGGCCGGCAGGTTTTCGCCGGCCTCGCCGGTGCGGTCATGATGTGGCTTGCGGTAACGCTCGTCGGCGCGATACAAGCCCACTATATCGGTAATCAACCGACCCAAACGGCGGTTCGCCTGTTTGAAAACGCAAAGCCCGGTCTGTGGCTGGACGTCATGGCGGTCGTCGCGGTCACGCTGGCTCCGTTTGCGGAAGAGCTGGTGTTCCGCGGCTTCATCTTCAACGCACTCTGGAAACGGCTGCCCTTCTCGCTCTCTGCGCTCGGGAGCGGAATACTTTTCGGTCTCGCGCACGGACAAGCGTCGGGCGTCGCGCCGCTCGCCGCCGGCGGCTTCGTTCTCGCCTCGGTCTACGCGCGCAGCGGTTCATTGTGGTCGTCGATGATCGCACACGGTACGTTCAACGGCATCACGCTCGGACTGTTGCTCGTCGCCGGTATCAAGACGTAGCAATGCGGCTGGCGGTCGATGCGCTCAATTTGCGCAACGATCGGCGCGGAATGGGACGCGTCGTTCGCTCCGTTCTGAGCGAGGCGGAGAAACAAAGCGTCACGGTGACGTTGCTCGGCATCGAAAAGCCGGTGCGTAGCGCACGGCGGCGCGGCGCCTTCGACGTCATGTGGTATCCGTGGAACGGAATCCGGTTTCCGGCTGCTGCGCCGTCGCTGGCCCACATTCACGACACGTTCGCACTGCACGAGCGCGGAAATTGGATCGCGCGCCGGCGCGTCCGAAAGCCGTTGCAGCGCGCGGCTCGCGACGCCGACCTGATCGCGACCGATTCCGGCTGGAGCGCCGCGCAAATTCGCCGCGAGCTGCACGTTCGTCCGGAGCGCGTCCTGTCGATTCCGCTTGGGCCGGATCCGTTCTTCAGTCCCGGCGAAGCCGAATCGCCCGAGTCGCTGCCCGAATCTCCGTACGTACTGATGGTCGGCGCCGGTGAAGCGCGGAAAAACGCGCGCTTTTTGGTCGAGTCGTTCGCCGACGCATTCACCGGACGCGACGCACGGCTCGTGGTCGTCGGATCGCTCGCAGCCGATGCCGAGCAGTCCGCGAGCGCGCGCGGCATCGCGCTGCATCGCGAAACCGGCATCGACGACACGCGCTTGCGCGACCTCTATCGCGGCGCCGCGTGCGTCGCCGTTCCGTCGCTGGCTGAAGGCTTCGGACTCGTCGTCGTCGAGGCACAGGCCTGCGGTGCACCGGTCGTGGCCGCCGACGCGAGCGCGTTGCCGGAAGCAGCCGGCGACGCAGCGCTGCTCGTCGATCCGCGCGATCGCGCCGGCTGGCGCGACGCACTGCGGGAGGTCGTCGAGGACGAAAGCGTTGCCTTACGCTTGCGCGCGCTCGGCGTTGCCCGCTTCGGCATCGGTCGGCGCAACGAATCGGCGCGCGCCATTCTCGCTGCGCTGTACGATCTCGCCGACCAGAGCGCGTAGCCGTTCGATGAATCGCGGCGGCGCAAACTGCTCGGCATGCGTTCGCAGCCGTTGCGGTTCGAATCGCGCCGGATCGAACGCTTTGAGGGCACGCGCGAGCGAGGCTGCACTCGGTTCGTCGAAAAACGTTCCGGTCGCACCTTCGACGATCGTTTCGAGCGCGCCGCCGGCGCGCAGTGCGATCGCGGGACGTCCGGCCGCTGCGGCTTCGAGCGGAACCAGCCCGAAATCTTCTTCACCCGGCACGATAACGGCGCGTGCCGCGCCGACGAGCGCGTCGATCTGATCGTCCGGAACGTAACCGAGCATCTCCGTCGTCGTTCCGCGTGCGTGAACGCGCAGCGCCTCGAGCGCCGGACCGCTCCCTGCAACGCGAAGCTTCACGCCCGCAAGCGCGGCGGCATCGATCGCACGATCGATCGCCTTGTACGGCAGCAAACGCGATAACACCAAGTAGTAACCGCCGTCGCCGCGGCCGAGCGTGAAGCGCTCGACGTCGGCAGGGCACGGAAGCACGAACGCATCGCGTCCGTAATAGCGACGGACGCGTTCGGCAACGTTGCGCGAGTTTGCGATGAACGCGGTGGGGCGCAGGGCGGCTCGCCGGTCCCAGGCGGCTAGGGATGCGACGAGCGGCCGCGCGAGCGTGCGCAACCCGAAGCCTCCGAGATAGCGATCGTACGCGAACAAGAACCGGCTCGGCGTGTTGATGTAACAGACGTGCACTGCCGGCGGCGAGAAACGCACGCCCTTCGCCCATGCCGTCGTCGAGCTGACGATGAGATCGTATCCGGAAAGATCGAAGCTTTCGAAGGCCGCCGGGTAAAGCGGCGCAAGCGCCCGGAAATAGCGGTTGCCGAACGGCACATTGCGGAGAAACGAAGTCCGCACGCGATTTGCGGGGACGAGATCGCCGCAGGAACGTTCGTCGTAGAGCGCCGTGTAAACCGGCGCATCGGGCCAAGCGCGCGCTACGTGCGCGAAAACCCGCTCGGCGCCGCCGCGCTGATTGAGATAATCATGGACAAGGGCGACGCTCAGTGCTGTTCTTGCGTACGCGGCAAGACCAGCGCGAACGTGTACTTCTGCAAGTACTTTTTGACGACGCGCTGCACGTCGTCCGGAGTCACCGCGTCGATCTCGGCGAGAACGGCGTTCGGATAATCGGGATCCAGGCCCATGCGCGCAACCCAGCCGACGAGCGCCGAGCGATCCTCGAGCGTCATGTTGTCGATGACGAATTGACCGGTGGCCAGCGTTCGATAGCGTTCGACGACGGATGGATCCAGCGGTTTGTCGGCGAGCACTTCGGTCGCCTCGAAGATCGAGCGCCAGCCGCCGCTCGTCCCAATTCCGGTTCCGCTCGCGTAGACGATGAAATTCGCGGGACTCACATCGTATTGATAGATCGCGTTGATCGGACGCAGCAGCGCGGGGCGGCTTACGATCGAATCGGTCCGTCCGAGCGCGGAGACGATCGCCTGCACGACAAGCATCGTCGCAAAATCCTTGGCGCCCGGCGCCGGCGCGGCGAAGCCGACACCAACCCACGGCAGCGCAACGTCGCGATGCGTAACGATGCGCGTCGGCGGCTCGGTCGGCGCCTGCGTGCGCTGCACGATCGAGGCCGGCGCTCCGGCCGGCAATCGTTCGACGGCGGCTTGCGCGGCACGCACGATGGCCGCGTCCACGCGGCCCGCAGCCGCGATCGTCGCGCCGCCACCGCGATAGTTGTCCGACCAAAATTTCTTGAGCGCCGCCGGGCCGGCATTCGAGACGACGGCGAGCGAGCCGAGTGGCGCGAATCCTGCGCCGCTTCCGGCGTAATACGAGCGACGCAACATCTCCGAGAGCACGCCGAACGGACTCTCGTTGGCATCTATGATCCGCGCTTCGAGCGTTTTGCGCGCGCGCGCAATCGTCGCGTGCGAGAAATCAGGCGCGGCGAGCGCGCTGCCGAGCAACGCGAGCGCCGTTCGAATAGTCGCGGGCGGACCTTCGACGTAATAGCGCACGTATTGCGGCTCGACGCTGACGGTCAAGTTAGCCCCTGCTGCGGCGACTGCGTCGCGCGCCGAGGCGGGAAGCGTCCCGTTCGTCACCGGCGTTTGCGCGACAATCTCAGCCAACAACGCCGCGTAGCCGTTCTGCTGGCTCGATTGCCGGTCGAGCCCACCCGGAAGCATGATCTGCACGCCGGCCAGCGTCGCGTTCATGTCGACTTGCGCGGGGACGTTCTCGATCATCGTCGTCGCCGGATAACGGTCGACTGCAGCCGCAGCCGGAGCATTCAGTGCCACCAGCAACGCGAGCGCCATGACGGAACGAATCATTTCGTCGGCACCTGAAGGACGGCGGTTGCGGGCGGTGAGGGCTTGATATATTTCGTGACGGTCTCGGCGACGAGCTCGGGCGTGAGGGCCCGAATCGACGAAATGTATTGCCCCGCATCCAGATCCGCACCGGGCGCGTAAGCCGCGTTACCCTCGAGCGCGTACCACCCGAAGTTGTCTGCGAGCGAGAGCGGCGTAGCGACGTCGCTCATCACGTGATATTCGAAGAGACGCCGTGCGGCTTCGAACGTCTGCCGGTCGAGCGGCTTGCGCATCTGCGCCAGCGCTGCTTCGATTTTGGCGCGCGCCGCAGTCGCTTGACCGCCGGTAGCTTCGACGTAGAACACTCCCGGGTCGTAGTACGTGACGTACTGCGCATCGATCGACGCATCGACGTCGTCGAGCTGGCGCGAAACGACGCCCGAATCAGGATCGAAGAGATAATCGGCGACGAAATCCAGCGCGGTCGCGGCCCGTTCGTCCTTGATCGGCGGCCCGGCCCAAGCGTAACCGAAGCCCGGGACAGGCCCGTCGCGCACGACGTTCTGGGGTGCTTGCGAGACGATGCTGCTGAAATCGACGGCCGGCTCGGGGGCGCCGGGATCCGCCCTTCCCGCGACGGCCGCTTCCGTCAGCTGCTCGTCGACCGCGCCCGTCAAAACGATCGTTGCATTCGAGGCCCGAAACGCGCGCGCAGCAAAGGTCTGCAGGTCCTCGAGCTTCAGCGACGCGACGCCGCTCGAATCGACCGGCGAATAATGATCCGGACCGCTTTTGAAGAGCGCCGCAAAGAGCGCCTCACGCAAGGTCTCCGATGGTTGCGTGATGTCGCGCAGCCGCGTATCGGTTCGCACTTCTGCGAGCGCTTTCGAGCGGCCGTCGTCGCTGAGGACGGGCGTGAAGTAGACGCCGGTCATCGTTCGCAGCACGCGCGCGGCTTCGCTGGACGGCACGAGTGCCGAAACCTCGATCGTCTCCGGATAGGTGTTGACGCTGAAACGTCCGCCGATTTCGGCGACGAGCGACGCCAGCGGCGTCCCGGTCAACGGCTCGGATGCGGCAACGGTCAGCGCCGCCAAGTTCGCAATCCCCGGCTTGGGCGTCCCCTCGAAACCGATCGACGGCGCGCGGAACCATAGCTCGATCGCGGCGACGGGAGCGCCACTCAGCGGACGAACGATGCTCGTCACGCCGCTCGGCAACTTCTTCATCGTTGCCGATGGACTGAGCGCGGCTCCAAAAAGAAAGACGGCCGCGAGTGCGACGGCCGCGACGCGGCCTGCGCGCATCATCAGCGCTTCAGGCCGGCTCGGGCGAGATGTTCGGTGGGAGGCGTTTGGGCTTGTCCGCGACCTGATCGTTCTCGACGGGAACCGCGGCCGCAGCCGGTAGCTCGGCAGGTGGTTCCGGCGACTCGACGGGACGCGGATACGGCGCGTCGGCGAGAATGGCTTGGACTTCGTCGGCCTCGACCGTTTCGTGCTCCAAAAGCGAATCGACCATGCGCTGCACCTTGTGCCAGTTGGCGTCGAGAATGCTGCGCGCGTTCTTGTAGCAATCGTCGATGATCTGACGGACCTCGGCGTCGATCTTGCTTGCGATCTCTTCCGAATAGTTACGGTCTTCGCCGAGATCCCGGCCCAAGAACACTTGATGATTGCCGCGCCCGTACTGGACCGTGCCGAGCTGCGTCGACATCCCGTATTGCGTCACCATGCGGCGCGCCAGCTCCGTGGCTTTTTCGAAATCGTTGCTGGCACCGGTCGTGACTTCTTTGAATTGCACTTCTTCGGACACGCGTCCGCCCAGCAATCCGGTGATCTGATCGATGATCTCGGCGCGCGTCATCAAGTAGCGGTCTTCGGTCGGCAGCTGCATCGTGACGCCGAGCGCCATGCCGCGCGAAATGATCGTGACTTTGTGCACCGGATTCGCATTCGGCAACATGCCGCCGACGACGGCATGGCCGGACTCATGGTATGCGACGATCTCTTTTTCTTTTTGCGAGATGATGCGCGAGCGCCGCTCGGGGCCCGCGATCACGCGATCGATTGCTTCCTCGCAATCCGCCATCTCGATGACCGATTTGTTCTGCCGTGCCGCCAACAGCGCGGCTTCGTTCAGGAGATTCTCGAGATCGGCACCCGAGAATCCGGGCGTGCGCTTGGCAAGCGTCTCGAGCGAGATTTCCTTTGAAAGCGGCTTGTTGCGCGCGTGAACCGCGAGGATTTGGGCGCGACCCTTGACGTCGGCCCGGTCGACGACGATCTGACGATCGAAGCGTCCGGGACGCAGCAACGCCGGGTCCAGGACGTCCGGACGGTTGGTTGCCGCGATCAGAATGACGCCGGTGTTGGGATCGAAGCCGTCCATCTCGACGAGCAGCTGGTTCAAGGTTTGCTCGCGCTCGTCGTGACCGCCGCCCAGACCTGCACCGCGCTGCCGGCCGACCGCGTCGATCTCATCGATGAAAACGATGCACGGCGCGCTTTTCTTGGCCTGCTCGAAGAGATCGCGAACTCGCGAGGCACCGACGCCGACGAACATTTCGACGAAATCCGAGCCGGAGATCGAGAAGAACGGAACGCCGGCTTCACCCGCGATCGCGCGAGCCAGCAGCGTCTTTCCGGAACCCGGCGGACCCAAGAGCAAAACGCCCTTCGGAATCCGGGCGCCGAGGGCTTGGAACTTCTTCGGATATTTCAGGAACTCGACGACTTCCGCAAGCTCTTGTTTCGCTTCTTCGATGCCGGCGACGTCGTTGAACGTCACCTTGGGACGGTTCTCCGAAAGCAGCTTCGCGCGGGAACGCCCGAACGACAGCGCTTGGCTTCCGCCGCTCTGCGCTTGGCGCAAGATGAAGATGAGCAGCAGCCCCATCAAAACGAACGGGACGAGCTGTAAAATCCAGCCGATGATCGGAGTCGTATTCTGCTGGTCGACGTTGATCTCGACGTTGTGCTTGCGGAGCTCGGGCAAGTAATCCGATTCGCTGGGCGTCGTGACCTGGAATTTCGCGCCGGTATCCCGATACTCGCCGGCGACGTCATGCCCGGAAAGCGTTACCTTGGAGACCTTGTTCTGCTGAACGTACGTATAGAATTGCGAATAGGAGATTCTGGTCGTCTGCGTCGGCGAGAGCACTTTCTCGACGACGAAGATGACGAACACAAAGATTGCGAGGATCAGCAGTATGGCTCTAGCGTGTTTGCCCATCGGTTCCTAAGTAACGATACCCTTGGCGGCTCAAAAGGTTTTCCCACCCTACGGAACGGGTTCCCCAGGCGGGAGAATTAAATTCGCCACAAAGGGCAAAGTCCGGTACTTTTCCTGATAATCCAAACCGTACCCTACGACAAAGGCATCAGGCGAGACGAGACCGACGTAATCGAGCGTCACGTCGACGCTGCGGCGGTAGGGTTTGTCGAGGAGAACCGCCGTACGAAGGCTGCTCGGCGCTCTGCTCTTGAGCAGCCCCTGAAGGTAGTGCAGCGTGAGACCATTGTCGACAATGTCCTCGACGATGAGGATATTGCGGCCCTCGATGCTCTCGCTCGTGTCCTTGAGCAAGCGAACCTCGCCCGAGCTGCGCGTGTTGTTCCCGTAGCTCGATACCGCCATGAAATCGAACGTCAGGCGCGGACCGGGCTCGATGCGCGCAAGCGCTCGCGCGAGGTCGGAGACGACGAACATGGCGCCTTTGAGGATGCCGATCAAATGCAGCGATTTACCGGCGTAGTCGCGCGAGATCTCGCGCGCCATGCGATCGATCGCGGCAGCGATTTCTTCTGCCGTGAAAATGACTTCAATTTTTTCGACGGACGACTCGCGCGTTTGCACTCTTCTCCCCTTTTAGGATCTCGACACCGCCCTTGACGTGGACGCGGCCGCGCCGTGCACCGAGCGCTGCCTCGATCCGTTCGAACGACACGTCGCGGAGGCCCACTTCGCGTTCGAGGGTGGCGCGCAGGCGCCGGCGGGCACCGGCAACCCCCGTTTCTTCGAGCTCCGCCGCCACGATCGCGGCGCAGCGGGCAACCGCCTCGTCCAGACGCGGAAAGCCGCCGCGCAAACCTGCCAGCGCCTCCCGAATCGCATTGCGGCGATAGGCGATGTTGGTGTTCGTCGGATCGCGCACGTACGGCAGGGCGCCCGCGCCCAGCTCCGATTCGAGAGCCGCATGCCCGACGCGCAGGAGCGGACGCACCACCTCGATTCCCGGTGCCAGGCGGCGGCGAACCGGGATCCCGCGCAATCCGCGCAGTCCGGTCCCTCGAAAGAGCGCAAGCAAAACGGTTTCAGTCTGATCTTCGGCGACGTGTGCGGTGACGACGGCGCGGGCGCCCGCAGCTTGCGCGAGGTTCGTCAATGCGGCATAGCGCGCCTCACGCAGCGTCGCTTCGTCGGCGCGGACCTTTTCGGGATCGAGTGCGGCGATCCGCACCGTCAGCGAGAGCCGCGCCGCGATCGAAAGCGCGATTGCTTCGTCCTGCCATGACGACTCGCGCAAATGATGATTGACGTGGCCGAGGACCAAGCGCCATTCGTGGCGCGGCGCCATGCGCGCAAGCACGCTTGCCAACGCGACGCTATCGGGGCCGCCCGAGCAGGCCACCAGTAGCGTTGCGCCTTTGCGCGCAATCTTTTGGCCTTCGAGAACGGTTTCGAGTCCGCGCTCCGGGTGCGCGCGGCGCATTATCGCGTCACGCGTTCGAGCTCGCGGCGCATTTCGCGATCTTGAATCGACTTGCGCTTGTCGTACAGCTTCTTACCCTTTGCGAGCCCGATCTCGACTTTGGCTTTGCCGCGCGTGAAGTACAGTCGCAGCGGCACGATCGTCAGGCCTTTCTCGGCGCTGCGCGCGGCGAGCCGTTCGAGCTGCGACTTGTGGACCAATAATTTGCGCGCCCGGCGCGGATCGTGCGCCGAAAATGCACTGCCCGGCTTGTACGGCGGGACGTACATGTTGACGAGCCAGAGCTCGCCGTCGCGGACGCGCGCGAAGGCCTCGTTCAAGCTGACGCCGCCGGCGCGAATGCTTTTGATCTCGGTCCCCGTCAAGGCAAGACCGGCCTCCAGCGATTCCAAGATGTGGAATTCGTGCCGCGCGCGGCGATTGTCGAGCGCCGGCTCGTTCGTTTCCTTTTCCTTGGCGCGCTTCTCGGAGCGCGCGATGCGCATCTTAGGCATTGCCGAGCGTCCCCGGTTCGATGCGCACCTTGCCGACGAACTTGCCCTCGCCGCTCGCGAGAACCGTTCCGTCCGCATCCAGGACCTCGGCCTCGACCCCGACGACGTTGCGGCGTTCCCACGTGACGCGGCCGCGCAAAGTTAGCGGCGCCTCGAGCGGGACGGGACGACGGAAGCGCGTCGACACCTCGGCGGTAACGCCTTTCCAGCCGGCCGCGCCCGCCGCGTACGCCATCGCCTCGTCGATCAGGGCCATGACCATCCCGCCGTGCGCGATGCCGCGATACCCTTGAAAGACGGCCGGCAGCGACGTTTCGCAGCTTACGCTCGTGCCCTCGATGCGAAAACGCAGGTGCAAGCCGACGGGATTGTCGCGCCCGCAAATAAAGCAGCGCCCGTCGTCGACGGGCTCAGTGCTTGGATTCGGTGGTTGAGCCGCTTGATTTGTCGTCGTAGTCGCCCTTTGCGATCCGCTCGAGAAGCTTGCGCGCATAGATGCCGTCGGCATCGTACGCAACAGCCTGTTCCAGGTATTTCTTCGCCTCGCCGACTTTCTTCTGTTTGAGCAAGATCTGCGCGATCAGCGTGTAGCCGTACTGACCGGCCTCACCGACGCGACCTGTATCCAGTGCAAGGCCGGCCTTCGCGTAGGTGATTGCAGCATCGTATTCATTCAGATCGTCCATGATCGAGGCGAGATGGAACTGTATGTCCGCGTACTCGGGAACGAGATTCGGCACCATGACCGCGTAGCGCAACCCCTCTTGCGGCTCGCGCAGATCGACTTGATAGATTCCGGCCAGATATTCGCGCGCCAGCACGTTGTCGGGATCGGTGCGCATTGCCGCGAGAAACTCGATCTTGGCACGATTGGCAGAACGCTCGTTCTCGCGCATGATGCCCAGGCCGACGTGCGCAGCTTGGGCGTTCGGATCGAGAGCGACTGCGGCATTGAACTCGTCGAACGCGTCCCGGCTGCGATCGGCGCCCTGCAAATCGGCGAACAGGTACGTGAATCCCAAGCGTACGTGCGCGAGATAGTCCTTGGGCGATCTCGCGACGGCGTCTTCTTCCAGATTGGTCAGCTCCTCGAGCGCGCCGCCGACGTGCGAAGCCGCCGCGTTCATGAACGAGATCGCAAGCGTGTTGTCGGGGACGATCTCGAGTGCAGCCGAGAATTCGGCTTGGGCGCGTTGGAAGTCACGGGCGTAGAAATCGTGCAGCGCCGTCTCGAGCTGCGCGGAAAATTTCAAATTGGCATAATCGTTGCGCGCCGGCTCGGCGCCCGCTATCGATTGCACCGCGATGAACGCGATCAATAGGGCCGCCGCCCTCAACGCCCCATCCCTAGCCTGCGCGCCAGAACCTCGGGCAAATGCGCGCACTCGATCTTCTCTTGCACGGCGGCGATCGGATAGTCGAAACGGATCACGTCGATGCTGCGTTTGCCGGCATCGTAGATGCCGAAGCTGGCTTGCGGATTCAGATCGCGCGGCTGACCGATGCTGCCGACGTTGATGATATAGCGATAGCCGTCTTCGAGCTGTGCGCTTCCGCCGTACTGAAAATGCCGGTGCGCCAGCGCTCCATCGGGCGCCAGCGAGTACATCTCTGCAAGATGCGTGTGCCCGATGAAGATCACGTTCGCATCCGTCGCTTCGAACGAATGCATCGCGCTCTCCTTATCGGCGATGTAGGCAAAATAGTCCGGATGCGGTGCGCCGTGCACGAGCAGATGCTCGCCTTCGCGGTGCTCGTAGTCGAGCGTTCCGAGCCACTTCGCGTTTTCCGGCGACAGGACGCCCTGCGTCCATTTGATCGCCTCCTGGGCTGCGGAATTGAACCATTCGACGCCGAAGTTTTCGATCGCAGCTAGATCGTGATTTCCCATCACGGTAACGCCGCCGCGCTCGCGAACCTTGTCGATGCACTCGTTGGGATTCGGACCGTAGCCGACGATGTCGCCGAGACACCACAGAACGTCGTTCGCACCGACCTGCGCGAGCGCGACGTCGAATGCCTCGACGTTACTATGGATGTCGCTGACGATCGCGTAGCGCACTAAACGCGCGCCGCCGACGGCATCGATGCCAGAGCCCCGGAGAAAATCTCGGCGAAGCGCCGGCGATCTTCCGCCGTGCCTACCGTTACGCGCACGTAACCGTCCAGCGGTGGAGCGCCCGGCTTGCGCAAGAACACGCCTCGGCGCAGAAGCTCCTCGAGAAATGCCTCGGCTTCGGCTTTCGTGCCGATCTCGATGCACACGAAGTTCGTCAGCGAGGGAACGCTGCGCAAACCGTGCCGTTCAGCCAGCGCATAGTATTCCTCGCGTCCCCGCTCGACCTCCGCGACGACGCTGCGTATGAACTCGTCGTCGTCGAGCGAAGCGAGCGCCGCAACTTGTCCGTTGCGATTCACTCCGAAGTGCTGGCGGATGTTTTGAAACGTTTGAACGATCGATGGGTCGCAAACTGCATACCCGACCCGCGCACCGGCCAGTCCGTACGCTTTTGAAAACGTCCGCATGCGAATGACCTGCGGATCGACGAGCGGCATCATCAGCCGCTGCGGCGGAACGAAATCCGCATAAGCTTCATCGAGCGCGAGCACCTGATCCGGCCACAACGCGTCACGAATTGCGGCGACGCCGTCCGGTTCGATGAAGGTTCCACTCGGATTGTCGGGATTGGCGAGATAGATCATTTTAGGGCGCTCGCGACGCGCAACGTCGATCAGCTGGTCGACGTCGACCGAGCCCCCCGTGCGGTACGGAACGGTCCGCAATCGGACACCGTTCGCCGCCACGTGATAAGCGAAGGTCGCGTAGGTGCCCTCGGTCTCGAGTGCGACCGAACCGGGAGCGCAAAACGTTCGCACGATCAAGCTGTGCAGATCGTCGATTCCCGAACCGATCGTGATGTGCTCGGGCGTGCAGCCCAAACGCGTCGCGAGCGCGACGCGCAGCTCGTACGACTCCGGGTCACCATACCACGAGTTGTGCGGTGCCTGCTCGCGCATGGCTGCAATCGCGCGCGGGGAGGGGCCGAACGCACTCTCGTTTGCGCCCAACCGCAGCATGCCGGCGTGGCCGTAGCGCCGCCCTAAAACCTCGGGCGCTACGAACGGCGTGGTTTTGGGGACGGCCGCGATCATCGGCGCCGGTGCAGGCGCTTTTCTATTGGCGGACACGCAGGTCGTCGACGACGCGCTTGACGCCGCCTAAATGTTCGACGGATTCGACGGCGGTCGTCCTGATCGAGGGTGAGGGAACGGTTCCGCGCAACGTGAGGATGCCGTTCTCCGCGCTCACGCGGATGTTGGCGGCATTGATGCCGGTCTGCGCGGCGAGAGACGCCGTGGCGTGGGCTGCCAGCGCGAAATCGCCGCTCGAAAAGGATTGCGCACGCGGATCGATGCGTATCGCATCGTGCAGCTGCGCCACGCCGCTTACTTTGCGAACCGCAGCGTCGATCTTCGAACGTTCGGAGCTATCGCGCACGATGCCGGTGAGCTGCACGTCCCCGTCGTGTACGTGAACGCCCAGGTAGCGTGCCGCGTCGATGTCGACTCCAACGACCTCGGCTCGAATTTTAGCGGCAAGCAAACCGTCTTTCAACGTTTGCGTCGCATTCGGGGGAACGGTCGGCGACGAAATCGTGACGCCGCCGTTGGAATTGTGCACGCAACCGCTCGCGACGAGCAGCAGAATAACGCCTACGCCGAGTGCCAGTCGTAACATGAGGGTTAGAGTTCCCCGCCGCTGAGTGCGTGCACCTCGATTTGTTCGCCCCGGGCGATGGTCGAGCGATCTTCCGAGAGGACGATAAATCCGTTAGCCCGCGCGAGCAAGCTCGTATGCGAGGAATGTATGCCGAGTGAGGATGCGACGCGATCCGAACCTTCAGCCGTGACCACGACGGGG
>Ga0335072_10004768_pt1 | contig 20038 bp, 20 predicted proteins | sample Lox_Sample_21_FD_206725 | JGI IMG/M metagenome (GOLD analysis project Ga0335072, IMG submission 206725) | Soil microbial communities from Loxahatchee National Wildlife Refuge, Florida, United States - Lox_Sample_2.1 | ecosystem: Environmental > Terrestrial > Soil > Wetlands | place: USA...
CCGGCGAGGAACATCTCGAGCCGCGTCAGCCAGCGGGCGGGAACCGCCGGGGCGCCGTCGCGCCGCACCGGACATGACAGCACCACGCGGGGCGCCATCATCAGCGCGGAGACGAAATCGTGCGCCGCCTGGCCGATGGCTTCCTCGGGTGAGTCGAGCCCGACCCTGGCGCGCATCGGGCGGGAGAGCCACGGTCCGGGATCGGTCGCGGGCGGCCAGACGCCTTCGGCCAGACCGCCGAGCACTGCCACGTCCACGGTCTGCAGCCGTGCTTCCAGCAGGCCCCAGATGAACACCCGCGAATGCTCCGTGCCGCCGCGGCCACGCAGCGCACGCCGGCTGCGCACCACCTGGCCCTGCAACACCGCGTGCAGCAAGCCGGGCAGGACCGCGCGTCGCTGGTCCGGCAGGTGCGGCAGGGCGGCATGCACGGCAGTCAGCGTGCTCGCCAGCGCGTCGCCTTCCTCGTGGGCCCAGAGCAAGGCGGGACCGGGCGTCTCGTCGGTCGTGGCCAAGTGCTCTGCGGCGGCGATCAGGGCCGCGAGGGCCTCGGCCGGGGCGACCTCGATTGCGGCGGCGATGCGGAGCGTGGGCGCGAGGCACGCTTCCACACGGCCCAACAGTTCCGCCGCATCCGGCGGCGCATCGGCGCGAGCCAGGGCCCGGCGCAGGCCGGTCAGTCCGGGCGAAGGCCTGGGGCCGCGCAGACAGGCTTGCTCCAGCGATCGGACGGCGGCGCGGCACGAAGCGGGGGCAAGCCCGGCCGCGGCGAACGGATGCTTAAGCAGCGCGAGCAAGGGCACCGGCGCGAGATCCTCGGCCACGGCCTGGGTCAGCAGGCGGAGGAAAACGGCGGGCGGGGTGTCGGCGAGGGGTTCGCCGGCGCTGTCGTCGGCGACCACGCCGTGGCGGAGCAATTCGGCGGCGACGCGACCGGCCAGTTCGCGGTCCGGCGTCACCAGCGCTGCCCTGGCGCCGGGGGTCTCCAGCGCATCGCGCAGGACCAGGGCGATCGCCGCCGCCTCCTGCTGCTGGTCGGCGGGGCTCAGGCGGGCGACGTCGCAGAGCAAGCGCGGGGGCTCGCCGCGCCAGAGGTCCAGGGCCTCGGCGGGCAGCAATGCGCGTTCGATCGTGGTGAAACGCTCGGGCGGGATTGCCGAGGCGGGAGCGACGGGCCAGGGGCGCAGGTCACCTCGCGCCACGCCGAGATTGTCCTGCAGGCGGCGAAGGCCGGCCTGCGGGTGGGAGAAGTCGAGCGCGTCCCAGGTCGCATCGTCCATCTCCATGTCGACCGCGGGCAGCAATACGCGGCCGTTCGGCAGGCGCGCGACCACGCGGAGCAAACGGGCGACGGCGGGGATGCCGGCGGTCGTGCCGGCACAGAGCACGGGATGGGCGGGCGGGGATTGCTCCCAGGCGGCGGCCTGGGCGTTCAGCAGGGCGGTCTGGCGGGCAACCGGGTTCATCAGGCCGTTCTCGGCGAGATGGGCCGGCCAGGCCTCGGTCACGATATGCAGGAATTGCAGCGTGCGTGCCCAATGGGCCGCGTAGGCAGGGTCGGCGGCGTCGGGAAGGCGGGCGGCGAGGTCGATCTCGGCGCGCTCCGCGGCATCCATCAGCGACGCGAGTTCGCCTGCGAGCAACCAGGCGCGATCGGCGGTGCGCGGCGCGCCGCCTTCGCCCTGCCGCGCCAGAATGAGGCGGGCGAGGCAGGCGAGACGCTCGGCGGGTTCGATGGCGGGCGGCAGGTCGAGCGCGCCGGACAGTGCCAGCGGCGCCTCGTCGAGTGCGCCGAGCGCGGTGATGCGGGGAAGCAGGAGCGGCGTGCCCCGGGTGGCGCGGAGAAAGGCGTCGGCCAGAGCGCGCGCGGCGCGGCGGGTGGGGAGGAGGATCAGGCCGTTGGCGCGTTCCAGCGGGTCGGTGGTGCGCTGAAGCCAGTCCGCCGCGACTGCGTCGAGAAAGGGGAGATGGGGCGGCAGGTAGTAAACCGCGTTCGCAAAGCAAGAGAGAGCCTGCCCTGGACCTGATCCGGGGTCGCGGTGAAGCGGCAGGGGCAGTTGATCGGGGCGGCGCGCCGCTGCCCCCATGCTCATCGCGTCTCTCCCGTCAGGCGGGCCTGCAACACGGATTCCGCGTCTGCAAGGTCGGCCGGCGTCGAGAGGTGGAACCACAGGCCGTCATGCACGACCGCCCGCAGACGTCCCGCCTCCATGGCGCGGTCCCAGGCGAGGTTCATGCTGAATGCCCCCGCCGGCATGTCCGCCAGGAGATCCGGGGCGATAAGCTGCACGCCGGCGTAGACGTACGGCACCACTTCGCGTTCGCGGCGGCGCCGCAGGGTGCCCCACGGATCGACGGCGAAATCGCCGAAGCCCACGTCGGCATGAACCTGAAACGTGCGGTGCACCAGCAACTCGCCGTCCACCGCGTCGTCGAATGCATCCGCGAGGCGCAGCAGCGCCGGCGTCGTGCCGTTCAGCCAGAACGCGTCGCCATTCACCACGTAGAACGGGTCGGGACCGAGCACGTCCAATGCCGCGCGCGTGCTGGCGCCGGTATCGAGCAATGCCGTCTCGCGCCGCAGGACGACCCGCGGCGGCCGTGACGCGCGTCCCTCGAGATGGGCGGCGAGCCGGTCGGCATGCCAGAACGCATTGACCACGACGAGTTCCACCCCCGCGTCGGCCAGGTGGTCGAGCGCATGGTCGACCAGCGGGCGGCCGCCGAGCGTGAGCAAGGGTTTTGCCGTATGCTCTGTCAGCGGGCGCATGCGCTGGCCCGTGCCGGCGGCGAGCAACATGGCGCTGCGGGGACGTGCCGGACGGATCATGCCAGACAGCCGATGCGCTCGGGCCAGCCGGACAACGTGGCGCGACGGGCGCCCTCGCCGGCCGGATGCAGATCGATGGTCAGCGCGTCGGGCGGGCGAAGGGCGCCCAGCCGATCCGGCCACTCCACCAGCACGATGTCGTTGCGCGCCTCGTCCCAGCCGAGTTCCGCCAGCGCGTCAGGGCCATCGAGGCGCCAGAGGTCGTAGTGGTGCACGGTACCTCGAAGCGTGGGGTAGCTCTGGACGAGGGTGAAGGTGGGGCTGGGCACCTCCAGCGCGGGATCGCCGGTGGCGGCGCGGAGAAAGGCGCGGGCGAATTCGGTCTTGCCGGCACCGAGCGGCCCCTCGAGCAAAATCGCGTCGCCAGAGCACGCCAGGGACGCCGCGGCGGCGGCCAGACGGGCGGTGGCTGACAGGTCGGGCAGGGGCATCAGGCGTGAGGAAGTGGGACCGGACATCGGCGATATTTTGCCCCAGGGGGCGAGTCGCGGACAATCGGTTCATCGCCGGCGGGTTGCTCCGGCCTGCTAAAAGGGCCCGCGGCGAAATAACCGATTTAGCCGAGCCGCGCACCGGCGCCTGCTGTGTCACGGTGCGCGCAGAGCCTGCCCCGGGCACACCATCCACCGACTTTGCAGCACGCAGCAAGGAAGTCGTGGATAGCCGGCCTTCGCCGGCCATGACGCGGTACGGATGGTCTGCGCCCCAATGCGGTGTTTATTTCCCCGCGGGCCCTAAACTAATCCCGGGCCGGCTTCTCCTGCGCCGGCTTCTCTTGCGCCAGCAAGCCGCGCGCCTGCGCGGCCGCGGCCTCGGCCGCCAGGCGCAACCCCTCATCGGTCGCATTGCTCACCGGATGCGGGATCACGGCGAACGCATATCCGGCAAACCCCAGCACGCGTGCCATCAGCTCCGCCGCAGTGACGAAGCGGGTCGTCATCACCGCCATCGCGGGGACGCCAAGACGTTCGGCGGTGACGGCGTCATGCAGACTGCACGACGAGCAACTGCCTCAGTCGCCGATGCCGGTCACCACCGCCTGCCAACGCCGCAGTTCATCGACAATGTCGGGATCGGCGGGCGCGCTGTAATTGGACTTCACCCGCCGCACCACCTCGGCCACGCCGAATTCGGCGCGCAGGATTCGCTCGAGGTGGTTGAAGAAGCCCAGCGTGCCTTCCTTGCCGTTGGAGATGAACCCGACGGTCCGGCCCGCGAGCGAGATCATCCGCGGTGCCTGTTGGCCCAGCGGCGGCGTGGCTTCATTCGTCGGATCGAGCACCTGAAACGGCATGCCGGCAGTGTCGGGAGGCGGTTTCGCGGAGTCAACCGCCGTTGCGCCGGCGCGCCGGTGACGGCCCGATGCATCAATCGGCAGCAATTGACTGTGATTTAGCGCGGCCGCCGATTCCGGCGCGGCGGCGGCGGCGGCATGGTCGGGACATGCCAGAAGACGATCGGCGGTTCGCGGCGACGCGGCCGGCGGCAGGGACGATCTTTGCCAGGGTCGTTGCCAATGCGCTGTTGCCGGCCGGCCTCTACGCAATGCTGCGCCATGGCGGGGTCGACGATTTCCGCGCGCTTGCGGCCGGGGCAGCGATCCCGCTGGCATCGACGGTGGGGCAGTGGCTGTGGCGGCGACGCATCGACTGGATCGGGGTTGCCGCGGTCGTCGGCTTCGCGACCGAGGTCGCGATCGCCGCACTACTCGGTGGCAACACGTTCCTGCTGAAGACCCGCGCGGCGGTGCTTACCGGCCCGGCGGGCCTGGTATTGCTCGCCTCCGCCGCGGCAGGGCGCCCATTGCTGGTGCCGCTGCTGCGATTGCTGCGCCCCGCTGCTCCGGTGCGCTCGGGCGCGCTGCAAAGGATATCGCACGATCCGGCGGCGCGCCGGCGTATCACCATCGCGACCGCGCTGGTCGGCGCCGTCCTGGCGGTGCACGCCGCGCTGGCCATCACGCTGGCGCTGCTGCTGCCGAGCGAGGCGTTTCTGCTGGTATCGAAGGGCGCAAACTGGACGCTGGCGGGGGTGGCGCTTGCGGCGATGTGGTGGGTACGCCGCCGCCACCGCGCACCGCGGGAAGGGCAGCGGGAAGTGGCACCTGATACGGCACGAGATGACCCGGGGGCAGGGCGATAGCGGCGGCAAGCGGCGGCCTGCCACAGGCGAGTCGCCGCGCGCGCGTCAGGCGGGGCAGGGCGCGGGTCAGGCGTTCGCCGCGCGCGGGTCAGGCGGGGGCAGGGCGCGGGTCAGGCAGGGGCAGGGGCGGCGCGCCACCGTCCGGACCGCAATCCAGGCAGGCGCCGATCGGCAGCGTCACCGCTTTGCTTTTATCACCGAGCCAGGGCGGTATCACGGCGCCGAACCCGCCGGCGGGGCCACCGGCGGCGACCACCAGCAGCGAGTCAGGGGAATCGAGTGCCGCGTACTCGCTGTCGCCGCGGTCACGCACCACCGCCGCCTTGCCGACGTCGGCCCATTCGCTCCGCCGGACGCGGGCGCGGGCATGGATGAAGCGCGCGATGTCGTGCTTGTTCCAGCCCGCCGCCTGCAGATGATCGCGCAATTGCTTCGGCACCACGATGGCGTAATTGCCGGCCCAGATGGAGTAGTGGCGCATGTTGGCACGCATCTCGGCGGCGAAGGTTTCGAGAATTTCCTCTGCCGCCGTGGTCCATTCGTTCATGATCTGCCGCGGCGCGCCGGCGGCCATCACCGTCACGGCCGATACGTCCGCCGGCAGTCCGCGCTGGACGTGCAGCGGCTGCCAGTCGTGGCCTTCCTCTTCTTCGGCGATGCAGTAGCTGAATTTGCCGGGATGGCCGAGCGTGGAACGATCGATGCCGCCGGGCCGCACCTCGAGGATGTTGATCAGCGCCAGCCGGATCGCGCGGCCGATCACCGCGGTGGCCCGGTCGCTATTGCCGAGTGCGTTGAAACCGCCGCTGGCGCCGAGTTCGCGCCGGATCGGACCGTTCAGGATCGCCAGCACAGCGCAGCCGCCGGTGGAGGCGGTGGCGCCGTGGAGCAGGAATTGCGGCTGGAGCATGGCCGCGATCGCGGTAGCTACGACGGGAAAATGTATCGGCAGGCAGCCGGCCATCACCGCGTTGATCGCCAGCTTCTCCGCGGTGACGGGTACGGCGCGCACCGGCTCGATGCCGATGAGCTGGCCGGGCGGCAGCATGGCCCAATCGAGGCAGGCCTGCACCGCCTCGGCGGTGGGCGGCACGATCGGCAGGCCGTCGGTCCAGCCATTGGCATGATAGAGTTCCTGTACCGCTTGCATGTCGGCGACTTCGTAGGATTTGGCAGTGAGTGGCATCGGCCGGGTTATCCGCCGATCGCGCCCTGCGCCTCGACGTAGAGCGCGTAGACGGACTGGCTCGCGGCCATGAACAAGCGGTTTCGCTTGGCTCCGCCGAAGCAGATATTGGCACAGCGTTCGGGCAGCAGAATGCGTCCGATCAGCGTGCCGTCGGGCGCGAACACGGCAACGCCGTCATGCTCTGGGCCGCCGGACTGGCCGCACCACACATTGCCTGTCGCATCGCAGCGAATGCCGTCGGCGAAGCCTGGCAGGTCATCGAAGAACACACGGCCGTTCGCCAGCCGGGTGCCGTCCGCCACCACGTCATGGACGCGGGTGGTCTTGGCTCCGGTATAGGCGGTGTCGACCACGTACAATCTGGTCTCGTCGGGCGAGAAACAGAGGCCGTTGGGCCGCTGCATGTCATCGACCACCACCGTCATGCGGCCGTCGGCGGGGTCGATGCGATAGACGCGGAACGGCAGCTCCTGCGGCATGGCGTGGCCCAGGTAGTTGCCGCGCGTGCCGGCGCCGTTGTCGCTGAACCAGATGGAACCATCCGACTTCACCACCACGTCGTTCGGTCCGGTCAGGCGTTTGCCGTCAAAGCTGGACGCGAGCAGCGTGATGCTGCCGTCGTATTCGGTGCGGGTCAGGTGCTGCGTGTCATGCTCGCAGGTGATGAGCCGGCCCTGGCGGTCACGCGTATTGCCGTTGGCATAATGCGAGGGCTGGCGGAATACGCTGATGCCCCCGTCGGTTTCGTCCCAGCGCAGGATGCGGTCGTTGGGAATGTCGGAAAACAGCAGATAGCGGCCGTCGCCGAACCAGACCGGGCCTTCGGTGAAGCGGCAGCCGGTGGCGATGCGCTCGATCGCCGCGTTGCCCAGCACGAGGCGCTGGAAGCGCAGGTCGAGCACGATGATGTCGGGATCCGGATAGCGGACGGGTGCCGGGGATTCCCAGCGCTCGCGGCCCTGGCCCGATCCGGTGTCGGGTGCGAGGACGGGCTGCGGAGGGGATTGGTGTCCGTGCGTCATGGTGCGTTTCCTTCCCGCGCGGGCGCATCATGCGGCAATGGCGTCCGTGCTGCGAGTCGCGGCAGGCGGCCTGCCGCGAAGTGCGGTGCCTGGTGCGGTGATGCGCCTGCCGGGTCGTGCGTCAGGGAATGGCATATGACGCCATCGTCGTTCGTCAGGCAGGACCTGGCCGATGTCCGGCCGGAGAAGTGAGAAGCGCCGGCAATGTCGCGGCGGTCAGACCAGCGAAGGCCATTGCCGCCGGACGGCGCCCGTTGGTTGCGGCGGCTGGGCGGCGGCCTGCAACAGCGTCGCATGAACGCGCGCCATCATCATCGCCATTGCCTGGTCCTGTAGCGCACGCCTTTGCTGCATGCGGGAGATTCGCTCCAGGAAGCCGAGGAGCTGCCGGGGATAGGTCTGCCATGCGGCGGCGATTTCCGCGTCGGTCGCGGCGAGAAAGCGATCGACGGCGCGAAACTCCGCGAACTCCTCGTCTGCCTGCGAGCGCCACGCGGCGAGCGAGGGCAACTGCGACAGCGCGCCGCTGGCGAGCGGCGGCGTCGGGTCATCGTATGCGGCGCCGCTGGTGCGGTCGGGGCCCGGCTTCGGCGGGAATGCCGCTGTCTGCCCTGCGGCTCGTGATTGCTCTCCCGGGCCGGCAAACTCATTCCATGGCAGGCCGGCGGCGAGCGTCTCGGCGAGTGGATCGAGGCAGGCGAGGAAGGTTGCATCCTCGATGTCCGGCAGGCTGCCGATCTTCTTGCTCATCGCCCGGCTCCATCGCCTGGTGAGGACGGCTCGGCGGCATCCGAGGCCGCCAGTTCCGCTGCCCGGCGGCGCCAATAGGTGGCGCGCGCCGGATCGGCATAGGTCGCGCGTGCTCGCACGGCGAGCAATGCGTGAACGTCGTAGGTGCTGGCGAGGGCCTTCGCTGCCGCGGCCGATCCCGCATCGGCCGCCTCCTGGAACAACAGACGGGCAGCGGTGATATCGCGATGCGCCATGGCGGCGTGGCCGCGCTCGATCAGGACGCCGGTCAGCGGGACGGATGGCACCGGGGCAGGCTGCCCTGTCGCCGTGGCGGCGGCGGGTGCCGTCGCATGGCTGTCCTGCGGTGGCGCCAGAACACGCACGGCCGCGGGCGGTTGCGGATAGAGCCAGACCCCGAGGAGCAAGACCGTTGCCCCGGCGACGGTGGCGGCCAACAGCATGCGCGGCCCACGCGTGGGCGGCATGGCGGGCGGTTCCCGCATGCGGGGCAGCACGCTACTGGCCAGCGGTGCCAGCCGCGCGCGGTACTCGGCGTCTTCCAGCTCGCTGGCCGAAAGCTGTATGCTCATGCCACGGTCTCGACCAGGCGGAGGTAGGGCCGTTTGCCGGGCAGCCCGTCCGCCTCCGATGCGTCGGGTTGAGTGCCGGGCGCTGCCAGCGGCAGCGTAGCGCCCAGAACTGAGAGCACTTCATCGGCCAGTTTGACGACGTTGTCCGCCGCCGCCTCGCCGCCTTGCTGGCGGAACGGCGGTTCGCCGGTATAGGTCATGGTCTGGAAGGCGGTACGCTGCACCAGTTCGACCGGCAGCAGGGGCAAGCCGGCGCGGACGAACTGGGTGCGCGAATGATCCGCGACCCGCTGGCGCAGCACCGGCGTCCGTGACAGCACGACGCGATGGGCGATGTCGCGGCCCACCAGATCGGCGGCTTTGCGCACCACGCCGACCGTCTTGATGGCTTCCACGACGTCGAAGCGGCTGGGCTGGGCCGGCACCAGCACGAGATCGGATTTGCCTGTGGCGTACAGCATCGCCTGGTTGGCGGTGCCCTCGAGATCGATCAGCACCAGGTGCGAGTGGGCCAGGGCGGCGCGCAGGTCGCCGAGCAATTGCTCGCTGTCGCTTTCGGTGCAGACGATCATCGGATCGGCGGTGAGGCGGAGGACCTGCGACAATGTCCGGTTGGGATCGGCATCGATGCAGGTGATGCAGCCAGGCGGGGAGGCTGCGGCGGCGGACCGGCGGGCCAGTTCGGTGGCCAGCACGTAGGCAAGCGTGGTCTTGCCGACCCCACCTTTGGTCGAGGCCAGCGAGATAATGGGGCAATGGCCCCCGGTTGCGGTCGTGAGAGGCACGCCGTCCTCCATCCCGGCCGGGCCGCGCTTCCGAGGCGACGGTCGCTGCGATGCGGCGCCCGGCCGGCTTGGTTAATTTAACGGCTGAAATATGTCATACAAGCCAATGAAAAGCCAGAGGTATCGCGCGCGGTGGCTGGATCGCGCATAGAAACGGGGCGGACCATGGGCCCGCCCCGCTCTGCCTCAGCCGGGTAACCGGCAACTATGCAAGCAAGTTCCGGTGCTTACTCGCCTTCGACGCCGATCGCGTATGCCGTTTCGCCGTGCACCGCGTCGTCGCCAACACGCAGCGTCGCCTCATCCATGCGCAGCGGCGTGATGAACGAGATCACTTTCAGAATGATGAAGGTGATGACGACGTTGTAGACGATGATGAACGCCGCGCCGTAGAACTGCAGCACGAGCTGATGGGCATTGCCGTAGATCAGGCCTGTCACGTTCACGCCGGGGGCATCCTTGTCGGTGCCGATGTATTCCAGCATGTCAGGGCAGGCCAGCACGCCGGTGAGCAAGCCGCCGGTGAGTGCTGCGACGCCGTGTGTCGAGAACACGCTCAGCGTATCGTCCACCTTCATCATCAACTTGGTCTTCTGCAGCCAGTTCATGCTCATCCACGGGATGATGCCGGCGCAGATGCCGATGATGATGGCGCCCCAGCCGTTGACGTAGCCGGCGGCGGGGGTGATCGCGACGAGGGCGGCGATCATGCCGTTGACCGCGCCGATCACGGATGGCTTGCCGTAGGCCATCTTGTCGAGCATCACCCAGATGAGCAAGGCGACGGCGGTGCAGGTGTTGGTGTTGAGCACGGCTGCGCCGGCGTCTGCGTTGGCGAAGTATGGATCGCCGCCGTTGAAGCCGTTCCAGCCGAGCCACAGGATGCCGGCGCCGACCAATGTCACCAGCAGGCTGTTAGGTGGGAAGTGCGAGCGGTCTTGCTCCAGGCGCGGACCGACCATGGCTGCCGCGACGAAGCCGGAGGTGGCGGCGGCGAGATGGATCACGTAGCCGCCGGAGAAGTCGACCACGCCCATGCTGGCGAGCCATCCGCCGCCCCACAGGCTGAATGCGCCGACCGTATAGGAGAAGGTCATCCACAGCGGGCAGAACAACACCCAGGCGCGGAAGCTCATGCGTCCGAGCACTGAGCCCGCGAGGATGATGACGGTGATGGCGGCGAACACGAACTGGAAGTAGACCAGTGTCGCCATCGGGAACGCCATGTCGGGCATGCCGGACGCGGCGGCGGGGATGGTGGCCTGGCCGATGCTGAATGCCGCGGATAACGCCGGTAATGGTTTTCCTAAGAACGGAAACCATTGTGGTCCGAATGCCATATTGTAGTCGAACAACACCCAGACGACGAGCACGGAGGCGAACGCGTAGATCGACATGAAGGCTGAGTTGATCGCCCACTTCTTCTTGACGACGCCGCCGTAAAGTACTGTCAGTCCGGGAATGCTCTGCAACGCGACGAACGTAGCCGCGGCTAATTGCCACGCATTGTCGCCCGTATCGAGCCATTTAGGTGAAGGTACGAGCATGGAGGACTCCATGGTTGTTGACGTTTCCCAGGGCGTCTTTGCACCGAAACGGCAGCAACCATATCGCCCGCTGCTCGCCTGTTACCCACTGACGCCAAGGCGGGGGGTTTTAAGCAAATGATATGCCATGAAGGCCGGACCGGTTGGCGGGGCTCTCCTCCAACGGGGGTGCGCCGCGGATCCTGCGAGGGATGCGATCGAGGCGGGATCGGCCGGTTTCCCGGAGTGCTAGAATAATTCAGCAGAAATTGCGTCCACAAGTTGCAGGAGCCGCGGGCGGGCTGATTCTCCGGGGCGGCGAAACGCCCACTTGTGTCCCGGGGATTAGCAAATCAGCGAATTGCATAGCGATTGTGCAATGGCTCGGGCTGCCGCGAGCGGCGGCGGTTCCTCGGACGGCTGGCGGCAGGCCGCCGTTTTTGAGGCCGAATCAAGACCTTGAAACAGGTTCGCCGAACCAGGGCGAACATTATGAAGGCATTTCGCCATCAATCCTATCCGGTTGGCACAGGCGTCCGGCCTCGCTGAGACCGCCACGCCCGGGCCGCCGGAGGGCCTGCGCCAACCGAGGAGGCGCATCTGCGATGTTCGGGCCCTGCGCTAACCGGAGAGGCGCATCGGCCATGTCCCAGGCCTGCGCTGACCGGAGAGGCGCATCGGCCATGTCCCGGGCCTGCGCTGACCGGAGAGGTGGATTTGCCATATACCGCCGTCGCGGCGGAGCGGCGCGTGCTTTGCAAGTCGCATGCTTCGCAAGGTGCACGCTTTGCAACTCGTGGCCAAACCCCTTATGGGGCAGTTCGGCGGAAGAATGATGATGTTACCGATCCGGATCCTTGCGGCCATCAGTGCGCTCGCGGCATGCGTCACGGCTGGCGCCGCCGGCGCGGAGACCAGCGTCGGCGCGGCCGCGATCACCTGCGTCAATCCCGCGAGCGGCGCGAGCTGGCAGATCACCATCGACTACGAGCGCGCGACCGTCGATTCCAACCCCGCCGAGGTCAGCGACGCCGAGGTCACCTGGCGCGACCCCAAGGATGGCTGGCATTACACCCTGGATCGCAAGTCCGGCGCACTGACCGTGGTCGTCGCGTCCAGTACCGGCGGCTATTTCCTGCACGACCGCTGCCGCCTGCCGCCGTGATGGACGGAGGCTCCGACCGCCGGCGTCTATCGGGTGACATCGCCGGGCAAGCCGGATGAGCGAGGACCTCGCCACCCCCCGGGTCAGCATCGGCACCTACAGCGCGACGGGGCCGCGGCCACGCAACGATGATTTCGTGGGCGCGGTGCTGGGCTCGCAGATCGCGGCGGAACGGCGCGACATCGCCGCGGCGCTGGCCGACGGGATCGGCAGCACCAAGGGCGGACGTGTCGCGGCCGAAACCGCCGTGCGGGGCTTCCTCGACGGTTTCTGGGACGTGCCGGAGACCATGGAAGTGCATCGCGCCGGCGCGCGTATCCTCAATTCGCTGAACGGCTGGCTTCATGCCCAGGGCCGTCAGGATGCCAAGTTGCTCGGCATGGGCTGCACGTTTACCGCGCTGGTGCTGCGCGGACGGCTGGCGCATGTCCTGCACGTCGGCGATTCCCGCGCCTACCGTCTCAGCGGCGGCCGCCTGCTGCGGCTGACCACGGACCACGTGCGAGACGAACGCGGCAAGTCGCCCATGCTGACCCGCGCCCTCGGCATCGAGGCCGAGCTGCGGCTGGAATATTCCAGCCAGCCGGTGGCGCTGCACGATCGCTTTCTGCTGTGCAGCGACGGTGTGCATGGCGCGCTGGTGGACGAAGCGATCGCCGACGTCCTGAAAGTGCGCTCCGCGCCGGAGGATACGGCGCGAGCCCTGGTCGATGCGGCGCTGGCGGCCGGCAGCAGCGACAACTGCACCGCGCTGGTGCTGGACGTGGTCGCGCTGCCGACCGCGCGCTCGGTCGATGTGGGAACAGCGATCCGACGCCTGCCGCTGATTCCGGTGCCGCAGGTCGGCGACACGGTGGACGGCTTCGTGCTCAACGTCCTGGTTTCCGACGGCCGCTACAGCCGCTTATTCGGCGCCGTGGACGAGGCGGACGGCGGCACGGTGGTGCTGAAATTTCCCAAGCCGCAGGTGGCGGAGACCGAGATCTTCCACGCCGCCTTCGTGCGCGAGGCGTGGGTGGGCACGCGCATCACCAGTCCCTGGGTGGCGCATGTGATCGAGCTGCCGCCCGGCCGGCAGACCTGCCTCTACACGCTGATGCCACTGTACACCGGAGAGCTGCTGGAATCGCGGCTGTCGCGCCAGCCGACGGTGGGGCTGGAGGAAGGCCGCAACGTCGCGGTGAAGCTCGCCCACGGGGTGGCCGCGTTGCACCGCGCCGGCATCATCCATCGCGACATCAAGCCGGACAACGTGATCCTGGAGGCCGGCGGATCGCTGAAGCTGCTTGATCTCGGCGTGGTGCGCCTGCCGGGACTGGAGGATTTTCCGCCGGCGAACATTCCCGGCACCGTTGCCTACATGGCGCCCGAAATGTTCCAGGGCGAGGCCGGCAATGTCGCCACCGACATCTATGCCCTGGGCGTGACGATGTTCCGCGCCTTTACCGGCGTCTATCCGTACGGCAATGCCGACGCCACCAGCCCGTCGCGCCAGGAGCGCCCACGCGATCTCGCCGCATTGCGTCCCGATCTGCCCGCCTGGGTGCAGGCCGCGCTGCACCGTGCCATTGCGCTCGATCCCGCCGAGCGGTTCGCCGATATGGTGGAGTTCGCGCATGACGTCGAAGCCGGCCCGTCCTATGCGCCGCCGCCGGTGCATCGGACGCTGACCTTGTATGAGCGTTCGCCGGTGCGGTTCTGGCAGTCGGTGTCGGCGCTGCTTGCAGCCGCGCTCGCCGCCGCGCTGTGGTGGCGGTGACTTCCACCGGCAGGGCGGGCGCGGGCGGTGGCGAGGCCGCGCCCTACCGCGTCATTCGCAATACCGTCGGTGCGAGCGGCCCGATCGTCACCGCGATTGTTCGCGCGCGGCCAAGCTGCCGGCCGTTGCGTATATCGGTTATCGTCATGCGCGATGGCAGCGTGAGCGTGACTTGCTCGCTGGTCTCGCCGGGACTGCGTCGCTGCAATGCCACGATCGTCCGTGGTCCGGCGCTGAACGCGGAGATGGCGATGTCCTGCGGCGGCGAAACACGGAACGGTGCCGCGATTCCTGCCTTCCCCAGCAAGGCGGCGAGGGCCGCGCGGTGTTCCGGAGCAATCAGCCGTATTGCTCCTGGCGGCAGATCCGGATGCGGCAGGCGCCGGCCGTGGGCGTCATAATCGCCCGGCGTGCGGTCGGCGATCACCAGACCGCCATGTGCGGCGAATGCCGCGATGGCGCGTGCGTCATCGGGTGACAATGCCAGCGCGTCGGGCAGGATCAGCACCTTGTCCCGCAGTCGGGGCAGCATCGCCGCCGACACATAATGCGGCGCCAGGCCAAGCAGCGACAGGTCCTCGACATAGCGGCGCAGAGCGATGCGAAGCGCGTCGTCTTCCCACTCCTTCTCGGAACCGCGTTCGATCCAGGCGTCGCCTTGCGGCTGATGGTCGAGCATCCACTGGATGCGAAAACTCGCCGGAGAATAGAGAATGGCGATCGGATCGACGCGCGGCGCTGCCCCTGCGATGAGCGAAGCGACGCGAGGCAGTTCGGCAAACAACGGGGCGTAGGCCGTGCCGCGCGCGCCCAGCGTGCCGTCGGGACGGACGATGCTGTTGTCCTCGTCCCACAGGATCAGCCCGCGGCTGCCACGCAACAGTTCGCGCCAGATCGCGAAAATATCCTGTGGCTCTGCGCCGAACGAGGTGGTCAGCACGATCAGGCGCGGACTGAGCGAGCGTGCGATCGGCAGGTTTTCGCCACCGTCGTACATTTCCATGACGTCGACGGCGTGCGCGAGATGCGTGTAATCGTAACCGCCCCAGCCGGGGATCTGCGCGCCCTCGATTGCCGCCAGCGCATGCGGATCGGCGGCATGCACCGCATCGGTGCCGCGCCGCACCGCCATGGCGAAGGCAACGTCCATCCAGGCCTTGAAATCCGACCAGGCGGCGAAGTTGCCGTCGGTGCGCCGCATTGCCTCGATGGTGGTCTCCGGCCGCACCGCGTCCCAGGTGGTGAAATGCGTGCCCCACTCGGCATTCAACGCATCGAGCGAAGCATATTGCGAGCGCAGCCAGACCCGCATGGCGGCGAGCGAGGGCGGCGAAAAATCGAAGTCCCAGAATGCGGTCAGGTCGGCGATGCCGGTCTCGTCGCCCAGCGAATAGTACAGCGGGTGGTAGCGCTCCTGCTGATGCACGATCGCGGCCAGCCGGGCATCGATGCGTGCCTGCCACGCCGGGTCGGACAGGCCGGGATCGCGGATCAGCGCGGCGAGATCGTTGTGATTGGCGCAATACTGTTGTTGCAGCGCGACGAAGCGCCAGTTGGCCGGCCTCCCCGGCGTCCAGCGGTGATAGGCGGAGAAGAAATCCGTGGCGGCGTTCTCGATGTACCAACCGAGGCCGGCCTGGAGCAATGGCGCGGTCTGAACGGAAAGCGGCGTTCCGGTGCCGTCGCGGTCGGCGATGACGGCGGCGGCGGTGACGCCGATGCGTTTCAATGTTGCGAGTTGCGCCGGGTTGCGCGGCTGCCATTCGATGATCGGGTAGCCGGGCCATTGGTCGGCTGAAGCGGGGGCAGTGACGTTCGCCGTCGCGGCGGCGCCAAGCAGGCAGCAGACGCAGAGCCGCGTCAGTCTCCTGCGCCGCCGGAACCCGGCGGGGCAGGCATCACGCATCCATGTCCTGCTGCAACACTTCGCCGGCCAGATACAGGCTGCCGCAGATCAGTACGCGCGCGGGGCCCGGCGCGCCGGCCAGCGCGCGCAACGCATCGGCCACGCGCGGTCCCGGCCTTGCCTTGCCGCCCGACGCGGCGACGATTTCGTCTACCGGGCGGGCATCGTGCTGATGCTCCTCCGCCACCGCCCATAACGTCGTCGCCATCGGCAGCAGCGGGCGCAGGAATTCTTCCGAATCCTTCGATCGCTTCATGCCAACGAGCAAATGCACCGGCTGGTCGTTCCAGGTTCTTAAATGCTCGGAGAGCATGGCGCCGGCGCCGGGATTGTGCCCGCCGTCCAGCCACAGCTCCCAATCGCTGGGCAGACAGGCGGCGAGCCGGCCATGCAGGCGTTGCAGCCGGGCCGGCCATTGCGCCGATGCGACGCCGGCGCCGATCGCGGCATCCGCGGGCGCGAGGCCGGAGGCGCGGAACGCCGCGATGGCAATCCCGGCATTGTCCAGTTGGAATGCGCCGGGCAATGCGGGCGGCGGAAGCAGGAGCATGCCGCCGGCGTCCTGGTAGCGAAAACCGTGCGGCGTCGCGGCGACGTCCCAATCGCGACAGCGCAGCCGAACCACGGCGCCGGTGCGCGCGGCGTGCTCCAGGAGCACGTTGCGAACCTCGTCCGGCTGGGCGCCGATCGCGACGGACACGCCGGGCTTCATGATGCCGGCCTTCTCCGCTGCGATCGCGGCCAGGGTATCGCCGAGCAAGTCGCGATGATCGAGCGAAATCGAGGTGATCGCACAGGCCGCGGGACGATCGATCACGTTGGTGGCGTCGCCGCGTCCGCCGAGGCCCACTTCGAGGACGCAGACATCGGCCGGCGTCTCGGCGAACAAATGGAACGCCACCGCCGTGTTCACTTCGAACACGGTGATCGGCGCGCCGGCATTCACTTGCTCCACGTATTCGAATGCCGCTTCCAGCGCCGCGTCGGAGACGATCTCGCCGGCGATGCGGATGCGTTCGTTCCAGCGGATCAGGTGCGGCGAGGTGTAGACATGCACGCGCTGGCCTGCCGCCTCGGCCATGGCGCGCAGAAAAGCGCAGGTACTGCCTTTGCCGTTGGTGCCGGCGACATGCAGGACTGGCGGCAGGCGAAGCTCGGGATTGCCCAGCTTGTCGAGCAAGGAGAGCAAGCGATCCAGGCTGAGGTCGATCAGCCGCGGATGCAGGCCGTGCAGCCGGGCGACGATGCCGTCGATGCGATTGGGCATTGGATGGCGATTACCGTGCGGTGGTCCCGGGTGACGCCGGTATCACGCCGCCAGCTCCTTGATACGCAGCAGGCTGATCAACCGGGCCAGCGTGGCTTTCAGTTCGGTGCGTTTCACCACCATGTCGACGATGCCATGCTCGTGCAGGTACTCGGCGCGCTGAAAACCTTCCGGCAGTTTCTCGCGCACCGTTTGCTCGATCACGCGCGCGCCGGCGAAACCGATCAGGGCACCGGGCTCGGCAATCTGGATGTCGCCCAGCATGGCGAAGCTGGCGGTGACGCCGCCGGTGGTGGGATCGGTCAGCACGACGATGAACGGCAGGCCGGCTTCCTTCACCAGCCGGGTCGCGATCACCGTGCGCGGCAACTGCATCAGGCTGATCGCGCCTTCCTGCATGCGCGCGCCGCCCGAGGCGGTGAACACGATCAGCGGCGCCTCTTGCAGGACCGCGAGCCGCGCGGCGGCGACGATGCCTTCGCCGACCGCGGCGCCCATCGAGCCGGCCATGAACTCGAATTCCATGGCCGCGACGACCGCGGCATGGCCGCCGATCCTGCCGTGCGCCACCACCAGCGCGTCGTCCAGGTGGGTCTTGTCGCGCGCCTCCTTCAGCCGGTCGGCGTAGCGCTTGCTGTCGCGGAAGCGCAGCGGATCGGCCGGCACCTTCGGCAATTCGATGCGGGTGTAGCTGCCGTCATCGAAGGTCCAGACGAGGCGCTCGATGGCGGTCGCGCGCATATGGTGGCCGCAATGCGGGCAGACCTTCAGGTTGGTTGCCAGGTCGTGGTGGAAAATCATCTGCTGGCATGACGGGCATTGGTGCCAGAGGTTCTCCGGCACCTCGCGGCGGGCGAACAAGGTGCGGATCTTGGGGCGGACGAATTCGGTGAGCCAGTTCATGCACTAAGGACCTGGTGCCGCGATGACCCGGGGAGACTACTACGCCGGGTCGACTTGCTCCAGTCGGCGCAGCCATCGTTCCGCGCGACTCGTTCCGCGCGACATGACGTATACGGTCCGGCGTGCTATCCGTGCTTTATGCTGCCGCTCGTCCCGCCATCGCTGGTCCGCTCGATCGTCGCAACCTGCGCGCCGCGGCGGATCGTATTGTTCGGCAGCCACGCGCGGCAGAGCGGGGATGGCGACAGCGATCTCGATCTGTTGGTCGTGCTCGACGACGATGCGCCGCAGGCGGCGTTGTCGTGGCGGAAGCGTTACGAGGCGCGCAGGGACTATCCGGGGGCAGTCGATATCGTACCCTGCCGCGAGCATGTGCTCGCGGAGCGGACGCGGTTCGCCTGCTCGTTTGCAGATACCATCGTAAGGCAAGGTATCGTGGTCTATGAGCGGGGCCACACCTGACTCGCCCGAACGGTGGCTCGAAGCGCAGCGGTGGTTCGCCAAAGCCGCTGAGAATTTGCCAATGGCGCAGCTCGCAATGGCTGTGGCTGTGCCGCTTATCGAACCTGGCGCTTATCATTGTCAGCAGGCGACAGAGAAGCCCCTCAAGGGACTCCTGATTGGCTGCGGCATCGGGGTGCCGCGCACGCGCGATCTGGAGCGTTTGGCGTGATTGCTTGACGAACGCGTCCCGGAAGTCAGCGCGGACGTCGAGCAACTTGTCGTGCCGACGCCGTGGGCGGAAATAACGCGATACCCTCAACTCGTAAATAATGCCGGTATCAGCGACGACGATGTGCGGCAGGCAATCTTCGCCTTGGTGGCGTTGAGCGAAAAAGCCTCCGCGCTGGCACTGCGTGAGGCGTCGGGCCATGGTTCGCCGTAGCCGTACGCCGGCGACACTGTCCGGTTCATATATTCATACGGGCCGATCTGACAGCGTCCGCCAGGTCCCGCACCTGATCCAGCACGACCCGCACCGCGTCGGGTTTGGCCCGTCCCGCCGCATCAAGATGCGCTGCCAGCGTGTCGAGCAATGCCGAGGCCACCACCGCGGCGTCGGCCACCCGCACCACCTCCGCCGCCTGCGCCGGCGTGCGCACGCCGAAGCCGACCGCGATCGGCAGATCGGTCGCCTTGCGCACCCGCGGGATCGCCGCCGCGAGGTGCTCTGGCGTGGCGGTGCGCGTGCCGGTGATGCCGGTGATGCTGACGTAATAGACAAACCCCGAGCTGCCTTGGAGCACGTGCACCAGCCGCGCATCGTCGGTGGTGGGCGCGACGAGGCGGATCACGTCCAGCCCGCTCGCATTGGCGAACGGGACCAGCATGTCGGCTTCTTCGGTGGGCAGGTCGACCACGATCACCCCATCGACGCCCGACGCCACCGCATCAACACAGAAGCGTTCCGCCCCATACGACAGGATGGGATTCAAATATCCCATCAGGATGACCGGCGTTGTGTCATTCTCGCGGCGGAAGTCGCGCACCATCGCCAGCACGCGCGCCAGCTTCGCACCGGCCTTCAGGGCGCGCTTGCCGGCGGCCTGAACGATCGGGCCATCGGCCATCGGATCGGTGAATGGCATGCCGATCTCGATCAGGTCGGCGCCGGCGCCCGGCATGCCGCGAAGCAGGGCCATCGAGGTCGGGCCGTCCGGGTCCCACGCTTCCAGGAACGGAATGAGCGCGCCGCGGCCTTCGCTTTTCAGCGCGGCAAAGCGTGTGGCGATGCGGCTCATGGGTGGTACCGGGCGTGGCTTGCACCCTCACCCTGTCCCTCTCCCGCGTTGCGGGCGAGGGGACGAAGTCGCGCTGCACCCTCACCCGGACCCTCTCCCGCGTTGCGGGCGAGGGGAAGGAACCGCCGCTTCACAGCCGTACTCCCAAATGCTCTGCGACGGCGAAGATGTCCTTGTCGCCGCGCCCGCAGAGATTCATCACAATGATCTGGTCGCGACTCAGCGTCGGCGCGAGCTTCGTCACATGGGCCAGCGCGTGCGCCGGTTCCAGTGCGGGAATGATGCCCTCGGCGCGGGTGCATAATTGGAACGCGGCCAGCGCTTCCTGATCGGTGGCGGAGACGTATTCCACCCGGCCGATGTCGTGCAGCCACGAATGCTCTGGTCCGATCCCCGGATAGTCCAGGCCGGCGCTGATGCTGTGGGCCTCCACGATCTGTCCGTCATCGTCCTGCAACAGATAGGTGCGGTTGCCGTGCA
>Ga0335072_10004769_pt1 | contig 20035 bp, 21 predicted proteins | sample Lox_Sample_21_FD_206725 | JGI IMG/M metagenome (GOLD analysis project Ga0335072, IMG submission 206725) | Soil microbial communities from Loxahatchee National Wildlife Refuge, Florida, United States - Lox_Sample_2.1 | ecosystem: Environmental > Terrestrial > Soil > Wetlands | place: USA...
GCGCGCCAGGCCGATGCCGTCCAGCTCGCCCGGCATGCGCACGTCCGTGAACACCAGGTCGACGTGGTCGGCGTGGTCCACCAGATCGATCGCCTCGTGCGCGTCCCCGGCTTCCAGCACGTCGAAACCCACTTCGCGCAGGTAATCCGCGATCGGCTCGCGCACGAGCTGATCGTCGTCCACCACGAGAACGGTGGCTTGGGTGGCAACATCGGTGGGGGGCGAATTGACGTGCATGGCGCTAACGCAGCCAAAATAGCGATGGAAAGCTTTCCGTTTGCTTGAAAATGCATTGGCTCCCGCCAAGTTTATCGCGTCTTTTCAGGTTGTTGCGGTGCATGTATAAGTTTGCCGGAATCCCCCGGCAAAGCCGCCCCGCGGGCCTGCGCCGTGTCGGGACGTGATGGCACACGCTGGCCACCGGCGCGTCCCGGTGCCAAAACCCCGCTGCGCTCCCGCGACAGGAGAACCCGGCGATGGCGACTCGCAACGTGGCGACGGTGTTCGGCGGCTCCGGCTTCATCGGCCGCTACGTCGTCAAGCGTCTGGCGCAGCGGGGCTTTGTCGTGCGGGTCGCGGTGCGCGATCCGGAAGCGGCGCGCTTCCTGATGACCGCCGGCGCCGTGGGGCAGGTGGTGCCGTTGTTCGCCTCGGTGGAAAACGCCGCGACCGTCCGCCGCGCGGTCGAGGGCGCCAGCATCGTGGTCAACCTGGTCGGCATCCTGGCGGAAGCCGGGCGCGACGATTTCACCCGCGTGCATGCCGAGGGCGCCGGCCTCATCGCCCGCGAGTCGGCCGCCGCCGGCGTTGCGCATCTGCTGCATGTCTCCGCGATCGGCGCCGATCCCGCCAGCCCCAGCCGCTACGGCACCAGCAAGGCGGCGGGCGAGCAAGCGGTGCGCGCCGCGTTCCCCGGTGCGGTGATCCTGCGTCCCTCGATCGTGTTCGGCCCCGAGGACTCCTTCTTCAATCGGTTCGGCACCTTGGCGCAGCTTGCGCCGGTCATGCCGGTGATTGCCGGCGAAACCAGGATGCAGCCGGTCTACGTCGGCGATGTGGCGGATGCCGCGATGGCCGCCCTGGGCCGGCCGGACGCCGCGGGCGCGGTGTATGAACTCGGCGGACCGCGCGTGTGGACGTTCCGCGAATTGCTGGCCTACGTGGTGCAGCAGACCGGGCGCCGCCGGCCGCTGGTGACCGTGCCCATGTCGCTGGCGCGCCTGCAGGCGAGCCTGCTGGAATGGGTGCCCGGCCAGCCACTCACCCGCGACCAGTTGCTGATGCTGTCGCGCGACAATGTCGTGGCGCCGGAGTTTCCCGGTCTGGCCGAGCTCGGCGTGGTGCCCACCCCGGTCGAGCTGGTCGTGCCGCTCTATCTGCAGCGTTTCCGCCCTGGCGGCGGCCGGCGCCGGGTGCTGCCGGACGCGGCCACCGGCGGCGCGCCCGATATGTCCTATCAGGCCCGCGACGCCGGCTGAATGTTGCAGGCGGAGTCGCCGCCGCTGGTCCTGGCCTCGGGTTCCCCGGCGCGCCGGGCATTGCTGGCGAACGCGGGGCTGCGATTCACCGTGCGTCCGGCCGACGTGGACGAGGCGGCGCTGAAGCGGCAGGCGCGCGCACAGGGGCTGCGGGCGAGCGAGGCCGCGCTGATCCTGGCGGACGCCAAGGCAATCCGGGTGGCGCAAGACGATCCCGGGGCGCTGGTGATCGGTGCCGACCAGATTCTGGACTGCGACGGCGTGTGGTATGACAAGCCGCCGGACATGGCTGGGGCGCGGCGCCAGTTGCTGGCGCTGCACGGCCGCAGCCACACGCTGGCGACCGCCGTCGTGTTGCGCCAGGGGGACCGCCGGCTGTGGCAGCACAGCGGGCTGCCGCGGCTGACGATGCGGACGCTCTCGGCGCAATTTCTCGACGCCTATCTGGCAGCCGAGGGTTCGCATGTGCTGGCCAGCGTGGGCGCGTATCGTCTCGAAGGTCCCGGCGTGCAGCTCTTTACGGCGGTGGAGGGCGATCACGCCACCATCCTGGGCCTGCCGCTGCTGCCGCTGCTCGGGTTCCTGCGCGAGGCCGGCGTGCTGCGGCCCTGACCGCCCAACTGCCACGGCCATCCGCTATGGCCGCCTGTATCGGCGACCCGCCACGGCGGCCGCCACCGCCGCCACGCCTGCCGTGGCCACCCGCCACGCCTGCCGTGGCCACCCGCCACGCCCGCCTGCCGCAGCCGCCACACCCGCCCGCCACGGCATGACAGCGCCGGCACCGGTTCCTATGCTCGGCGCCAATGATCTCTGCCGAGGAGCCTGCCATGCGCGACGACCTTCCCACCTGGCGTTCGCTGCTGTTCGTGCCCGTGACAGCGGAAAAATTCGTCCGCACCGGTGCCGACCGCGGTGCCGACGGCATCATTTTGGATCTGGAAGACGCGGTCGCTCCGTCGCAAAAGGAACGTGCCCGCACGCTGATCGCTGACGCCCTGCCGCAGGTGGCGCGCACCGGCGGCGACGTGCTGGTGCGCGTCAACCGCCCCTGGCGCCTGCTGGTGCGCGACCTGGAAGCCGCCGTCATCCCTGGTATCGCCGCGCTGATGCTCACCAAGGTGGATAGCCCGGAGCATGTCGCCGCGGTGGCCGAGATCGTGGCCGAACTGGAGGCCGAACGCGGCCTGCCGGTGGGCGGGCTGAAATTCGTCGTGCTGGTGGAGACCGCCGCCGGTTTCTTCCGTATCGAGGCGATCGCCAGGTCGCATCCGCGTGTCGTGGCGATCAGCCTCGGCACCGAGGACTTCACCGCCGATTGCGGCATGCTGCCGGACCCCGAGGCACTCTTCTATCCCAAGCAGCACACACTGATCGCCGCGCGCGCAGCCGGGATTCTGCCGATGGGTTTCGTCGGTTCGATCGCGGATTTCCGCGACCAGGAGGGGTTCCGCGCCATCGTGCGGCGCTCGAAGCGGCTGGGCTTCATGGGGGCGAGCGCGATCCATCCCCTGCAGGTGCCGGTGCTGAACCAGGAGTTCGGCGTGACGGCGGAGGAAGAGGAGCGCGCTCAGCGCATGGTGGCGGCCTACGAGGCGGCGTTCGCGCAGGGGCTGGGCGCGGTGCAGTTCGAGGGCGCGATGATCGACGTGCCGGTGGTGGAGCGGGCGAAGAACGTGCTGCGGCGGGCGGCGGCGATCCGCGGCAGGACACGATAGGAACAGGATCGGCCCCAGCGCCCCGGGCGCGCGGCGATGCGCGCCCGGGGCGCATTATCGTGCGGCGTTGCGCGCCGGCCCGCGTTATCGTCGTGCGGCGTTGCGCGCCGGCCCGCGTTATCGTCGTGCGGCGATGCGCGCCGGCCCGCATTATCGTCGTGCGGCGATGCGGGCCGGCCCGCGTTATCGTCGTGCGGCGTCGCGCGCCGGCCCGCATTATCGTGCGGCGTTGCGCTCCGGGCAGCCGGTTTCTCATGCTGTGCCGGCCGGGGGGCATGCCGCCCCGTGGCGGGATGGCCCGTCGGTTGCTATATCCCGCCTGCCGCCCAGGTCCGGTGCGGCGCCGCATTGTGTCTCCCGCCCCGCGGGTGGGACCGCCAAGGGGAACCATGATGGCCCGCCGCCGGCAGCTCTACGAAGGCAAAGCCAAGGTATTGTTCGAGGGGCCGGAACCAGGCACCCTGGTTCAGTATTTCAAGGATGACGCGACCGCGGGGAACGGCGCCAAGAAGGGCGTCATCACCGGCAAGGGCGTGCTGAACAACCGCATCAGCGAATACCTGATGCTGCGCCTGGCCGAGATCGGCATCCCCACCCACTTCGTCCGCCGCCTGAACATGCGGGAGCAACTGATCCGCGAGGTGGAGATCATCCCGCTGGAAGTGGTGGTGCGCAACGTCGCCGCCGGCAGCCTGGCGACCCGGCTGGGCATCCAGGAAGGCACCCGCCTGCCGCGCTCGATCATCGAGTACTACTACAAGAACGACCAGCTCAACGACCCGATGGTGTCGGAGGAGCACATCACCTGCTTCGGCTGGGCCAACACCGCTGACCTGGACGACATCGTCGCCCTGACCCTGCGGATCAACGATTTCCTCACCGGGTTGTTCCTGGGCGTTGGCATCACGCTGGTGGACTTCAAGCTGGAATTCGGCCGGCTGTGGGAAAACGACGAGATGCGCATCGTGCTGGCCGACGAGATCAGCCCCGACAATTGCCGGCTGTGGGATTCCAAGACCAACGAGAAGATGGACAAGGACCGCTTCCGCCGCGACCTGGGCAAGGTGGAGGAAGCCTACCAGGAAGTGGCAAAGCGGCTGGGCATCCTGCCCGAGGCCGGCATGCGCGACCTGAAGGGGCCGGAGATCATGCAGTGAAGGCGGTCGTCACCGCTACGCGGCCCGCCTGATGCGACTCCCGCCGCTGCCGCTCAATCGGTAAGCGAGAGCAGTCGCTCGGTTTGTTGCAGGATGGCTGCGACCAGCGGCGTGCCTGCGGGTCCGGCGACACGTGCGAGCCCGAGGGCGCGGTGCTCCTCCGCCATGGTGAGGGCGGCATCGGGCCAGGGCAGACGGTCCGCCGCGCGCAACATATCCAGTAGTTGGGTGAGTTCGGCCAGCACATCGGGTGCCGGTGCTGCCGTCGACGGCTCGGGCGGGGCGAACAGGTCGGGGTTGGGTCGGGGCGAATCGGCGCATGGACAGAGTACAGCCGCGTGACGGAAAACGCCGCAGGCGCGGTCGGCTGATGCGCTGTCACGCGCCGGCGAGCGTTGGATTGCGAAACGGTGGGGGGCGGGGTGGAATGTCGCATATGAAGCGCAACATTCTTGCCGACTACCTGGCCGAGTTCGATGCTGCTCTTGGCCTGCGCCTCACAAACGGGCGCTATCGCGCAGAGACAGAACTGACCGAATTTGGCGCGTCCCGCGACCTGCGACGCCTATGCGAAGTTGGATTGCTCGATCCGAAGGGAGAACGCAGGGGAAGGGTCGTTTAGGTACGGCTTTCGCCTGGCGTCCTGCAATCGTCTCCCCTTCCGCGCGATCGACGGTTTCCAAATCGTCCGCCACCTGTCCACTGGCGATGTCACCGATCAGCTTCGCCTTGGCGAGCAGGTCGCGGGGACGGGGAATGCGCTTGGGTGCCATGCAGCCAATATGGCATGCACGCCTCCGTCGCGCTCGGCGCCCGCGTCGCCGCCCTGCTCGATCCGGACGAACAAGTGGCCGGCGTCACCAACGGCACCATCCAGCCTGCGCCGCTGCCCATCGTGCCCTGGACGATGCCCCGGCGGCCTGACGCCTGCCGCATGCATGGCGAGCCGCCTTCCACGCTGCTATAGCCGCAGCGGAGTGGCCAGTGTCGCCGCCCGGATACCAGCAGTGAGGGCCAGAGGAGTGAAGGCTGTCGTCACCGTGATGCTGAAGCAGGGGGTACTCGATCCGCAGGGCAAGGCGATCCAGCACGCGCTGCACACGCTGGGCTTCGCCGGGGTGGGTGACGTGCGCGCCGGCAAGGTGATCGAGCTCGAACTGAGCGAGACCGACCCCACCAAGGCGCGCGCCGAGGCCGAGGAGATGGCCCGCAAGCTGCTCGCCAACACCGTGATTGAAAGTTTCAGGGTCGCGGTGGACGCGTAGCCTCTGCGCGAGGCCCGGCACCACGAGGCGGCACGCCGATGGCAGCGAGCGCGCCTTATCGGCGACCCGCTGGGCACCGGCGGTGTGGGTGGCGGCTGCTGCCCAGATGCGGCTGCTCAGATGCTGCCCAGATGCGGCTGCTCAGATAATGTCGGTGGTGGCGTAGAACTCGGCCAGCGGACCCGCATAGCCGATGCTTGCGAGTTGCAGGACCTCCGTCCCCACGATGATTTTCGGTGCGTCATCGTCCCGGCGCAGTATTTCCGCCCGGACGGCGGTGCTGGACAGGATCAGCACTTCTTCCACGCTGGGGATCGTGGCGTAGGCCCAGGCGTTGGCGCGCGTCTTCGTCTCGTTCGACGGGGACAGGATCTCCACCAGCAGGATCGGGTCGATCAGGGACCGGCCATCGGTGAACGGCCCACACGATATGCCGAGATCAGGGATGCGTTCGTTGAACCTCGCGCGAAGCTGCGGGATGACACCGGGCGTGATGATGACGCGGCAGGTCGGACGGTGGGTGCGCAGGTGCAAACCCAGGAGGGACGCTGCCATGCCCTGGATCGCGCCGTGATTGAGCCCCAGCGGCGCCATGGCGACCGGTTCGCCGTCCACCAGTTCCCAGCGCCAGTCCGCCATGCCGGGCGGCGGTTCCAAGTCCTGGAATTCATCGACAGTGAGAAGCGGGCGCCGCAGGGCCTGGCTCATGGCGCATTGGTAGCAGGCTCAGGCGGGGGATGCCAGAATCGCCGCTCTGCTATGCGGCCACCAGGGCATGCCGGCGCAAACGCGAACGTCTCCTCCATGCGAGGCTTCCAGCGGGGGAACCGCCAGGGCAGATAATCGGGCGATGGTTTGCCAAAAGCTCTCGGGTCGCGTACTGCTACCCGTCAGTATCTGCCGTCCCGCGAGAACCCGCTGATGTTCACCGGCATCGTCACCGCCCTCGGCACCGTCCGCGGCATCAGTCCGCTGGGCAACGGCCAGGACATGCGCCTGAGGGTCACCGCGCCCTGGCCCGATACCGCCGCCATTCCGATCGGTGCCTCCATCGCATGTTCCGGCTGCTGCCTGACCGCCACCGAGGTCGGTGCCGACTGGTTCGCCGCCGACGCCTCCGCCGAAACCCTTGCCTGCACCACGCTCGGAAGCTGGCGCGTCGGCAGCCGCGTCAATCTGGAACGCTCGCTGCGCATGGGCGACGAACTTGGCGGCCATATCGTCTCGGGCCATGTGGATGGTGTCGGCGGGGTGGTCGCCGCGCTGCCGGAAAACGCCTCCACCCGCTGGACGTTTCGCGTGCCGCGTCCTCTCGCCCGCTTCATCGCGGTGAAGGGCAGCGTCGCGGTGGACGGGGTATCGTTGACGGTGAACGCGGTGGACGGCGATACTTTCGGCGTGAACGTCATCCCGCACACCGCCCAGGTCACCAGCTTCGGCCTGCTTGCTCCGGGCAATGCGGTGAACATCGAAATCGACATGCTGGCCCGCTACGTCGCGCGGCTGGCGGAGACAGCCTGATGCCGACCCCAAGCCTGCAAAGCCTGCGTACCGCCGACCTGTCGCAGTACTTGACCGCCGCGCCGGAGCTGATCGAGGAAGCCCGCAACGGCCGCATGTTCATCCTGGTCGATGATGAGGACCGGGAAAACGAAGGCGACCTGGTCATCCCGGCGCAGTTCGCCACCCCCGACGCGATCAACTTCATGGCCCGCCACGCGCGCGGCCTGATCTGCCTGGCGCTGACCCGCCAGCGCGTCGAGCAATTGGCGCTGCCGCTGATGAGCGCGCATAACGGCACGCGCCACCAGACCGCATTTACCGTCTCGATCGAGGCGCGCGAAGGCGTCACCACCGGAATTTCCGCGCACGATCGCGCGCACACCATCGCGGTGGCGATCAACCCGGAAACCACGCGCGACGACATCACCACGCCCGGCCACGTGTTCCCGCTGATGGCGCGCGAGGGCGGGGCGCTGGTGCGCGCCGGCCATACCGAGGCATCGGTCGATATCGCGCGCAAGGCCGGGCTGTACCCCGCCGCGGTGATCTGCGAGATCATGAACGACGACGGCACCATGGCGCGGCTGCCGGAACTCGTCGCGTTCGCGCAGCGGCACAATTTGAAGCTCGGCTCGATCGCCGACCTGATCGCGCATCGCCGCCTGACCGAGCGGCTGGTGCGCAAGGTGGAGGAAGGCAACTACCACCACCCCGCCGGCGGCGACTGGCGTGCGGTGGTCTACGCCAACACAGTCGAGTACCAGGAGCATCTGGCGCTGGTGAAGGGCGACCTGTCCGGTCCGGACCCGGTGATGGTGCGCATGCACGCGGTCGATCTGCTGGACGACATGACCGGCTCGCCGCACTGGATCGCGGTGCACAATGCGATGCACATGATCTCCAAGGCCGGCCGTGGCGTGGTGGTGCTGATCCGCGAGCACCGCCGGACCGCGCTGGCCGAGCGCGTGCGCGGGCTGTCCGCCGACAACCCCCGCGCGCCCCGCGTGTTGCGCGACTACGGCATCGGCGCCCAGATCCTGCTCGATCTCGGCGTGAAGAACATGATCCTGCTGACCAATCGCCGCCGTACTGTCGTCGGTCTGGAAGGCTACGGCCTGACCATCGTCGAACAACGGCCGATCCCGAATATCGTCGGCGTGGATTACGAGGGGTAGGCGTTCCATGCGCCTGCCGTCTCGCGAGGCGCGGTGATCCGCTTCATCAGCTTCAATGGTCGTGGCCGCAGGACGCGCGTCTGGGCGGTCGGGCAATCCTCGCTTCGTCGGTGACCGGTCGCCGGACAAGGTCGGATGCAGCATGGGCACCGTCGGGGATCGGCAGCAGACCCAACGGACATCCGACACGACCCGGTTGCTCGTGCTGCGCAATCATCACTTTCGACCGTCTGCTTCGGCGTCGCCGCCAGACTCCGGCCCGCCCAACCATCCTTCCGGGACTTCGTCACCCGGCAGCACCTCCCGGGTGGTGCCGGCCTTCGCGATGAGTTCAGCGAGCCTGCCCTCCCGCGATCGGGCCGCGCGGGCATCGAGATATGCCGCTTGCTCCTCGGCCCCGAACTCACCAAGCAGGCCGCGCGCCCGCAATGCCGCGACCTTCTCGGCGACGGCCTGCACGATGAAGCCGTTCATCGAGACCCCGTCCCGTTCGGCAGCCGTCCGCAAATCGCTCATCAGTGAGGCGGGAAGCCGAAGTGCGTAGTTGCTGTAGGGCGCCATGGCAATCTCCTCAAAGCATCTCCCGGCGAAGAACCGGAATGGCGGTCCTGCCCTGCGACGCGAGCCGATCGTCCGCGTCGAGGTAGTCGCGCCGATTGAATGTCACGATGGCGTCGCCTCGGCCGTTCACCAGCGCCTCGACGAACATCTCGTCGGAGGGATCTCGAATGCTCGGCCTGACCCGCCGCCGGACGATGACATGCTCCGCGCAGGCGATGTATGCGTCGAGGAACGCCACCTTTCCTCTTGCGTGAGACCTGTCATCGCCAGGCTCTCCGGCCGCATCAGCACATCCTCATGTTCCAGCACCGTCGCGACCGTCACCAGCCCTTGTTCCGCAACCGCACAGAGCAGTAGCCGCGAGGCGCCGCGGGGGCTCTGGAGGCCGCTTCTGATCACATCGGTGTCGAGTGCCAGCCTCATATGGCCCATCATATCGTTCGCACATGACCAATCGGCAAGCGGCTCGCCACAGCGACGGTGGGCCGGGACGATCCGTTCGGTGAGGCCCCGTCGTGCGCGGCGTGGCCAACGCCCCATGACAGCCGCGGCCAGCCCCGCTACACAGCAGCATGAGTACCGAAGACGCCCCGCTGCCCGCTGCCCCGCAGGTTGACGGCCCCGCGCCGCACCTGCTCATCGTGCGCGCCCCGTACTACCGCTCCATCGTGGACGGCCTGACCGATGGCGCCACGCGCATCCTGCGCGAGGCCGGCGCGACCTTCGAAACGCTCGACATCGCGGGTGCCTATGAACTGCCGCAGGCGATCCGCCTCGCCATCCGCGGCGAGCGGAACTTCGACGGCTACATCGCATTGGGCTGCATCATCCGCGGCGAGACCGACCACTACGAGTTCATCTGCCGCGCCAGCATGGAAGGGCTGATGAACGTCGCCTTGCAGTTCGGCATCGCGATGGGCACTGGCCTGCTTACCTGCGATACCCAGGCTCAGGCGGAGGCGCGCTCCGGCGCGGACGGGTTCAACAAGGGCGCCGAGGCCGCCTCGGCCGCCCTGCTGCAGATCAACGCTGCCCGCCGGCTTGGCGCGGCCTGAGCAATGGCAGCGGGCCCTCCGCGTCCGCGGCGCCGTCCGCGCACCGCCTCGCGCGTCGCCGCCGTGCAGGCGCTGTTTCAGGCAGAGCAGGGGCCGGAAAACCCGGAGGCGGTGATCGACCAGTTCGTGCGGCATCGCCTGGGGGAACTGCCGGGCACCGGCGGCTTCGAGGAAGGCCGCGTGCCCGACGCCGAAGTGCCCCTGTTCGCCCGCATCGTGCGCTCGGCGGTGCGCCAGCAGGACACCATCGACCGCATGCTGGCCGAGGCGCTGCCGGCGGACTGGCCGTTGGCGCGCATCGATCCGGTGCTGCGGGCGCTGATGCGCGCCGGTGCGGCGGAGCTGGCGGCGGCCGAAGGGCCGCCGGCCAAGGTGGTGATCAACGAATATCTCGACGTGGCGCGCGGGTTCTTTCACGGCGCGGAGCCGGGGATGGCGAACGCGGTCCTGGACCGCCTCGCGCGGCTGCTGCGCCCGGGCGAGTTTGCCGGCGGCTGACACAGCAGGCGCTCACGCCAGCGGCCCGGCATGATCCGATAACGGCAAGGCGCGCCCGGATCGCGGCATGGCCGGTCCATGCGCCTTTCATGGCATAGCGGCCGATGTGGCAAGGCGCACCTCCGATCGCTGCATGGCGCGTCCCCGGTAACGGCAAGGCGCCGTCAAAACCGGCATGGCGTGCGCCGCGCTAACAATCCGGCGTGCCCCCGCATGCCGCGGGGACGCGCCGACGATATACCGCAAACCCACCGTCTGCTCGCGCGGGAACATGCTCGGCAGAAAGAAAATTTAACTAACATCTGGAAGACGCCGCGGCGCGCACCACATGCACGCGTCACTAACAGAAAAGTGCATTCAAATATGGCGATTTACCCGAAGACGCCGTTCGTGCCGCATCAGACCATGGCCACGATGCGTCCCTTGACGCAGACCGGCGCTGCCCTGCCGCAGATTGCCAACGTCCCGGCCAGCCTCTCCCTGGCCCCTGGCGTGAGCGGCGGCCTGACCGTCACCTGGACATCCCCGGCCGCCGACAGCACGCACAGCGCCGCGGCCGGATTCAACCTGCGCTACGCCGTTTCCGGTTCCGGTTCCTGGACGACGGTATCAGGCGCCATCAGCCCCTACGCGCTTCTGGCCCTGGCTGCCGGCACTGCCTTCGACGTTCAGGTCCAGAGCGTGAATTCCGCGGGCGTCAGCGCCTGGTCGTCCACCGCCACGCTGGCAACGGCATCGGCGGTGCCGAACGCCCCGGGCGCCCCCTCGCTGGCGCGAGGCAACGGCAGTGACCTGCTCGTGTCGTGGACAGCGCCGGCGACCGACGTGGCGCACAGCGTGGCCACAGCATACAGCGTGCGCTGGAGCCCCTCCGGTGCCGGCACCTGGACGACGGTGCCGGGGGTCAGCAGTCCATACGACCTGTCGGGCCTGGCCTCCAACGCGGCCATCGACGTGGCGGTGCAGGCGTCGAACGCGGGCGGCGCCGGCGCGTGGTCCGCGGCCAGCACGCTGACCACGGGGTCGGCGGGGCCATTCGCGCCGAACGCACCGGCGATTGCCAGCGCCGCGCCGCCTCCGGACGGCACCGCCGGCAAGCTGGCGATCGTCTGGACGGCGCCCACGGTCGACGGCACGCATGGCGCCGCCACGGGCTACAACCTGCGCTACAGTCCCTCCGGAGCCAACACGTGGACGACCGTCCCGGGCGTCTCCAGTCCCTACGTGTTGAGCGGGCTTGCCGGTGGGGCCGCGATCGACGTCGAGGTGCAGGGCACCGACGCCGCCGCCAGCCCGGGGGCGTGGTCCGCCACCGTCACGGGCACGACCTGGGGGGTGACGGTGGTGCAGGGCAACTGGGTCCCCGCCGCATCCCAGGTTCACAACACCAGCGTGGTGCCGAATGGCGGTGCCAACATCACGGCCACGCCGGCGCCGACCACGGTCAATGCGGCCGTCTTCGCCTGGTCGACCAGCGCCACGGTGATTCCGGCCACCGGCCTGATCGCCGCCGCGGCCGATGGCCAGACCAACGGGTGGGGGCAGTGGTTCAACGCTCCTGCAACGGCGGGAACCTACTACCTGTGGATGCTGGTGCAGGGCGCCGGCGGCGGCACGATCGGCGCGCTGGTGAGTTCGGCGATCACCGTTACATAAGCCGCCGGAGCAGCGCTGCCGCCGCGGCGGTGCATCGGGGATGGCGCCAGCGGCATGATGCCGGCGGCATGGTGCCGGTCGGATGTTGCCAGTCATTGCGAAGCGCTCGGCGCCGCCGCAATCTCGGCCGCGCGCAGCCGCCCGCGACCGAGATTGCCGCGGCCCATTGGGCCCGGTAACGACACCGGGGAGACCATCCATGACACGGCTTCAACTATCGATCGCGGTGGGCAATTACGATCGGGTGCGGCCGCTGGTGGACGGCGTGGTGCGGATCGATGGCGTCGATCCGGTATTCATGCTGCTGGAGCCGGAGGAAATCTTCTTCCGCGCCTTCCGCCACGCGGATTTCGATCTTTGCGAACTCTCAATGAGCAGTTTTGCGGTGAAGACGGCGGCGGGGGATTGCCCCTATGTGGGGGTGCCGGTGTTTCCCTCGCGCGCGTTCCGGCATAACTCGATCTATATCCGTACAGACCGCGGCATCACGCGGCCCGAACACCTGAAGGGCCGGCGCATCGGCGTGCCGGAATATCAGGTCACCGCGAATGTGTGGACGCGCCTGATGTTGGAGGAGGAGTACGGCGTCAGGCCGTCCGACGTCGTGTGGGTGCGCGGCGGCTACGAGCAACCGGGCCGGATCGAAAAGATCGCACTGAATCTGCCCGCGGATGTGCGTATCGAGGACGCACCGGAGGATGCCACCATCTCGCGTCTTCTGGCCGAGGGTGCGATCGATGCGGTGATCGGTCCGCGTGCCCCGTCGTGTTTCACCGCCGGTCACCCGCACGTCGCCTGGCTGTTTGCCGATCCGGCCGCCGCGGCAGCCGATTGGTTCCGCAAGCGGCGGATCTTTCCGATCATGCATTTGCTCGGCGTGCGGCGCTCGCTGGCGGAGCAGCATCCCTGGCTGCCGGCGGCGGCCATGAAGGCGTTCGGGCAAGCCAAGGCGCGGGCGCTGGCCAGCCTGCAGGACGTGGCGGCCAGCAAGGTGACGCTGCCATTCGTCGAGGAGCAATTGCTCGCGGCACGGCAGTTGATGGGCGAGGATTTCTGGGCCTATGGCCTGGATGCCAATCGCCACGTGCTGGAGGCGTTCCTGCGCCGCCATCACGCGGAGGGGCTGTCAGCGCGGCTACTGGCGCCGGAGCAATTGTTCCATCCGTCAACGCACGAGGCGCATCGGATTTGATTGCGCGGGAGTCGTGGCGCCGATCCATTCCAGTGCGGCGCCATGCGGATCGCTCAGGGCAACCGGTTTGCCGTTCAGTGCCAGGATGAATCGGTCCCGGCGAATGCCGTCCGGCGCGCGCGCTGCGATGCCGGGCAGCACGTGCGGCGCTTCGTTCGAGATCCAGTGGTCGCACACGCGGGACACCGATGCGGCGAATGCATCCCGTTCCGCGGCGCCGGGCAGATAGGCGAGCACGGCCGTGTGAAAGATGACCAGCGCGGCGTGCTTCGGTGCCTGCGCCGCCAGCTTCGCCAGGCCGGTGCGAAGATCGCCACGCATGATCGGCGGCGGATCGGTTTGCGCGATCCTGACCGCCGCCCGCAGCCGGTCGGCGCGCTCCGTTTGTTCCGGCCAGATCAGCGTCTCGAGCCAGGCCATTTGCCCGGCGTCGTGCACGTCGAGCGGATTGATATCCAGCCCCGCGCGCCAGACGATTTCGGGCACCGCGGATGGCAGCGGCGTTGCCGGGTTGGTCCGGCAGGGAAACAGCGGCGCATCCGCGGTGGCGTGGCCGCCTCGCACGACACGGTCGCCGTATGCATAGGCATAGCGGTCCGGGAGCAGGCAAAGCCCTGCCGACGCGCCTGCCTCGAGCAACGCGAGTGGTTGTGGCAGGCGTGCGAGCACGGGGAGCAGGGTGGCGCAGCGGCCAGGCTCGTTGGTCTGGGTTGAGCGGCTGAGCATGACGGCGCTGACGTCGTTCCAGCGCGCGATCGTCGTGGCGCGAAACGCCGGCCAGGGCAGCGGTTCGCCGGCGAGGTGGCGGACGGCGGCGAGCAGCAGATTGGGTTGCCGCTTGGCCGGGGGAAGGGCGGCGAGCAGCGTGAGCAATCCGGCGTCTTCGGCGATCCGGCAAGCGAGCGTCTCGTAGAGTGCCGACCGGCCTCGCGCCTCGTTTTCGGCGAAGCGGCGATAGGCGAGGGCGATGCGGTCCTGGACGGCGTCCGGCATGGCTGCCGGATTACTCGGGGACGGCGGCGAACGCCATGGCGGCGACGCGACGGCGGCGGCCCGGGCTTGGACATGTCCTGCCGTGGTGCCGGTTCGGATGCGGCTTTGTCATTGCGCAGGGCTGTTGCAGTATAACTGCCATGGACGACGCTCTTGCCGCCGATGATCGGGCCAAAGCCAGGGCAAGGTTGCGTGCCGGGAGGAAGCCATGGGCATGATCGAACCAGGCGGCATCGACTGCGACATCCATCCCGCCGTGCCGAACCTGAAGGCGCTGCACCCCTATCTCGCCGATCATTGGCGCGACAGCAGCATCCAGCGCGGCTTGCACGAGCTGGAATCGATCGCCTATCCCGCCAACTCGCCGCTGACCTCGCGTCCGGACTGGCGCCCGCCCAGCGGCAAGCCTGGCTCCGACCTGGCCCTGCTGCGGCAGCATGTGCTGGACCCGTTCGGTACCAGCCTCGCCATCTGCAACTGTCTGTACGGCGCGCAGCTACTGTTCTCCGAGGACATGGGCGCGGGCTTCGCCCGTGCCATCAACGACTGGCTGGCGGGTGAGTGGCTGGACAAGGAGCCTCGGCTGCGCGGCTCCATCGTGGTGCCGATGCAGAATCCGGAGCTTGCGGCGGAAGAAATCGACCGCGTTGCCCCCGACCGCCGCTTCGTGCAGGTGCTGCTGCTGGTGATGCACGACATGCCGCTGGGCAAGCGGCACTACTGGCCGATCTATGAGGCGGCGCAGCGCCATCACCTGCCGGTCGGTATCCACGCCGGCAGCGCGTATCGCCATCCGGTCACGCCGCTGGGCTGGCCGAGCTATTACACCGAGGACTACGCCGCGCAGGCGACCGCGTTTCAGGCCGCGCTCTCCAGCCTGATCTGCGAGGGCGTGTTTACCAAATTCCCGGATTTGAAGGTGGTGCTGATCGAATCGGGCTTCACCTGGCTGCCGGCGCATCTGTGGCGGCTGACGAAATTCTGGCGCGGGTTGCGGATGGAAGTGCCGTGGGTCGATCGCGCGCCGGCCGAGATCGTGCGGTCCAATGTGCGGCTGACGCTGCAGCCGGTGGACGGGCCGCCGTCGGCGGACGATTTCGCGCGGTTATTCGACCACTTCGATTCCGATGAGTTGCTGCTGTTCTCGACTGATTATCCGCACTGGCAGTTCGATGGCGACGCCGTGCTGCCGGATGGGTTGTCACGCGCGCAAATTCGGAAGATGATGATTGACAATCCGCGCGCTACATATCCGCGTATGTTGGATTGAACGAACGGCTTTTACCGGCACGAAGGAGACTGTGTCATTAGCGACAATCGCGATCCGGTTCTGGCGGTCCTGGCACGCCTGGATCAAATACTGCTCGATCAGCAAAAGTCCTTGCAGGACCTGCAGAAGGGCCAACAGGACCTGCAGAGGGGCCAACAGGACCTGCAGAGGGGACAGCAGGACCTGCAGAAGGGCCAACAGGACCTGCAGAAGGGCCAACGCGACATCATGGCCCGCATCGATCGCCTGCAGGATACCGTCACGTCGATGCGGTCTGACATCTCGGTGAATTTTGGCGCCGTCCAGCACGCCGAGCGGCGTCAAGACAACCTGCGGGAAGAAATGAACACCCTGACCAATCTCGTCTACGGGATGGAACGCCAGATCCAGCACATCCAGTCCGAACTGCGCGGGCGCGCCGGCGAGTGATCCGCCGGGGATTCCCCTGCCGCAGACCCTGAAATCACGCGCCATTTGCTGGGACTTGCCTGAAGGCGCTGACCGGCCGATCATCATGCACTGAACCGCGCATACGGTTTCCCGCCAGACGGAGTCCGACCGATGAACGTACAGGTCACCAGCCGTCCCACCATTCAGCCCGCCGGCGCGACGAAGCTCGCGATCGCCGACGGCGACATTCACCCGCAGCGCAATTCCTATCGCGATCTGTTTCCCTACCTGGAACAGCGCTGGCAGGAGCATGCATTGACCTTCGGGTCGCGGCCGCGGCAGGCGTATCAGGCCGGCCCCGCGTATCCGAAGGGCCAGCCCAACGCCGCCCGCCGCGACGCCTGGCCGCCGGGTGGGCGGCCGGGCAGCAACCTTGCGTTCCTGCAGAAGCAGTTGCTGGACGAGAACAACATCCAGTTGGGCGTGCTGAACGCCACCGGCGACAACGGCTCCAGCTTTCAGAACCGCGAGTTCGGTGCCGCCGTGTGCCGCGCGATGAACGACTGGATGGTGGCCGAGTGGCTGTCGAAGGAACCGCGGCTGAAGGGTTCCATCGTCGTGCCCTACGAAGACCCGGAAGCGGCGGTGGCGGAAATCGAACGCTGGGCGGGCGATCCGCGCTTCGTGCAGGTGCTGATGGTGACCCGCATCGCCGAACCACCGGGCCAGAAGCGCTATTGGCCGATCTACGAAGCCGCCGCGGCGAACAACCTGCCGATCGGCGTGCACGCGTTCGGTTTCGGCGGCTATCCGGTCAGCGGCAGCGGCTGGCCTTCGTTCTACATCGAGGACATGGTCGGCCACGCGCAGTCGGCGCAGTCCTTCGTCACCAGCCTGGTGATCGAGGGCGTGTTCGAACGCCTGCCCAATTTCAAGCTGGTGATGATCGAGGCCGGCTTCGCGTGGATCCCCTCGCTGAGCTGGCGCCTGGACAAGCTATGGCGGCGTTTGAAGCAGGAGACGCCGCATTTGAAGCGCGCGCCATCTGAGTACATCCGCGAGCAGGTGTGGCTGACCACGCAGCCGATGGAAGAACCGCAGCCGCGCGAGCGCGTGCTCGAGGCGATCAACTGGATCGGCTGGGACCGCCTGCTGTTCGCCACCGACTACCCGCACTGGGACTACGACGATCCGGCACAGGTGCTGCCGATGAGCCTGCCGGAGGAAAAGCGGCGGGGGTTCTTCTTCAACAACGCGATGGCGCTGTACCGGCAGGTGTAAGTGCGGCGTGCGGACGGCTGGCGTCCAACCGCCGCCGTTTCTCGAAGCACACTGACAGTCTCCTCCGGCTTCATGTTGTCTGGCCGCTGTCAGCCGGGCTGCACAGCGACGGACATATGCCCTTCCCCGTGGCGCGCGGAAGGCCTGACCGTCACCTCGACGTCCTGGCCGAGCGCAATCAGAAACTCCACCAACCTGCCTACGGAAACCGATACCGGCCCGCAGCGCATCAGCGCCGAGGCACGGTGAACGTGCCATGGCTCACGCCGCGTACTGACGGAAGGGCAAAGGATCGTGTCTACACGGCCACGTCGCTATAATGGCTATGCACGGAAAGCCCTTGCGCTCTCGGTCTATCTTATTGCGGTCATGCAGCTGAGCGCCGGTGCGGCGGTTCATGCTGCTCCGGACGCTTCGGCAGTACAGGGCAAGGGTTTGTCTGAGCCGCAGGTTGAAGTCGTGGCACAACTTGCGACGCGCGATGCCGCACCGGAGACGCGGGCCGCTGATATGACCGACCGAGAGGCCGTGCACCTGGCCGGTTTGCTTGAGCGGGCACCCTATAAGATGGAGCCGCGGCATGGGAGACCGGCGCTAATCGCTGGTATGGTATGCAATGGTCGGTACTGCTTCGGGCCCAGCGTGTATGGTGCGTTGGGATTGGTCCCGCGGCGGACCTATCGCGTTGTTCATGCCAAACAGCCCGCGGTCTGCCGGACAATTGCCGACGCGCTAAACGACACCATTCGAGCCGCCCCGTCGGACATCGAAGCGATATGGAGGCAGTATCACTGGGCCGGCAGTGTCTATCCGTTTGCCTCGACGAACATTCTTTTTTCCAGCCGGATATTCATCCGATGGCACCCTTTTAGGGGGGAGGTGTTTCAAGATGCGCCTGGTTCCTATGTAGACAAATGGCTCATTGCGCCGGTTCTTAATGATGGTGTGCCGCGTCTGGTTACGCGAGTAACTGGGCCCGTTGTACGAAGGACTGGTTTCGCTGTGGACTTGTGGAAGTTTACGCCCACAGACTTGCAAGAGATGAAACCAGACTCGGGAGAATTGCGTTTCCCGGTGCTCCCCGAGCAACAAGCCGAGTTTGCGTTGTCAGGCGATCAGGATCCAGTGAAAAGTCTGATTCATAGGCTCGACAATCACGATATCCTTCAGCGATTTCCGAACTTGCCGAGTGCTGTGCGGAGTACCGCGACATGGATGGTCACGTATGGAGGGAGCTCAGAAGTCGAATTCGCTGAAATCGACCGGCATTTTTTCGTTGTGCTTCTGTCGGAGATCAGTGATGCCATTGTTGTTGCGAATCTTACAGATAATGAAACCTCGATCGCGTGTTATATAGATTCGTCGATATCTCACGAAATTTCCAGGCCGTTGGTCTTTCCTCGATCATTGCGTTAACCGCGGGCCGGCGAAATGATACTAAAAAAGGTTTAGGGCTTGTTCGACCGTCTGATCCGAGGCGATTGTTTTCGAACAAGCCCTAACAGGGCAGCACCCCGGCGATCCGCTCCGGGTAGCGCTCCGTCAATGCCTGGGTCATGCTGCTCCCTCCGCGGCGAACGGAAGACGCTACACCAGACTTACCGGTTCCGGCTCCGCCGGCTTAGGATTCACCGGCACCCGGTCGGGATCGCCACCTGCTTGCGGCAGATCGCGACTCGGACGCTTTGAGATCCGGTGCCAGATCGAGGGGTTTTGCTCCGGGGATGGCATTGCCGGCGCGCCGGGCGCATTCATACACTTGCTGCGGCATGAGGGGAGCGCACGATGGACTACGAACACATTCTGGTCGAGAGCGAGGACGGTGTCGGCACCATTACGCTGAATCGTCCTGAGGTGCTGAACGCGATGAATCGCAGGCTGTCGCGCGAGTTGCACGACGCGGTGCAGGCGATGGATGCGGATGACGGGATTGGCTGCATTGTCATTACCGGCTCGGGCGAGCGGGCGTTTTCCGCCGGCGGCGACATTCACGAGCAGCGGTCGGACGATGCGCGGTATTCGCAGCAAGAGCAGGATGCGATGCGCAATCCACGCGCGAGTTATGAGATCAGTGCATCGGCGAAGCCGACGATCGGGATGATGAACGGGCTGGCGTTTGGCGGCGCCGCGGTGCTGGCGTCGTCGTTGGACATGCGGGTGGGGTGCGAGGGGTCCAGGTTCCGGTTTCTGGCGGCGGCGTATGGGCGGATCAACAGCACCTGGACGCTGCCTAATCAGGTGGGGTGGCCGATGGCCAAGGAGTTGTTGTTCACCGCGCGCGTGGTGGAGGCGGAGGAAGCCTTTCGCATCGGGCTGCTGAATCACCTGGTGCCGCGGGCGCAGCTTCGTGCCAAGACGATGGAGATTGCGCGGATGATTGCCGGCAATCATCGCGGCGCGGTGATGGGGGTGAAGGCGCTGCTGCTGCGGCAGAAGGGCAAGGACCTGGAAGGGCAGTGGGCGGAGGAAAAGGACTACACCACCCACGTGATGCGTGGCGCCAAGGCCGAGGATGCGTTTCCGGAGTTCATCGCGAGGCATGGCCGGCCGCTGGGCTGACGCGGGCAGCGGGCCCGGTGGGGGCGGGGGTCGGCGCGGCGCGGGGCAGTCGGTACGGCGTGGCGCGGTCGGTACGGCGCGGCGCGGTCGGTACGGCGCGGCGCGGTTAACTAACTGGTGAGTTCGTCAAGACGCGCACTCACCGGTCAGTCCATCGTCGGCGCAAAAGCCGCCCAGCGGGTCTCGCCTTGGCCCGGTTACCTGTTTGGCGAACCGGGTGATCCAACTGATGATTAACTAACTGGTGCGTCCGCGCGCGCTGCGTCCGCGCGCGCTGCGTCCGC
>Ga0335072_10004770_pt1 | contig 20032 bp, 17 predicted proteins | sample Lox_Sample_21_FD_206725 | JGI IMG/M metagenome (GOLD analysis project Ga0335072, IMG submission 206725) | Soil microbial communities from Loxahatchee National Wildlife Refuge, Florida, United States - Lox_Sample_2.1 | ecosystem: Environmental > Terrestrial > Soil > Wetlands | place: USA...
CGCGGCGAGGTTCTGGCCAGTCCGGAGAACGTCGCGCGCGCCGAAGCGGTCGGTCTGGGATTGTATGTGGCCACCATCGTCGAAGCCGATCGGACGCATTACGGAATTGGCAACACCAACGGCGTGCTCATCGTCCAGGTGATCCCTGGCTCCCAGGCCGATAACCTGGGCCTGCAAGCGGGCGATGTGATTCAGCAGATCGGACGCCAGCAGGCCACGTCGGTGGACCAAGTGAACTCGCTGCTGATGATACGGGACACCACGTCGACTGGCCACCTGGTTCCGATGCTGGTCCAGGGCAAGGCAGGTCCGAGATGGGTGCCGCTATGGGTTGGGCGGATTGATCCGAAGGATCTGGTCGCGGACCTGTCTCCCATCGGGAGCGGCGAGGCCATGAGGCGACGTCAAAAGCACGCTAGCCGGGTGGACGGGCCATCCACTCGCTACTGTTGACACAGATCAAGGCATATACCGGCACGCGCTGGTAGGTCGGGGTTTGCTCCTGGCGAACCAACGCAGGAGGAGATGCATGAACGCGGCCGACATCATGACCCCCAGCGTCATCACGGTGCAGCCGAACACGCCACTTGATCAGGTGGTCACACTCATGTTGGAGAACCACATCAGCGGCGTGCCGGTGATGGATCACGACCGCCTGGTGGGCCTTATCAGTGAAGGCGATCTGCTGCGCCGGGTTGAACTCGGCACGCAGCCGCGCCGGAGACATCTGCTGGAGGCGTTGTCTGGCGCCGCATCGCTCGCCACTGAATATGCGCAGACCCATGGGCGCAAAGCGTCTGATGTGATGACGACCGACGTGATCTCGGTGGCGGATACGACGCCAGTCGCAGCAATCGCCGAACTGATGGAGACCCACCAGATCAAGCGCGTGCCGGTGCTGCACGAAGGCAGGATGGTGGGCATCGTCAGCCGTGCCAATCTGTTGCGCACACTAGCAAACCTATTGCAGTCCGTGCCGGAGCCGCTGCCCGACGACCGCCGCATCCGCACCGCCGTGTTCGACGAGCTGCACGGCCATAAGTGGGGCGGCCGGGTGTCTCAGCTAGACGTGACGGTGCAGGACGGCGTGGTAACGCTGTGGGGCATCGTCAACAGCGAAGAGCAGCGGATGGCGGTCCGGGTGGCGGCGGAGAATGTACCGGGTGTAACCCAAGTCGTGGACCGGCTCGAGAATGTTATGATCTACGGCACCGTCGTGGCCAGGGAGATGCCGGGGTTTGATACGGCCGCAGTCGATCCGATTGCCCTGAACATACCTCCTTTTGATCCACATTGAGGCGGCTGTCGCGCATTCCGTCACCCGGCCGTAAGATCCGCGCATAACCATCCGCGCGCTCGTGGTTTATCAGCCGATCAGGGTTGCCCGGCAGCGGTACTCGTCACTGGAAGAGACTCTCCAGATCGATTGATCGGAAGGTGATTGCTCTGGACCTCGGGTGTCTGATCCGTCGGCCAGACTGGGAACTGCTTCGGTCGGATTTCAAAATGCTGCTGCCGTTGACGTCCGCATCCCAGTCTACTTCCATCTAACTGGAAGACTAAGGTCATCAACATGTCCATTGATCTCCCATCGGACTACCGGCCTTCATCAGTGGAGCACTATATGAATCCACTGCAGCTGGAATACTTTCGGCGAAAACTTCAACGAATGCGCAAAGACCTGCTTCGCCAGTCCAGCCGTATTTTTCCATCTACGGCCGCCACTGAGCCCCAGGGTGACCGGTCGGATCAGGCGAGCGCGGAGACGGAACACGACCTGGCGGCTCTAAGCCAGGGACGACTAACATTGCTGTTGGCGGCGGTCGATCAGGCGCTGACCAGGATTGCCAATGGCACTTACGGTTTTTGCGCAGATTCGGGTGAGCCGATCGGCGTCAGGCGTTTAGAGGCGGAACCTGTCGCAACTCTGTCCGTGGAGGCTGAAGAACCGCGCGAACGCGGCACCGGTCGTCACTCCCGATAATCCAGTCCCAGTAACCCCGTGCGTCGCCAATCCTGGTTGCGGTGACGGTTCGCAACACAGCGGATCCAAGCGTGCGGATAATAAGGCATGCCCTCGGGAGGGCTCAGCGCACCCGTTCGGAAGCGGTGGACTGGCGGCATTGACCCTGGTCAACTTCCCTCTCCGCCCGGCGCAGGCGGGTCTGGCCCAGCAGCAAGCCACTTGGAACGCCCGCTTCAGGTCCCGCGCTCTACCAGCAGCACTGGCACGCCGCGGTTCGCCGCGATCCGCCAGGCCGCACCGACATCGGCCGCTGTCGAAGCGCCGCGGGCCAGTACGACCAGGCGTTCCCGCGTGTGGCCGAGCGCACGCAGCACGTCCTCGACGCTGGTGCCGTCCGGGTTTCTTGTGGTGACGTGCGTTCGAGGCACACCCAGCACAGCGGTGTGCTCCAACATGGCGTCGGCCATCGCCACGTCGCCCGCCGGTAACAGCAACAGCAGGCGCCCGTGCGTGTTCGCGGCATCGCGTGCTGCCATTGCCAATGCCGGATCCTGGGCATTCGTCAGCACGGCCGCCACAGGGCCGTGCTGCGGTGTGAGGCCGGCCGGCAACAACGATGAGGTCGCATGATGCGCCGCCACTTGCACCCGCGCGGCGCCATGTGCGATCCGGCCGACCGGGGCAGCCGGCGCAGCGACCGCCACCACATCCGTTGTCATGGCCACCGCGGCGATGACCTCCGCCGGATCGCCGCGCCGTACTTCGAATGCTTCGGGAACGCCGAGCGACCCGGCGATTTCGCGCAGCAAACACCGCGCGTCCGCCGCCGACCGCTGCAGTTCCGCGGCAATGCGGCCGGCTTCGATCGGTTGCCATTCACGCGTGGGCGGCAGCCGCAGTTCGCGCACGAACGGCAGTTCGGCCAGACCGAGCAATGCCTCGTCTTCCACAAACAATCCGTGCAGGTCGAGTTGCAGCAACGCGGCCATCTCCGCCACGGCGCGCAGAGTACGTGCGTCGGTGGCACCGTGGCAGAGTTCCACGATCAGCCGGTGACGGTTTTCCTGCCCGCCGGCGCTCATGCGTTTTCGCTTCCCGAGCGGGCTTCGCTGGCTTCCTTGCGGGCTTTGGCAAATTGCTTCAGCCGCTCTTCCAGCGCGCGATTTACGCTGCCTTTCGGGGTAGGCATCGTCGGCGCCACGCTCGCCCGCCGGCATCCCGGTCAACAGCGCGATGCCTTCATCGATCGTGGTAATGGGCCAGATCGGGAAACGCCTGGCGGCACAGGCCTCCAGCACGTCAGCGCGTAGCATCAGGTGCTGCGCGTTCGAGGCCGGAATCAGCACTCCCTGCGTGCCGGTCAGTCAGCGGGTGGCACAAATGTCGAAGAAGCCCTCGATCTTCTCGTTCACGCCGCCGATCGCCTGCACCACCCCGTGCTGGTTCACCGATCCCGTCACGGCCAGGTCCTGCCGCAGAGGCAGCTCGGCGATTGCCGACAACAGTGCGTACAGCTCGGCCGACGAAGCGCTATCGCCGTCGATGCCGCCATAGGATTGCTCGAACACCAGACTGGCATAGAGTGACATCGGCGTATCCAGCGCATATCGGCCGACGAGAAAACCGGACAGAATCAACACGCCTTTGGAATGCAGCGGCCCGCCAAGTTCCACTTCGCACTCAATATCGACGATCTTGCCGCCGCCGGGTCGCACGCGGCAGGTGATACGTGAGGGCCGGCCGAAACTCAGATCGCTCAGGCTCAGTACCGACAGGCCGTTCACCTGGCCGACGCGGCTGCCGGCGGTTTCGATCAGCGCGACGTCGCGCAGGATCATCTTGCGGCTGCGTTCCTGCACCCGCGCTGCCCGACTGCGCTGTTGCTCGATCGCCTTGTCCACATCGGCGCGAGTCACCTGCCTGCCAGCGGCCCAATAGCTGGCTTCGCTGATCAGGTCGCGCAGCTTCTCATCCAGCAGTGTCAGCTTCGCCGCATCGTCGGCTATGCGCGCCGCTTGCTCGATTACCCGTGCGACTGCCCCGCGCTCGAACGGCTTCAGTTTCTCTTCAGCCGCCAGCGTGGCGATCAACCGCGCCATTATGGCCTCGCCTTTGGGCGAGCGGTCGGTATCGTCGTCGAAATCCGCCAGCACCTTGAAGTGCTGCGCGAAGTCAGGATCGAGCGCGGACAGCAAATAATACAGGATGCGCTCGCCAAAGAGTACTACCTTGACGTTGAGCGGGATCGGGTCGGGCTCCAGCGACACGGTGGTGGTCAGGCCGACGAAGCGCGAGACGTCGTCCAGCATCAGCGCACGCTCCAGCGCCGGCCAACTGAATGGCTCGGTCAGCAGCGCGCGTGCGTCGATCAGAATCATGCCGCCATTGGCACGATGCAGGGCGCCCGCCCGAATCAGGCGAAAATTGGTGACCAATGCACCTTGCATCTGCAGATACTCGACGCGACCGAGCAGGTCGCCCAGCGTCGGATGCAGTAGCTCGACCACCGGCGCGCAGTGATTGTCCTGGGTGACCAGCACGTTCACTTCATAGCGCTCGAACGGCCCACCCATGTGCATGTTGGCGAGCGCACCTTCCACCGCCGCCGCCGCGGCTTGCAAGAACAACGGCAGGTTCTCCAGAATGTCGGCGTGGGTGGCTTCGATATGGTCGATGACGGGCGGTAGGTCGGCGAAGGCGGATTTCAATTCGTCGAATGGTTGGGCGATGGCAACCTGCGGCGTCTCTCGATCCAACGCGCGGACTGCGTCGCGTTGCTCCTTCTCGCGACGCGGCAGGGCGCGCAGGGTTTCTTCCAGGTCCTTCTCCAACTCCTCGATGGCGGCGCGCACATTGCGTTGTTCCGCTTCGGGCCGGGTATTAAACTCGGCCGGCGGCACCACCTTGCCGTCGCGCGCCGGGGCCATGGCGAAGCCCACAGGGGTGCGCAGGATGGCGACACCGCGCGCCTGCGCCTTTTCATTCGAACTGGAGAAGGTGTCGTCGGTTTTCTGCTGGATTGATTGCTCGATGGTGCCTCGCCGCTTCTGATAGTCCTCGCTGTCGAACAATGCTGGGAGAGAGACTTTCAGGTCCTCTACCAGGTCGTGCATCGCCCTGGCGAATACCGGGGCGTGGCCAGCCGGCAGCGCCAGAGCGCGCGGCTGCTGCGGGGTGACATAATTGTTCACATAGACCCAATCGCCGGGCTGCGGACGCTGACATGCCGCATCGTCCAGGAGAGCGCGCACAGACTGGCGGATACGCGCGCCAGAGGCGCCGATGGCGAAGACGTTGAAGCCCCGCTGGCTGATCGCGGTGCCGAAGCGGATGGCGTCTTGGGCGCGAGATTGTTCAATCAGGCCAGGCAGTGGCGCAAGTTCGGCGGTGGTCCAGTGCATCCAGTTCGGCGCGGCGGTAGAGCCGATCCGAAGCCAGCGGTTGGATCGCCGGCGAATCTGGCATGGCGGAGGTCCCTTTCTGCGCGTGTTCGGTCTCCGCGGCCGGACCGCATGTTGTTCGACGGCGCAAAGCTTGCCGCCTATCGGTGCCACATGCGTTGATCTGCATCAACGGCACGGCTTTGAACGGTGGGACGGCGGCGCGTCTCGGTGCCAGTGAGATCCACGCTCCGCGAACTGCATGGTGTGATCCAGGTGGCCATGGGTTAGGACGGCATCCACCTCTACGTTTTCCGGTTGCGAGCCGCGCATTACGGTTCCTGGGAACTGTCGGCGTCCTCGCCGGACGTAACCCCTGTCGACCTGCGATGTGCCCCGGCAATCAGTTGGCAATAGTCCTGCCGCACGGATCGCGCTGGAGGAATGCCGATAGCCACGCGTTACCAAACCTTTGTCGGCGGAGATTGATGCAGCGAACCGCTTGCGGTCAGTATCAGCACTCCACCGGTGACCGCTACCTCGATCTCGTTCTCGCTCTTGCCCGGCAGCTAGACAGTTCGCCTGTAGGCAGTCGCGTCCTCGCTTACGTCCGTTGCCGATGTAAGGCATCTGCCATGCTGGTCAGAGCCGGCGTTGCACTTCCACTGGTGCGCCGGCGGCCCGCGCCAGCCACGCGATCAACTCTCGGACATTGCTTGACATAAATCAGGGCGTCTCGACGACCACTCGATGGAGGATGCGCCGAAACCGGCATGTGCCCCCGATGGACGCTCACACCCATACCCGGCCCGGCGGTCTCGCCGCAGCCGAGCTCCTCCCACCGCCCACGGCCGCGAACCTTCCGGCCGTGATCCCGCCGCCACGCAAATCCATCCCGTGGCGGAGGTTGCGGCGCGTGCTGTCAATCCTAGTCCTGCTGATCGTCGCCGCAGGCGCCGGATACTGGTGGTGGTTGCGGTCGCGGCCTTTGTTGCCCCCAGGCTTCGCCTTCGGGAACGGCCGGCTGGAAGCCGACGAGGTCGATATCGATACCAAGTTCGTCGGCCGGATCCTGAAGCTTGATGTCGATGAAGGCGATCTGGTGAAGGCCGGCCAAGTGGTCGCGGTGATGGACACCCGCGACCTTGACGCTCAGCTCAAGCAATACCAGCAGCAGGTGCAACAGAACAAGCACCTGCTCGAGCAAGCCCAGGCAGACAGAGTTTCGCAGGAGGCGGTGGTCAAATTGGCCCGGCAGGAGTTGGCGCGCACGGCCAGCCTGGTGCCCGAGGGTTTTGCCACCATCGAATTGCTCGATCAGCAGACGCAACAGCTCAACAGTGCGCTCGCAACGCTCAACGCTGATGACGCAGCTATCGGCGCAGCGCAACACGCAATCGAAGCGGCGACCCACCAGGTCGAGTTCTACGCCGTGGAGATCGCCGACAACCAGTTGTTCGCTCCGAAAGACGGCCCGATCGAATACCGCGTCGCCAATGTCGGGGAAGTCCTCCCGGCGGGTGGCAAGGTGTTCACCATGCTCGACGCCTCCTACGTCTACCTGGACATCTACCTGCCGACAGAGCAAGCGGGCCGGGTACGGATCGGGTCGGAGGCGCGCATCGTGCTCGATGCCTACCCCAATCACGTCATCCCCGCGCGGGTCGTGTTCGTCGCAAGCCAGGCGCAGTTCACCCCGAAAACCGTCGAAACCAGGGACGAGCGGGACAAGCTGATGTTCCGGATCCGTATTCGCATCGATCCCGCACGGCTGGAAGGGCGGGAAACGATGGTGCGGACCGGGCTGCCAGGAATGGGCTATGTGCGCACCAATCCGTCCGCCGCGTGGCCGGCCCGCCTCGCACCCAGTCCGCCACCGCCGGTCCAATGAGCAGTCCGGCCAACCCGGTCGCGCGGCTCCATCACGTCACCCAACGCTACGGCCGTGCCGTCGCCCTAGATGACCTGGTCCTGTCGGTCCCGCGCGCCTGTCTCGTCGGGCTGATCGGGCCGGACGGCGTCGGCAAGTCCTCGTTGCTCGGCTTAATTGCCGGCGCGCGGCGGATTCAGGCCGGTACCGTTCTTGCCCTGGGCGGCAATATGGCCGATGCCGCGCACCGCCGCGCCATCTGCCCGCGGATCGCCTATATGCCGCAGGGACTTGGTAAGAACCTCTATCCCGACCTCAGCATCCGAGAGAACATCGAATATTTTGGCCGCTTATTCGGCCAGCACGGCGCCGAGCGTGCCGAGCGCATCGTGGAATTGCTCGCCAGCACGGGTCTGGCGCCGTTCGCCGACCGCCCGGCCAAGAATCTCTCCGGCGGCATGAAGCAGAAGCTCGGGCTGTGCTGCGCGCTAATCCACGACCCCGACCTGCTGATCCTCGACGAGCCGACAACCGGCGTGGATCCGCTCTCGCGTCGGCAATTCTGGGAGTTGATCGGCCGGATCCGCACGCGAAGCCCCGGCCTCTCCGTCCTCGTCGCCACCGCCTACATGGAGGAGGCGGAGCGGTTCGACTGGCTGGTGGCGATCCACGCCGGCCGGATCGTCGCGACGGAAACGCCTGCCACGCTGAAGCAGCAAACTGCGGCGCATACCGTCGAGGAGGCGTTCATCGCCTTGCTACCGGAAGCCGAACGGCGAGGCCATGCCACACCGATCGCCCCACCACGCAGCATCGACGACACCGAGCCAGTCATCAGCGCGCGCGGCCTGACTTGCCGCTTCGGTGATTTCACCGCGGTCGATCACGTCAGTTTCAACATCGGACGTAGCGAAATCTTCGGGTTCGTCGGCTCGAACGGATGCGGCAAGACAACCACGATGAAGATGTTGGCTGGCTTGCTGCCGGCGACCGAAGGCCAGGCACTTCTGTTCGGCAAGCCTGTCGATGCCAACGATCTGACCGCACGCCGTCGGGTCGGTTATATGTCGCAATCGTTCTCGCTGTACACAGAGCTGACGGTCCGCCAGAATCTCGATCTGCATGGACGCCTGTTTCACCTGCCGCAGTATGAGGCTCGGCAACGGATCGCCGAGCTGATCAAACGTTTCAGCTTGACTCGGTATGTGGACCAGCGCCCGGAAGAGCTGCCGCTTGGCATCCGCCAACGCCTGTCGCTAGCCGTCGCCATCGTGCATCGGCCGGAGGTACTGATCCTCGACGAGCCGACCTCTGGCGTCGACCCGCTGGCACGTGACCATTTCTGGCAACTGCTGATCGACCTCTCGCGCAAGGACGGCGTGACGATCTTCGTGTCGACGCATTTCATGAACGAGGCCGAGCGCTGCGACCGCATTTCGCTGATGGATTCCGGCCATGTCCTCGCCACTGAGACGCCGGCGCGGTTGATCGCGTCGCGCGGTGCCATGACGCTCGAAGACGCATTCATCTCGTATCTCGAGGCGGCAGACTACACGTGCGCAAAGGTCACGCCACAAGCTACGCGTGTGGTCCAACCGATGCACCGTATGCCGAGGCAACGGGCCGGTGCCGATACGTGGTTTAGCGTACGGCGCCTGCTCGCCTGCACCATCCGCGAAACGCTCGAACTGGTGCGCGACCGCATCCGCCTCGGCTTCGCCGTGTTCGGCACGACCCTGCTGATGCTGGTTTTCGGCTTCGGCATCTCGTCAGACGTCAATTCCCTGACCTTCGCCGTGCTCGATCACGACCGCACCCATGAGAGTCGTGCCTATCTGGAGGAGCTACGCGGTTCGGCTTATTTCATCGAGAAACGGCCGCTCACCAATTACACCGACCTGAACAGCAGGCTTGCCGATGGCAGTATCGATTGCGCCATCGAGATTCCCCCCGGATTCGGCCGTGACATCGCGCGCGGCCGGCCCGTCTGGGTCAGCGCATGGGTCGATGGCGCGCGTCCGTTCATCGGGCAGACAATCCGTGGCTACCTGCAGGCGATGAACCAGCTCTATCTGACCGACCCGATCATAACAACCATTGCACAGCAGCCCGCGCCGACCGTCGATGTCGAGGTGAGGTTCAAATACAACCAGAATTTCGAGAGCATCTATGCCATGGTGCCCGGGGTTCTGGCCATGATGCTGGCGCTGTTTCCGGCGATCCTGATGGCGCTCGCCGTTGTGCGCGAGAAAGAGCTTGGATCAATCGTCAATCTTTACGTCACGCCGGTCACCCGCCTGGAATTCCTGATCGGCAAGCAGCTTCCCTATATTGGCCTGGCACTGATCAATTTCACATTGATGTTCCTCATGGCGCTGTTCTTGTTCCAGGTTCCGCTGCAAGGCAGCTTTTTGGCATTGGTGCTGGGAACGCTCGTGTACGTCACCACGACAACGGCGTATGGCATGCTGATCTCCGCCTTCGCGACCACTCAGATCGCGGCCCTGTTCGGCACGGCGATCCTGACCGCTCTGCCGGCAACGATGTTCGCCGGGATGACGGCTCCGGTTTCGTCGCTGACAGGCACCGCCCAAATCATGGGCCGCCTGTTCCCGATGACCTATTTCCTGCCGATCAGCGTCGGCACATTCACGAAGGGCCTTGATTTCGCCGACCTGACGGGCAGGCTTGCCGGGTTGTCTTTGTTTGTCCCTGCCCTGCTGACGCTCAGCCTGCTGCTGCTGCACAAGCAGGAGCGTTAGTGTTCGAAATGGCAGAAGCTGGCACCATGCGGCTTGCCGTCATTGCGAAGAGCAGAGCGACGAAGCAATCTCGCGTGGATCGGCGCCGGGATCGTTCCTGCGTCGTTGGATCAGGGCTGCTTCGACGCTTCGCTCCTCGCAATGATACCGGGCATGCTGTCTTACCTCTCGCTGATTCCAGCTACTAGGCGTGGCCCGATGCAAAGTCTCACCAATATTTTCTGGCTTGGCACCAAGGAATTGCGCAGCTTCCTGCGGGACTACGTCCTGCTGGGCCTAGTCGTCTACAGTTTCTCGCTGGCCATCACGGCGCAGTCACAGAGCAGTTCACAGGAATTACACAATGCTTCGGTGGCAATCGTGGACGAGGACCATTCGGAACTATCACGCCGGATCGCCCACGCCTTTCTGCCACCCTATTTTCAGGCACCCCAGTACATCGCTGAACGTGACGTCATGCCGCTGATGAATGCCGGACGGTATACGTTCGTGGTCGATATTCCGACGCATTTCACGCGCGACGTGCTTGCCGGGCGCAAGCCGCAGCTCCAGCTCAACGTCGATGCCACGGCAATGGTCCAGGCCGGGCTCGGCTCCGGTTACGCGCAGCAAATCATGACCACGGAGATCGGCAGTTTCCTGTCCCGAACGGAAGACAGCCCGCCGAGTCCGGTCACCATCAATGTGCGCCTTGCCTTCAACCCGAATGCCGACACGCCCTGGTTCAGCAGTGTCATGGGCATCATCAACAGCATCACCATGCTTGCCATCGTGCTGGCCGGCGCCGCCGTCGTTCGTGAACGAGAGCATGGCACGATGGACCATCTGCTGGTCATGCCATTGACACCCTTCGAGATCGCTATGTCGAAGATCTGGGCCAACGGCCTGGTGATCCTTATAGCGGCCGCTTTGTCGCTATACTTCGTCGTGCGCGCCTTCCTACACATCCCTATCGCTGGGTCGATCCCATTATTCTTGGCGGGTGTCGCGATCTACCTGTTCTTCGCCACGGCGATTGGAATTTTCCTCGGGACGGTCGCGCGCTCGATGCCGCAACTCGGTCTTCTGTATCTGCTGGTCTATATGCCGCTCAACACGCTATCCGGTGGTTACACGCCGCTTGAGAGCATGCCGCCCTGGCTCGCAACGACGGTGCAGATTTCGCCCACCGTGCATTTTGTCTCTTTCGCCCAGGCGATCCTCTATCGCGGCGCCAGCTTGTCGATCGTATGGCCGCAATTTGTGGTGGTCGCGTTGATCGGGGGCTTGTTTCTGGTCCTTTCGCTGTGGCGCTTCCGCTCGGTCACGGCGGCTTCGAGTTAGCGCGTGTCGGCGCTAGCCGCAGTGGTACTGCGGTTGATTCGCCTTCGTCGATGAATGGCCTATCATCACGCTAGACAGGAGGGTAACGATGCTCATCGCAGGCGATATTGGCGCAACAAATACACGGATCGCGTTCTATTCCGCGGATGGAGGCGCCCGTCAGCCTATTGTCGAGCGCGACTTTAACAGCGGCGACTACGCCGAACTAGAGGAAGTAATACGAGCGTTTTTGACGGCGGAGGGTCTTACAGTAACGGCGGCATGTTTCGATGTGGCCGGCCCGGTGATCGGTGGACGAGTACGCCTGACGAACCTCCCTTGGGTGATCGACGAGACGCGTTTAGCACACGAGCTCGGTATCCAGAGTGTTACGCTGTTGAATGATCTGAAGGCCATCGCTTACGCAGTGCCCTGGCTTCGGGAGCAGGAACTCTATCCAGTCTGTCCTGGGCGGCCTACACCGCAGGGTCCAATTGCTGTCGTCGCTCCTGGGACAGGGCTCGGCGAAGCATTTCTAATCTGGGACGGAACTCGATATATCGCCTGTGCCTCAGAAGGTGGTCATGCTGATTTCGCACCAAGCGACCCACTAGAAGGTGATCTCTGGAGATATCTCCAGCGCCGCTACGGTCATGTCTCTTGCGAACGCGTATGCTCCGGCAGCGGGATCCCCAATATCTATGATGGTCTGCGTGAGCTCGGTTACGCGCCGGAATCACCAGCGTTTGCAGTGCGATTGGGGACAGGGCACGATCGCACACCGCTGATCCTGCAAGCGGGCATCGAAGGCACTGACCCCTTATGCGTGAAGACGTTGGAGGTCTTCACGACGGCGCTTGGCGCCGAGAGCGGCAACTTGGCGGTCCGCATTCTGGCGACCGGCGGCGTTTATCTCGCCGGCGGCATTCCACCCCGCATTATACCGCAGTTGAGTGATGGTCGTTTCGCTCGTGCGTTCGTCTCTAAGGGCCGGTTGTCCGACGTGCTCAGTGCAATGCCAATAAAAGTAGTGCTTACGAACGCTGCGCTGTTCGGCGCTGCGCTCTACGGGCTCGAGCAGCTACGCCAGGCGCAGGGGAAAGAGAAAACTGCTTGATAGCCGCCGTGCGCCCGGGAGGCATTTTCAACTTCATTGGCTAGGATCACGTTCGGATCGACAACGAGGCCTGCCGGTATCCGCGGGCTGGCGCAGGCTTTCGTCGTGCCTGGCCTGGGCGGTCGTTGTGTGTACGTGTCGGTTCTGCAGCTTGGCATCTTGTCGGGACGGTCTTGTTGATAGTGCTTGGTGCCGGGTGGGCACGCGAATTCCACGGCTTGGAGAGCGGCCGGCCAGTAGAGCCGATGGGATGCGGCTGGGTGGATTGTCGGCGCGTAAGGCATGCCGGCCGTCCCCGCGCGCGAAGCATCTCATGTGGGTGCGCCCCGCATGGTTTCCTTGAGTTGATCTGACTCAATCGCGAGGATGGCGTCGTCGTCTAGGTCGAAATCCGCGCCGACTTATTGGTCGAGATCAGGGGAAATCCTCGACGCCAGACCTATCGTGGTCCGCATGCAAGAGCCGGGCTCGCTGGGCGCGGCTGCCTTCCAGGCCGAACAAGGACAACGGATAGTGCGGCGCGGGGTTCTCCCTCAGGCTGGCGTGGGTGCAACGAAGCCACGCGCTTCATCGAACAAGGCGATCACTTCGGCATCCGATAATTGTGGGAACTGGCGATAGAACTGGCCGACTCCCAAGAAATCCTTTGGCGTGTCCAGGCATACGGTTTGATCGGCATACTGACGAAGCCGCTGCAGTGTTTGGCGCGGGCAATGGGAACGGCCAATACGAGGCGTGCCGGTTTGCGCCGCCGGGTGGCGCGCAAGCCGGCCAGCATGGTGGCGCCGGTGGCATCCCGTCATCAACGACGATCGCCGTTCGGCCGGTCAGGTCGAGTGGTGGACGCTCGCCGAGATAGGCGCGGCGGCGGCGTTCGAGCTCCTGCAACGCGGCCGCCTTTGCCTTCTCCAGGCACTGCTGCGAGACATCCACATAACCGTGTAGGTCGGCTCTCGGTGACCAGCTCGGGATTGCCGTCATCGGCGACAGCGCCGACCGCGAGTCCTCGTTGCCAGGTGAACCGATCTTGCGCACCAGGACAAGGTCGAGCGGTGCCGCCAATGCCCGGGCCACTTCCACGCCGATAGCCACACCGCCACGCGGTAGCGCGAGCACATTGAGATCAAAGGCCAACGCGTGTTGGTCACAATGCGAGCGCATTTGTGGATGCCAGCGGCAGCACCTCTGCCAACGCGCATAGCGTCCCTTGGCTCGAATCCAGCAGCTGCCAGTGCACGGGATCCAGCGGCGCTGGTGGCCGGCCCAACCAGAACCTGCGCCACTGAACGCCCAGATCGGATGCCAGTTCGGCGACCGCGTGTTGTGCTACCTGAGGGAAAATTGCCATGCAGTACCACTGAACATCCGGCCGCCAGGATGGTGCTGGCGTCCTGCCAAATAGCCGCGAATGGTTCAGCGACGCGCAGGATGCGTGAGCCCGGGCCGGTGGACACATGGCTGCAAGCAGACCAGCAAGTTCCTCGGCCCCGTCGCGTTGCCGCCCAGAGCAATCAATAACGGCGGCTGATGTGTCAAAAAGGCAATGGCGGCGTCGATATGGCGCCGCGCCGAGGCCAGCAACCGCGCCGCCTGGCGTGGATTGATCCGCCGTCCGGCACTCCCCGCCAGGGCATAGGCACGGGTCGCCGCACGCAGCGACAGAAACAGCGGCGGCGCACGCAGTCCGGTGGTTTCCGGAGTGGCGTCGAGCCAGGCCTTGAACACCGCGTTGGCGAGACCATTGCGGCCCAGCAGGTGTAAATCCATCAAGAGGAAAGTCAGGTCGTAAAGGACGTCGATACAGCCGATGGCGTCGCTGAACTCGATTCAGTCGAACAATGTCGGACGGCCCTGGAAAAAGCCAGATGTTGGCCAGCCGCAGATGGCCATGGCAGCGCCTGACCTTTCCCTCGGTCCGGCGTCGCTCGAGCAAGGGCGCAAGACTATGCACGGCCGCGTGAGTTCGCAGGCTGAGAATGCCCACTGCCGCTCCGTCCAGCGCCGGCGCGACCTTGGCCAACTCCCGGTCATTGTCGGCAATCGCTTGGAGGATCGCCTCGCTGCCCCCCATGGTTGGGCGTCGTCTCGGATGCAAGATGGAAACGGGCAACCCGCGACGCTGAGCCTGCCTATCAAATCGGGAGTGAGCCAGCCCGTTTCGGCCAGACGGTCGAACAGATCCTTTTGTGCGAAGCGACGCATGACCACGGCATGATCGATGGTCGGGCCGGGGCCATTGAATGACAGCTTGCCGTTGGCATCGAGATTGATGGATCGTGCTTCCAGGTACAGCTTCGGCGCGGTGCGCCGGTTCAGGCGGAATTCTGCCTCGCAGGCAGACTGCCGCAAAGCCCGTGTGGTGTAATCGAGCGATGCATAGCGGATCGCTCGTTTCAACTTTTAGGCGCGATCGCCCACCAGGAACACAACCGAGCAGTGCGTTCCGATCTGCTACACCGTTTCGCAGTGCAGTCTGTCGCTGGCAGGATCGGAGAGGAAGGCGATCACCGCGCTTTGGTAGGCCGGAACGGATGGACCCGCCTGCATGATGCGACGATGCACGCATGCTGTGCGTTGATCTCAGTCAATCGCCTGGGGGCGGTCGTTTGCGTCGTGGCAAGTACTACCGTTCGTTTCCAGGGTCCCGCTCTGCGACAGGCTGTCGTTTACTCGGAACAGGGGAATGGCGCCGGTGTCGCTGTGCGCTGTGCCTCGGCCAGGGCGACGTTGTCATAGGCATTGCGTGGGTTTCAGAGGCTTCCTCGCCGGCGTAGAGACGTACTAACGCGGGGATCCGTCTTGTGGCGAATTCCTTATGCACGCGTTCCTCGAATTCACGGATTCTTCCGATAGGACTTGCACAAGTCCTCTCGGCTGATTTGCATGGCGTGTTTCTCCCGAACGGGTATTCTGCGCCTTGGTTGCTATTTGGCGGTCGAACAGTCGCGTAGGATCGACGGCAAGCGCATTGATATCCATCAATAACTAGCGACGCGCAAAGAGCCCTGCGCGGCGCGCGGGAATTGCGCGCCGACGGCTGCAGGATCACATGCGCCGTCTCGACTGCAAGGTAAAGGAACACGAAGCACCCTCGATCGGCCGCATCGTCCGTCTGTTCCAGGACCGCAGCTACGGCTTCCTCGAGACAGAAAGCGGCGAGGAGGTCTATGTCCACCGCAACAGCGTGATAGATGGCGGCTTCGATGTTTTGAAAGCCGGCGACCGCGTACGCTATGTCGTCGATCCCGAGGAGGGTGAGCAAGGCGTGCAGGCGAGCACGGTGATGCCCCTGCGGCGCCGCAACTCATGATTGAGCCAGGCGCCACATGGTTGGCGATGCTGGCCTGTTGCGGGCAAGCGTCCTTCTTATCGCGTATCATGGCGGTCACGACCGGCGTCGCTGGGTGTATGTCGCTGCCGGACGCTACAACGGGCTGGCGGAGAACTTGGGCGAGACTGTCCGCTAACCTGTTCGTACATCACGCGACGGCGGCGATTGCGCGCCTGTGGCATTGGCCGGCCCAACTTGCGGCAGCACGGACTTCATGTATGACCGGGCGAATTATGCGCTGCCTGTCGATCTCGCGATCGGAGACACGATCGACTTCCTGACAGCGGGTGCCTACACGGCGAGCTACGCCCCGGTGGAATTCAACGGCTTCCCGCCGCTGGCGACATGTTGCGTCGGCTGACGCGGGCTACTACCAACCAAGGAACAATCCGGCGTTGCCAGGCTTGCCGTCCAGATGTTCCAGCACACGGCCGCTCAGGGCAAAACCCCCGTGGTGCAAGCTCCGACTGCCAGCGGTGATAGATGGCGGCAGCATCACTGGTTAGCGTGTTCATCCAACCCGGTTCCTACCTGGCGAGGGCGCGCCCGGCGTCGGAGCAATGTGCGCGACGGAAATCGCAACAGCAGGCATGCCCGTTTGCCTTGTTCATGCCGCCTCGCGCGCGTTGCGCATCAGTTTGCGCCAGTGCGCGTCGGTGATGCCGCCCTCGATCTGTTGCCTGAGCGCTTCCGCTGGCGCTCGGCGGTGGCGTGCTTTTCTCCTGTCCCCAGCGGAATGCGCACACGCTCAAATGCCTCAATCAGGCTGCTGAAAGCACCGGCCGAGAGCGCTTTGGGTAGGGGCGTCGATGGCATGGACGCAGGAGCCGCCTTGTCCGACATTGAAGCCTCCTGTTGCGGTTCCGTGGCGATCTGCATACACGGTCCGGTAGCGCCCGCAAGAATTGCCGTTTGCGCATTGCGGGCATTGATCCAGTCAACCCTAGAGCAAGCGGCGCTGTGAACCGGACGATGGCGCTCTGATTTGATCCGGATCAATGACTGGGCCGCGGGCACGGACCAAAAAGCAGCCTGCTACCCTATCGGCTAACGAACTACTGGGGCACCTCGCATTGCCGCGGAGTCCGGCGGCAGCAGATGGGATTGCGCGGTTAGCCCCGGGTGCAAGCAGGGAACACCAGGGCCATGCCGACATACATCCTGCCCGTCCCTCCCCAAGAGATCGTTCGCCTGCTCCAGGCGGAGATCGCGGCCACACATCGGCAACCCGAACTCTATTATAGCGCCTGGGAAGATTACCTGATCGAGGATGATTCCGACCGCCGAAGCTTTGGCATCACGAACGGCGAAGAATACATCTTGGTCAGCGTTGACGCTGTGCTCAACATCGAACCACGGTTGGAGCAGAATTACTGGGTGCCGCAGGTCGTCGTGCATCGCAATATCGGGCCGCAAAAGATCGATGATGCTGCCGCGCTGATCGGTGCAACGCTGATACTGGAACAGTTCACCGCGTTCCTGGCAGATCGCAACAATGTCGTCAGTGTGCGGCTGGATGTCTCGACCCCGTTCGCACGCGAGCACTTCTTTACGCGGCTGGACGAGTTGCGGGCGCGGCATCCGGCATCGTTGGCCGCCGAAAACTAGCACAGTGATCAGGTCGTGTCGTGATCTATACGGCTTCATCGCGAAGGCTCAGCATCGTCACGTTTGTAGTGTTTCTGATAGTGGCGTTCGCCGGTGCGGCAACGGGCGCGCCGCGTCAGGCAGTGGTGTTGGAAATCGATGGCGTGATCGGGCCGGCAGTCGCCGATTACGTTTCGCGCGAGCTGGCATCGGTGAAGCCTGACGAGACCGGCGTCATCATATTGCGCATGGATACGCCGGGCGGACTCGATACCTCGATGCGCACGATCATCCGAGCAATTTTGGCGTCGCCGGTGCCGGTCGCCGCCTATGTTGCGCCAAGCGGCGCACGGGCCGCGAGTGCCGGCACGTACATTACTTATGCCTGCGCCATCGCGGCGATGGCACCTGGCACCAATCTTGGAGCCGCAACCCCAATTCAATTGCAAGGCATGCCGATGTTGCCAGGCGGCGAACCCCAGTCACCGCACAGAGATAATGGCGGGAAGGCAGGCAATAGCGGTGAGGCAGGTGGAACGGTTGGCAATGGAGAGGTGCAGGATACGGAAAGCCGCAAAGTCCTGAATGATGCCGTCGCATATATCCGCAGCCTCGCCGAGCTGAACGGGCGCAACGCCGACTGGGCGGTGGACGCCGTGCGCAGCGCTGTCAGCCTCTCCGCGGACGATGCCCTCAGGATGCATGTTATCGATGTGGTCGCCGCCGATATTCCGGATCTGCTGCATCAGATCGACGGTCGCAGCATCAAAGTCGGCGGCCGGCAAGTCGTGCTCGCGACTGGGAGCCTCACGATCGTCCCCGTCACGCCCGACTGGCGAACTCGGCTGCTTGCGGTGATCACCGATCCGAATATTGCCTACTTGCTGATGCTGGTCGGTGCCTATGGGTTGATCTTCGAACTGATGAGCCCCGGCGCCGTGATGCCTGGCGTGACCGGCACCATCTGCCTGCTGTTGGCATTGTTCGCCCTGAACCTGCTGCCGATCGACTACGCGGGCACCGGCCTGGTCTTGCTCGGCATCGGGCTAATGATCGCCGAGGTGTTCATCGGCACCTTCGGCATACTCGGAGTTGCCGGCATCATCGCCTTCATCGCCGGCTCGGTGATGATGTTCCACGCCAACGCGCCCGGTTTCGGACTGTCAATGTCCGTTGTGATCGCCGGCACCGTCGTCAGCGCGGGGTTCATTCTGCTGGTGCTTGCGATGCTGCTGCATTCACGGCGCCGGCCGGTGATCACCGGCGGCGAGGCATTGATTGGCGCGGCAGGCACGGTGCTGCAATGGGACGATGGCGCCGGTCGGGTCCTGGTGAATGGCGAGGTGTGGCAAGCCCACAGCCGGCAATCGATGGCGCCCGGTGCCCGCATTAAGGTCGTTGCGCGCGACGGCCTGAGCCTCACAGTTGAACCCGCGCATCTGCCAGCCGCCTGACAGAAGGACACCTCCATGGTCACCGGCATCTCAACACTCGTCATCATCGCAGTCTTGCTGGTGCTGCTACTCAGCTCGATGATTCGCATCTTTCGTGAGTACGAACGCGGCATCATGTTCACGCTCGGGCGCTACACCGGCACCAAGGGCCCCGGCTTGGTGCTGATGGTGCCGTTGGTGCAGCAACTGGTGAAGGTGGACCTGCGCATCATCGTCACCGAAGTGCCGCCGCAAGACGTGATATCGCGCGACAACGTCTCGGTGAAAGTCAGCGCGGTGGTGTATTTCCGCGTCGTGGATGCTGAGAAGGCGGTGATCCAGGTTAGCAACTACCTGGAAGCGACCAGCCAGTTGTCCCAGACGACGCTGCGGTCGGTGCTGGGCAAGCATGAACTGGACGAGATGCTGGCCGAGCGCGACACGCTGAATGCCGACATCCAGGACGCGCTCGACAAGCAGACGGAAGGCTGGGGCATCAAGGTCTCGAACGTCGAGATCAAGCGCATTGACCTGGAGGAAAGCATGGTGCGCGCCATCGCGCGCCAGGCGGAGGCCGAACGCTCCCGCCGCGCCAAGGTCATCAGTGCGCTGGGCGAGGAGCAGGCGGCACGAAAACTGCTAGAGGCAGCGCAAATTCTGCAGCCTTTGCCGCAGGCGATGCAGCTTCGCTATCTCACGGCGCTATTCGATATCTCCAATGAGCGCAGCTCCACCATCGTCTTTCCGTTCCCGATCGAACTCCTGCGAACCTGGGGGGCGCATGTGGAACACGCGGCTGGAACTCAGACGGACCTGCCTCTCCGTCAGCCGCAGGCGCCGGCCGTGCCGCCATCCGACAGCATACCGGAACCGCAAAGGCCATGAGCAATGCCAGCCCCAAGGCAAGGCTGGTACCTTCGGTGAAGGGGCCGCAGCGATGACGCCGTCCGCACATACGCCAAAGAAGGGGCCCTCATTTTTCAGAGAGCGTGCGCTGTGGGAAAAGGAGCTCGGCAACAGGATCATCGCGTGGAATCAACGCTCGTCCAGGAAGGCGGAGCAACGCATCGATTGTTGCTGCAGGTTCATGAGCAGTATGCTTGCACGTATTTTGGGAAGGAAGTAGCCGCTCCGCACAAGCGCAGGCCGCGTAGCCGCCTAGACCACATGTTCGCCTGAGATAGGGGGCGACCCGTCTCACAGTATGCAGGTTTCGAGGGTTGTGTCGGATGGTCCGGCACCGAGCCTCATGCATAGGGAGACGGGTCATGGGCAAGACTACAG